>Ga0187892_10004983_pt1 | contig 21525 bp, 25 predicted proteins | sample MA1701073metaG_FD_139345 | JGI IMG/M metagenome (GOLD analysis project Ga0187892, IMG submission 139345) | Bio-ooze microbial communities from a basaltic lava cave in the Kipuka Kanohina Cave System on the Island of Hawaii, USA - MA170107-3 metaG ... | reverse complement strand
GGGTCACCCATTAGAAGGCTCGTGTCAATAAGTCGGACCTCTCCCTGAACACTTTTTTTCATGCTCTCCGAAGTTTTCCTCTTGCTGCAACAGAGTCACTGTCTGTTCCGCGCCCGGGTTCTCAATCAGGGAAGTGACAGTCCTATAACTGGGACCGCACCAGTCACCCATCAGGATCAAGACCATGGCAGAGGGAAGCGGGAACGCTCCCTCTCCTCGCCCCTGGCCACTGTGTGGCCCCAGAAAACCGTCGGGGCCAAGCCATGTCCAATAGTGCAGTCACAGTTCATGTGGTTCCCCCGTAGGGCCAACCCCTTTCTGGCTCATGACTTAGGCGGTCAGCGTGCCTTCGGTCTCAGCGGGAGGCCTACTCTTGGATAGGGCAGCGGCCAATCAGGTCTGATGGGTGTGAACCAACCCCTATTGGCAGCTCACTGCCCCAGCCATGGTCAGGATCAGGTTTTCAGGCAAACGCCTTGTTCACCTCACAGGGCACCTGATCCCGTAAAATGGAATAACACGCCCGTGCCAGTTTATGCGCCACCGTCTTGATCGCCACGACGCCATTCGTTTGCGCTTGCTTGCGCTGATAGAAGCGGTTGCTCTGGGCAGTGTAGCGCACGGCAAAATTCGCCGCCTCGACAACCGCCCAGGCTAAATACTTGTTGCCGTTCTTCACATTCCCCTGGCCTTTGCGTTTGCCGTTGCTCAATTGCTGACTACTGACACACCGACAAGACGACGCAAAATCCCCAACCGTCGCAAACCGCCCAATCTCTCCCGTCTCTAACCTGATCGTCATGCCCAGAATCTGCCCAATCCCACTGACCGTGAGTAAGGGCTGCAATCCTGCCCGCAATTTGAGCTGCGCTAAGACGACCTCTTCTATGCGCTCAAGTTGTTCCTCCAGGCACGGCAACACCGCGAGATTACTCTTCACCGCCAAGGCTAGCTCGGCCTGAGGTAACAGTTGCTCGACTTCCTCCACTGTTAATTGCTTAATCCGGTTGCCACTCCAGGTGAGCCCGGTATTCCGGGTGAACAGATTCTGGATCCTCAACAGATTGCTCGTGCGTTGGCGGACCAATTGACTACGCTTGCGCAATAAAGCTCGGACCGCACGTTCTTCCTTGGGATAGATATAGCCTTCGGGCAAAATCCCCAATCGCAGCAAATGCGCCAACCAGCGCGCGTCCGACTCATCCTCGGTATGCTTCAATCCCTTATATTGCTCACTCGCGGTCGTGTTCGCCAAGTGCACGCGATACCCTGCGGTCCTCAGCCCATCCACGAGCCAATACCAATTATAGGTCGATTCGACGACAAGGCCCTGCACCGTGTCCTGGTAGGAAGCCAGCGCCTGAAGTAGTGCTCCTCACTCATTGCGCAATCGCTTCTGGCAGAGAATGTGATCTCCTTCATCAATCACCACCACGACGCTGTTGTTTGCATGCAGATCAATTCCGGCATAGAGTTTCATCTCGGTTTCCTCCTCTCGGGTAGTGAGTGTGAATTTCGTTTGGTCGCGATCTTCTTACTCTACTGCCCGGTCGAGGAGCCTTCTAGATGATCATCAGGTCTTGCAATCGAGCACAAGACCTCCCAGGGTGTGAATGGTGGGAATACCATCAACTTCAGTTATGACTCTGATGATTTATTGACGGGGGCGGGTGCGATGAGCTTGACCCGCGATGCCCAGAATGGACTGCTCACTGGCACTACACTGGGCACGGTCACCGAGAGTATGACGTACAACAGTCTGGGTGAAGTGGCCACGGCGACCAGTAGTATCAGTGGCAGTCCAGTGCTGAGTGAGAGTTACACGCGGGACAGTCTGGGCCGCATCAGCACCAAGACCGAGACGATTCAAGGCACGACCACCACATACGGGTATACCTATGACACCGCTGGTCGCCTCACCGAGGTCAAGCACAACGGCAACACCATTGCCACCTATGCCTATGACCAGAACTCGAACCGACTCTCCAAGACCGCACCGGGGGGCACGCTCACCGGAAGTTACGATGCGCAAGACCGCGTGCTCTCGTACAACGGCGCGACCTACAGCTACACCGCCAACGGCGAACTGTCTGCTAAAACGAGCACGAACACGACGTATGCGTACGACGCCGTCGGCAATCTCCGGTCCGTGACGTTCAGCAGCGGCCCCACGATTGGCTACGTGATCGACGGCGAGAACAGGAGGATAGGGAAGACCGTCAACGGCAGTCTCGTGCAAGGCTTTCTGTACGAGAATCAGCTCGAACCCGTCGCCGAACTCGATGGCAGCGGCAGCCTCGTGGCCCGGTTTGTGTATGCAAGTAAGGGAAATGTCTCCAATTCCCTGGTCAAGAACGGCAGAGCGAAAAAGTCAAAAGGCAAAGGTGAAAAAGAAAAAAATTAAAGGAACGCGGAAAACGCACCAATCAGGAGGCGGAGAAACGGGGAATACCACTCCGCTCTTCCTTCGCCGATTCGCTCCCTCGCCGATTCATCTTCACCAGTTTCGTTCAGATTGCTTGTGTCCGACATTGCTGATTTCCTAACGGTTCCCTATACTCGTGCCCACCGCGATGAGGAGAACTCGTGACTGTAGCAATTCGCATCCGTCAACCCCGCTTTTTTTTTCTCTCTCTGTCCCTCTCTCTGTCTTTGTTGCTCTGTCTCGTTTTCCCGCTAGCAGGATATAGCGAGGATCAGCCTGACCTTGCCAAATACGCTCCCTTCGTGGCGACAAGCGAGCACGGCATGGTTGTCACTGCTGGCGAACAAGCGAGCGAGGCAGGCATAGCCATGCTCCGCCAGGGTGGGAATGCCGTTGATGCAGCCGTCGCCGCATCCTTTGTGATTAGTGTGATCCGTCCACAATCGACCGGGATTGGCGGCGGCGGTTTCTTTCTCCTCTATCTTGCCAAAAAACAAGAAACGATCGCGGTTGACTTCCGTGAGCGGGCCCCCCTCAAAGCGACGGCAGATATGTTCATTCGCGATGGCAAAGCGGTTCCAGAGCTGAGTCGCAATGGTCCGCTTGCGGTTGCCGTTCCTGGGCTGATTGCCGGGCTCGTCGAAATACAAAAGAAATATGGCGCTATGCCGCTGGCAAACGTGATGGCTCCAGCAATTACCCTGGCGCACGAGGGATTCCCGGTGTATCCCCAGCTTGCGAGTGCGATTGCCTATCGCGCGAAACTGCTCGGAGGATCGCCAGAGACCAAAGCAATCTACTTTCGTGATGACCGCCCGCTTGCTGAAGGTGAGTTGTTGGTACAGAAAGACTTAGCCAAAACTCTGCGCCTTATTGCCGCCAAAGGAAAGGCCGGATTCTATAAAGGCAACGTTGCCAAAGCGCTTGTGGAGGAAATGAAAGTACGCGGGGGCTTGATCACTCAGGAAGACTTGGACCTCTATCGGGTGATCTATCGTACGCCAATTACTGGCATATTTCATGGTGCGCAGATTCATGCGATGCCTCCTCCTAGTTCTGGCGGTGTGTTGATAGTCCAGATGCTGAACATACTGGCCGGATTTCCGCTGCAAGAGTTTGGCTTTCATACACCGAAGTCAATTCACGTCCTGACGGAAACCCTCCGCTTCGCGTTTCGGGATCGTGCACAGTATCTCGGCGACCCGGATTTTGTCTCTGTTCCGACTCCAATGTTAATGTCTGAGGACTACGCAAAAGAGCAACGCACCAAAATCGACTTAGCGAAGGCAACTCCGAGTGATGCTATTCCGACAGCTTCGCCGGGGAAGATAGAATCTACCAGCACGACGCACCTCTCAGTGATCGACAAAGACGGGAATGCGGTAGCGACAACGCAGACCGTAAATCTCTATTTCGGCAGCGGAGTAATGGTGCCTGGCACCGGCATTCTGTTAAATGACGAGATGGACGACTTCAGTGCCCAGCCGATGAACCCCAACGCCTTTGGTCTCATCGGTTATACCAATGCCAATGCTATTGCGCCTCGCAAGACACCGTTGAGCAGCATGAGCCCAACGATTGTTACCCGTGATGGAAACGTTATTCTTGTTGCGGGCAGTCCGGGTGGGTCGCGGATCATTAGCTCGACATTGCAGGTTCTCCTCAACGTTCTGGTGTACGACTTGTCGCTTTCTGAGGCGATGTTTGCCCCGCGGATTCATCACCAGTGGTTCCCTGATGATCTCCAAATAGAAGTACAGAAAGGAACTACTCCAGAGGGCTTAGCGGATGCTCTGCGACAGATGGGTCATAAACTGACGCTCGTCGAATCAAGCACTGATGGTCGTCACCTCTTTGGCAACATCCAGGCAATTCAGGTTGATCCAAGCTCTAGAGTGATCACTGGCGTTTCTGACCCACGAGGAGAAGGCAGGCCGAGAGGACAATAAAAAGATAGAGACAGAGATAGAGAAGGGAGTTTATCCATGCCCCGCCCAATTGATATCAATGCGGACTACTATCAGATCGAAGAACTATTCACCGAAGAAGAACGGATGGTGCGTGATGTTGCGCGCCGATTCGTAGATGAAGAGTTCATGCCGCGTGTCCAACGCTGCTTCCGGGAAAACTCCTTTCCAGTGGAGCTGGTTCCACGCTTAGGAGAACTGGGCTTTCTGGGCATGACGTTGCCCACCCAATATGGCTGCGCGGGGCTCAACAACATCGCCTATGGACTTGTGAGCCAAGAGTTGGAACGCGGCGACAGCGGCCTGCGCTCTTTTGCCAGTGTGCAATCGTCACTGGTGATGTATCCCATTTATACGTTTGGCTCAGAGGCGCAGAAAACTTTCTGGCTCCCACGTTTGGCGAAAGCCGAGGCGGTTGGTTGCTTCGGCCTGACTGAACCGGACTTTGGCTCAAATCCGTCGGGGATGCTAACACGAGCCAAGAAAGAGAAGGGTGGGTACGTGCTCAACGGCACCAAGCGGTGGATCACCAACGGCTCCATCTCTGATGTGGCCGTGGTGTGGGCAAAACTTGAACAGGACGGAAAAGATGTCATTCGCGGCTTTCTCGTCGAGAAAGAGCGGAAAGGATTTACTCGGCATGAGATCGAAGGCAAGTTCAGCTTTCGTGCCTCGATCACGTCGGAATTGATCTTTGAGGACTGCTGGATTCCGGAAGAGAATCTCATGCCAGGGACTGGGGGGCTCAAATCACCGCTCATGTGTCTGACTCAGGCACGCTACGGGATTGCTTGGGGTGCCACCGGTGCGGCAATTGCTTGTTATGAAAGCGCGGTAGACTACGCAAGAAATCGTGTGATGTTCTCGCGTCCGATTGGTGGCTATCAACTGGTCCAGGCCAAGCTAGTGTCGATGATTACCGAGATCACCAAAGCGCAACTGCTTTCTTATCGACTGGGGAAGCTCAAGGATGCCGGAAAGATGCGACCTGAGCACGTGAGCATGGCGAAGATGAATAACGTGTCCACGGCGCTCCAGATTTCTCGTCTTGCCCGCGACGTCTTAGGTGCCAATGGGATCACTGACGAGTATCCGATTATTCGCCATCTCTTGAATCTTGAGACGGTGAACACCTACGAAGGCACGGAGGATATTCATCGGTTGACCATCGGGCGTGACATTACGGGGCTGAATGCATTTGAATGATATGCGATCCTGTCCTCCCCGCGAAAATTCTCTCTCCCGGATGGGCCAGGGTGAGGGAGATCAAGAAAGGCAGATCCTTTCTCCGTACGAGACTGAAGCGTTTGCTGTCACCATCGGTTCTCTTCCACTGACCCTTTTACGAGTCAAAGATCTCGAACGTTGGGTTGATCGTGAGGCGTTGCTGCGCGATGACACGGAAGAACCACCGTACTGGGCACATCTGTGGACCGGTGCACTGACCTTGGCGCGTTATCTTGAGGACCACGTTGATTGCCGTGAGCTGACCGTACTTGATCTCGGTTGTGGATTAGGACTAACAGGCATCGTCGCAGCGCGTAAGGGCGGGCGGGTCGTGTTTGCCGATAAAGAACCCGCAGCTCTGGCTTTTGCGACGGTCAACGCACAACTCAATGGTTGCCGAAACTATGAGGCCCGGACGCTTGATTTTACTAGCGACATACTCAATCAGCAGTTTGCGCTCATTCTTGGCGCAGAAATTCTCTATGATCGACCAACGTTCCCAGCATTGGTTGCATTCCTGAAGCGTCACTTGGCTCCACATGGCCGCGCTTTGCTTGCCGACGCGAGGAGAACGAACACGCAACTGTTTTACGAACAACTGGAACAGGCAGGCCTGCGCTGGGTAGGAGAAGAAATTCAGGAAAGAGAAGATACGCTTCCTCTTCCGGTGAATATCATGACGGTATCAAAGTGAGCAGGTGAGAGGGATGGTGACCAATCGCACGATTCACACCGTTATGACAGCGTTACGCAAGGCTGCTCCTGGATGGTCAGCACCGGTGGTGACACAAATGGCGTCATTATCACGTGACCCGTATCAGGTGCTGATTGCCTGCCTTTTGAGTCTACGGACAAAAGACGAGACTACCGGTCCAGCGGCACGTCGGCTGTTTGCATTGGCCGACACTCCGCAGAAGATGCTCACCCTAACAAAAGCGCAAATCGAGAAAGCGATTTATCCAGTTGGCTTCTACAAAACCAAGGCGCAAACGGTGCTCGACATCTCCCGCACGCTCGTGGAGCAGTATGAGAGCCGTGTTCCAGACGAGATCGACGAATTGGTGACGTTCAAAGGCGTTGGCCGCAAGACTGCGAATCTGGTCGTGACACAAGGGTTTCAGAAGCCGGGAATTTGTGTGGACACACACGTACACCGCATCTCGAATCGTTGGGGCTACGTAGAGACCAAGACACCGGAAGAGACCGAAATGGCCCTCCGCGCCAAGTTGCCACAGCAGTACTGGATCGAGATTAACGATCTGCTGGTCGCAATGGGGCAGACAATCTGTCATCCGACCTCACCGAAGTGTAGCCTATGCCCAATTGAAAAGCACTGCGCGAAAATCGGCGTTGTGCGTAGCCGGTGAAGAATCACCGAGAAACGAACGACTGAACACTTGTGGCTGAAATCCCCTCGACTCGTTCCAAGCTGACGTGGGTTGCTATCCTCTACTTCGCCGAGGGGTTCCCTTTTGGGTTGTTGTTCGATGCTTTCCCCGTATACTTTCGCTCTCTGAATGTCAGCCTGACCGATATTGGGCTTATCTGGCTAGCCGGATTGCCGTGGACCCTCAAATTTTTCTGGGCGCCGGCAGTTGATCTGTGGGGCAAGCGAAAGACGTGGATCGTTGTCTGTCAGACGCTCTTAGCGATCGCTCTGTTCCTCTTCGTCCTTCTACAACCTACGCAAACAGGACCACTGTTGTGGGTCCTCCTGGTTGCGCTGGCCGTGTTCGCAGCGACGCAAGACATTGCTATTGATGCTTATACGATTGAGCTGCTCAACGAAAATGAAGTTGGACCGGGCAACGGCGTGCGCGTCAGCACCTATCGCATTGCTTTAATCTGTGCGGGCGGCGTGTTTGTTGCGCTTGCCGGTCTCATTGGTTGGCAAACGGCCTTTGCTACTGCCGCCGTGTTGCTGATGATCTCTGCCGTGCTCTCCAGTCAAATGCCCGACTTCCCGCGCCCCGTACATACACACGAAGCCTGGAGTGCGGCACTGAACCGTGTGGTCGTTGGTCCTCTCAGAACATTTTGGCAACGATCGGGCGTTCTGCAGGTCATGCTTTTCATTCTCATCTTTAAGCTTGGCGACATGGCGTTGGGGCCAATGGTGCGACCATTCTGGGTTGATCGTCACTTCACCCCTCTGCAAATTGGTGCCGTTCCTGGCACGATTGGCGTGGTGAGCACAATCGCAGGCGCTTTATTGGGTGGAAAACTCACGAAAAGTTGGGGATTGTTCCGGGCGCTGTGGATGTTAGGAATCGCTCAGGCAGCGTCAAATCTCATGTATGCTACAGCCGCGGCCCTGCCGCCGTCATCGCTGCTAATGTACAGCGCTTCGGTGGTGGAATCCTTCTGCGGTGGACTTGGTACCGCGCCGTTCCTCGCTTTTCTCATGACTATTTGTGAGAAGTCGCAGGCCGCCACGCAATATGCGCTCCTCAGTGCACTGTTCGGCCTGACCCGATCCATTGCCGGTCCCATCTCTGGCGTACTCACCGAACAGGTCGGGTATGCGACCTACTTTACCGCCACGTTCTTCCTTGCCTGGCCCGCATTCGTCCTCCTCCCGTGGGTGAGGTTGTGGATCGCAAAGGAACACTCCAGGTCTTAATACATAAGCGTTCAGCCGTCAGCGGTCAGCTTTCAGCGAGAAACAAGGAGATGCTGTAAGCTGGAGACTCTTGCTCATGTCGAAAGTTGGGTGAGACCTGTGGTTTTCTTTGTCTGGCTGATTGCTGAAAGCTAATAGCTGAACGCTTACCTTAATACACGACCGAAACGGTATACCCCCGCTCCGTTAAGAGTTGGAGAATTCCTTTCTCTCCCGGTAGATGGAGTGCACCAACGGCGATGAATGCTGACCCCTGCTGGAGGCGAGGAAGCATCCGCTCGACCATAAGCAGATTTCTGTCGTCGATGACGCGGCGAAGAAAGGCTTCACCGCTTTTCTGCTCCTGGGGCGTTGCGTCGTCGAACTCCTGACTTAAAGCAACGAGCCCGGCAATATCACGAGCGAGATATTTTTCTGTGAGCTGCTCAAGTTGTTTGTCCAGCGCGCCGGGATCTTTCACGAGCTGTTGCAGAAGGAGAATCTGCTCTTCAAGCGGGGTTTTCTCGAAGACACTGACCTGCTCTTCCGCGGTTTCTAACTCACACACCGGCTTGTTTTGTTGCTTGGCGTTTTCGTACAACACTAAATCGAGAAACATCCCCGTCTTTTGCGGAGGAACACTCAGCGTCAAATACGCCGCCCACGGTTTGAACATGGACAGTGCCTGAGCAGGGATGCCACGTTTCATCATCAGCGGCGTGAGTTGCGCGAAAAGCTGCTCACCGATAACGGTCTGCAGCGTCTTGCCGTTAGTAAACAGCATACTCGTACTCATAATCATCATCGCCGTCATGTCCGCCACCATCTCCATACAGAAACTTTCGCTTGCGGTGAGGGCTTGTTGAACCTTCGCAGGAACGGTGGCGATACGGGGATCGTCCGAATGCATGGTGCCAAAGAGATAGCTTGCCGCACCAGCGTTCGACGGGGACTGAGGAGCTTCAATTTTCCACAACAAGCCCGTGGTGAAGGCGCCGTCCTTTTGGATGGTTGTTTCTGCTCTGCTATCGTTGGGTTCCTGAGTGACAGGTTGGGTGGCGGCTGGGAACGTTGAGAACAGCAAAACGCCGATGGTGGAGGCGAGCAGCAAGCGAAAAATGTGTTGTGTCATTCTTGTCCTTTCTGTCAGAGAGTAACCTCTGGCTCTATGCAACCCCTTTCTGCCTATGGTAAGCCAGAAACCATCACGTCCCAAGGTCATAAGAAAGGGAGGATCTCCGTATGGCATACGAAGCGATTATCTACGAAAAAGTGGAGGACAAAATTTTCCGTATTACACTGAACCGTCCCGAAAAGCTCAATGCTATGAGTCGGCAATTATTATCGGAACTAGATAGTGCAATGGACGAATTCGAGGCGAATAATGACGCGAGCGTGCTGATTTTCCGTGGAGCTGGACGCGCGTTCTGTGCTGGGTACGATCTGCAACCTGTGAGTGGATCAGGCGGGTTTACCGTGACTAGCGATCGTTGGGGTTTACGCAAAATCGTTGCTCGCTGGCAACGCCTATGGAATTTGCCCAAGCCGACCATTGCCCAAGTCCATGGCTATTGCCTGGCGGGGGCGACAGAATTCGTTGGGCATTGTGATCTGGTCTTTGCTTCAGAAGACGCCCAGTTTGGTCACCCAGCGGGACGGTCGCTGGGCATTTTGCCCACACTGTCACTGTGGCCGTATCTCATTGGTATTCGTAAAGCCAAAGAATACTTTTTCACCGGCGATTCGATGACTGCATCTGAGGCGCTGGAAAATGGGTTGATCAATCGCATGTATCCCCGCGAAAAACTCGAAGAAGAAACGCTTGCGTATGCGCGGCGAGTGGCGATGGTGCCCCTGGACCTTCTAACCCTGCACAAAGGTGCGACCAACCGCTTCGTGGAAATCATGGGTATCTACGCAGCAGAACAGTCGGCAGCAGAGTATGATGTGATCGCCCACCAAACGGTCACGGTGAAGAGTGAAGTCAAAAAGATGGGTGAGCGTGGCTTGAAAGATGCACTGCGTGACCGAGACAAACCCTTTGCCGGGAAAAAATAGGGTAGGGGAGATGTATGAAGGAACAAGAGAACCGCCGCATCTATCTGATGCGGCATGGGGAAACCCTCTACCAATCCCGTGCATCCGAAGGGGCACTGGGCAACGGTGAGCTGACCGAGCGTGGACGCGAGCAGATTGCGGCTGTTGCTTTGTTGTTCCGCGGAGTACCCCTCGATCGTGTGTATGCCAGTCCTCTGGCTCGCGCACGAGAGACGGCGGAGATTGTCGCACGAGAGAAGGGGTTCGATGTCTTGCTTTCTGACGATATTCGAGAAGTCACTCCGAGTGAAGAAATCGTAGCCAAACTGCCGCCAGCCGAGACCCTCCGCGAGGTGCAACGGTTCTTTAAGACACCGCATGCGAGTTGGGACGAACCCTATCTCGGTGGTGAAACCTTTCGCCAGGTGCAAGAGCGCGGGGTGCGGTTTCTCACCTCGCTCCTCAGTCAAGAAGATTGGCATACTGTCCTCGTGGTTGCCCACGGCGGCATCAACAACGCGCTGCTCGCCTATGTGACTGGAGTGACCGGAGGCCGACTCTTCAACATCGAGCAGGATTTTGGCTGCATTAACGTTATTGATTTCGTGCACGGTAATCCGTTGCTGCGTCTGGCAAACTTCACCCTGTATGATCAGCTGAAGATCAACCTGCGGGTGCATAGTCTCGATATTATCCTGCGGTTGCTCCAGGAACGGGGAATTGTCACTCGCAGCAACGAATAACGAGGTACAAAAAGTCCGAGACTCGATGCAACAATAGAGCTAGTAAAATCAAATACATAGTCGCTTTTCGACGCCAATCTTTTCGGGAACAATTGGCGCCTTCTCTGAAAAAATTCTTTCAGACGAAAAAATATTCTTGACAGCATTTCAAGCCCGGCTTATATAGTCCAAACAAACTACTCCGCGAAGAATACTTTGTGAGCGTTCAACTCGTCATCCTTGGCCTTTTGTCAGAAAAGCCCCGTCACGGCTATGAACTTCGCCAGGAAGTTGAGCGCCGACTGTATGCCACCTACATCAACCTGAGCGGTGGATCACTCTACTACAACCTGGGGCAACTCGAACGTGCGGGCTACGTTGAAAAAGCGTGGGCAGAGCAAAAAGGACGATACCCCACCCGTCAGGTCTACCAGATCACGCCATCGGGAAAAGAATACTTAGGAGCGGAACTGCGCCGACTCTTGTTTGATACGGAAAGCCGAGAGAAAGTCTTCGATCCGCTGAACACCGCCTTAGCCTTTGGCCATTTTGTGGGAAACGAGGAATTATGCGAGGCCCTCACTGGCCAACTCAAGTGGGCGAAGGAGCGCGTGATATGGATTCGAGCGCAACGAGAGTTCTGGCAAACGCAAGACATCTCCTTGAACCAGGCAAAAATCATCGACCATGGACTGGCTCATTATCAAGCGGAGATTGACTGGTTGGAGAGGTTTCTCAAAGAACTCACCACCACACGACGAGCAGAAGAACAGTCACTGAGGCAAGAATCGCGTTCAAACGCCTCTTAACTACACAGGAGAAATTCAATGTTATTCCGACAGGAGGGATTATTGTGGAAGGTATAAGTGTTCTCGATATGATTCACCAGGGGGCGTTGGTCACGTACCCCCTCATCGTAATGTCCATTGTGACCATTACCATCATTGGCGAGCGCATCTGGGCCTTGCGGGGAGTGGTGGCAGAAACATTACAGACGGCTCAGTCCTTGGTCGGCAAATTACAGAAGGGTGACTTCAAAGCGGCTCTGGCAACCGCACAGCAGGAAAAGGGTTCGCCCGCTAGACGGATGTTTCGCGATGTGATTTCCCAGCAAGAGGGGGAGTCGCTTGAGTATCTCTCCGAAGTGATTGAAGACCGACGGTTCGAAGAAATCGAAGCCCTCAAAGGGGCAATTTGGATCCTGGGAACAGTTGCTGTGAGCGCGCCGTTCATTGGACTCCTAGGGACGGTCATCGGAATTATTAAATCGTTCCACAACATGTCCGTGCAGGGCAGTGGTGGCTTTACGGTAGTGGCTGGTGGTATCTCAGAGGCTCTCATCGCTACTGCTCTCGGGCTTGCGGTGGCGATTGTCGCCGTGATCTTTTACAACTACTTTCACACCAAGCTCGAACGCATTGAAGCGATAATGACCATTGCGTCCGACCGTGTGCTGGAAGCGATTCGCCTAGGGAGGAAAACCAATGGGAATGGCTAGTCCACGCAGGAAGAAAGGCAGTGGCTCTGCCATTATGGCGGAGATCAATATCACTCCGCTGACGGACATTTTCCTCGTGCTCCTGATCATCTTTATGGTGACCAGCGTGGCGATGGTCCAGTCCGGAGCCAACATCAACCTGCCGGAGGTTGAAGAAACGAAATCTGAACCTCGGCAGATTGTTATTACCGTCACGCCGCAGAAAGAAATCTTTATCAATAATACGCCGACTGTGTTGGCCGATCTGGAAGGATTCTTACGTCCGCTCATCCAGGCGCAGCCGGATATTCCAGTGGTGCTCGAAGGTGATAAAGATGTCATCCTCGGCGAGGCGGTGAAGATCCTCGCGGTTGCTCAACGCGCCGGAGCGAAACAAATCGCCATTGCGGCCGCAAAACCGGCGTGAAGCCGAACGCTTTCATGACTTCCTTCAACGTGAGAGTACACTATCATGGCTTCTTCTGAAGAAACAAAAAAACCGCAGCCTCTGACTTCGGTCGAGCAAGAGTTGCAAGAGGACCTTTGGCTCTATGGGGGTGGAGGGTTTGGCAAGAACGCTCGCTGGTTTGCCCTCTCAACCGTCGCGCACGTCTTGCTCCTCGGTCTTTTAGCAACACTCACAATAACCATTGCCAAGAAGCGAGAAGAACTCATCAAACTGGTGACAGTGACGGACATCGCTCCTTCACTAGAAGAGCAGGAACGGGCCAAAGCGGAACAAAAACCAGAGGACTTCGAGGGGGAACCCTCCCTCAAAGACTTGCCTGGTGTCTTAACGATGGAGCAACTGGCTCCCAAAAAAGCCCAGACCCCAGCCGGACCACCACCGGAAGTCGGGAGAATACAGGCCGTGCGCGCGCCGGTCATTACTGCACCGCCAGCAGAGTCCCGCTCTTTGCCAGTGCTTCCTGGTCTGGGACCGATCATTGGCGTTGCTCAGGATCGTGACGGCGCAAAGACGGGAGGGAGCCTCGGCGGTATTGGCAATATCGCTGGAGTGATCGGTGGGGGCCTCGGTGGTGAAGCTGGGGATGCCGGGAATGCTCTGCGCAAAGTTGGTCTTGATGTCGCACTGGTGATCGACTCAACTGATAGTATGCAGTTCGTCACCGACTCTCTTAAGTCTCGGTTACTGAAATTGATCGCCTCGCTCCAGAAAATGGTGCCCACCACCCGAATCGGGATCATTGCCTACCGCGACAAAGGGGAAGAATACGTCACAAAATGGGTCGATCTGAGCTTCTCCACCAGTAAACTGCAAGACTTTGTTTCTAACCTGAAATCTGGTGGAGGGGGCGACTGGCCTGAAGCGGTCTACGATGGCTTGGAAGCAGCAGTCAACGACCTCAAATGGCGAAAGAATTCTAAGCGAGTGATCGTCGTCCTTGCCGGTTCTCCACCCCATGCAGATTCGATAGGCGGAGTGTTACAACTGGCCCAGAACTTCCACGCGCAGGGCGGGGTCGTCAGTGTCGTTGATCTGGCTGAGAAGATGCACGAGGACTTTGAGCGGGCGCTGCATCGAACGAGCGGCACGTTAGTGAAGACAGAGTTCAAACCAACGCCGTTGCCAGGCTTCTACCAAGAATTCCGTAGCACCATGTCCTCGGTGGCCAAAGCGGGTGGGGGAGATTTTACCCCGCTCACGGAAGATAAAGCGCTGATGCGACAGATTATCGTTGTCGCTTTTGGCTCGCGGTGGCAAGTGGAACTGGCCAAGTACCTCCGGGACTTAGAGTAAAGGACGTTCTGCACGATCAGGAGACCGTGATGGAGGGGCGGGTTGCAAACCTGCCCCTCCCGCTGTTCGGCACTGGGATCGGAACAGGTAAACGTAAGGAGCTTGCACGTGCGTCGGGTGATCGTTTTCGCTTCTTTTCTTTCCTTGATAACGAGCCTCGTGTCCCTTAGACTGGCCGAGGCCGCAACGGTTGCCGACCTCCTCGGGCAAGCACGTCAGGCGCAGGGGCAAGTGCGGAGCCTCAAAAATGGCGGGACGGACGACAAACTCCGCGCGATCCAGATCATTGGACCAGTTGCATTGGGTCTCGTGGGAGCTTCAGACCTCTCCCAGGCTGCGCAGAGTCAACGGGCGACCGTCCGAGAAGTTTATGAAGTATTGAATGGCCCGCTCGAAGACATCTACCAAGGAGCCTTCAATCACATCAACAATATGCAACAGGCCGTCATGGATCGTGACGGCGACCTCGAAGCGCTCTACGAAACCAGAGAATGGAGAGACGAACAGACCGTCGCATCGCAGGCACTCTATTTTCTCAACTGGTTGCGTTTTATCGGTTCGTTTGTGGTCGACGGGCAGAAGCGCAAGGAGTTACTGCAAAAGGCTGCCGATGGTTTCTCGGAGTTTGCGGTCGGGCAGCAATGGACGCAACTGAAGCGCGAGAGCTTATTCGGACGGGCGTTATGTGAGAAAGAACTCCGGCAATTTGACTGGGCGGTCCGTGACCTTGAAATGCTTTTAGAAGATACGAACCTCCCGTCCGATATGGACCGCAAGGTGCGAGCAACCCTTGCGGATGCCAAGGCAAGAAAGTCCTCAAAGGGTGCCGACCGAGACGATAGTGATACACCTCCACCGCCTTCACCTGATGATATTGCGAAAGCAATGTTGCAGAAGGCGCAGAACCTTTTTGACCAGAGTCAGAAAGAAACCGGCGAGAAGCGTGAGAAGACTCGCCTTGAGGCACAAGCGTATCTCGAAGAGGTGAAGAAGAAGGGAGACGTGTGGAAGGAGCGAGCCGAAGTCGTTGAGAAGACCGAACTCACCGCAACAGAAATAGCGGCAATCGAAGAGGAAAAGAACCCGTTCTTGCCGTGGAAAGAAGCAATGGAGCATCTGCGCAAGAGCGAATACGTTGCGGCAGTTCCACTCTTAAAAGAAGTGCTGGCCTCGAACGACCCACGCGCTACGGTCCGTCGGCGAGATGCCTTATACTACCTTGGTGTTGGTCTTTTCCAACAGAAGGAATACCGGGAAGCGATCACTCAGTTGGATGACTTCTTCGGAAACGATGGGGCCCCACCTCGTTACGGACCGGATGCGGCATATCTGCGTTTCAAGGCGAGTGAAGCGCTCTATGCCAGAACTGCTACGGAAGAAACGGGCAAGCTCTATCTTGCGGCGGCCAAAGATTTGCTGCGCCGCTATCCGAATCATAAATCTGCCTTTGAAGCCTACTTCCGCCTGGGTGAGTATGAACAGAGCCACGAGAATTACCTGGTGGCGGCCGACTACTATCAAAAAGTGACAGGCGATCTTCCCTTCCGCGTGCGGGCAGACTATGCCACGTTGCAGAGCTACTTTTCGCTCGTCGATGCTCTGGAGGAAAAGAAAGCCATTAGCATCAGTGAGAAGGATTTGCGCCAACGGATCGCTCCGAGCTTGCAATCCTTCTGGAAAAACAGTGCCGCGATTGAACAGAACCCCAGCCAAGCCAAAGAGGTGCCTTTACGCGCGTACCGCGGTCGCGTGACCTTCTTAAATACGGTGTTCCTGGCTAAGGAGATGGATGCGAATGCAGCCGCAATTATGAATCTGCTGCAAGATTTTGAGAAGAAATATCCCGAACAAAAAGACGCGTTCGAGTCGGTTGCGCGCACGCGATTGATTGCGCTCGAGAAAACTGGTCGTTTTGCTGAGGTCGAAAAAGAGGTCGATGGGATCTTTGCTCGCTATCAACCAGAGCAGCGACAAGAGTTATTCAAAGGACTGCCACAAGTCTTGGCAGCCGATATTAAACAGCTAGAAAAGAAGGACGACAAAGAGAACCTTCTTGCCGCCAAACGGACGCTGACCCGCCTCTACGCTGATCGACTGAAACGTGGTGAAGCCTTTGCCCCGGAAGAATCCCCTGATCAATTCAAGTATAACCTTGCACAGTTGTATCTTGACGTGAAAGACTACGACAACGCCTCGCAGTTGTATCTGGAGTTGCGTAAAGGTGGTGCCTATTCCCTTGCCGCTCTTGCCGGCCTGGCGAGAATCGCCGAAGTGAAAGGAGAAACGTCCCAAGCCGGCTCGTACTGGGAGGAACTACTGAAAGGGTCGCAAGTCGGGGACCCGCTCTGGTTCCACGGCACTCACGGCATTGCCCAATTGCAAGCGAAGCAGGGCAATACAGACCAGGCGTGTAAGACCGTCAGTGCAGCGTTTGTCATGATTAAACGAGTGACAGACCCAGGGCTCAGGAAGAAAATTCAAGATTTGTCAGTGCAGACGTGTAAGAAATGAAGAAGACGTCTCGAAGAAGTCTCGGACAAGTCTCAATCAAGCCGCAGGCCAGTCTCAGACTGGCCCGAGACATTCTTAGGCTCGCAGTGACTTGCTATGCTAACGCACGTCGCTCCTGAAGGAATGTGGTTTTTCATTGTCAAAGGCGGGCCGGTGATGATTCCCATCGTCGCGCTCTCCATTGTGGCGTTGACGATCATTTTGGCAAAATTCTGGGAGCTGTGGCGTTTCCAGGTGCGGCTCAACAAATTGTCGCAAAAGCTGTATACCCTCGTACAAGAGGGGAACCTTAATACAGCGCTTCTTAGTTGTCGTGACGACAACACTCCGCTTAACCGTTTGTTTGAATCGGCTATCATCCATCGCTCGCAAGAACGGACGGACCTTACTCGTCGCCTCGAACGATTAGGCGGGGAGGTCGTTGCGGAGCTAGAGTCGTACATGAACGCCCTGGCGACGATAATAGGTGTCGAGCCGATGCTCGGCTTTTTGGGAACCATCATGGGGCTGATCAAAGCCTTCATGGTGTGGGAGAGTATGGGCGAACGGATCACCATCAATGTCTTAGCGGGGGGGATTTATGAAGCCATGATTACCACGGCGGCGGGGCTCCTCATCGCCATTCCGTACTACTTGATTTACAACCATCTGGTGACGCGGATTGGTGGGCTCACACGACTGACCGAGGAACGTACCGAAGAATTCGTTGATCTGTTGGCCGTCACTAACCTCCGGGAGCCTCTCCGCCATGCGCTTTAAGCGGCAACGCAAAATTTTGTTCAGTATGGAATCCGTGGCGCTCACGGACATCATTATGAACATGTTCATTTTCTTTTTCATCACGTTTAGTTTTTTAGCGACCTTTCAGAAGGCAAACGAAGGACGAGTCGATGTCAACCTGCCCCAAGCAACCTCCTCTGCGCCTCCAGTGGACAAGAAGAGTTTACTGATAAGTTTGGCAAAAGAAGGAGGCCTGTTTCTCGACAACGCACCGATGACCTTGGAGCAACTGCAAAGCCGTTTCCGAACGGAGAAAGCCCAAGGAACGGACCTTTCGCTTGTGATTCGCGCGGATAAAGAAGTGCCGCATGGCCGCGTCGTCGAGGTGATGGACATCGCTCGTATTGAAGGGCTGAATCACTTAGCGATTGCAACGCAGGTGAAATAAAGGTGGTAGGTCAGCTTGGCAGAACTCTACGGGAACGTCATTCTGAGCCGGCATCCTTCGCCTGCGCTCAGGATAAACTCCGCAGAGGCGAAGAATCTCTTCCCCAGGCCTGTTCGGCTGAGAGATTCTTCGGCCTTCGGCCTCAGAATGACAGTGAGCACGAGGTCGGCACTCAACCCATATCTTCTGGCTAATAACTAACAGCTAACAGCTAATAGCTCACAGCCATTCCTCATGACTCCCTGGCAAGAACACAACCTCGCAGCAATCAAACGGCGCTTAGCGCCCGTGCGTCGCACGTCGTCAGGTGTCCTCTTCGAACAGACCTCACCGTACAATCACATTCTTGTTCGTCGCGTGGAGGACCAACTGCTTCTCTGCTATCGTCACGCCCGTCGTCGAGCCGAGGAGGTCCAGTCCCGCTTGAGCGTGGAAGACCCGCTGAGCCTCCTTTCTGATTACACTCAGGCGATGTTGCTCGCACTTGCTTGGCGACCCGAACCTGAGCGGATTTTGCTGTTCGGGTTAGGGGGAGGGCGGCTACAGATGATCCTGCATCACTACTTAGAGCAGACGAGTCTGTACACGGTCGAGCTTGACGCGCTGGTGGTTGAGGTTGCTCATCGCTTCTTTGGGATGATGCAAGAGGAACGGCAACACGTGACGGTGAAAGACGGAAGGGCCTATCTACGCGCGTTTCCTACAGAAGCTCCCTACGATCTTATTTTGCTTGATGCCTACCAGGCGAACGGCATTCCAGTGCATCTCTGTACACGTGAATTCTACGCCGAGTGCCGGGCGAATCTTACTGACAATGGAGTTGTCGCCACGAACTTGCATGCCTCCACCTCGATATATGACGCCGCGCGTAAGACCTTTGCCCTTGCCTTCCGTCATACGGCGGCGTTTCGTCTCCTTGGTGGCAATGTCGTAGTAATTGGGAGCGACGCCGAACGCATCGAGGTGCCGGAATTATGTGAACGTGCTGCTGGAGTGCAGCAACGCTATGGGTTCGATTTTTCTTTACCTGACCTTGCACGCCGCCAGGCGTCCAGCGCACCTTATCGTCAAAGTGCCCCGGTTTTACGCGATGCGTATACGCCGGTTGGCGGCTTTTCATAGTTCTGTATTCGCCTTTGCTCTCTTCCCCTTTTCGCCCTCTCTTTGTTCCCCTCTAGCCTATAGCCTTTTTTCTCATTCTGCATTTTTAATTTTTCATTCTTCATTTTTTCATCGTCACCCGTGGCACCTGGCCTTCCCTATGAAAGAAGTCATACGGGTGAACAAGTCACCTCCGGAGCCCGGCTTATTTTTTCTCTCTGATCACACGGAGACGCGTTTGTCTGGAGTGGTGACGGATATACGCAATCTCGATGAGATCCTCGCTAACAATCCGGTACACGACACGGTAGGTATTCTTGGCGGCTAGGAGGGACCGGTATCCGTGAAACGCATCAAACATCGCCGGGCCCATTTCGGGAAACTCACGCAGCAGTTCAAGCTTGTTGATAATCTGATCTTGAATAGCAGGAGACAGAACGTCTAACTCTTTTTCGGCGCGCGGAAGCAACCTAATTCTTCTTGCCACGCTTAGCCCTTCTGGCTGTAAACTCGGCTAACTCAATTCCTTTGCCAGCGCGAGAATCACGTTCTGCCTCCGCTAACCGCTCGCGCCAATCTGGTTGGCTCATTTCCTCCAGTGTCGCAACCATTCCTTCGTAGTCTTCATAGTTAACCAAGAGGGCGGCTGGTTTCCCCCGCTGGGTGATGATTACCGTATCGCGGGTATTCTTTACCCGTTCCACAATTTGTTTTGTCTGACTCTGCAATTCGGAGATAGCAATGGTTGTTTCCATACGTCTTTTTTACTCTCCTGTCACTTGCGTTGGTAGGATGCAAAGTAAACGACCTCAACGTGAATCGCTAGACTCCTTTATCTTGCGGTGGCTCCGGCGTCGCCTCGCGATGGCACGATGATAGCCGCAGGTTCAAACCTATAGCAGGATCGATTCCCCATTCCTTCTTTTCGTTTTTTTTCTCTCGCCTCTATGTTCTCTCCTCTTTGTCTATTTTCCCTTCCGCCTGCAGCCTCAAGCCTGTAGCTTCTTTCCTTGCCTTTTCTTCTCTGTCTATTTCACTTTTGCCTTTTGCACTTTGCCTTTTGACTTTTCTCCTCCCCTTCAACCTCCGGCCTGAAGCCTTTAGCCTGTTTTCGCCGTTTCCCCCTTTTTGCATTGCCGTCCGTGGCACCCTCTCTCGCTTGACCGCTCTCGTTAATCACCATACGTTTTCCGTGTTTCGCGAAAGGACTCGGCATACAGACAAACACCAATGCGTTACAAAAGCGTGTGGCGAATTTGGAAAAGCAGTTGCGGGCAGTACAGACCGAGCTGGAAGCGATGCGCAAAACAGCCCAAAAGCCCTGGTGGGAACGACTCGCAGGGACGTTCAAAAACGACCCTCGGTTCGATGAAGTCGTCGCCGCTGGCCGAGCCTATCACCGTTCTCTCGCCACACGCACCCAGTCATGATCATTCTCGACACGGATCACCTGACGGTTATCTAACGCCAGAGTGAGCCTGCGTATTCCACTTTGACGAAACGGCTTCAGTCTGCGGCTCCCGATGAGATCTATACAACCATCATCAACGTCGAGGAACAGATGCGTGGATGGTTAGTGGTCCTCAGCCGATCACGAAAAATTGAGCAAGAAATCTTTGCGTATCGCCAACTGCGGATGTTGTTCGTGTTTTTCATTGACACTTCCATGCTTGCGTTTGATGAGGTTGCAGCAGCCCGCTTCGTTCACCTACGGCGGGCACGTCTGCATTTGGGAACAATGGATCTCAAAATTGCAGCCATCACCTTGGCTCATCAGGCTCTTCTTCTCTCCCGTAATCTGTCTGACTTCCGGCGCTTCCCTGGTTTGCAGGTCGAAGATTGGACACAGCCATAGCATAGAGCGAATGCAGTGAGCGGGCTCTTTGCAACAGAACGAGCAACGCGAGCGGGCCATCGGCCATATGAAATGTGGGGCGTACAAAGCGCGCCGCTTCAATGGACGGCGCGTGGTACGCGCCCTACGCCTCTCCTCCCTGTCTCTCTTCGTCCTCCATTCTTCATTTTTTCAGCGTCACCCGTGGCACCCGGCGTGTTACGCACCCTACCTCGTTGTCGCCCTCACTCCGTGGAAGCGACAATCCCCAGCGACTGCGAGTTCTGAAACCAACGCGCACGGATCTCGATGTGTTTGATCTGCTGACTGGCCTTGTCGCGCACTTGCACCCCGCTCAGCACGATGTCTTCTCCTTCAATGCGAGCCGAAGCAGAGGAAAGGTCAACCTGATCGAGAAAAGTAAATCCACCGACCCGGACGCCTGTGATCGTACGCTCAAGGGTCTGCATCACTCCATTGGAGGACTCCAGGAGTATGGTCAGCGTATGAAGACCCAGAGTCAGTTCCCCATAGTTGACTTGGAGGCCCCACCCACTGAACCAGGCATTCGTTCTATCGAAGTTATAAACGGCGGCCACATCCGGGCGTGCTGAGCAGCAGGCCACGACACTGTCGAGTTGTCCATCCACAGAGAAGTGGATGCGTTGAATAGAGGCCAGGTTGTCCTCCGG
>Ga0187892_10004982_pt1 | contig 21526 bp, 18 predicted proteins | sample MA1701073metaG_FD_139345 | JGI IMG/M metagenome (GOLD analysis project Ga0187892, IMG submission 139345) | Bio-ooze microbial communities from a basaltic lava cave in the Kipuka Kanohina Cave System on the Island of Hawaii, USA - MA170107-3 metaG ... | reverse complement strand
TGGGTGTTTGCCGAAGCAGCTTAAGCTGGTTGGGTAATTCATTTGGATTTTTCCAGGCAATACTTCTTTCATTGCTGCGATAAATGCCGTGACCAATATAAACATGACGGCCATAGCTATGATGGCTCCACCAGTTGATCAGCTCCTGGTAATCAGCCAACTTGTGTCCTATTTCCCAATAAAGTTGCGGCGCTACATAGTCTATCCAGCCTTCTTCAAGCCACAATAAAATATCAGCATACAAATCGTCATAATTGGTTACACCGGCTTTAGTATTGCTTCCATTGGGATCAGTTTCTTTGTTTCTCCAAACACCAAACGGACTGATGCCAAATTTGCAATAAGATTTTTCTTCTTTGATGGCAATGTTAATTGCTTTGATGATTGAATCTACATTGCTGCGGCGCCAATCATCTTTTGAAAGTTTGGAACCCGATTTTTTGTAAGAAGCATCATCCGGAAATTCTTTGCCTGCTATCCGATATGGATAAAAATAATCATCCATGTGAATGCCGTCAATATCATATCGCTTTACAATATCTTTTACTACGTTTACTACATGTTGCTGCGCCTGTTTATTTCCCGGATCGAAATATTTTTTATCGCCATAATTTAAAAACCATTCAGGATGAATGCGGGTAATATGATTGGACGCAATCGAAGCAGAATGAATATTGAAATTGGCCCTGTAAGGATTGAGCCATGCATGAAATTCCATTCCACGTTTATGTGTCTCCTCAATCATAAACTGGAGAGGATCATAAAAAGGAGAGGGCGATCTGCCCTGCACTCCCGTCAACCACTCGCTCCAAGGCTCCAGCGAGGAAGGATAAAAAGCATCTGCTGCCGGACGAACCTGTGCAATCACAGCATTCATTCCATTGCGCTGGTGCTGATCCAACTGTCGAATGAATTCGTTTTTTTGGCTATATACGGTGTACATGCCTTTTTGTGGCCAGTCAATGTTATCCACTGTGGCTATCCAAACTCCGCGAAACTCGTATGCAGGTTGCGAAAAACTTAGCTGTGTCAAAAGACAGAAAAGAGCAATAAAACAGATTTTCATAATATGGTAATAGACTACCTAAAAACGCCGAAATTAAAGCAATATTGGATTAAAAAATTTATAAAAAAGAGAATACATTTTACTATGCTGAGCCACGTATTTTATCCAGCAACTCACTTAGCATAAGAGCTTCTTTTTTACTGATATTTCCTATGATATTATCCAACTCATCCTGCCGTTCATCTAATCTTTCCAGCAGTTTTTGTCCTCTATCAGAGATCATTACATCTACCAGCCGGCGATCTGATTTGCAAGTGGCTTTTTTTACAAGTCCTTTCGTGATCAGGCGGTCAACAATACGGCTGGTATCACTCATTTTATCCAGCATTCTTTCCCTTATCTGCAGCGTAGAAAGAGGTTGCGGATGACTGCCTCTTAAGATTCGAAGAATGTTGAACTGCTGTGGCGTAATATCTTCCCGGGCAAAAAGTTCTTTGCTGCGTTCATGCATCCAATTGTATGTATAAACAAGGTTGATGGCAGCCTTTTGATGTTCATTTCTAAACTTTGGCTGCTGTATATCCTGCTCAATGCCCATGGCTGATGATTTGCTTTAAAAAAAATTTTTAAAAATGCTGAGGTCGGATTAAGGTTTGATTTTCTAAAGAAGCGTTGGAATGTGAAGTTAGTTGCTGCAAAATTAAAGTTTGAACATTAAGATAAAAACTTTATTTACTTAACCATTTGTGAATAAATATTCGTATTCATTCTTACTGTTATAAATACTGTTGAAATTAATTTGCACGACAAATAACACCACCCACCACCATGAAACTTTTATCCGAATCAGTCAGAAGTTTTTGCGAAGGATTTATTTCATTCTACACTGCGATATATAAAGAGTTTAAACGTTTTTGACGTTTATATTTATGAAGGATTATTTCTTTTTTTAATTTCAGCCGCCAGCTTAAAGATCGTAAACAGGTGATGTGCTTCGTGCAAAAGGAAAAAATTCAGCCATTCCAATAAATTCATTTTGCCATAAGCAGAATGTATTGCCTGTTTGTCAAAATCTTCTTCTTTAAACGAAAGTATTCCCGCCGCCATCTCCTTGCGGGTTGCCATCAGATCCTGTATTACTTCACGGCTTGATTTACTACAGTTGTCATGAAACAGCGAATCAGATTCGGCAACATAAGCAGAAAAGGAAGGATTATCCCCTTCTAATATCCGTCGCATCCTGTTAATGAACATGTGCTGGTAGGTTTGCAAGTGAACGATGTTTTCAAAAATAGACCACTTGCCCGCATGCATCTGCATCCTGATCTCTGCGTCAGATAAACCTTCCAGCAAATCCAACAAAGATTTATGCTGGTATTGAAGCCGTGTAGCAACAGATGAAGGTATTTGCATAAATAAGGTTCTGTTAATCGCTCCAAACCCGGGTACCCTCTGAACAATTGGAGCAGATGTCAATATTCTTTCTTCCTTTCAGTATCTGTGTTCTGAATTTTGTGTATTCACCATTCTTCCATATCTCTTTAAAACTTTTTTCTTTCAAATTCCCCAGGCGGTGTTGCGCATCTTTATCAAAGCAACAGGGCGCCACCAAACCATCCCATGTTATGACAGGGTCGTGCCATAAACGCCAGCAGTGATTAGCGAGTTTGCCTTTAAATTCAGTGCCATTAGCAGTTTTTCTATAGCGACTGTATTTGTCTATAGTTGGAATCAGCTTGTGCGGGTCATTTTCATAATCGTATATCTGCGCTGTTTTAAACCATACATCATCTACGCCTATTTCCTTTGCCAGCTTTTTTACACTTTCTGCCTGGTGTTCATTTGGCTTTACTACCAAAAATTGAAAAACAATAAACGGCGTTTTGCTTTTTAATTCTTTTTTCCACTTTACAATATTCTTTGCGCCTTCAATTACTTTTTCAAGCTTGCCACCTACACGATATTGCTGGTATGTTTCCTGTGTTGTTCCATCAATGGAGATAATCAGGCGATCCAAACCGCTTTCAATTGTTTTTTTTGCATTAGCATCGTTTAAATAATGTGCATTGGTAGATGTAGCCGTATAGATTTTTTTAGATGAAGCAAAGGATACCATATCTAAAAAAGAAGGATTGAGATAAGGCTCACCCTGGAAATAGAAAACAAGGTAAAGCAGCTCCTTATGCAACTGGTCAATCGTTTCTTTAAAAAAATCTTTTTGCAACATACCGGTAGGCCTGGTAAAAGCTCTTAATCCGCTGGGACATTCAGGGCAACGCAGATTGCAGGAAGTGGTAGGCTCAAACGAAACAGAAATCGGATAACCCCATTGCACCGGTTTTTTTGTCCATTTGCTGATGTAATAACTGCTTAATACTTTCAATCCATTCGATATTCTCTTAATGCTAAGTTTTGAAATAAGATTGATTGTATCGTTGTAGTTAATACGGGACATGATTTGCAAAGGTACGTGTTGAGTAGTTGTTGTAAAAAGCAGCGATCATACAGATAATTTCAATTCAAATCATTAACACATCGGCTAACTAAAAAGTTCTCAAATAAAAAAAGGCCGCGATTTAAGCCGGGCCTTTTGTAATCATCCATCCTTGATTTGTGTCCAATCAGTCGTTTAATAATTTTGACCCGTGCAGGTAAGCCGGTGAAGGATGATATATAAAAATGCAGCTTCCGTTTTTAATTGTATTGATTATTTCACTGCTTTCTTTTCTTGGCAGGGCAGGGCAGCCATAACTGCGTCCCATGCAGTTGACGTTTTTTAACCACGATTCGCCAATATAGTCTGCTCCATGAATAACGATATTTCGCTGAAGGGCTTTGTCATTATATCCTTTTTCCAAGCCTAACATTCTAAGTGAAAGGCCATGCTCACCATAATAAGTGTTTTGCGCTATATAAAATCCCAGGCTGCTTTGCTGCGACTGAAGCTTATTGGAAAATTTTGTAGCATATTCTCCGCCTGATCTGCGGCCATGCGCAACATAAGTATTCACAATAACTTTCTTCTGTTGCATGTCCAGCAGGTATAATCTTTTTCTTTTTGATGATTGACTAAAATCACAAATCAGTAAATAATCACCGGTGCCGATAATATTTTTTTGCAAAAGCCTGCGGTAGCCTTTATACGCAAATGCAAAAGCCTGTTTGGACAGTCCTTTTTGCTGCAGGGACATAAGTTTGTACAGTGAATCAATAGCATTTCGTGAACCTTCAAGCGAAGAAAGCAATTGAAACGAAACGGGTGAAGCCAGCCGAATATTTTGTACAGGCAGCCAGGAAATGCTGATGCATGCCGGCAAAAGGCAATAGATTAATATTGACAAACGATTCTTCAAACAGGTACGGATATTGGTCATTAAACTACAACATGTATGAAACGGATACCTAATGAAAATTAGTATGCCAATACAGTTGATAAGTAGTGTTTCATCAATGCATTGGCATATTTACGAATTGAGCCAATATTTATCAGGAAAAATTACTTAGCGAATAAACATGAATGGCCAATTGTTATAATGTATTTGCTAAATACAGTTTATAATGAGTTCATGTTGGCTATATTTTCACCAGTTTCCATTTACCTTTTTTAAAAATGATAAAAGCTGCTACGGCAATAGCAGTTTCCGCTACTGGTATAGCAATAAATGCCCCTGTGGCGCCCATGTTCAATGTCTTTGAAAGTAAAAAAGCAAGCGGTATTTGAAAAAGCCAAAAGCCAATTGCATTAATGATAGTCGGTGTTTTTGTATCTCCTGCACCGTTAAATGCATTGGCCATTACCATACCTATTCCATAAAAAATATAACCTGAGCTGATGATGAGCATTGCTTTAATGGCGATCCTGCGGGTATCTTCTTTTTCGGCAAAAAAACCAATGATATAAGGAGCAGTCAGAAAAAATAAGATGGTAACAGCAAACATAAAAATAGCATTGTACTTTGCCGTTTTTAAAACACTTTCTTCAGCCCGCTGTGGTTGCTGTGCTCCCAGGTTTTGGCCCACCAATGTGGCTGCAGCATTACTCAATCCCCAGGCAGGTAAAATAAAAAACATAACTACCCGGATAGCTGTAATATAGCCCGCCGATGCTGTTTCACCGGATTGAGCAACTATAGCAGTTAAAACAATCCAGCTTCCCGATGCTACTAAAAACTGGAATGTGCCCGGCGCAGCAATGCCGATGATCTGTCTTATCTGCGGCCAATCGGGTTTGAAATAAGCAGTCATCATTTTAATAATGCTCTTGCCATTAAACAAATGATAAAGCTGGTACATAACGCCGATACCGCGGCCAATAGTAGTGGCCATAGCTGCGCCGGTTAATCCAAAAGCCGGAATAGGACCCAGGCCTCTTATCAGCAAAGGACAAAGAATAATATTAGCAACATTAGCAATGCAAAGGCTTTTCATGGCCATGCTTGCATCGCCTGCCCCACGAAAAATTCCATTGATGAGGAATAGTAGCATGATGACAATGCTTCCGCCCGTAAGAATACGTGTATAATTTACTCCGTACGTAACGGTGTCTTCTGTGGCGCCCATTACCCTCAATATATCTTTTGCAAATACAAAACCTGCGATGCTTAAAGCAATAGTGATGATAACAGACAAAGTTGTTGTTTGCGCACCGGCCCTTGCCGCTGCTTCAGGGTTTTTTTCACCAATCCTTCTTGCCACCAATGCAGTAGCCGCCATGCTGATGCCGATAGCTATGGAATAAATGATAGTAATGACTGACTCGGTAAGGCCTACCACTTGCTGCGCTTTATCGCTTTGCGGTAAATGGCCGACGAAATAAAGATCCACAAGAGCAAAAACACTTTCCATGCTCATCTCGAGTATCATAGGAATGGCAAGCATCATTACGGCTTTGCGAATGCTGCCTTGCGTATAATCCATCTCTTCACCCCGGATGGCTCTTTTGATCAGGGATAAAGCATACGATGCTTTATTGGTATTAGTTGATTGCGACATGATAAATAAATTGTGAATAACGAAAATGAAATACAGCAGCAGGTTGCTGCCTGTCTTTATAAACTTAAAAGTAACAGGTTCTTTTAAATGGGGCCGAACCTTAGAAAATTTTCATATTCGTATGCTTGTGAAGAGCAAATGTAAGAATTTGTTTAAACCGGCAATATTGAATTTGACAGGTGGCATTTCCCTAAAATATTATAAAAAAGCACGGGCAGGCCCCATTACTAAGAGTTTATTCTTAAATAAGAGGTATTCTCTTCACTTTTTTTGACGATTAAGTACCAATCCGCTTGGCTTAAGCGGGTTTTTCTTTAATTTGATATATAAAATTTTAAAAAACATCTATACCGGAAACGATCCGGGCCATTGAATCACTCAAATCCAGTACATGCAATTACCGGCTGATATACGAGTACAACAGCAACTGCGGCGATGGTCAAAATATCTTATCACTGGTATGATGATAATAGCCGTTCTTATACTGCTAAGCTGGCTATTGAATGTTGATTTTTTGCGACGGCCTTTTTCTGAGCAAGTGGTCATGAATCCTGTTTCCGCTCTCTGTTTTATTATTTCAGGCATTTCACTCTGGTTATTTTCTTCAAACACTTATTCAAAGGTCGCTGTTGTTTCCGCCTATATTGTATTACTGATCGGCCTTATTAAACTCGGAGAGTTGTCTTTAGGTTACGACCTTAAGATTGATGAGCTGTTATTTTCCGATAAAATGATCGCAGGCAAAAACGGGCTGACTAATGAAATGTCACTCAATACGGCCTTATGTTTTGTATTGGCAGGCATATCATTGGTTTTATACAAAGAAGAGAACACCAATAAAAAGTCTTCTCATTATTTAGTGCTGGTGATGATGCTGATCGGCTTACTTTCTTTGCTGGTTCATTTATACCGTGTCCATGATTTTTCGGGTTTTTTTACTTATATACCCATGGCCACCTTATCGGCTATTTGTGTTGTGTTGTTCGCTCTGAGCCTTTTATTTACTGAACCGGCTAAAGGGATTATGACAGAGTTTACCAGCTTGTTTAGCGGAAGCCTCATGGCCCGCCTGCTGATACCGGCTGCCATTATTATTCCGGCAGTACTTGCTTTACTTCGCTTGTTCGGAACCTGGGAAGGCCTTTATAATTATGAGTTTGGCGTTGCCCTGTATGTGCTAAGTATCATTATTATCTTTTTGGCCATTACCTGGTACAATGCCCGTTTGCTCAATCGGCGTGATTTTCTAAAGAAGCAAACAGAAGATGCATTACGAAGCAGCGAACAGAATATACAGGCCATATTCAATAATGCACCGGATGCTGTGGTGGTAATTGATAGCACTGGTAATATTACCCGCTGGAATCCTGAATCAGAAAAGCTCTTTGGATGGAGAGCCGAAGAAGTAAGGGGAAGAGCATTAAGTGAGCTGATCGTTCCTGTTCAGTATCGTGAGCAGCATAAAAAAGGGCTGGAACGATTTCTTCAAACAGGTGAGAGCCGGGTGATGGGAAGAACAATTGATCTGAAAGCCATTAAAAATGATCTTTCAGAAATAGATGTATCTGTACGTATTTCTCCATTGCAAACAGGTGAGCAGTATTATTTCATAGGCTTTATTCGGGACATTACTGAGCAAAAACAAATGGAAAATAAGCTGAAGAGCTTTAATGAAGAATTATCCAGAAACGTTGAAGAAAAGACAGCCGAGATAAAGGAGATATTTGAACGGATCACTGATGGATTTGTGGCGCTGGACAAAGACTTCCATTATACTTACATAAATAAAAAGGCGGGTAACCTGATCCGGCAAAATCCATCAGAACTGATGGGAAAAAATATGTGGCAATTATTTCCGCAATTAATAGGTACCGATACTTACAAAGCTTTTCATGAAGCGATGGAAACGCAGCAATACACCAGCAATACCGATTATTTTGAAGACCTGGGAGTTTGGCTGGAAAATTATATCTATCCCTCACCGAACGGATTGTCCATTTTTATAAGAGATATTTCGGAACAAAAAAAATCTGAATCAGAGATCGTCAAAGCAAAGGAGCTTGCTGATAAGCTAATAGACAGTCTTCCCGGGGTATTTTATTTTTTTGATGCCAATGGAAAATTTATCCGTTGGAACAAGCAACTGGAAGAAGTGACAGGTTATTCTTCAGAAGAAATAGAGGTTATGCACCCGGTTGATTTTTTTGAAGGTGAAGAAAAAAAATATATTGCTGAACGGATAGCAGGTGTTTTTGAATATGGCGTGAATGATGCCGATGCCAACTTTTTTACCAAAGATGGAAGAAAAATTCCTTTCTATTTTAAAGCCGTACTCATTAATTATGAAGGAAAACCTTGTTTACTTGGAAATGGCATTGACATTACACAAAGAAAAAAATACGAAGCTGAATTAATAGCATCAGAACAGAAGTATAAGCTTTTGTTTGAAGGCAATCCATTGCCGATGTGGATGCTTAGCTTGCCGGACTATAAGATATTTGATGTAAATAATGTGGCCCTGCAGCAATATGGATATGAAAGGGAAGAATTTCTGAGACTTTCTATAAATGATTTCCGGCCGTCTGAAGATTATGAAAAATTAAAAGCCGCAACAAATACTAATTTCAGAGGTCTTCATTATGCTGGTATATGGCGTCATAAAAGAAAAAACGGAAGCATTATATATGTTGATGTGGTAACACACGATATCTATTATAAAGGACTTCCAGCAAGACTTGTGTTGGCCAATGATGTTACTGAAAAATATATTGCTGAAGAAAAGCTGAAAGAATCTTATGATGCCATCAGAACCCTTACGGAGCATATTCAAAATGCAAGAGAAGAAGAAAGATTGCATATTGCAAGAGAAATTCATGATGAACTGGGACAATTGCTTACAGTATTAAAAATGGATGTATCGTGGCTCAAAAAAAGAATTGAACCGGAAAACCAGCCTGCAAAAGAAAAGTCGGATGACATACTATCACTTATTGATTCCACCGTTAAAACGGTTCGCCGCATGGCATCTGAACTTCGGCCCAGCCTGCTTGATGACCTGGGATTGCAGCCTGCTATGGAATGGTATCTTGAAGAGTTTGAAAAACGTTCAGGCATCATTAAGGAATCGCATATCAGCGATGATACAGAACTGCAGGTACCCGATTCGCTCAAAATAGGTTTATTCCGCATATTCCAGGAATCATTGACGAATGTAGCCCGTCATTCGTTTGCAAAAAATGTATATGTATCTCTTGTACAAAAAGATAAACAGTTAATTTTAACAATCCGGGATAATGGAACAGGTTTTGAAGAAAAATCACAGGGCACGAGAAGAACCCTTGGCTTACTGGGTATGAAAGAACGAGCGGTGATGATGGGTGGAACGTATAATATATCAGGAAAAAAAGGCGAAGGCACGACAGTTTCGGTTGTTGTTCCATTGCCTTAAAAAAGATTGTAAAAACAAAAAGCCATGCTAAAGATCCTCATTGCAGATGATCATGCCATTGTTCGCAAAGGTCTGAAACAGATTTTGCTTGAAGAGTATCCTTCTGCCGTTATCGGTGAAGCAGCGGATACAGAAAGCCTGATGACGCAAGCCATCAGCAATGGTTGGGATATTGTTATTTGTGATATGAATATGCCCGGCCGCAGCGGGCTGGATGCATTAAACCAGTTAAAGCAAGCCGCTCCTGCTATTCCCGTTCTTATTATGAGCATGTATCCTGCCGATCAATATGCGCTGCGGGTTTTGAAAGCAGGCGCTGCTGGTTATCTTGAAAAAGAAAGTATTCACGAAGAAGTGATCAAAGCCATACAAACTGTTCAGTTAGGTAAAAAATTTATTACACCGCCTATTGCAGAAAAGCTGGCAACTGCTTTCCAGGAAAATACTACCAAGCAACCACATGAACTTCTCTCAGATCGGGAGTTTGATGTATTCAAACTGCTGGCTTCAGGAAAATCTGTTTCGGAAATCGCCGGCCAACTATCTCTCAGCACAACTACAGTAAGTACTTATCGTGCCCGCGTGTTGGAAAAAATGGGTATTGGTTCCAATGCAGGTCTTACCCGTTATGCTCTTGAAAGAAACTTGATCTGAAACATTTTTTGTAGTATAATCACTACATTTTTTCAAAATTATATTCTACAAAAACCATCTGCCCGAGTATGTATTTTGCAAACAGGTGTTGCGTGACTGCTCACGTTAATCAGCACTTTCTACTTCTATGTTCAGAATTGTAATGGCTGATGATCACCCTATCGTTTTGCAGGCACTAAAAAAGACACTGCAGGAGGAATTTCCCGATGTATATATAGAAGATGCTGCAGATGCTACTGCACTATTTGAAAAGGTAAGCCAGCAGCAATGGGATCTTGTCATTACTGACCTTGCAATGCCCGGCGGCGGAGGACTTATTGCACTTAGAAAGATCAAACAATTAAAAAAAAGTTTACCGGTTCTTATTATCAGCACTTACCCTGCCGACCAATACAGAGCCAGCGCCATAAAAGCCGGCGCAGAAGATTATATATCCAAAGACTCTTTTCCAACCGGGCTGATCACAGCTATCCGTCGCATTCTTGAAAAGAAAAAAAAGTGATACATTTTTAAAAAGAAAGTTCAAAACAGGCGCAATTAAGAGTTTTCATGTAGTTATGCTTCTACAGGGGAGTTTATATTTTTAGTACATTACAATGATACTTATATCTACTCATTATTATTGACCGGGAACCTATTTTGCGGTCAATCCACCTATGACAAACAGAAAAAATATTTCCATTTTTATCGTTGATGATGACCCCGGCTTTGTTTTGCGAATGACAAGACTACTTGCCGTTCTTGAAAGCGTTGAAAGCATTCATACAGCAGGCAGCTATGAAGAAGCTATGGTATGGTTTACTCACACTGTACCCGATATGATCCTGCTCGATATTAATCTCCCTGGTAAAAGCGGCATTAGTTTATTAAAAAAAATTAAAGAAAAAGGTTATCCTTCGCGGGTGATCCTCATCTCAAATCACTCTGAAAGTTATTACCGGGAAAAATGTATAAAACTGGGTGCCCTTCATTTTTTGGATAAAACAGCAGAATTTGAAAGATTGCCTGCAATCATAGAAGACCTTTCAGGAAATAGCTCTTATATTTTATCCTGAATACTCTGAAAACAAACATAAAAGATAAAGATTGGAATAAAATATCCTTATGAAAGCTACAAGCTGGACGACAATCAAACAGATCATTGCCGATAGCGGCCACGACAACCTGTTCCTTACACTCATTAATGAAAAAGGACAGATCAGTTGCGCCAATGCTACTATGATAAGAACATTGGGTTTGCAGAACCCCCGGGCTATACCGGTCAATTTTTTCGATCTTATTCATCCCTTCTATATTGATGATTTTAAAAAGGTATTGCAAACTGCCGCCACAAATTCAATGGTAGACGGCGTTGAATTATATATAAAGAACGGCGTGTATCATCCCATGAAGTGGCAGATAAAGCAGGTAAATGATCTGCCGGGACATAACTGTGCTTATTTATGCGTAGGGTATAAATTAGCTGATGATGAAAGAATGGATCGCTTCAACCAGCTTTTGAAAAACAATTGCCATCTTATCATTGAAGGATTGAACGGTATCATCTTTCATGATATGAATGGTGAGTTGATTGCAGCTAATCAAAAAGCTGCGCAGATATTCGGCACCACGCTGGAAAGATTGTACCAGTTGCGAAATATCAGTGAATTATGGAACAACCAATGGATCATTACCGATGAAAACGGCAGTCCGGTTTCGTTTGAAGAAGCTCCTTTTATAAAAGCAAAACAAACCAGGCAGCTTCAAACCCAAACACTCATCATCAGGCTTGCAAACGGTGAAAAAAGATGGATACTTTTTAATTCGCAGCCATTGGTAGAGGAAGAAGTGAATGGTCATTTTCCTGTGGTGTCAAATATTATTGATATCACTTCAGAGCGGCAATTATCAAACCGGCTGAAATTGCGGGAGGCTATGATCAGCGCTTTCTTGCATGAAACTCCCGACCTGGCATGGGTTATTGATGAAGAAGCAACGCTTCATTTTGCCAGCAATGCTTTTTACCGGCATTTTGGATTGATAGAAAAAGATTGCATCAATGCTAAGGTTACCGATTTGGTGCCTCATGCTGTTACCCGTGCTGTTTTTGAACATCATATCCAGGTGTTTAAAACCGGCAAATCTGTTCAGGCCACTGAAAAAGTAAAATGGGCAAACGGCACTCATTCTATAACACATCTTCATATTTTTCCTATCAACAATGTTTCGGGAAAAAAACTGGTAGGAGCATTGGCCATTAATGTTCCTGATAAAAACAAACTGGAAAAAGAATTAAAAGAAGCACATGACAGGGTGTTGAATTTCAGTCGTGCCACATCCGATGCTATATGGGAGTGGGATATGCAAACCGGGCAAATATTCCGCAATGAAGTACTAATGGAAATGATCGGTTACCAGCCGGATAATTCAAAAGGTCTTTCCTGGTGGCTTCGCCGTATTCATCCTGAAGACAGAAATCGTGTGGCTGATATAATAAAAGAAGCTACCGATAAGCAGCAACAATCATGGCAGGATGAATATCGGTTTAAATGTGCCGACGGCACTTACAAGCCTATACGGGATAAAGGTTTTGTAGTATATGAAAATAACCTGCCGGTAAAAATGATTGGTTCTTTGCACAATGTATCTATGCTGAAAGGCCTGGAAAACGAGCTGGCTGGTGTGCAGGTGCAGCGGCAAAAAGAAATTTCTGAAACCATCATCAAAGTGCAGGAAAAAGAAAGAACCCGGATTGGTCACGAACTGCATAATAACGTTAACCAGCTTTTATCAACGGTAAAATTATTTTTTGACGGAGTAACACCATCGGGTATCCAACAGCAACAGTTAAAAAATAAAAGCATAGAATATCTGCTGATGGCCATTGAAGAAATACGCAAATTGTCAAAAGAACTGGTGACACCACAATTGAAAGAAGATAATCTTGCTGATAATATTTGGAACATCATACGTGATATACAGATGGCCGGCAAACTGGATATATCATTTAAGCACGATATTCAGGACGAGTTGCTTTCTTCTGGTAAAAAGATCACTCTTTTCCGAATCGTGCAGGAGCAGCTTAAAAATATCATCAAACATAGCGCAGCAACGGCTATTCATATTGCTCTTAATGATACTCCGGAGAATGTGATCCTTGTGATTGAAGACAATGGAAAAGGTTTTGACCCGCAGCACACACGGCAGGGAATCGGCCTATCGAATATTCATGAACGAACTCAATTTTACAATGGGACAACAAATATCAAAGCATCAGCAGGAAATGGATGTATTTTGACCGTTACAATTCCTATAAAACAATGATGATGCAGACGGCTGAATAATTTTCGTTTTATTGTTTGGCTATGTCAATTCCTGCATTTTTATACCTTCTCAAAGGCCGCAGGTATTTAATTCCTTTTGAGGTTTGAAAACGTGTGGCCACCTGCCGCCATTGCCGTTTTGAATCAGACGACCAAACCAGGAAATGAAGATGCGGCATGGCAGAGTAACCGGTTTTACCACTTAGTGCTATCACTTGTCCTTGCTTTACGCTGTCTCCAACATTTACCAATACACCGTCTTTTTGCAAATGCCAGTAACCGGCTCTTGAACTATCGGCATGCTGAATAATGACATAATTGCCATAAGGCCGGTACCTTCTTTTCAAACCGCCACGGTTTCCATCTTCCTTCACTCTTATTACCACACCATCTCTGGCAGCACAGATCTTTGTTCCTCTTTTCATTTTAAAATCAAGCGCCGCTCTTTCACGATGAGTGAATGAACTGAAATATCCCTGCACCATATAATAGGATTTCCCTTCTTCGTAAGGCAAGGCATATACATAACTGGTATCGTCTTTTACAATTCCTCTTTGTAAACGCTTTACTTCATCCCGCATAGGATTTTTGCTTACATAACAACCGGTGAGAATTAGCAATAGAGGATAAAATAACCAGCCGGGCTTCATGTGGAGTTTTTGTTTGTTAATACAGGACGGACTGAATACATCAATTCGTTGTATAAAAATAGCAAGCCCGGGGCAAAAGTTTTATTTAATGGATAGAAATTATAGTTAAGCAAAACAAGTGTTGAAAATCAATAGTGCTTTCAAATTGAACCCCCACACATTAAGGAAAGAATAAACCTATCCTTCGCATAATTTTTTAAGGTTATCGAGGCCCGTGGTAAACTGGTGACCCAAATTTTTATTGATCACTGGTCCCATTAGTCTTGCCATTGGCCAGGGCAGTTCGCCGCTGTTTTGCCAGGTCACTTTTGTGTCACCATTACCCCAGTGTTCAAACAGCCAGTTATCTTTTGCTTTTGATTTCCATGGTTTCAAAAATTCAAGATCAAAATGAATATGCTTATCATCCGAACTGGTAAGCGTAAGACTTCCCACTCCCACTTTTTTCCCTTCCCATGCATATTTATGACCGGGAGTATGCGGCGTACCTGTGATGGTACTTTTGGCTGTAGGATCTGATTGTTGCCACGGATTCCACAATGAGTAATCATTCAAATTACCAATCCGGTTCATCACTTCTCTTACCGGTTTTGCGATCACAATTGATCTTTCAATATTATATTGTTTTGGCATAAAGGCTGCAATGAGCAGCAGCGCAACGATGATCCCGATAAAAATGTAAACAAAGATCATAACGGTTCGTTTTAGCCAGTTAAGTTAACAATTGCAGATAGTCTTATCAAACTTATATTTAATGAGCGGCTCTATAAAATTTTCCAGGCCGCAGGTAAAGTACTCCTTTATTTGTATAAAAACGAGTTGCTAATTGTACATATTTTCCAGCCGTATCATAACTCTGTACTTCAAAATGCAAATGAGGAAAAGCTGAATAACCTGTGCTTCCGCTATAGCCGATCATCTGGCCGGTGCGTACAGTGTCGCCAACATTTATCAATACACCATCTTTTTGCAAATGCCAGTAATGAGCTACAGAACCATCGCAATGTGAAACAGAAATGTAATTGGCATCCATCATATAGTCTTGCTTCAACCCGCCTTTGTCTGAATCTTTTCTTATTGCCATAACAACACCGTCTCTTGCTGCACAAATTTTTGTTCCTTTCTTTACTTTAAAATCAAGAGCTCTTTCCCCTTTATGACTCATCTTGCTTTCATAAGCCTGGATGAGAAATATTTTCTTTTTATTTTCAAAAGGAAGATGATAAATAAAGCTGCTGTCGTTTTTAAACTTTCCCGCCTTAAGATCACGGATGCTGTATTGATCCTGCGCTCCTGTCATTAACGGTAAGACCATCAACAATAGAACTTTCATTATTTGATAATAATTAGTGATCATTTGTATTCATTAGCGTCCATCGGTGTTCCTTTATTCGTGTTAATCAGCATTTTTCTTTTGAATAATCTCAGCCGCAATGCTCACTGCTATTTCTTCCGGCGTCTGGCTTTTAATTCCAAGACCGGCGGGTGCATGAATACGTTGCAACCACTTCTCATTGACCCCTTCTCTCCTGTATTCGCTCATCATTTTTTCCATTTTCGACTGGCTGCCCAATACACCCATGTACCTGAAATTTTTTTCAAGCAAAGCCCTGATAGCAATATCATCAGTACGATAACCCATCGTCATGATAACTGCATAATGATCTTTGCCGGAAGGGATCAGTTCGTTTAAGTCTGCATAATCATTTATTAAATGCTTTTCATGTGCCGCGTCGTTTTGCAGCATGGTATTTAATTCTTTCCTGTCATCATACACATGAACATAAAAATCCAAACTACTCATCAGATTTGATAAAGCCAGTGCACAATGTCCGCCGCCGATAATATGGAGATGATTTTTGGAACCGGTTTTTTCCCGGTATATCCAATCTGATTCTGATTGAAAAGAGTAATAAAAATTTTGATCTGGAATTTTATTTTCAAAATCAATACCCGCTGGTGACAATGTCAATGTTCCATTTTTATTTTGTTCCAGCGATGAAATAATGTTTTGTACAGCGATGAGATTTTTTTTTGATACAGGGTACAATAAAATCGTTTGTTCACCCGAGCAGATCATTCCGCTTTGATTAGTCACAGCCGATTTATTGTGATATTGTTTTCTTACTTGTGCCTTGTCCCTTGTACCCTGCTCCTTGTCCCTTGTCCCTTGTGCCTTTAATATTTCCTTCGCCATTTCTACAAATTTATGTTCCATAATGCCGCCACCAATAGAGCCATTCATCTCTCCTTTTGAGTTTACAACCATAAAAAAACTCTGCCTTCCCGGGCTGCTGCCTTCGCTTTGCAACACATATAAAAGCATGACAGGAATATTTTCTGCCAGGCTTTGTTCAATCAGCTTCCATGTTGCAATAGCTTTTATCATCCGCAAACTTTTTTCTATTAATGCTGTTATTTAAAATTAATTCAGCCACGCACCTTCAAGTTAAACGCTTGCTGATGTAAGTTAAATATTATACTATTGGACGTCAAAAGCTAAAAATTGTGACGTTCCGGGCCACCTTGCGAACTTTGTGATCAAAAAGTAATAAAAGAAAAAAATGAGAGCAGTTATTTTGAAAGAAGCAGGCCCTGCTGAAACTCTTGAATTGGCTGAACTGCCAAAACCAGTGATCAATGAATATGAAGTGTTGATCAGAACAGAAGCCTTTAGCATTAATCCCGTTGATATAAAAACCCGAAATGGCAAAAGCCTGTATAATGAATTAAAAAGCCAGAATCCATTTATTATACTTGGTTGGGATGTTTCAGGCATAGTAGAAGAAGTCGGTAAAGAAGTAACTCAATTCAAAGTGGGAGACGAAGTATTTGGCATGGTTAATTTTCCCGGGCATGGAAAAGCTTATGCCGAATATGTAGCGGCGCCTGCAACAGATCTTGCATTGAAACCAGCAAACATTTTGCATGAAGAAGCTGCTGCTGCTACACTTGCTGCTTTAACAGCATGGCAGGCATTGGTGACACATGGCAAAGTAAGTAAAGGACAGAAAGTGGTGATACAGGCTGCATCAGGTGGTGTTGGTCATTATGCCGTGCAGATAGCAAAATACCTGGGCGTTTATGTGATAGCAACTTCTTCAGCAGGAAATAAAGATTTTGTATTAAACATCGGCGCCGATGAACATATTGATTATAAAAAACATCGCATTGATGAGGTGGTGAATGATGCCGACTTTGTTTTGGATCCTATCGGCGCTGAAAATATTGATCCATCATTAAATGCAGCAAAGAAAAATGGAACCGTGATCATGCTGCCCAGCTTTTTTAAAGATGAGATCGCTCAAAAAGCAAAGGCAAAAGGAGTGAATGGTTTTTATTTTTCTGTAAGATCGAATGGCGATGATATGAAACAAATCGCAGATCTTTTAGCCAAAGGTCTTATTCATTCTCATGTATCGGAAGTATTTTCTTTTGATACAATAAAAGAAGCGCATAAGCAGATTGAAACAGGAAGAACAGTGGGAAAGATTGTGGTGAAAGTTTAATGAGATGTTATCGTTGCGTCTTTGTGCAACTCTTCACTCTCCGCACTGGCCGATTGCGGATATAAACTCATTAATACTTTCTCCGGCGTCATTGGTGCATCAAAAGGAATTTCTACAGATGCATTAAATGCTTTCACTGCATTGTGCAAAGCAAAATAAGCGCCGATGCCATATAACAAGGGCGGTTCCCCTACGGCCTTACTGCGCAGAATAGCAAGATTATCTTTTTTTGTTTCGAGAAAATGAATGGCAATTTCTTTAGGCGCTGAATAAATATCCGGTACTTTATAAGTGCTCAATGCATTCGATCTTAACCTTCCTTCTTTATCATACACCACTTCTTCCATCGTCATCCAGCCAGTACCCTGCATAATACCGCCTTCGCACTGGCCAAGATCAACAACGGTATTCATACTGTTGCCAAAATCATGCACCACTTTTACCGAATCCACTTCATAGATACCACGAAGGCAATCTATCGTTACAGTAAAAATGGCTGTTCCATAAACATGATAAGCAAACGGATGTCCTTTTTCTTTTGAAGGATCAAAATGAATACCGGGTGGCGTATAATGTGCATGTTCAGATAGGCTTATTCTTTTAATATAAGTAGCTATCACTATTCTTTTCCAGTCCCAGTCTGTCTTTTCACCGTTGATGTAAACCCATTCATCTTTTAACTCTACCGAACCGGATTCGGTTTTTAACTCGTCTGCTGCAACTTGTTGTAATCGTTTTAATATTTCATGACAAGCCATCTCTGTTGCTTTTCCATTCAGATCTGCAGTTGCACTTGCAGCAGATGGTGAAGTATTGGCAATGCGCCATGTGTTGGTTGAGTTGATTTTTACTTTGGCAATATCAATGGAAAATATTTTTGCCGCTACCTGTGCTATCTTGGTATTTACTCCCTGTCCCATTTCCACAGCGCCGGTACTGATGCCAACACTGCCATCAGTATAAACATGCACCAGCGATCTTGCCTGGTTCATCAGTGTTTTGGTAAATGAGATGCCGAAGCATATCGGCATCAATGCCATTCCTTTTTTGTACTGCTTACTATTTGCATTGAAATCTTCGATCTCTTTCTGAAGCTTTTCTATGTTATACAACTCATCTGCTTTACTCCAGCATTCGTTTGCTTCGCTGTCGGCAATTTGTCCATAGGGAAATTCATCACCGCTCTTTAATAAATTTTTTTGCTGAATAACAGAAGCTGGAATACTCAATTGTTCCGCCGCTTTGGCAATCGCCGCTTCAATCACAAACATTCCCTGCGGACCGCCAAACCCACGAAACGCTGTATTGGGTGGCAAATTCGTCCGGCAACTATAAGCCGTTGCTTTTACATTAGGAACAAAATAAGAGTTGGTGCAATGAAACAATGTTCTTTCCATCACCGCCGGTGATAAATCGGCAGCAGCACCGGCGTTTTGATAAAACGTAGCTTCATACGCCACTATTTTCAAATCCTTACTTAAACCAATTTTAAAATCTGAAAAATAAGGATGCCGCTTGCCCGTCATCCGCATATCTTCCATGCGATGCAGTGAATACTTAACAGGTTTGTTGAGATGATAAGTTGCCAGAGCACATATCACTCCCCATGTTGTGGCCTGATCTTCTTTACCACCAAAGCCGCCGCCGAGTCTTGTTGTATCCACTTCAATTTTATTCATCGGAATTGCTAATACTCTTGCAGCCGTTCGCTGTACTGCCGTTGGCCCTTGCGTAGATGAATAAATTTTTATTGCGCCGTTTTCCAATGGCAATGCATAAGCTCCTTGTGTTTCTATATACAAATGTTCCTGACCATTGGTTTCTGTTTTTCCTTCAAAAATATATTCGCATTGAATCCATGCATTTGTTGTATCACCCAATTGAAATGTTCTTGGCGGAATGATCAGTTCTCCTTTTTCTTTCGCCTCTCTTGGATCTGTTATAATTGGTAAAGGATCAATTTCAATTTTTATTTTCTTTACGGCAGCTCTCGCAATTTCTTCAGTAGTGGCTATTACCAATGCTACCGGCATGCCGCAAAAATGTACATGTGTTGAAGCCAGCAATTCTTCATCCGGAATAATACCACCGATCTGGTTTTCGCCGGGAATATCTTTTGCAGTAAAAATTCTTACAACGCCATTTATTTTTTCAGCTTCAGTTATATCGAGTGAAATAATTTTTCCATGGGCAACAGGTGAATCAAATACTGCTGCATACAACGTACCATTGATGACAGGTATATCGTCAAGATAAACCGACTCGCCTCTTACATGAGTATATGAATCAATGTTACCCCCAACCCCTGAAGGGGAGTAATTACTTTTCAGTATGTCGGAATTAATATTCATTTTAATGGAAATTTCTTAATTCCCCTTTAGGGGTTAGGGGTTTTAAATGCGCCTTTAGCAACTGCCCAAGCAAAAGTCTTTTATATCCCTTTGTTCCCCTTGCATCGCTGATTGGTGAAATTTCTGTTTGCATCACTTCAATCGCTTCATCAATAAGCTCTTCCGTTATTGTTTTTCCGTTTAAAAATTCAGATGTCTTTTGCAGATACAAAGGCACCGGCGCTACACCACCTGCAGACAAACCTGCATTTGCAATCACATCATTTTCCATTTGTAAATAAATAGCTGAATTCACACTGGCTATATCGAGGTTCGTTCGCTTACTTACTTTTTCAAAATTGAAATACAAGTTCTTCGTTGCTAATTCAAACATTATCCTGGTTATGATCTCATCCGGATGTTTATCTAATTGTTTGTAGCCTTTATACAATTTTCTCAAAGGCATGACCCTGTTATGCTGACCGTTGGAAGAATTGTGCAGCTCTATATCTGCATTCAATGCCAAAAAGAAAATAGTAAAATCGCCAATCGGTGATGCATTGATAAAATTTCCGGCTATCGTCGCCATATTGCGAATAGGAGTAGAAGAGATCAATTTGGCATAGCGCTGAAAATCCGGGAAACTTTCTTTTATCATATCAGATTCCACCAGATCAGTTACAGTAACTGAACCACCAATAATGCATTTATTGTCTTCCCTGATTATTCCTTTCAAATCTGGTTTATCAAATACAAGAGCAAGCGGTGCATGCGTCAATTCATCGTGCTTTTGAACATAGAGGTCGGTACCGCCGCCGACAACAGTGAGTGGTGAGTGGTGAATGGTGAGTGGGAGTTCGCCATTCAACAAATGTTGCAACCTTTTTTTAATCGAAGAAAAGTAGTCGGGCAATATTTTTTGCTTAGCAACAAATGCAGTTACTTCTTCTCCATTTCTTTCCTTCATGGTTTCTGCTACTTTGGCTGCAGCACGTTCAATAGATTTATAACCCGTGCAGCGGCAGATATTGCCATCCACAGCAGATATTGCATTTTCTTTGGTTGTTTCTTTATTGCTTAAACAAAAACCGGCAAGTGAAACCACAAAGCCGGGCGTACAAAAACCACATTGCGTAGCTCCTGCATCAGCCATAGCCTGTTGAATGGGATTGAGACCAGATGATTCATTGATGCCTTCAATGGTAACAATATGTTTACCTGCGGCATTGCCAATCGGCACAAGACATGATGTCATCGAACGATATTGCAGTTCCGTTCCCTTTAATTCACCCACCAAAACTGTACAGGCGCCGCAATCTCCTTCGCGGCAGCCGACCTTAGTGCCCATCAGGTGCTGATGATAGCGGATAAAATCCAGCAGCGTCAAACCTGGCGGCAGGCTGGTTGCTATTTCATTTTCATTGAGGATAAAGCGTATCATCAGGGTTTCAATTTCAGTATCATTAAAGTTAGCATAATTTATGCAGCACAACGGGAATCCCCAGCCGGTATGCAGGCAAGATTTTGGGGCTTAGTTATTTGAATTAATTGCAGAGCTTAGTTATGACGCCATATTGCTGCTATGGAAATATGCAGATGAAAGTAGCGTCGCAAGGGACGATCATCGGTGTTAAT
>Ga0187892_10004981_pt1 | contig 21526 bp, 21 predicted proteins | sample MA1701073metaG_FD_139345 | JGI IMG/M metagenome (GOLD analysis project Ga0187892, IMG submission 139345) | Bio-ooze microbial communities from a basaltic lava cave in the Kipuka Kanohina Cave System on the Island of Hawaii, USA - MA170107-3 metaG ... | reverse complement strand
GGCGGTCGCGGGGCGCAGCGTGGTCATGGTGGACGGCAGCTTCATGCGCGGCACCGACGTGGTCAAGGCGATCGCGCTCGGCGCCCAGATCGTGGGGATCGGGCGCCTGTCCTGCCTCGGGCTCGCCGCCGCGGGCGACGCGGGGCTCGTCCGCACGCTCGAGCTGCTCGAGGACGAGATCCGCATCGCGATGGGTCTGCTCGGCGTGCACAGCCTGGCCCAGCTCGATCCGTCGTACCTGCACCCGGCCGCGCCGGTCACTGTGCCCCACGTCACCAGCGCGTTCCCGCTGCTCGACCTGGACGATCGCCGCTACTAGCTCCCGTGCTCGACATCAAGATCGCGGGCGGGCAGGTCATCGACGGCACCGGCGCGCCCGCGCGCCGCGCCGACGTGGGCGTCACCGGCGACCGCGTCACCACGATTGGCGATCTCGCCACCGAGCCCGCGGGACGCACGATCGACGCGGCGGGCCGCACCGTCACCCCCGGCTTCATCGACATGCACTCGCATTCCGACTGGCGCCTCTGGGACAACCGGCGCGCCGAGTCGAAGATCCGCCAGGGCGTGACCACCGAGGTGGTCGGCAACTGCGGCTTCTCGCCCGCGCCGGTCTCCGACGCGTTCCGCCACGAGATGAAGGGCTTCGCCCTCTACCTGCCCGCGGGCATGGACTTCTCCTGGCGCACGGTCGGGGACTATCTCGCGCGCTACGAAGATGACGGCGTCGCGGTCAACGTGGTCCAGCTCATCGGCCACGGGACGCTCCGCCTGGCCGCCATGGGCTTCGCGCGCCGTCCTCCCACCGCGGCCGAGCAGGCCGCGATGGAGCGCATGATGGACGAGGCGATGGCCGACGGCGCCTACGGCCTCGCGAGCGGCCTGATCTACGCGTCCGGCTCCTACGCGGCCACCGAGGAGATCATCGGCATCGCCCGGCGCGCGGGCGGAGGCCGCGGCTTCTACGCGAGCCACATCCGCGGCGAGGGCGCGACGCTCCTCGACGCGGTGGCCGAGGCGATCCGGGTGGGGCGCGAGGGCGGGCTGCCCACCCAGGTGAGCCACGTCAAGGCGGCGGGACGGCCGAACTGGGGCAAGGTGGCCGACGCCCTCGCGCTGATCGACGCGGCGCGGAGCGAGGGCCACGACGTGATGGGCGACGTGTACCCCTACACCGCGTCCAGCACCTCGCTGCGTACGCTCCTGCCGGACTGGGTGCTCGAGGGTGGCGTCGACACGATGGTGGAACGCCTGGCCGACCCCACCGTGGTCACGCGGGCCCGCCGCGAGCTGATGGGCGGCGGCGAGACGCTGCTGCGGGGACTCGACTGGTCGGACATCATGGTGTCGTATTCGCCGGCACGGCCGGACGCCCAGGGCCGGCGCATCGCCGAGATCGCGGCGGCGGCGAAGCGCGATCCGCTCGATGTGGTCATCGACCTGATCAGGGCCGAGCACGGCAAGGGCTCCATGATCCTCTTCCAGCTCGACGAGGCCGATCTGCGCCGGGCCCTCGCCCACCCGCACGTGATGGTGGGCTCGGACGGCTCCTCGCTGGTCGCGGACGGCCCGCTCGCCACCGGCAAGCCGCACCCGCGCAGCTACGGCACCTTCCCGCGCGTGCTCGGCCGCTACGCGCGCGACGAGCGCGTGCTGCCGCTCGCCGACGCGGTGTGGAAGATGACCGGGCTGCCCGCCCGGCGGCTCGGCCTCGCGGACCGCGGCGTGCTGGCGGCGGGGGCGAAGGCCGACGTGGTGGTGTTCGACCCGGCGACGGTGGCCGACCGCGCGACCTACGAGGACCCGCACCGGTACGCGGCCGGCATCGGCCACGTGCTGGTCAACGGGCGCGTGGTCATCGCCGACGGCGAGCACACCGGCGCGCGGCCCGGCCGCGTGCTCCGCCCCGCGTGACCACCCCTCACCCCGACCCTCTCCCCTGAGGGGAGAGGGAGTCCCGCTTGCAACCCTCTCCCCTCTGGGGAGAGGGCAGGGTGAGGGGACCGGAGCGTGCCGTCGGGCCGCGCTCCGGGTTACACTGGCGCCCACGGCCACGAGCCAAGGAGGAACCCATGAGCCAGACCGGCAACCAGGTCGAGCAGGTCCGAGGACGCGCCGTCGTGATGCAGCCCGAGGACGGTCCTTCCTACTGGCAGCCCGTCCCCGCCAATGGCCACGCCGATCCCAAGCTCTACCCGGCCCGCACCGGGTTCGCCGGGCATTCGATGGGCTTCCAGACCATCGCCCCGGGCAGCCGCGTGCGCGAGCACTCTCACGGCGATCAGGTCGAGCTGCAGATCTGCTTCCGCGGCCAGGGGCGCGTGGTGGTGGACGGCCAGAGCCACCCGCTGGTGCCCGGCACCGCCTGCTTCCTCGGTTACGACGTCCGGCACGAGCTCATCAACGAGAGCGCCCAGGACGACCTGGTGATGCTCTGGGTCATCACCCCGCCCGGGCTCGAGAACTTCTTCGAGGCCATCGGCCGCCCCCGCGTGGCCGGCGCGCCCGCGCCCGCCCCGTTCGAGCGGCCCACCGACGTGATCGCCATCGAGCGCCGCATGGGGATGAACGACACGAAGTAGCCGCGGCCATGCCGCACGTCTCCATCGGCGACGCCAACATCTACTACGAGGAGGAGGGCCAGGGCCCCACCCTGATGCTGGTCCCCGGCCTCGGCGGCCAGGGTGCCTTCTGGGGCCCCCAGGTCCGCGACTTCGCCCGGGACTTCCGCGTCATCGTGCACGACCACCGCGGCGCGGGCCGCAGCACCCACTCGCGCATCGAGTACTCGGTGGACCAGATGGCCGCCGATACCATCGCCCTGATGGATCGCCTGGGCGTGGATCGCGCCCACTACGTCGGCCACTCGACCGGCGGCGCCATCGGCCAGACCATCGCCCAGGATCACCCGGGCCGGCTCCGGAGCCTGGTGCTGAGCGCCACGTGGGCCGGGCAGGACGCCTACTTCCGCCGCTGCTTCGAGACCCGCAAGGAGCTGCTGCTCCACCGCGGCTTCGAGAGCTACTGGCGCGCGTCGGTCGTCATGCTGCGGCCGCCGCAGTGGATCAGCGAGAACGACGCGCTCCTCCAGGAGGAGATGAAGCGCCTGGCCGCGGCCCCGCCTCCGGTGGAGGTGCTGGCCAGCCGCATCGATGCGATCGTGCGCTTCGACCGGCGCGCCCGCCTGGGCGAGATCCGGTGCCCCACCCTGGTCGTGGTGGCGGGCGACGACTCGCTGACCCCGCCGTTCTACTCCAGGGAGCTGGCCGCGAGGATCCCCGGCGCCAAGCTCGCGGTGCTCTCGATCGGCGGCCACTTCGCGCCGACCCTCGTCCCCGAGGAATACAACGCGGCGGTGGGTGGCTTCCTGCGCGCCCAGCTGCGCCCATAACGCCGAAGCGATGGGCCGCGCGCGCGTCGTGCTCGTGAGGCCCTCCGTGCGACGGTCCGCCGAGTTCGTGGCGGCGGTGCGTCGGAGTCGCAGGCTCCACGGCCGGTGGGTCAAGGCGCCCTCGACCCCCGCCGCCTACCGCGCCTACGTGAGAGGCCTGCGCCGGCCGACTCACGAGGGCTATCTCATCTGCCTGCGCGATTCGAATGAGCTCGTCGGCGCCGCGAACATCAGCGAGATCGTTCGGGGGGCCTTCCGGAGCGGCTATCTCGGCTACTACGCGTTCCGGCCGCACGACCGTCGGGGACTCATGACCGAGGGGCTCTCGCTGGTGGTGCGCGACGCCTTCCGTCGACTCCGTCTCCATCGGGTGGAAGCGAATATCCAGCCCGGCAATCGTGCCTCGACCCGCCTCGCCAGGCGGCTCGGCTTCCGCCGTGAAGGCTATTCGCCCCGCTACCTCAAGATCCAGGGCCGGTGGCGCGATCACGAGCGCTGGGCGCTCCTGGCCGCGCGGCCGTGATAGCGTCCAAGCCATGACGCGCCCCTTCGAGCGGCCGGACGTCGCGCGAGTCTTCAAGGCCTACCCCGCACCGATGCGCCGCCGCCTGATCACGTCGATGGAGATCCGGTGATGCGGCCCGCGGCGGGCTGGTGGGACCGATACCTGGTGCCCGCCCCCGGGTGAGAAGCTGGCCTCGCTGGCTCGTGCTGCCCGTCGCGGCGGCCCTGTTCGCGGGCGCCTCCTCGCCGACGATCGCCCAGCGGACCCCGCGCTTCCTCTTCCCGGGCCTGGCGATCGCGGGCGGCGCGCTGCTCGTGCTGTCCGCGATCCGGGCGGCGCGCGACTATGGGCGTGGAGCGCGCCCGCCCGCCGCCGGGCTGGCCATCACCGCGGTCGCGACGCTGCTCTTCGTGGTGCTGCCCCTCGCGCGCTTCGTGTCCACGATGGCCCCCGCCGCGGGCGGCGCACCGCGCATCCTCGTCGGCTTCGGCGATTGGCGGGGCGCCGAAGGCTATCCGCGACTGGACCCCCACCGGGGCATCGACGTCCTCGGGCGCCCCGGCACCGACGTGCTCGCCGCGGCGGAGGGCCGGGTCACGGTGGCGCGAGACAGCCAGGACCTCTGTGGTCTCATCGTGGTGGTGGTCCACGATCCGCATGGATACCGGACCGTGTACTGCCACCTGGCGATGATCGCGGTGCAGGTCGGCGAGAGCGTCGCCCGCGGTCAGCGGATCGGCGCCCTCGGCACCTCGGGCCAGCGCGCCTGGCCCGGCTACGAGCACGTGCACCTGGAGCTGCAGCGCGGCACCGATCCCAAGGACCTGCACGATCCAGTCCCGCGCATCGTCGGCTGCTTCGACCCGGCCGCGCGATATCCGGCGGATCGTCTGGCGCTCACCTATCCCGTGCCCTGCTGATCCCCGAGGAGGCGAGGCCTTGCCCATCGTCGGCGTCGATCACGTGCAGCTCGCCATGCCGGCCGGCCGCGAGGCGGAGGCGCGCGCCTTTTACTCGGGCCTGCTCGGAATCCCGGAGATGGCCAAGCCCCCGGCGCTCGCGGCCCGCGGCGGGGCCTGGTTCGAGAGCGGCCCGGTCAAGGTCCACCTGGGCGTGGACCCCGACTTCCGCCCGGCGCGCAAAGGCCCATGCGGGCCTGCTGGTCACCGGGCTCGACGCGCTGATCGAGGAGCTCCGGCGCGCCGGGCACGAGGTGGTCGCCGACGAGCCCCTCGTGGGCTATCTCCGCGTCTACGTCAACGACCCCTTCGGCAACCGCCTGGAGCTGATGGAGCCGCGCTCAGCCGGCTGACGTGCTGGCGAGGATCCGCTTCTCGTAGAGCGCGCTCAGGATCTCGTCGATGCACGCGGCCGCCCACAGGTCGAAGAACGGGCCCGCCTGCATGGCCGCGAACTCCCGCATCCCGCGCTCCCGCGCCTGGTCCGCGGTCTCCCCGCCACGCGTGGCCTGCTGGTGGGAGCGCACCGGGTCCTTGTGATAGATCGCCGGGTATTCGATGTAGCGGTGGAGCTCCTCGAGATCCTTGGTGTAGATCACCACCACCGGGACCGACGCCCACTCCCCGCCGTTCTTGACGTTCAGGAACTCGCGCATGATGTCGTGGTTGGCGTCGGGCGCGGCGGACGGATCCGGGCGCCGCGTGGCGAGGATCTTCCGGCCGTCGCGGTTGAAGATCCGCAGCTCCAGCCCGCCCGCCTCGGCCAGCCGCGCGAGCCACGGTATGTCGCGCCGGCAGTCGGAGGACCAGTCCTCCGAGATCACCAGGATCTTCGCGGGGCCACCCAGCTGAGCCGCGAGCCACTTGATGGCGGCCGCCTGCTGCTCGCCCAGCCGCGCCCGGGCGTACCGCTCGCGGAACACCGCGCTATTGTCCTTGCGCGGGGCCGGCTTCGAGCCGCCGTCCGCGAAGTAGCTGCCGAAGGCCTCGCGGGCGAGGTTCTCCGCGCTGCCGGCATACTTCACGTACTCGTCGAAGGTCATCCCCTTGGCGAACCGCTCCGGGGTCACCACGCTCTTGGCCATCTCCTCCTCCTGGGCTCGGATGCTATGCTCGCCCCCCGAGAGGAGAATATACATGCTGGAGCTGCGGCCGGGCTGTGAATGCTGCGATCGCGATCTGCCGCCGGACGCGGAGGACGCGCGCATCTGCTCCTTCGAGTGCACCTTCTGCCGCGCCTGCGCGGAGTCCGTGCTCCACGGCCGCTGCCCCAACTGCGGCGGGGAGCTGATGCCCCGCCCCCGCCGGCCGGCGGACAAGCTCGTGAAGTTCCCCGCTTCGACGGCGCGCGTGCACAAGCCCGCGGGCTGCCGGAGCTGACCGCCGGCTCACGAAGGGATGAAGCTGCGGCTCGGCTGAGGCCGGGTCGCGACCCGATCCAGCGCTTCGAAGAAGCGGTCCACGTCGTCGCGGTCGTCGTGCACGTGGGGCGAGACCCGGATGCGCCCCTCGCCGCCCCAGACGAGCACCCGCTCGGCGGCCAGCCGGCCGGCGAGCCCGCCCGCGTCCTCGGCGAGGAAGCACACGTTGCCCCCGCGCTCCTCGGGCGCCTCCGGCGTGATCACCGGCCAGCCGCGCGCGCGGAGGCCCTCGATCAGCTCGGCCCCGAGGCTCTGCGCGTGGGCTTCGATGTCGGCCGGCGCGAGCCGCTCGAGGCGGGCCAGCGCGCTGTCGAGCACGCAGAGGCCGAGCAGGCTCGGGTTGCCCGCCTCGAGCCGCGAGGCGTCCGCCCGCCACTCCATCGCGAGCGGATCGAGCGGCCCGCCGCGATGCCCGACGCTGTGCCAGCCGACGGTCGCCGGCTCGAGCGCGCCCACGCGCCGCGCGCTGTAGGCGAAGAGACCGACGCCGTGCGTGGCCAGCAGCCATTTGTAGCAGCTCGACACCACGAAGTCGCAGAGCCCGCCCGGTACCGGCACCACGCCGGCGGCGTGGGTGGCGTCCACCGCCAGGCGCGCGCCCGCGCCGCGCGCCAGCTCCGCGCAGCGGGCCAGATCGAGACGCTGGCCGGTGAGATAGCTCACCTGGCTCACGAGCAGTAGCCGCGTCCGGCGGTCCACCTGGGCGGCCAGATCGTCCAGGGCGACGTAGGGCCCGCGGGCGCGCACCACGCGGGGCTCCACCCCGCGCTCACGCAGCAGGGCCGCCGGGTAGATCAGCGAAGGGTACTCGATGTCCGCGAAGACGACATTGTCGCCGGTGCGCCACTCCACCGAGCGCACCGCCTGGTTGAGGCCTTCCGACGAGTGGGCGAGGAAGGCGACTTCACCGGGCTCGACGCCCAGCAGCCGCGCGGCGCGGGCCCGCGCCCGCTCGCCGATCGCGAACATCTCCTCGCGCCCGGCCATGCCGGCACTCTTGAGCGCGCCGAACCGCTCGCAGGCCGCGGTGTGGGCCCGGAGCCACGGAGCCTCGCCGCCGGTGCAGAGGTGCGCCACACCGTCGAGGCCGACGAACTCGCTCTTGTCGATCAGGGCCACGATCCGTTCCTCCCGGCGGGTAGCCTAGCATCCGGGGTTGCCCGGGCACCCAGGTCGAAAAAGAGGGCTTGACAGGCAGATGAAACAATTGTTACATATACGAAACAAATGAATACCCAGTGAAGGGCTCTATGCGGGCGCGAGCCGAAAGGAGTAACACCCATGGAAGACAATTGGTATGCACTCGAGCAGGAGATGCGCGATCGGATCGCCGAGGCTCGGGCGGCCACCCGGACCCGAACCATGCTGCGGGAGGTCGCTCCCCCACACCGGGGCCGGTACGCGATCGGGATCGCTCTCATTCGCCTTGGCGGCTGGCTCCTGGCCCGCGGAGTGAAGTTGCCGATCGAGCTCTCCCGCGCTCTCGCCACGCTTCGCGCGGCAACCGATCGCTCCCTGCGGGCCTGAGCCGCCACCGAGAGGCGGCGGATCACAAGATCCCGATGCATAAAACCGAAAGGAGACCACGATGAAATGGGTGACTCGAGAAAAGGCGCGGGTGGACCGCATCGCGTGTCCGTGGCTGATCAGCCGGTTCATCGACCGCGAACCGGTGTTCCTCTTCGTTCCCGCCGGCGACGTCATGAAGGTCGCCGAGCGGGAGCAGGCGATTCCCTACGACGTTCCCGGCGTGGAGCTGGGGCACCACGGTGAGCAGTGCTCCTTCGACGCGTTCCTGGACAAGTACAAGCTCGACGATCCGGCGCTGCGCGCGCTCGCCCTCATCGTGCGCGGAGCGGACACGGCCCAGCGCCAGCTCACCCCGGAATCGCCCGGGCTCTACGCGCTGGCCACCGGATTCCAGGCCACCAGCAAGGACGACGTCGACAACATGGCGCGGCAGTTCCCCGCCTATGACGCCCTGTACGCGTTCTGTCGCGCGAAGCACTAGCGCAGGAGGATGCGGCCATGATCCTGGAACAGGTTGGTGAGATTCCCCTCCCCGCCCACCATGCGCCGGGCGGATTCGACCACGCCGCGGTGCATGGGCCGCGGCGGATCCTCTACGTCGCGCACACGGCAAACAACGCCCTGGACGTCATCGACGGTGCGACCGGCAAGTATCTCCGTTCCGTGCCGCGTCTCGACGCGGTCGCGGGAGCGCTGGTATCCGACGAGCACGATCTGGTGTTCACCTCGAATCGCGGAGAGAACACCGTCGGTATCTTCGCGGCCGGTCACGAGGAAGCGCTGGCCAGGGTGACGGTCGGGTTGAAGCCGAACGGCCTGGCCTACGATCCGGGCCGGCGCCTCCTGCTCGCCGCGAACGTGGGAGACCCTTCGATCCCGAAGTCCTTCACGGTCTCGGTGGTGGATGTGAGCGGCCGAGCGATGATCGCGGATATCCCGGTGTCCGGCCGAACCCGGTGGACGGTCTTCGATGCGGAGGCCGGCTGCTTCTACGTCAATATCGCCCACCCGGCCCAGATCGTCGTCATCGACAGCGCTCACCCCGATTGCGTGGCGCGTGCCTTTCCAGTTGCCGCGGTCGGTCCGCACGGGCTGGACCTGGACGCGGCGACCCGCCGGCTGTTCTGCGCGTGCGACGGCGGAGCCCTCGTCGTGCTCGATGCCCGGTCGGGCATCGAGCTGGCGCGGGCCGAGCTCGCCGGTGCTCCCGACGTCATCTTCTTCAACCGAGACCGGCGGCATCTCTATGTCGCGATCGGGGATCCGGGCCTGATCGAGGTGTTCGAGACGGACGGGATGCGGCGTGTCGAGGTGACACGGACCGAGGCGGGCGCCCACACCCTCGGATTCGACCAGGCGCACCATACGGTCTACGCGTTCCTGCCGGAGTCCCACCGGGCGCTGGTCTATCAAGATCGCGGTTAGGCCGGCGAGCCCGGTACTCTTACCAAACTTCCGGCCAAAGATTTCCGTATCCGGCCGCGTGAAGGGGGCTCCGTCGCCCGGAATCGCTTGTTCTTCGGGATGCGGCCACGGTTGACACCGGTGGCACCGCGGTTGCACCCTCTTTCTGGGATGCCGAGCGCCGCGCCGCCACCGGTCAGGACCTGGAGCCCGTGGGCGCGGGAGTACGCGCGCGACCCCGAGCGCTACGTCTTCGGCACCGCCCCGTCCGACTGGGCGCGCGAGATCGCCGGGCTCGTGCGGCCCGGCGGCACGGTGCTGGATCTGGGCTGCGGCGAGGGACGCGACAGCGTCTTCTTCGCCCAGCTGGGCGCGGCGGTCATCGGCGTGGATGTGGCGGCCGACGGCCTCGACAAGGCCCGGCGCCTGGCCCGCCGGCGCGGCGTGCGGGTCCGCTGGATCGAGGGCGGCATGACCGAGGCGCTCCCGGCGGGCTGCTTCGACCTGATCTTCTCGTGCGGCACGCTCCACTACGTGCCGCGGGCCGAGCGCCGCCCGCTGTTCCGGCGCCTCGCGGCCATGACCCGGCCGGGCGGTCACCAGGCGCACGTGGTCTTCACCGACCGGCTCGTGCACGAAGAGAAGGGAGAGATCGTGGACTACTTCACCGCGGGGGAGCTGCGCGCCGCGTTCGTCGAGTGGCAGATTCTGCGACACGGCGAGCGGGTGATCAGCTGTGCCCAGGACGGGAGCGTCCACGGCCACTCCGTCGAGGAGCTGACCGCCGCGCGCCCGGTGGCGCCGGCGCCGCGGCCATCCGCGACGTGATCGCCTGGTCCACCGAGAAGAAATCGGCCCAGGGGTCCCGGCGAAGCGTGGCGAGGCGCTTCGGCACCGTCTCCACCGTGTAGGCCTCCGGCCGCGTCTTCGCGGAAAGCTCCGACCAGGCGAGCGGGGTGGATACCGGGGCGCCCCGCCTCGCGCGCGGCGAGTAGGCGGCCACCGCGGTGGCGCCGCGGACATTGCGCAGATAGTCGATGAAGATCCGGCCCCGGCGCGCCGTCTTCAGCGGATTGATCGTGTAGCGATCCGGCGCGCGGCGGGTCATCTCGGCGCCGATCCCCTCGCCCAGCGCTCGCAGCGCATCCCAGCCCGCCTCCGGGCGCAGCGGGGCCACCACGTGAAGCCCCTTGCCCCCGGTGGTCTTCACGAAGCTGACCAGCCCGAGGTCCTGGAGGAGGGCCCGCGCCTCCTCGGCCGCCTCCACCACCCGGGGCCACGGCAGGCCCGGCGCGGGGTCGAGATCGATCACGAGGCGGTCCGGGCGCTCGATTCGCTCGACCCGCGTGGCCCACTGATGGACCTCGAGCACGCCGATCTGGGCGAGGGCGATGAGACCCGGCAGATCGTCCACGTACAGGTACGAGGCGGGGCGGCCCCCGCTCTCTCGAATGCGCACGCGCTTGACCTGCGTCGGCACCCCGGGCGCGGCGTGCTTCTGGTAGAAGCAGGCGCCCCGATCGCCCGCCGGACAGCGGACGAGGCTGAGCGGCCGATCCGCCACGTGCGGCACCATCCAGTCCGCGACCGCCTCGTAGTAGCGCGCGAGCCCGAGCTTGGTGATCGCCTGGTCGCGATAGAGCACGCGGTCGGGATGCGTGAGGCTGACCCCCGCCACCTCGACCGGGCCGTCGCTGCCGCCCGCGATCGGACGCGCCCGCGTCGGCGTCGGCGTGCGGCTCCTCTCGCGCACGACCTGGGCGGCGGGCTTGTCCTCGCGGAGACCTTCGAACGCGGGATGGCGCAGCAGCCCGTCGCGCGTCCACTCGGTGAACGCGACCTCGGCCACGAGCTCTGGCTTCACCCAGTGCGCGCCGCGAGCGGGCGGTCGTGGGCCGCCGGGCGCGAACGGGGAGAGGCGGTGCTCGAGCTTCCGCAGCCGTGTGCCCAGGCTCCGGAGCGTGGCCTGGTCGAAGCCGGTGCCGACGCGGCCGGCGTAGACGAGACGCCCGTCGCGGTCGTGCACGCCCAGGAGCAGCGAGCCGAACTCGGCGCGCGCGCCTTCCGGGTCGGTATAGCCGCCGATCACCATTTCCTGCCGGGCCACGCACTTCACCTTGAGCCACCCCGACCCGCGCCCCGACGCGTAGGGCGAGGTCTTCCGCTTGGCGACGATGCCCTCGAGCCCCAGGCGACAGGCGCGCTCGTAGACGCGCCGCCCCGGGACGTCGAAGTGGGCCGAGTAGCGCAGCCGGCCCCGCCGGCCCCGGAGCAGCCGGGCCAGCCGCGCCTTGCGCTCCACCAGCGGCCGCGGCCGCAGGTCGCGCCCGTCGAGGAACAGCAGATCGAAGGCCACGTAGACGAGGGACCGCCCCGCCTCGAGCTGGTCGGCCTGCTGGAGCGCCTGGAAGCTCGAGACGCCGGCCCGGTCCAGGGCCACGATCTCGCCGTCGAGCAGCGCCGCCTTCACCGGTAGCGCCGCCGCGGCCTCCGCCACCGCGGGGAAGCGCGTGGTCCAGTCCTGGCGATTGCGGGTCAGGAGCTTGACCCGACCGCGCTCGATCCGGAGGAGGATCCGGTAGCCGTCGAGCTTGATCTCATGCAGCCAGTCGTCGCCCGGAGGCGGGGCGGACACCAGGGTGGCCAGCTGGGGCGCGACCCACGCCGGCAGCGTCATCGCGCGCTCGGCTCAGGCGGACTTGCGCCGGCGGGGTCGGCGCCGGTCTTCTCCAGTCCTGGCGAGGCTCCGCTTGAGCAGCTCCGCGATGTCGATGATGTCGGCCCGCTTCGGCGTCGCGGGCTCCTCCCTGGACTCTGGCGCCACGGCCAGCTGGCCCGCGCGACCGCGCTTCTTGATGAAGGCGAGCAGCTCATCCCGGTACTCGTCGTGGTACTTGCTCGGGTCCCACTCCTCGGCCATCTCGGCCACCAGGCGCTCCGCCATCTTCAGCTCCCGGTCCGTGATCCGCAAGGCCTTCAGATTGGCCGCGGGCACGCGCAGCTTGGAGGGATCGCGCAGCTCGGCGGCGTATCGGAGGACGTCCAGCACCAGGACCCGATCGTGCACGAGCACCGCGGCAAGATGCTGGCGCGTCTTCACCACCACCGAGGCCACCGCGACCATCCCGGTGCGCCGGAGCGCCTCGCGGAACAGGGCGTAGCCGCGCTCCCCCCCTCGGGCGGGCTCGAGATAGTACGGCCGATCGAAGTGGAGCGGCGGGATCGCGGCCGCCGCCACGAATGAGAGGATGTCGATGCGCTGGGTACGCTCGGGGCTCGCCCGCCGCAGATCGGCCTCGCTGACGATCACGTAGCGCCCGTTCGTGTGCTCGACGCCCCGCACGATCCGGTCGCCCGGCACCCGCTTGCCGGTGTGCTTGTTGATCTTCTGATAGCCGATCGGAGAGCTATCCCGCTTGTCGAGCAGCGTGAAGTCGAGCTCGTCGCGCTGCTCGGCCGTCACCAGGGACACCGGGATGTTGACGAGGCCGAAGCTGATGCTGCCGGTCCACAGCTTGGACGGCACCCGGCGGCTCCGTTCAGTGGGAAGCGACGGAACGGCTGGTGGGCACCCGCGCGGGCGCCGGGGCCGCGGCGGGGCCCCGTGAAGCCGACGTGTCCATCAGGTCGGCCCACGCCGGCCGTACTCGCATCCGGGCGAGCACGTCGAGCACCCGGCGCGGGCTGCCCAGGTCGCACCAGGTCACCCGGGGCAGCCGCGAGACGCCGAGGTGCTCCGGATGCGGTTCCAGGACCGTGCGCGAGAAGCTCACCCGGCTCATCAGGGCATAGACCTGCTGTACCGTCTCCACTTCCCGGTCCGAGTCGAGGAACCGCTGGAGGCCGGCCAGGCGGCTGCTCATCTCGGGGAGGGCCAGAGCCCCGAGCTCCAGCAGCGCCCGCGCCCGCGCGACGACGATGGCGGTGCTCCACAGGCAGCCGGTGGTGAGACACATCTGCGCGCGCGCCTCCGACGGCTTCTCCCAGAACTGACGCACCGTCGAGATGACGCCGTTGTCGCGGTCGATGGACGCGCCGGGCTCGATCCACCCGTACTCGCCTTCGGGCGATATGGGCTGGCTACCGAGCAGCACCACGCGGTCGGGCTGTCGCTCGAGCGCGCCCGCCACCTCCTGGACGTGGGCCATGAAGGTGGCCTCGCCCAGGATGAAGTGATCGGAGGGGAAGACCGCGATCGTCGCGGCCGGATCGCGCCACGCGATCCATTGGGCGGCGTAGAGGATGGCGGCCGCGGTACCCCGGTCCTCCGGTTGGAGCAGGACATAGGGCGGCTGCGAGACGCCCACGAACTCCTCGGCGATGTACTCGGTGTGCTGGCGCACCGTGACCACCACGGTGCGGTCTCTCGAGATGCCGAGCGCCGTCCGGTCCAGCGTCTGCCGCAGCAGGCTCCGAGGCCCGAGCAGCTTCACGTACTGCTTCGGCCGCTCCTCACCGACCACCTGGCGGACGAGGGGACGGAGCCGAACCCCTTCCCCGCCGGCGAGCACGATGCCCCACGGCCCGCGCGAGGCCGTCATCGCGCGACGCGTTGGCCTTGCGCCCGTCCCAGCGCTGGTCCTCCCGGACTCACGCCATTCACGAGGCGTGGGGCGACCGCCACGTGCGCGGCCCGGTCTTCGCGCCGCCGGGCCAGGTGCCGCGCGGGTACCGCGCTCAGCGCCACGAGGGCCACGAGCGGCGAGAGGAAGAACGCCAGCACGAACCAGGCGGCGGGCTCGCGACCCTTCTCCCAGGCGACCCAGGCGGTGACGGCCGCCCCGCCGACCCAGGCCCCGAACGCGAATAGCGTGAGGAGGAACCCCAGTCTCACGAAGTCGGCCATCAGCTCGTTCATCGCCCTAGCGTCCGACACCCAGCAGGAACAGGATGAGAATGATGCTCAACGGCAACCCGAGCAGCCAGAGCAGAATGAGTACCATTGCCAGCCTCCCGCCACGGCCCGGTCCCGCCGCGTACGATAGTGTGTGAAGGTCATCGGCTCCCCGGAGCCCATCCACCCCACTCAAAAAGCAACTTCTGTGCCCGAGCCCGGGCCCTGCAATCACGCGCTTTCGCGCGTCCGCGCCCCGGCGCGCGCGACGCGGCGGGAACCGTTTACCCGGTAAGAACGGCGCGGAGCTTCGGCGGGCGCGGGCTGAAGCGCATGCGTCCCCCGGGTCGCGGACGGGCGCCCGGCTTCAGCGGGTCGCGCATGCCGGACTCCCCGTCGCGGCCGGCTCGTCCGCCCGCGCGTCGCGGTAGGCGCGGAAATGGGGATACAGCTCGACCGGATGGGTGAGCGGGCCATCGGGCAGCTGCACGGAGGGAGGATGGAGGATGAAGGTGTGCAGCTCCTCCTCGGACGGGCCCGCGTGGGCCCCCAGCTCGTCGATGAAGCTCACGTCACCGCCGGGCGCTCCCGTGCCGTAGAGCACGATGTCACCCGCGCTCGGCATCGACATCAGATCGCGCAGCCCGGCCACCACCACCGCGCGATCCGCGCGCCGCGCGAAGGGATCGCGCGCGCCCGGGTCGGGCCGGCGGTCCAGCGCGACGCGGTGGCCGCGGTACCAGAAGAGCGGTCCTCCGGCGCCGCGCGCGAGCACGAGCCCGATGCCCGGATGGCGGGAGAGATGCGCGAGGACACGCGGATGGCGCGATTCGATCTCGGCCGCGGACAGGGGCTCGCGTCGGTCCGTGAAGTAGACGAAGGCGTTGGGGCCCGCCGCGATCACCCTAATCTCGTCGCCCTCCACGCCGAGGGCATCGCGCACGACCCGATCGACCGGAACGCCCCTGGTGAGACGACGGAAGGGCCGGGTGGGCGCCTGCCCGTGGTCCGAGAGGATGTAGAGGTCGTAGCCCAGGTCGGGAAGACGGCGGATGATGCGCGTGAGCTGCTGGATCGAGCGGTCCACGCGCCGCAGCGAGCGGAAAGCGAGCCGGTCCGAGGGCCCGAAGGCGTGAGCCATGACATCGTAGTCGAGGAAGTTGACGTAGATCGCGGGCACCCCGCGGTAGAGATCGGCGGAGACCAGCAGCGTGAAGAGCTGGCGAGCCCAGATCGAGATGCCGATGTCGATCGCGAGCGCCTCGAGGGACCGGCGAAGCTGGCCGCGGCCGGCGGGCAGCGCGGCCGTGGTCCGCCCGATCGAGCGCGCGAGCGTGACCACCGTGAGTCCGAGGCACTTCAGCGCCACCCAGCTGATCAGCAGCAACGAGAGCGCGGTGCGCTGGAGGCCGGAGCCCGCGCGGGTGAGCTTCCTGAGCCGCGCATAGGTCCACAGGCTCTCGGGGGCGCCTCCCGTGAAGACGCAGCCGTAGCACGCGCCGTCCTCCAGGATGCCGGGCCGGCCCGGCGCGATCCGCTGCTCCACCCGCGCGGCCACCCCGTGCTTCGGGAAGTGCAGCTCGACTCCCTCGCGCTTGTCGTAGAAATGAAAGCCCGGAATGTCCGGCCGCACGCCGTACATGATCGACGCCTGGAAGGCGGGCGTGGATGAGGGCAACCCGACCGACAGCTCGCGACGCTCGAGCTGGCCGGTCGCGAGCAGCCGCCGCGTATTGCGCATGCTGCCGCCGGCCAGGGCGCGGTCGAGGATCCCGCGGGAGAGCCCGTCGATCTGGACGATCAGGAAGCGGCGACACGGCTCGAGCCCGGCGGGCGACAGCCGCATCCACCGGCTCCACCCGTCTACCCACGCTTGCAACCGAAGCAAGAGCGATTCCATGCCCTCACCCACGCGCGAGCGCCTTCCGCCCCAGCGCGGCCAGGCCGATCAGCGCGAGCGCAGCGGCGGCGGCGGTTCCGAGCAGCGACCAGGAGGTGGCGCCGCGTGTCGTCGCGTCGAAGACGAGGCCGGCGCCCAGCACCAGCACCGCGTTCATCGGCACCATGGCCAGCGCCGACCAGGCGAAGTAGCGCCAGAAGCTGATGCTGGTGAGCCCGAACCCGTAGTTGACGACCGCGAAGGGCGCGATCGGCAGGATGCGCAGCACCGGGATCACCGCCCAGTCGTGCTCCTCCACCAGGGCGGAGAGGCGCACGAAGCCCTCGGTGTCGGCCAGCCGCTCCGCGAAGGTATCGCGCGCGAGGTAGCGGGCGATCAGGAAGGCCAGCGTGGCGGACAGCACGCTTCCTACCACCATCACCACGAACGCCGGTCCAACCCCGAAGAGGAAGGGCGAGAGCAGCGTGAACGGCATGCCCGGCACCCCGAGCAAGGTCGCCACCACGTACACGACCACGAAGACGGCGGGGGCCAGCACCCCGAGCGCCGCGGTCCAGCCCTGCGCGACCTCGAGGCGGCTCCCCACGTCGAGGGCGCGCCCCACCACGACCATGGCGAGCAGGAAGCCGGCCGCGGCGCCCAGCGGCCAGATCCGGCGCCGGGCGCGGACGCGCCCGGGAGGGGCCGCCGCGCGGACCGGGGAAGCGGGCATGGCGGGCCCTAGGCCGGCGGCCCGCCGAGGGCGTCCGCGCCAATCGGCCGGCTCGCCGCCTCGTCGATCGCGGCCGTCCAGATCGAGGCGTCCTCCTCGCTCATGCTCCCGTGCGGCAGCAGCCGCGCGTCCTCGTAACCCCAGAGCTGCACGTCCACGAGGTACTGAGCGCGCGAGGTCAGCGGCCCCCGGCAGATGCGCCGCGCGGGGGCCTGGCGCATCTCCTGCTCCAGGATGTCCAGGCAGCGCCGCATGAGCGGCTCCGGGATCCGCCGGCGCTCCGACGGATAGATGAAGCCGAAGAGGATCAGGTGGCTCAGGAGCACGCGCCAGTGCTGGCCGAAGCGGCGAGCCAGGCGACTCCAGTCGATCTGCTCGGCGCGCGCATGGATGAGGTGCGCGATGTCGGCGCCGTCATAGCGCTCGCGCTCCATCACGTAGGCCTTGGACCAGATCGTCTCCTCGACCGGGCAGAGCCGGACGGGCTGGCCCATCACGGTCGTGGGCACCGCGTAGCGGAACCAATCGTCGTCCACCGGGCAGGCCGAGTTGCCCGAGCTCCAGATGACGTCGATGTGGTCGTGCTCGCCGCGCTTGACCTTGGCGAGCCAGTGCGGGAACGTGAGCTCGGTGCGATAGCCGAGTCGGCGCTCGAGATGCGCGAGCGCATCCCGGACGTCGCGCTCGCGCATGAACAGGTCGAGATCGTTCACCGAGCGACCGATCCCGAGGTAGCGCTCGAGCGCGTGCCCGCCCCCCACCAGGAACGGAACTCCCGCGGTGTTGAGCTCCGCGAGCACGCGCCGGTAGAAGCGGCGCGTGGCCACCGGCAGCCCGGGCGTCCGGGCGGGCGCGCGGCGCGCGGCGGCCAGCGCGGGGGTCATGCGCCCACCGCCGCCGCGGTCGTGTCGTCGGCCGCCCGCGCGTCCTCGGCGGCCGGGACCTCGATCACGCGGAAGGGCGGCTGCTCGGGAAACCGCCGGCGCAAGAGCGGCAGGGCCACATTGTAGACCGGCACGCCCGCCGAGGTGGTGCCCTCGAGCTGGCCGCGGTGGGCGTGCCCGTGGAAGACCACGCTGGGCCGGTAGCGATTGATCGGCTCCTCGAGCCGACTCGAGCCCAGGAACGGATAGATCTCGACGGGCTCCCCGTCCACGGTGGCCCCGATGGGCGCGTAGTGCAGGAGCGCGACCCGGCCCGGCGTGCGCAGGCGCGCCAGCGCGGATTCGAGCTTCATCGCTTCCTCGACCGCGGCGGCCACGAACGCCTTCACCGGTGCCTCGCCCCAGGACTGCAGCGCGCGCGCGCCGAACCCGCCCGGGAAACCCTTGGCCCCCGCGAAGCCCACGCCCAGGACCTCGACCGCGGTTCCGTCGAGCACGACGACGCCGGCGGCATCGGTGAGAATCCGCGATACCTCGTCGGCGGCGCCCGACTCGAAGTCGTGGTTGCCGAGCACCGCGACCTTGGGCAGCTTCATCGGGCTGAGCTCCTTGGCGAGGACGCGCGCCTCCTCCGGCGTGCCGTAGTCGGTGAGATCACCGCAGAGCACGAGCACGTCCGCGCTTTCCGCGATCTTCCCGAAGAGCGGCTGGAAGAGGCCCTCGGCGGTCCGGGTACAGTGCAGATCGCCGACGCCGGCGACGCGAACGAAGGAGGAGGTCATGCCAGGAGGTGCGGGCTGCAACCCCCATGCCCAGGAAAAGGCCATGAAACCCGCCGCTCTGGGGGGCGCGAGCTCGGAAAGGCGGAAGCTCTTACCCGGTACTTTCGCCCCTGGTGCCGGATCGGACGGAGAACACCGCGGCCAGCCATCAGCATGTTGATCGAGCCAGCGCACCTGGCCGCCGGCTTGCACAGACACGCTCTCATGCACGCTGCCCGCACTTGGCTCGGGAGGTCTGGCCTCGTGGTCGGCCTGTTCCTCGCTTCCGGGGTCGCTCCGGTCGAGGGCAGCCCGGTGGCGGTGCGTTATCAGGAAGGCGTCACCCACGGCTTCCTCACGCTGCGCTCCACCGCCGGAGACCTGCTGGCCGAAGGCGATCTGCTGCAAGCCGTCCGGGCGGAGGGCGTGGAGTCGCGTCTGGTATTTCGCTTCCGGGACGGCTCGCTCCACGACGAGACGGTGGTCTACTCGCAGAGCAAGGTCTTCACCTTGCTGAGATATCGCCTGCAGCAGCGCGGGCCGAGCTTTCCCGAGGAGATGGAGGTCTCGGTCGAGCGCGACCGCGACCGTGACCGCGAGAAAGGCCGCTACCAGGTCAAGTCGCGACGCCACGGCGGCGAGGCGGAGACCGCGACCGGCGAGACCGAGCTGCCCCCCGACGCCTACAACGGCATGATGATCACGCTGCTCAAGAACCTCCCGAAGGGCGGCGCGGAAACGGTCCACGTGCTCGCCTTCACCCCGAAGCCGACGCTCGTCCAGCTCGAGCTGACGCCGCTCGGGGAGGAGCCGGTCCCGCTGGGCGAGCGCCGCGTGCCCGCCACCCACTACGTGCTCAAGCCGAAGCTCGGGCTGCTCCGCGGCGCGGCGGCCGCGCTGCTCGGGAAGACTCCGGCGGACTATCACTGCTGGATCGTCCCCGCCGAGCTCCCCGCCTTCGCGGGCATCGACGGCCCGCTCTACCCCGGCGGCCCCATCTGGCGCATCGAGACGGTGAGCCCGCGCCTCCCGGCGCGGCCCGCGGCGCGGCGCTGAGCGGCCCGCTCAGCGGACCCCGCGCCGGCTGCCCGCCAATCCGGCTGCGATCTCGATGAGGCGGGCGGGATCCACCGGCTTCGAGAGGTGCGCGTCGAAGCCGGCCGCGAGGGCGCGGCGCGAGTCCTCCTCGCTCGCGTACGCGGTCAGGGCGATCGCGGGCAGCCGTCGGCCGAGGCCTTCCTCCATGGCCCGCAGGCGGCGCGCCAGCACGTAGCCGTCCTCGACCGGCATACCGATGTCGCTGATGAGGAGATCGGGCTGCTCCTCCCGGATCGCGTCGAGAGCCTGGGCGGCCGAATCCGCGGTCCGCACCCGCGCGCCGCCGCGCTCGAGCATGAAGCGCATCACCTCGCGGGCATCCGCCTCGTCGTCCACGATGACCAGGCGCAGACCCGAGAGGCTCTGACCCACCGGCCCGTCCGTGCTGACCGCGGCGGGCGCGCGCTCGGCGCTCCGGGTCGTCACCGCCACCGGCAGGCGCACGCTGAAGGTGGCGCCCTGGCCTTCGCCCTCGCTCTGCACCGCCACGCTCCCCCCGTGCAGCTCGACTAGGTGCCGCACGATGGCGAGGCCGAGCCCGAGGCCTCCGTAGGTCCGGTTGGTGCTGCTCTCCGCCTGGCGGAAGCGCTCGAAGACGTGGGGCAGGAACTCGCGCTTGATACCCGCCCCGGTGTCCGCCACCGTGAGCGTCACCTCCGAGTTGCGGCCGGCCACCGTCACGGTCACCCGCCCCCCCTTCGGGGTGAACTTGATCCCGTTGGAGAGCAGGTTCCAGAGGACCTGCTGGAGCCGGTCCGGATCGCCCATCACCGCGGGCAGATCGGCCTCGATCCGCGTCTCGAGCGTCACCGACTTTGCGAGCGCGGCGGCCTCCACCGCCTCCATCGCCGCGCGCACCACCGCCTGCACGCGGACCGGCCGGGCGACCAGCCGCAGCTTGCCGGTGACGATGCGCGAGACGTCGAGGAGATCCTCGATGAGCTGGCCGAGGGTCTTGGTGCTCCGCTCGATGGCGTCCAGGGCGCGCTCCGCGCTCGCCGGATCGAGATTGGGTGAGCGCAGCAGGTAGGCCCAGTTGAGGAGGGGCTGGAGTGGGCTGCGCAGCTCGTGGGACAGGGTGGCGAGGAACTCGTCCTTGATCCGGCTCGCCCCTTCCGCCTCCGCCCGCATCTGGTGCTCGTGGGCCAGCATGCGCATGTTGTGGATCGCGATGGCCGCGTACTCCGCGAGCTGGCGCAAGACGGTCTCGGTGCGCTCGTCGAAGGGCTTCGCGGTGCGCCGGTGCACGTAGAGCAGCCCCTCGACCCGCCCGCCCACCATGATCGGCATCACCAGGGTCGCCACGAGGCTCTCGGTCTCGACGACGTCGCCGCGGGCCCGCGTGATCCGCGCGTCCTCCACGATGTTGTCGCTCCGGAACGGGCGGCCCGACTCGAGCACCAGCCCGCCCGCCCCGCGGCCCGGCTCGACCACGAAGCGGTCCGGCGCCCCGCGGTACTCGCCGGCGCGGTTGCGCATGACGATGGCGTCGCTCTCCGTCTCCCGCAGGGCGACACTGGTGAGATCGCACCGGCAGAGCTCCCGGGCGCCGTCCACCACGCGCTGCAGGACGGTGGACACGTCCTGCGCGGTATTGATGGAGCGGGCCAGCTCCGCGAGCACCTCCGCCTCCCGCCGCTGCCGACCCGCCTCGACGAAGAGGATCGCGTTGTCGAGCGCCACCGCGGCCTGCACCGCGAGTCCCTCGAAGCCCGCGAAGTCCTCGGTCCGGAACGACGCGTCCACGCGCCGGGCCACCACCAGCACACCCAGGAGGCGGTCGCGGCTGACGAGGGGCTGGGCCATCGCGTGGCGCACCCCCAGGCGGACCACCGCGGGCAGGGCGTACGGCGAGCCCGGATAGTCGTTGACGAGCAGCCCGCGGCGCTCGGCCGCGCAGCTCGCCACCATCCCCCCCTCCGCCGGGAACGGGGCCTCCGACTCCGGCTCGGCCCGGCCCCACAGCCGGGCGTCGAGGGACTGGCTCTCCTCGTCGAAGAGATAGGCGAAGCCGGCGCCATCGAACAGCCGGCCCGCCCGCTCCACGATCAGGCCGAGGAGACGGTCGAGATCGAGCTCGGCGCTGAGATCGCGCTGCACGGTGGCGAGGGCCTCGAGCTGCTCGCG
>Ga0187892_10004980_pt1 | contig 21536 bp, 23 predicted proteins | sample MA1701073metaG_FD_139345 | JGI IMG/M metagenome (GOLD analysis project Ga0187892, IMG submission 139345) | Bio-ooze microbial communities from a basaltic lava cave in the Kipuka Kanohina Cave System on the Island of Hawaii, USA - MA170107-3 metaG ... | reverse complement strand
GCTCGGCAGTGTCCGGGGCCGGCGGCGCCTTCGCGGCTACGCTCCCGGCTCTGTGACGCCCCCGACCGCACCGCGACCTGGGGGCAGGGGTGCGGGGGGGATGGTTGTCGGCCGGGGCACGGCGATGGGTGCCGGCCGACGGATGGGATGCGTCCTCGTCGGACTTCTGCTCGGGTTGGCCGCAGCGCCGGCAACGACGCCGCGGCCCGGGGCTCGATTCCAGCGCGTGCTCTCGGACACGCAGCAGCCCCCGACGCAGACGGCGGCCCTGCCGCCGTTGCCTCGGCCGGCCACGATCGCCGCCCTGGTCGAGGAGCTCCTCGCCTTCCCGTTCGCGCCCCCCGAGCCGCCCGCGCCGGCCGAGCCCGGCCAAACCGAGGACCCGTTCGACCCGTTCGACCCGTTCGAGCCGTTCCCGTCCCCGGGCGGGACCGCGGGCCCGCCGGCGGCGACCGCACCGGTACCCGACGCGAGCGGCGTCGTCGCCTCCACCGTCAAGGTCACCGGTGTCGCCTGCGGCCTCCGACTCAACGGCAGTGGCTTCTCGCCCGAGCGGGACACCATCCTCACCAACGCCCACGTGGTGGCGGGGGTGGACGAGCCCACCGTGGTGCGCCCCGACGGCAAGGCGCTTCGGGCCCGGGCCGTCGTCTTCGATGCGATGCGCGACGTCGCCGTGCTGGTAGTGCCGGGCCTCGACGAGCCGTCGCTCCCGCTCGGCTCGGCCGCGCCGCCCCAGTCGGCGACCGTCTACGGCCATCCCCGCGGCCAGGACGCCGTGCAGGAGCTGCCCGTACGGGTCCAGGCTCGCAGCGTCGACCAGGTGCCGAACATCTACAACACGGGCGCCGCCCTCCAGGAGAACCTGGTGCTGGCGGGCGCGGTCCAACAGGGGGTCTCGGGGGCGCCCACCGTCGACACCGCCGGCGCGGTGGTGGGGATGGTCTTCGCGGTCGACACGTTGCGCCCCGACCGCGCCTACGCCATCCCGGGCGAGGACCTCGCCGACTCGCTCGCCGCTCCCCGGGCGACCGAGGTCGACACCGGGCCCTGCCTGCGGTAGCGAGAACCGACGCCCCGCACTGTTCGGTGCGGCTCACGACGCGGCGCGATCTGGACAACTGATTCCTCAGGAGTAGTGTTCTCCGAGATCTAAGGTATCCCTAACATCTCGGAGGTGGCAATGGGTCGTACCCGCAGCTGGCTGGTCACCGGCGTCCTGGCCGGCGTCGTGACGGCGGGGCTCGGCGCCTGCGCAGGGGACTCGTCGCCGACGTCGACGACCGACGGGCCTCCCACCACCGAGGTGCTCGCCGGCCAGACCATCACGGTCTACTCCGGTCGCAACGAGGCCCTCGTCGGGCCCCTGTTCGCGCAGTTCACCCGGGACACGGGCATCAAGGTCGAGACCCGCTTCGCCGACAGCGCCGCGTTCGCAGCGCAGATCGCCGAGGAGGGGGCCAACTCGCCGGCCGACATCTTCTTCTCGCAGGACGCCGGAGCCCTGGGAGCGCTGGCCAAGCGCAAGCTGCTGACGCCCTTGCCGAAGGACGCGCTCGACGCCGTCAACGCCAAGTACAGGGGCGACGACGGCACCTGGATCGGGACGTCGGGCCGGGCCCGGGTCATCGTCTCGAGCGACAGCCTGCCGCCGGCGTCGATCCCCAAGAGCGTCTTCGAGCTCACCGACGCCAAGTGGAAGGGCAAGATCGGGATCTCCACCAACAACGCCTCCTTCCAGTCGTTCGTCACCGCCATGCGGGTGACCGCCGGCGAGGAGCGCACCAAGGAGTGGTTGAAGGGGCTCAAGGCCAACGAGCCGGTCATCTTCCCCAGCAACGCGCCGGTCGTGAAGGCCGTCAACGACGGCCAGATCCACCTCGGGCTGGTCAACCACTACTACCTGTTCGAGGTGGGCAAGGAGATCGGGGCCGACAAGCTCCACGTCCGCAACAACTTCCTCGGCAACGGCGACCCGGGGGCGCTCGTCAACGTGGCCGGCGTGGCCATCCCGAAGGCCTCGAAGCACCAGGCGGCGGCGGCCGCCTTCGTCCGCTACCTGGTGAGCGAGCCGGGCCAGCGCTACTTCGCCGAGAAGACCTCGGAGTATCCCCTCATCATGGGCGTGTCGGCGTTCCCGGGACTGCCCGCCCTGGCCGAGATCGACGGCCCCGACATCGACCTGTCCGACCTCGACACCCTCGAGGTCACGCTCGGCATGCTCCGCGACGCCGGTCTCTTGTGACGAAAATTCGCCTTCGGAACGGGAGGTTCCTCGGCGAGCCTGTGGAGCTACTCACCTCCGGCGGAGCCGGCCGCCTCGACGGCGGGCCCGGCCAGCGGCGTCGGTCCCTCCCTTGACGAGCATCGCGTTGCCATGAGCGGGGCGGTCCTCGAGGCGGAGACGGTGGCGCCCACCCCGCCGCCGCCACTGCCGTCGTCGGCCGAACCGGGCTGTTCGACGGGGCGCATCCCCCTCGGCCTCGGCCTGGCCGCGGGCGCCGTGGCGGTGCTCGCGCTGGTGCCGGTCGCCTATCTGCTCGTACGGGCCGGCGAGGGCGGCTGGTCCACCGCCGCCGACACGTTGCTCTCGGACCGGACGGCGGCGTTGCTCGCCCGCAGCCTCGGCCTGGGGGTCGCCGTCACCGCCGTCTCGGCCGTGGTCGGCGTGGTGCTGGCCTGGCTGACAGTGCGCTGCGACCTCCCGGGACGCCGGGTGTGGAGGGTGGTCGCCGCCCTACCGCTCGCGGTGCCGAGCTACGTCGGCGGGTTCGCCTATGTCGCCGCCTTCCCCCACCTGGCCGGGTTCTGGGGTGCGTGGCTGACCCTGACGCTGCTCTCGTACCCGATGGTCTTCCTGCCGGTGGCGGCCGCCCTCGATCGCCTCGACCCGGCCTACGAGGAGGTGTCGCAGTCGCTCGGCCACGGTCCTCTGACCACGTTCCTGCGGGCGACGCTGCCCCAGCTCCGCCCGGCGGCGGCCACCGGCTCGCTACTGGTCTTCCTCTACGTCCTCTCCGACTTCGGCGCCGTCTCGATCCTGCGCTTCGACAGCTTCACCCGCGTGATCTACCAGTCGTACCAAGCCAGCTTCGACCGGACGCCGGCGGTCCTCCTGGGCTGCCTGCTGCTGGTCGTGACGCTCGGCGTCGTGGGGGCGGAGATGGCCAGCCGCGGCCGGGCCCGCTACTGGTCGTCGGGCCCGGGCCTGCGCCGCCCGCCCCGCACCGCCGTGCTGCGACGAGCCCGGGTGCCGGCCCTGCTCGTGCCCCTGGGCGTGGCCGTGCTGGCCCTCGGCGTGCCCGCGGTGACGCTCGGCCGCTGGCTGGTCGACAGCGTCCAGGCCTCGCCCGACCTGGCCCGCCTGCGGGGCGCCATGGAGGGCTCCCTGGTGGCCGCCGGCCTCGGAGCGGCCCTCACGGTGGCGGCCGCCGTCCCGGTGGCCCTGCTCGCCGCCCGCCATCGTGGCCGTCTGGCCCGGGCCGTCGAGCACTCGTCCTACGTCGCCCACGCCCTCCCCGGCATCGTCATCGCCCTCTCCCTGGTCTTCTTCTCGGCGCGCTACCTCACTGCGCTCTACCAGCGCCTTCCCGTGCTGGTGTTCGCCTACGTCGTGCTGTTCCTCCCCCTCGCGGTGAGCGCGGTGTACGCCTCGGCGGTGCAGGCGCCGCCCCGCCTCGACGAAGTGGCCCGTTCCCTCGGCCGGCGGCCGACGGCCGCCTTCGGCTCGGTGACCGTGCCGCTGCTGGCGCCCGGCCTGGGCGCGGGGGCCGCCCTCGTCTTCCTGACGTCGATGAAGGAGCTCCCGGCCACGCTGCTGCTGAGCCCCACGGGCTACGACACCCTCGCCACTCGGGTCTGGACGGCCACCTCGGGCGGTCGCTTCGGTGACGCCGCCCTGCCTGCCGCCCTCCTGATCCTCGTGGCCGCCCTGCCGACGTTCCTCCTGTCCCGTCGCCTCGGCGAGCGCCAGGTGACCCTGGAGCCGGCGCCATGAGACGGCCCGGCGTGGGGCGGGGGCCCTCCGCCAAGGGAGGAGGCTGGGGGTGGGGCCCCAGCCGGGAAGGCGACGGTGGCCCCCGGGACGTCGAGTGCGCCGGTGTGTCCCGCCGGTTCGGCTCGGCGGTCGCACTCGACGGCGCCGACCTCACCGTGCCGGCCGGCACGGTCGTGGCCGTCCTGGGTCCGTCGGGATGCGGCAAGTCCACTCTGCTGCGGGTCATCGCCGGGTTCGAGCGTCCCGACGCGGGCACGGTCACCGTCGGCGGGAACCTCGTCGCCGGCCCGGGCCGGCACCTGCCGCCCGAACGGCGGGGCGTGGGGATCGTCCCCCAGGAGCAGGCCCTGTTCCCGCACCTCAGCGTGGCCGCCAACGTCGGCTACGGGCTGGCCCGGTCGCGCCCCGACCGTGCCCGGCGCGTCGACGCCATGCTCGAGCTGGCCGGGCTCACGGGCCTCGGGGCCCGTATGCCCCACGAGCTCTCGGGTGGACAGCAGCAGCGGGTCGCGCTGGCCCGGGCCCTGGCCCCGGAGCCGGCCGTCGTGCTGCTCGACGAGCCGTTCGCCAACCTCGACGCCGCCCTGCGGGTCGCCCTGCGGGCCGAGGTGCGCCAGATCCTGCGGGCCGCCGACGCCACCGCGGTTGTCGTGACCCACGACCAGGAGGAGGCTCTGTCCACAGCCGACCTGGTGGCGGTGATGCGGGCCGGGCGCGTCGTGCAGGTCGGCGCCCCGGAGATCGTCTACCGCCGCCCGGCCGACACGTGGGTCGCCAGCTTCGTCGGCGAAGCCAACCTGCTCGCCGGCGAGGCCCTCGGCGACAGTCGGGTGACGTGCGCCCTCGGTCGGCTCGCCTGCCCCGACCAGGGCGACGGCGGCGGGAGCCGGGTCCAGGTGCTGGTGCGCCCGGAGCAGCTGCGCCTGCATCCCGAGGACGCGGCGGTGGAGGGGGCCCCGGCCGTTGTCGCCAGCTACCAGTTCTTCGGCCACGACGCCCTGGCTCACCTCGCCCTCGGGGACGGGAGTGCCCTGGTCGCCCGGGTCACCACCGGTCGGCTCCCCGCCCCCGGCGAGCGGGTCGTGGTGTCCAGCGAGGGCGACGTGGTCTGCTTCCCCGCCGCCTGAAGCGGCGCGGGCCTCAGTTCGCCGCCAGCTCGACCTTGACCAGGAGGCCCGAACCCTCCTCGGCGCGCAGCTCGGCGATCGTGCCGGCGTCGACCAGGTCGTCGCGCACCTGGTCGAGGAGGTCGAGGTACGGCCGGTCGGCGACCACCACGGCCAGGGCCACGGCCGTGCGCATGGACGCCTTCGCCGCCGTCTTGGCCTTGCGGACCTCACCCAGCACTTCGCCGGCCACGTCGAGCAGCGCCGGGTTGCCGCCGCCGGCGGCGGCCCTGACGTCGTCGGCCACCGGCCAGCGGGCGCGGTGCACCGAGCCGGTCTGCCACCACGACCACACCTCCTCGGTGACGTAGGGCAGGAAGGGTGCGAACAGCCGGATCAGCGTCGACAGCGCCGTGGGCAGGGCGGCCCGGGCCGATGCCGCACCGGCCTCGCCCTGGCTGCCGTAGGCGCGACCCTTGACCAGCTCCAGGTAGTCGTCGCAGAAGCGCCAGAAGAAGCTCTCGGTCCGCTCCAGGGCGCGGGCGTAGTCGTAGGCGTCGAAGGAGGCCGTGGCCTCCTCGACCAGGTCGGCGAGGCGGGCCAGCATGGCCGTGTCGAGGGCCTCCGTCGCCCGCCCGAGCGCCTCGCCGGTGGGACCGAGGGCCTCAGGTGCCAGGCGGGAGAGCCCGAAGCGGGAGGCGTTGAGCAGCTTGATGGCCAGGCGCCGGCCCACCCGCATCTGGCCTTCGTCGAACGCGGTGTCGACCCCGGGACGGCCGCTGGCCGCCCAGTAGCGGGCGCCATCGGCGCCGTGGCGGTCGAGCAGCCCCGCCGGGGTCACCACGTTGCCCTTGGACTTGGCCATCTTCTTGCGGTCGGGGTCCAGGACCCAACCGGAGATGGCGGCGTCGGACCAGGGCAGCGACCCGTGCTCGAGGTGCGCTCGCACCGTGGTCGAGAACAGCCAGGTGCGGATGATCTCGTGGGCCTGCGGACGGAGGTCCATGGGAAAGACTCGGGCGAACAGGTCGGCGTCGTCCTCCCAGCGCCCGGCGATCTGGGGCGTGAGCGAGGAGGTGGCCCACGTGTCCATCACGTCGGGGTCGCCGGTGAAGCCGCCGGGCTGGTCGCGCGTCGCCGGGTCGAAGCCGTCCGGGGCCTCGGTGGAGGGGTCGACGGGCAGCCGGGCCTCGTCCGGGACGATCGGATGGTCGCGGTCGACGCTGCCGTCGGCGGCGACGGGGTACCAGACCGGGAACGGCACGCCGAAGAACCGCTGGCGGCTGACGAGCCAGTCGCCGGTGAGGCCCTCCACCCACGACTCGTACCGGCCCCGCATCCACTCGGGGTGCCACCGCAGCTCCCGTCCCCGGGCCAGCAGGTCGTCTCGGATGTCCATCGTGCGGATGAACCACTGCCGGCTGGTGACGATCTCGAGCGGGCGGTCGCCGCGCTCATAGAACTTGACCGGATGGGTGATGGGGCGAGGCTCGCCCTCCATCTCGCCGGAGGCGGACAGGTGCTCGACCATCGTCCGGCGGGCCGCCTTCACGGTGGTGCCCCGGAGCCGTTCCCAGGGGTTGCCCGGCGCGAAGTCGACCGGTGCCTCATCGAGGATGCGCCCGTCGCGACCGACGATGGCCCGGGCGGGGAGGCCGAGCTCGCGCCACCAGATCACATCGGTCAGGTCGCCGAAGGTGCACACCATCGCCGCGCCCGTGCCCTTCGCGGGGTCGGCGAGGCGATGGGCGGAGACGGGCACGGCCACACCGAAGGCGGGCGTGGTGACCGACGTGCCGAACAGCGGCCGGAAGCGGGCGTCGTCCGGATGGGCCACGACCGCCACGCACGCGGCCAGCAGCTCGGGTCGGGTGGTGTCGACGGGCAGCGGTGCGCCGTCGGACGTCCGGAACAGGAGGCGGTGGTAGGCGCCCGGCTGCTCGCGGTCCTCGAGCTCGGCCTGGGCGACGGCGGTCTGGTAGTCGACGTCCCAGAGGGTGGGTGCTTCGGCCTGGTAGGCCTCGCCCCTTGCCAGCATCCGAAGGAAGGCCCGCTGCGAGACCCGCCGGGCGACCTCGCCGATGGTCGTGTAGGTCATCGACCAGTCGACCGACAGGCCGAGGCGGCGCCACAGCTCCTCGAAGGCGCGCTCGTCGTCGACGGTCAGCCGTTCGCACAGCTCCACGAAGTTGGGCCGCGAGACGGCGATGGGCGGCGACCGCGGCTCGGCCGGCGGCTCGAAGTCGGCGTCGTAGGGGAGCTCCGGATCGCAGCGGACGCCGAAGTAGTTCTGGACCCTGCGCTCCGTCGGCAAGCCATTGTCGTCCCACCCCATGGGATAGAAGACCTCCCGACCCTGCATCCGCTGGTAGCGGGCCACCGCGTCGGTGTGGGTGTAGGAGAACACGTGGCCGACGTGCAGGGAGCCGCTCACGGTGGGCGGGGGGGTGTCGATGGCGTAGACGCGATCGCGGGTGGCGCGGCGGTCGAAGCGGTACGTGCCCTGCGCCTCCCAGCGCGCCGACCACTTCTCCTCGAGGCCGTCGAGACTCGGCTTTTCCGGCAGGTCGAAGGCCATCGCACGGTTACCGTAACCGGGTGCTGCGCCTGTCCGACACGGCCGTTGGGCACCCCGTCGAGCTCTCCTCGCGCGACCGCGGGCGGTTCGGGATGTACATCTGCGGGGTCACCGTCTACGACGTCCCCCACATCGGCCACGGGCGGATGGCGCTCGTCTTCGACGTGCTCCGCCGCTACCTCGAGTGGACGGGCCTCGACGTCCACCACGTCTCGAACATCACCGACATCGACGACCGCATCATCCAGCGGGCCATCGCCGACGGCGTCACCACCGAGGCGATCACCGAGCGCTACGAGGCGGCCTGGTGGGACGCCGTCGACGCGCTGGGCGTCCGCCGCCCCGATGCCGACCCGCACGCCACCGCCTACGTCGACGGGATGGTCGAGCTGGTGGCCCGCCTGGTGGCCAACGGCAGCGCCTACGAGACGGCCGACGGCGTGTACCTGTCGGTCGCCACGGTTCCCGACTACGGCCTCCTCGCCCGCCAGCCGCTCGAGTCGCTGCGGGCCGGGGCACGCGTCGACGTCGACACGGCCAAGCGCTCGCCGCTCGACTTCGCCCTCTGGAAGCTGGCCAAGCCGGGCGAGCCGAGGTGGCCGTCGCCGTGGGGCGAGGGCCGGCCGGGCTGGCACACCGAGTGCGTCGTGATGTCGCTCGGCCTGCTGGGCGAGGGCTTCGACCTCCACGGGGGCGGCCTCGACCTGGCCTTTCCCCACCACGAGAACGAGCGGGCCCAGGCCCTGGCCGACGGGCGGACCTTCGCCGGCCACTGGGTCCACAACGGGATGGTCGAGGTGGGCGGCGAGAAGATGTCGAAGTCGCTCGGGAACTACACGAGCCTCACCGACCTGCTGGCGTCCAACGACGGCCGTACCTACCGCCTCCTCGTCCTGCAGTCGCACTACCGGGCGCCCGTCGAGATCACCCCCCGCACGCTGAAGGCGGCGGCCAACACGATCGCCGGCCTCGACGACCTGGCCCGGCGCAGCGCCGACCTGCCGGAGGCGGCGGCCGAGCCCGAGGTGATGGCCCGGTTCCGGGCGGCGATGGACGACGACCTCGACACGCCTGCGGTCATGGCCCTCGTGGCCGACGTGCGCCGGCGGGCCAACGCCGCCCTGCAGGCCGGTTCGGCGGCCGAGGCGGCGCCCTTGCGGGCCGCGCTGGCCGAGATGACCGATGCCCTGGGTCTGGTCCTCGCCTGGGCCCGCGACGAGATCCCGGTCGAGGTCGAGGCGCTGGCCAACCGGCGGGAGGCGGCCCGGCGGGCCCGGGACTTCGCCGCCGCCGACGGCCTGCGGTCCGACCTGGCGGCCAGGGGCTGGGTGGTGGAGGACACGCCCCAGGGTCCGCGCCTGCACCGGGCCTGAGCGCCTCCGTCCGATCCGGCTGGTGACTTCGCCGGCGGGGGCTGGTAGCGTCCAACCGAGGGAATTGGCACCCGCACGGCACTACCGCACGGCTCGGCAGTCCCCTCGTACTAGAAGCTGACAAGAAGGGGGATCGCCAACGTGGCGACCGGTACCGTCAAGTGGTTCAACGCCGACAAGGGCTTCGGGTTCATCTCGCAGCCGGACGGCGCGGACGTGTTCGTGCACTTCAGTGCCATCCAGAAGCCGGGCTACCGCTCACTCGAGGAAGGCGAGAACGTCGAGTTCGAGGTCCAGCAGGGCCCCAAGGGTCTGCAGGCGGCCAACGTCCGTCCTCTGTAGCTCCTGATCCACATCGTTCCCTCGAGGAGGCCGCCCGCGTGGGCGGCTTCTTCGCGGCGGACGCCAGCCCGTCCGGGTCCGGAGCGCTCGTCGCGCGCGCCGCGATGAGGCTCGAGGCGGTCCGGGGCGACATCACCGCGGAGCACGTCGACGCCGTCGTCAACGCCGCCAACTCGTCGCTGCTCGGCGGGGGCGGGGTCGACGGCGCCATCCACCGGGCCGCGGGGCCGGACCTCCTCGAGGCGTGCCGGGCCCTCGGCGGCTGCGCCACGGGCGATGCCAGGGCCACACCCGGCTTCGAGCTGGCCGCCCGGTGGGTCATCCACACGGTGGGCCCCACCTACCACGGCGGCGGCCACGGGGAGGCTGGCCTGCTGGCCTCGTGCTACCGGCGCTCGCTCGAGGTGGCCGGCGAGCTCGGCGCCCGCTCGCTGGCGTTCCCGGCCATCTCGACGGGGGTCTACGGCTATCCCCGTCCAGAGGCGGCCACCATCGCCGTCGACACGCTGCGGACTACAGCTGTCGCCATCGGGACCGGCGTCGAGCTGGTGCGGCTCGTGGCCTTCGACCGGGCGACGTTCGCGCTCTACGAAGCGTTGCTGGCCGACGACGGCGACGGTTAGCGGTGGGTTCTACGGTGGGCAGGCATGCGTGAGGTTCCGACCGACCTGCCGGGCGCTGAGTTGGTGGGTCCCGGGCTGGTGGACCTGGCCGAGGGCCGGGAGTCGATCGAGGCGCTGCTCGTGTCCATCGGGTACCCCCGGCTGGCCGAGCTGGGCTTCGCCATCGCCGCCCCCATTCCATGCGCCGACCTGCGCTTGTACGACCGGCTCGCGGCGAGCGACGGCGACGCGGCTCACGGGCGCTACAACGCCCTGGTCCGCCGGCTGGTCAGCTTCGAACGAGCCGCGTCGTGCGAGCTCTAGCCACCGCCGATCGGATCGCACTATTCCTGCGTCGCCTGGGCGCCCGGACCCAACAGCCGGCGACGGCCTACCTGGTGGGAGGATCGACGGCGGTGCTCCTCGGGTGGCGGGAGGCCACGGTCGACATCGACCTGAAGCTGGTTCCCGATGCCGCCCCCCTGCTGAAGGCCGTGGTGGCCCTCAAGGCCGAGCTGTCCGTGAACGTCGAGCTGGCATCCCCCGACCAGTTCATCCCTGTGACGGAGGACTGGGCCGAGCGCAGCCCGCTCGACCGCCGGGAGGGCCGCCTCACGGTGCGGCACTACGACCTCATGGCGCAGGCGATGGCCAAGCTCGAGCGCGGGCACGTGCGGGACCTCGAGGATGTGACGGCCATGCTCGAGCGCGGACTGGTCGACGGGGAGGGCTTGTTGGCGTACCTCGACCGCATCGAGCCCGAGCTCTACCGGTTCCCGGCGGTCGACCCGGTCACGCTCCGCCGATCGGTGGAGAGGGCCGCCCGGGGCGCCCGCTCTCCATAGCTCACCTGCTGGCCGTCAGTAGACGACGACGGAGCGGGCCACCTCGCCGGCGGTCATGGCCGTGAAGGCGTCGTCGACGCCGGCCAGGTCGATCCGCCGTGAGACGAGCTCGTCGAGCAGCAGGCTCCCGTCGCGGTAGAGCTCGATCAGCCGGGGGATGTCCCGCCGGACGTCGGAGGAGCCGAACCAGCACCCCGAGATCGTCCGCTCGGCGAGGATGACGCCGATCAGCGTGGGCAGGGTCAACATGGCGTCGAGCCCGGGCAGGCCTACGAGCACGGCCTGGCCACCCCGGCGGGTCATGTCGATCGTCTGGGCGATCGTGGCCGGCGACCCGATCGCCTCGAAGGCCACGTCGGCGCCGCGCTGGTCGGTGAGGTCGCGCACGGTCTTGGTGGCGTCGACCGCGCTGGCGTCGACGGTGGCCGTGGCACCGAACGCGGTCGCCGTGGCCAGCTTGGCCGGGTAGCGGTCGACCCCCACGATCTGGCCGGCGCCGGCGATGCGGGCGCCCTGGACGATGTTGAGACCCACGCCGCCACAGCCGACGACCACCACCGTGTCGCCGGGGCGGATGCGGGCCGTGTTGAGGGCGGCGCCCACGCCGGTCAGCACCGCGCAGCCGAGCAACGCGGCGACGGTGAGGTCGAGGTCGTCCGGCACCTTGACCGCTCCGCTCGCCGGGATGACCGTCGTCTCGCTGAAGGTGCCGACACCCTCCATCTGGAACAGGTCGGCGCCGTCGAGGCGCAGGCGGGGGGTGCCGTCGAGCAGGCCGCCGGAGAAGAGCACCGCGTCGGCCTGCACGCACAGCTGGGGTTGGCCGCGACAACAGAAGAAGCACGCCCCGCACTGGGGCACCCACGAGATGACCACGTGGTCACCCGACTCCAGCCCCTCCACGCCGTCGCCGACCGCGTCGATCACACCGGCGCCCTCGTGCCCCAGGACGGCCGGCAGCGGTATGGGCAGGACGCCGTCGCGCATCGAGAGATCGGAGTGGCAGACGCCGCTCGCCGCCATCCGCACCCGCACCTCGCCGGCCCGCGGCTCGAGGACCTCGACGTCGTCACGCAGCACCAGCGGCCGGCCCAGCGCGGTGAGCACCGCGGCCCGCGTCACGGCCGCGGGCCTCGGAGAGCGCCGCGACCGGGCGGGCGGCCGGCCCGCTCGTCACGCTCAGCGCCGCGGACGCCGTAGGCGAGGATGATCGTGGGCACGAGCACGACCGACCCGGCGACGAGGTTCGCCGTGACGACGGTGGCGACCAACGGCGTGATGCCCGTCACCGTCCCGGCGAAGAACACGACGATCGCCACCGCGAAGAGGCCGTAGCCGAGGCGCTGCCCGGTCCGGGCCAACGAGGCCATCCGGGCCCGCCGCGCCAGTACCGGGTCGTCGCCGGGCGGGGAGCTGGTCAGGTCCATCCATCGTCCCCGGCCGGCTTTGCCGCCCGCCCGGAGCTCCGCAGGCTCGCCGAGGTACCTCTGGTTCCGAAGGCGAAAGTCATGGCGCCCAGCCTCGCACTCGGAGCAGGTCGGCGAGATGTCGACGCAGGCGGTCGAGCGAGAGGTGCCGCCGGGCGACGGCCTGGTTGTGGTCGAGGAGGTCCGTTGCGGGTTCGTCCAACCAGGCGTCGAGCGGCCCGGCGTCGGCGGCCGGGAACCAGCCGAACCCGTAGGCGGCGATCTCGTCGGCCACGGGGTAGTCGCCGATGGCCAGCGGCCGGCGGTGCACGGCCGACTCCACCGTGGCGTTGCCGAAGCCCTCCCACGTCGACGGCAGGGTCACGGCGTCGCAGCCGGCGTAGGCATCGGCCAGGTCGAGCTCCGCCGGCAGGCCCCGCCGCACGGGCACCAGGGCCCGGGCCAGGATCCGCTCGAGATCGGGGCCGTAACCGTCCTCGGCCGGCCCGAGCAGCCAGTAGGTGGCACCGAGGGTCGCGGCCAGGGTCACGGCGCCCGGCACGTTCTTGCGGGGGATGGCCCTCGTTGGGTGCAGCAGCAGCCGCTCGCCGGTCCCGACGCCGAGCACTCGGCGGGTGCGCTCCCGATCCCCGGCGGCGACGTCGACGTCGAAGCAGTTGTGGATGGTCGTGGCCGTGATGCCCCGCTCCGCCAGCTGCCGGCGGCTGAGGTCGTTGATCGTGACGTGGGCCCATGCCGGATCGTCGGGCAGGTCGGTGTCGGGTCCGAACTGCGGGCGCTGCCAGGGCAGATCGTGGTGGTGGAGGATGGCCGCCCGGCCTCGCAGGGCTGCGGCCACCGCGTCGGCGGCGGCCCGGTTGAGCGGCAGCGAGCAGACGTTCTCCACCACGACGAGGTCGGCGTCGGCCAGGGCCGCGGCCAGCTCGCCAGGGTGGGGCCCGTCAGTGTCGCCAGCGTCCAGGCCCAGGCCGGGCACGCGGCGGTCGACCGGTCCGTCGCCGGCCACGGTCACGACCTCGCAGCCCAGCTCCCGGAAGGCGTGGCCCCATTTGCCCGCCTCCACTGACACCCCGTCGTGCCCGGTGAGACGAGACAGGAGGAACGAGATGGTGCTCAGCGGTCAGATGTTGGCGGGAAGGAGCCTGGCGACGTTCTCGAAGAAGACGAACAGGATCACGAAGAAGACCGGTGCGCCGATGAGGTAGGCGGCCCACGGACGGCTCCAGGAACGGGCCACCAGCCAGGTCGCCAGCCAGACGAGGGCGGCCAGGGCGCCGGAGTACAGCGCCGGCTCCTTGGCCGCGGCCTTGCCCGACAGGCCGGCCCGCTCCTCCACCTCGCTCAACGACGTCGGCGGACGCGGCGGCGGGGCGTTGGGCGGCGGGTCGATGGCCCTGCCGACGAGCCGTGAGACGACGATCAGGCGCTGGGCCGCGCTGTAGCGGGGGTTGCAGGTCGTGAGGGTGAGGCGCGCGTCGTCGGTGGGATCCAGGACGTCGATGCTCTCGGGCGAGACGACCTTGGACTCGCTCACCTCGTAGCGGAACCGTCCCGCCCGGGTGGTCACGGTGATGGGATCGCCGACCTTCAGCTCGTCGAGGCGGAAGAAGGGAGCGCCGTAGGTCGTGCGGTGGCCGGCGATGGCGGCGTTGCCGGGCTCGCCGGGCATCGGCGTGTCGGGGTAGCGGCCCGGGCCCTTCTTGAGGTCCTCGATGCCGACGCCCTCGATGACGGCCTGCTCCACGCTGATCTTGGGGATCTGCAGGAGCGCCACCGCTTGGCCCAGGTCCGGCGGCGCCACCGGCGCGGCGGGCGCCGCTGCGGTGGACGGGCCGAGCGTCTGCTCCAGCGTCGATCTGAGCGCCTGCTGGTCGCGCGCCTGGGCCAGTCCCGTGCCCCAGAGCTGGTACCCGACGAAGAGCAGCACCAACACACCCATCGAGATGAGCGACTTGCCGGTGAAGCGGACGAGCTCTCGCATCGGCCGGGCAGGCTACGCGGCTTGGAGGAGGACACCGCGTCACCGGTAGCGTTTCACCTGCCCATGGACCTCGTCGTCCGCCTCCGTGCCGTCGTCTCGCTGCTGGGGCGCTTCCCCGCCCTGGCCGGCGTCGACCTCGACGTGGCCCCCGGCGAGGTGCTCGTGGTGGGTGGGCCCAACGGCGCCGGCAAGACGACCCTGCTGCGGGCCTGCGCCGGCCTGGTGGCCCTCTCCTCCGGGGAGGCGACCGTGCTCGGGCACGACCTCCGCCGTGATCGGCGCGCCGTGCGGGAGGAGATCGGCCTGCTGGGCCATGCGACCTACCTCTACGACGACCTCACCGTCGAGGAGAACCTGCGGTTCGCGGCCCGCGCCGCGGGTGCCGGGGTGGCCGACGCCAAGGCCGCGCTGGATCGCCTCGGCCTGGGCGGCCGGCTGCGCCACGTGGCCGCCAACCGGCTCTCGGCCGGCCAGCGCCGGCGGGTCGCCATCGCCGCCGTGGCCGCCCGCCGACCTCGCCTGTGGCTGCTCGACGAGCCCCACGCCGGCCTCGACGCGGGCGGCCGGGACCTGCTCGACGCCCTCGTCGTCGAGGCCGCCGGCGAGGGAGCCACCGTGCTGCTGGCCTCCCACGAGCTCGACCGCGCCTCGACCCTCGCCGGGCGAACGGTCACCATCGCCGGTGGCCTGATCGCGGACGGCCTGCTGCGTGCCGAGCTCCGGCCGGCACCGGCCGCGAGCTCGGCGGCGCCGTCACCCGGCCAGGCCGCGACGGGAACCGCACCGGAGCCGCTGCGTGTTCCGTGACGCGGTGCTGGTGGCCGCCAAGGACCTCCGGGTCGAAGCCCGGTCGCGGGTGGCGACCAACCAGGTGCTGCCCTTCGCGCTCCTCGTCCTGGTGCTGTTCGCCTTCGCCCTCGGCACCGACCGGGGCACGCTCTCGGCGGCCGCCGGCGGGCTGTTCTGGCTCGCGGTGCTGTTCTCGGCCATGCTCGCCATCCAGCGGTCGTTCGGCATCGAGGCGGCCGACGACGCCCGTGACGCCCTCCGGCTGTCCGGGCTGGACGCCGGCGGCATCTTCCTCGGCAAGGCGGGCGCCATCGTCGTCCAGCTCCTGCTGCTGGAGGTGGTGCTGGGGGCCGGGATCGTCGTCCTCTACGACGTCCAGTTGCACGCCCCCCTGCTCCTGATCGGGAGCACGGTCCTGGCCACGGCCGGCCTGGCTGCCGCCGGTGTCGCCTACGGCATGGTCGCCGCCGGGCTGCGGGTGCGGGAGACGCTGCTGCCCCTCCTCGTCCTGCCGGCCCTGGCGCCTCTGCTCCTCGCCGCCGCCCGTGTGGCTGACGCCGCCCTGGGCGGCACGCCGGGGCTGGCGGCCCCCTGGGTGCGACTCCTCGCCGTGTTCACCACCGTCTACGTTGCCTTCGGGGTGGTGGCCTTCGGCGCCCTCCTCGAGGAGTCCTGATGCCCACACGCAATGGAGTGACGAGCGCGCTCGGCGCGGCGGCAATCGTCCTGCTCGCGCTCACCGCCGTGCTGGCGTTGGTCGTCTCGCCGGCCGAGGTCAACCAGGGCGACTCCGTCCGCCTGCTCTACCTGCACGTGCCCACCGCGTGGCTGGCCCTCTACCTGTCGTTCGGCGTGACCAGCCTGGCCAGCGCCCTCTACCTGTGGCCCCGCACCCGCTCGCGCTTCTGGGACATGCTGGCCGGGGCCTCGGCCGAGATCGGCGTGCTGTTCCTCGGGCTGACCCTTGCCGTCGGCTCCATCTGGGGCCGACCCACCTGGGGCGTGTGGTGGACCTGGGACCCGCGCCTCACCAGCACGGCGGTGCTCTTCGTGCTCTACCTCGGGTACCTCGCCGTCCGCGGCGTGCCCGGTGACCAGGCCGTGACCTCCAAGCGGGCCGCGGTCGTCGCCCTGGCCGCCTTCGTCGACGTCCCGATCATCCACCAGTCGGTCGAGTGGTGGCGGGGTCAGCACCAGGCCGCGAGCGTGCTCGACGACAGCCGCCTCCTCGACCCGCAGATCACGGGCACGATGGCGACCACCCTCGTCGTGGCCGTGGTGGCCTTCACCGTCCTCTACGCCTGGCTGCTCGCGCACCGCATGCGGGTGTTCGACCTCGAGCACCGCGCCGGGCAGGAGGACCTCACGGCCGCCCTGGCCGAGCGCCGTGCCGAGGCCGCCGAGCTGGGATCCGCGGCCCGGGCGACGCCGTGACCCACGTCGCCTACCTGGTGGCCGGGTACGGCGTCACGATCGGCGCCATCGCCGGCTACCTGACCTGGGTGCTCCGGCGGGAGCGGGCGCTGGTCGTCCGCCTCGCGGCACGGGCCGAGCCGCCCGCACCTCGCACCGGCTCGACCCGATGACGTCGCCGGTCGATGCCGTCCGGAGGGGCCGGCGTCGGCTCTGGGTGGCGGGTCTGCTCGTCGCCCTCGCCCTCGGGCTGCTCCTGGTCCAGGGCCTCGGCGAGGCCACGCTCTACTTCCGCACGGCCGACGAGGCCGTGGCCCAGCGGGAGGAGCTCGGCAGCCGGCGGTTCCGCATCGAGGGTGACGTGGTGGCCGACAGCGCGTCGTCCGTGCCCGGCGGGGTCGCCTTCCGGATCGCCAGCAAGGGCGTCGAGGTGGCCGTGCGCCACCGCGGTGACCCGCCCGAGCTGTTCGGCAGGGGCATCCCCGTGGTCCTCGAGGGACGGTTCGACGGCCAGGTGTTCGCCAGCGACCGCATGCTGGTCAAGCACTCCGAGACCTACGTCGCCGAGAACCCCGGACGCTTCGAGCGAGCGCCTTCGCCGACGCCCGGCACCGGCCCGTGAACGCCGCCCTCGGCACGGCCGGGGTCACCCTCGGCCTGGCCGCCTCGGTGCTGGGAGCCGTCACGCTCGGGGAAGGGCTCCGTCGCCGGGACCCACGGTTCCTCCGAGCCGGTCGTCGTTACGTCTGGCTCCTCCTCGCCGGGGCCGTGCTGGCCACCGTGGCCATGCAGTCCGCCCTCGTCGGCCACGACTTCTCGCTGCGGTACGTGGCCGACAACAACAGCCGCCAGACACCGCTGCTGTTCACGATCGCCGGGATGTGGTCGGCCCTCGAGGGGTCGATCCTGCTGTGGGCGCTGGTGCTGGCCGGTTACCTGGCCGTCATGGTCCGGCACTTCCGAGCCCGCGCCGCCGACCCCCTCGTGGCCTGGGCCACCCTCGTCTCACTGGTCGTGGCCGCCTTCTTCTTCGCCCTGATGGCGGGGCCGGCCGATCCCTTCCGGCTGGTCGAGGGCAGGCCGCCGCTCGACGGCACCGGCCCCAACCCCCTGCTCCAGAACCATCCCCTCGTCGCCTTCCACCCGCCGATGCTCTACCTCGGCTACGTGGGCTTCACCGTTCCCTTCGCCTTCGCGCTGGCGTCGCTGGTCACCGGGCGCATGGGCGAGGGCTGGCTGGTCGAGACCCGGCGCTGGGCGCTGTTCGCCTGGGGTTTCCTCACCGCCGGCATCGTGCTGGGCGGCTGGTGGTCCTACGAGGTGCTGGGCTGGGGCGGGTACTGGGCCTGGGACCCGGTCGAGAACGCCTCCCTCCTCCCGTGGTTGACCGCCACCGCGTACCTCCACTCGGTCGTGGTGCAGGAGCGCCGAGGGATGTTGCGGGTGTGGAACCTTTCGCTGCTGGTCGCCACCTTCTCGCTGACGATCCTGGGCACGTTCCTCACCCGTTCCGGCGTGCTCGACTCGGTCCACGCCTTCAGCGAGTCGGCCGTCGGACCGGCCCTACTCGGGTTCTTCGCAGTCGTGCTCGCCGCCTCGATCGGCCTGATCGCCTGGCGCGGCGACCTGCTGCGCTCACCCGGTGCCATCGACGCGCCGGTGTCGCGCGAAGGCGCCTTCCTGGCCAACAACGTCGCCTTCGGCGCCTTCGCCTTCGTGGTGCTGCTGGGAACCGTCTTCCCGCTGGTGGTCGAGGCCGTCAACGGCGACCGGCTGTCGGTGGGCGGGCCCTACTTCCAGCGCATGACCCTGCCCATCGGCCTCACGCTGCTGTTCCTGATGGCCGTCGCCCCCGCCCTGCCCTGGCGCCGGGCCGGCGGCGAGGTGCTCCACCGGCGCCTGCTGTGGCCGGCATGGGCCGGCGTCGCCGCCGTGGTCGTCGCCGTTGTCACCGGGGTGCGAGGCCCGGGCCCGCTCCTCGGCTTCGGCCTCGGCACCTTCGCGGCCGGCACGGCCCTCCGCTCGCTCGGCCTCGCCGTGGCCGCCGCCCGCCGGGATGGCACCGGCTTGTGGCGGGCGCTCGCCGGTCGCAGCAGCGGCGGCATGGTTGTCCACCTCGGCGTCATCCTCGTGGCGGTGGCGTTCGCGGCCGGCTCCGGCGACGGTGAGCGCCGGCAGCTACGGCTGCAGCCCGGCCAGTCGGCGTTCGTCCAAGGCCACCGGTTCACGTACCTGGGCGTCGCCGCGCAGCAGCTGCCCAACCGGCGGGCCACCGTGGCCCGGGTGCGCGTCGACGGCGGCAAGGTCTACGAGCCGGCGCTGAGCCAGTTCCCGTTCGCCACCCAGGCCATCGGGACGCCGTCGGTGCGCGCCGGGCTGTTCGAGGACGTGTACCTCACGCTCGTCGCCGTGCCCTCGGGAGGGTCCGGCGAGGTGGTGATCGGCGTCACCGTCGCGCCGCTGGTCACCTGGATCTGGCTGGGCGGAGGCGTGGTGGTGGTCGGCACGGCGCTGGCCGCCTGGCCTCGGGGCCGCGCCCGGCGGGGGAGGGCCGGGACTGGAACCGGGGCCGACGACGACGAGTCCGCCGGCGCGCCGCCGGCGCAGAGCGAACCGCCGTTCCCGGCGCTCGTCGGCGGGGAGCACCCTCCCGGCGGGAAGGCCGGGCCGTGAGCGCCACCCGCCGTCGCGCCACCTGGGGGGCGATGCTCGTCGTCCTGGCCGTCGCCCTGGCCGTTGGTGGCCGGGAGCCGTCCGGCCCACGCTCGGTCGAGGAGCAGGTCCACGCCGTCGCCAGCCGGGTGCGGTGCCCGACGTGCCGAGGGCTGTCGGCGGCGGTCTCGGACGCGCCGGCGGCCGAGGCGATCCGCGACGAGGTGGGCCGTCGCCTGGGCGAGGGCCAGAGCGAGGAGGAGATCGTCGACTACCTCGTTGCCAGCTACGGCACCGACATCGTGCTCGCGCCGGATCCCGTGGGTGCCGGGCTGCTGGTGTGGGTGCTTCCGGTCGTCGTCGGGACGAGCGTCGTCGCCGGCATCGGGATCGTGTTGGCGCGCCGGCGAGGGCGACGGGTGCGGCCCACGGAGGAGGACCGCGACCTCGTGGCCCGGGCGCGGGCCGGGGGCGAGTCCGGATGACGGGTACGGCCACCCGATCGGGCATCCCGGCGCGGCCGCCCGCGGGCCGAGCCGAGCTCGAGGCGGAGCGCGACCACCTCCTCGACTCGCTGGCTGACCTCGAGGCCGAGCACGCCGCCGGCGAGCTCGACGACGAGGCTTTCCGGACCCTCCACGACGACTACACGGCCCGGGCCGCCGCCGTCCTCCGGACGCTCGAGGCGGCCGACGGCGACGCCTCCGGCGCACCCCGGTCCGGCGGCACGCCGGAACCCCGCCCAGGGGCCCGCCGGCGGACGGCGGTGACCCTTGCCGTGATCGCCGTCCTCGCCGTCACGGCCGTGGGCTCGGTGGTGGCCTTCACCGGCGAGCGCCAGCGCGGTCAGCCGGTGTCGGGATCGCTGCCTGACGCCGGATCGGCACCGGCCGCTGCCGCCTCGCCCGTGGCTCGGGCGCTCGAACGGGAGCGGGCGGGCGACGCGGTCGGCGCCCTCGAGCTCTACGACGCGGCGCTGGAGGCGAACCCCGACGACGCCGAGGCGCTGGCCTACCGGGGGTGGCTGCTCAAGCGGGCCGACCTGATCGACGAGGCGCTGGCGTCGCTCGACCGGGCCGTAGCCGTTCGCCCCGACTACCCCGACGCTCACTTCTTCCGGGGCATGGTGCTCTACCAGGACCGGGGCGACCCGGCCGGCGCGGTGGCCGAGCTCCGCCTGTTCCTGGCCGACGACCCTCCCGCCGCCATGGTGCCGATGGTCGAGGGCGTGCTGCGCCGGGCCGAGCGCGACGCCGGCCTGGCGCCACCCACCACTGGATGATCGCGGCGGCGGGCGGTTAAGTACAGAGCCATGGACCTTCTGCAGTGGATACTCAGCCTGATCATCACCGGTGTCGTGTTCGGCGCTCTCGGGCGTCTCGCCGTTCCCGGCCCCAACCCGCTCTCCATCGGCGTCACCATCCTCGCCGGCATCGGCGGGGCGTTCCTCGGCTCGCTCGTCGCCCGACTCCTCGGCGCCGAGCTCGGCACCAGCCTGCTCCTCTACTTCGTGCTCCAGGTGCTCGGCGCGGCGGTGATCGTCTACGCCCTGAGCCGCCGCCCCTTGCGCTAGCGCCACCTCCGCCGAACCCGTCCCGCCGGGCGCCGGCGCGCCTGTCTGTCGCGCCGGCCCGCGAAGATGGACGGGTGCGGTCCGAGGCCACGATCCTCCACGCCGACCTCGATGCCTTCTACGCGTCGGTCGAGCAGCGCGACGACCCCCGGCTGAAGGGCCGCCCGGTCATCGTCGGCTCGGGCGTGGTCCTGGCTGCGAGCTACGAAGCGAAGGCCCTCGGGGTACGGACGGCGATGAACGCCGTGCGGGCCCGCCGGCTGTGCCCCCGGGCCGTCGTGGTCGCGCCCCGCATGGAGGCGTACGCGGAAGCCAGCCGGCAGGTCTTCGGGATCTTCGAGCGGACCACGCCGCTGGTCGAGGGGATCTCGGTCGACGAGGCCTTCCTCGACGTGGGCGGCCTCCGCCGGCTGGCGGGGACGCCGGTCGAGATCGCGGCCCGGTTGCGGGCCCAGGTGGCCGACGAGGCCGGGTTGCCGATCACCGTCGGCGTCGCCCGCACCAAGTTCCTGGCCAAGGTCGCGAGCGGGGTGGCCAAGCCCGATGGCCTGCTCGTCGTGCCGCCCGACCGGGAGCTGGCTTTCCTCCATCCCTTGCCGGTCGGTCGGCTCTGGGGGGTGGGACCGGTCACGGAGCGAAAGCTGCGCAGCCGAGGTGTCCACCTCGTCGGCGACGTCGCCGGGCTCGGCGAGGACGCCCTGGTGGGGTTGCTGGGCGCCGCCGCCGGGCGCCACCTGCACGCCCTGGCCGCCAACCGCGATCCCCGGCCCGTGGAGGTCGGACGGCGCCGCCGCTCGATCGGTGCCCAGCGGGCCCTACGCCGGGCCCGGCGCTCGGCAACCGAGGTCGACGAGGTCG
>Ga0187892_10004979_pt1 | contig 21538 bp, 20 predicted proteins | sample MA1701073metaG_FD_139345 | JGI IMG/M metagenome (GOLD analysis project Ga0187892, IMG submission 139345) | Bio-ooze microbial communities from a basaltic lava cave in the Kipuka Kanohina Cave System on the Island of Hawaii, USA - MA170107-3 metaG ... | reverse complement strand
CTCTGTTTCGTCGGGCGGTCTAACAGCGGCAAAACGACGCTGATCGAACGCCTCATCCCCGAGCTAGTCCAGGCCGGCTACCGCGTGGCCACCATCAAACATGCAGGCCACGGGTTTAACCTCGATACCGAGGGGAAGGATAGCTGGCGACACAAGCAGGCCGGCGCCAGCACCGTGATCGTGCTGTCCAAGGGCAGCCTGGCGATGTTTTCCGACGTGTCGGATCAGATCAAGGTCGAGGAGCTCCGCGACCGGTTCCTGGATGAGCACATCGATCTCATCATCGCCGAGGGCTGGAAGAGCGAGGGCTATCCGAAGATTGTGGTCGTGCGGGACCAACTCGGGGAGGTGCCGGTGTCCCAGGAGGGCCTGCTAGCAGTGGTGTCCAACAAGCCGGTGGATCTGTTGGTGCCTGTCTTGGATCCCGACGATATCGCGAGTCTGACTTCGTTGATTATCCGCCATTTCCCCAAGCATGATCGGTAAGCCCAGAGCCATCGTCATCGCGTCAATCGTCGCCGGCGCCTTGGCTCTCGGGGGAGTCGCCGTTCCGCTGACCAGTCATCCCAAGTTCTGCGCGAGCTGCCACAACATCAAGCCATCGTATGACAGTTGGGTGGCTTCCTCGCATAAAGAGGTAACTTGCGTGGACTGCCACGTCCGTCCGACCGTCCAGGGGTATCTTGAGGACAAAGTACAGGCCGGCATCAAGGATGTGGCGATTTATGTCTTCGGCACGCCGACCGATCCTCATAACCTGGAGGCCACTGTGTACTCGGAGGTCTGCATCGGCTGTCACCGCGCGATCTTGCGCGTGTCAGAGGTCGCCGTGCGCGATCTTCCACCGCCGGTCAAAGACGTTGGGCTGATCATGAGCCACCGGAAGCATATGGAGGCCTTCGCCAAGCGGGGTAAAGGAGAGGGCTGCACGACCTGTCATTCGCAAGTGGTGCATGGGGAGCCCATCAAGGGCTATCCGATTGTCATTCCGCGCGGGCATGTGTCCGCTGACAGCCAGCCGTACTACCCCGATCATCCTGAAGGCTCAATCCTTCGAACAAAGGCCATGGCGGATTGTTTCCGGTGCCATGACGGAAAGACCGAGCATGAGGAAAAGGTCATCAGTAAGAAGTGCGAGACCTGCCATATACCCGAAAAAATCGGCGAATTTCTGTTGAACTAACGGGGACCGTAGGCACCCAACTGAATCCTCACCAAATCGTCCCATGACCCTCCCAATCGTTGAAGTCCAAGGTCTGACCAAGCGGTTTGGTGACTTCACTGCCGTAGATGGCATCTCGTTCGAAATTCGCCAGGGCGAGATTCTGGGCCTGCTTGGTCCAAACGGAGCCGGCAAGACCACCACCATCCAGATGTTGCTGAGCTTGATCACGCCGACTGCTGGTTCGATCCGTATGTTCGGCCTGGACCTGGCCACGCACCGTGAGACCATCCTGAGCCAGGTCAACTTCTCATCCACCTATATTTCGATGCCCTATTCGCTGACGGTGGAGGAGAATCTCTGGGTCGTGGCGAAACTCTACGGGATGACCGACATTCCCCGGCGCATTGACGAAGTGGTCAAGAAGCTGGAGATGGAGGAATTTCGCAGTAAGGTGACCAGAAAGCTGTCCTCGGGGCAGATGACCAGGCTCACGCTGGCCAAGGCGATCCTGACGGAACCGAAGGTGCTCTTCCTGGACGAGCCCACGGCCAGCCTCGATCCGGACATCGCGCACAAGACGCGGAGTCTGCTGAAAGAAGTTCGCCGGTCGGCCGGCTTAAGTGTGCTCTACACCTCGCACAACATGCGGGAAATGGAAGAGATGTCGGACCGGATTATTTTTCTCCAGCGAGGCAAGATTGTGGCGCAGGGGACGGCTCAAGAGGTCATGGCTCGCTTTGGTGAGCGCGATCTGGAAGAAGTGTTTCTCAAGCTCGCGCGGGAAAAATAAGAGCGGAGTGGATTTGAAGAGATGAAACTGCATCGAATTACAGCGTTGATTACGCGCCACCTCTTTCTGTACCGGCGCAGTCTGCCCCGATTGATGGAGATCTTTTACTGGCCGTTCCTCGATTTGGTCGTCTGGGGCTTCATCACGGTGTACTTGATGCGGTTTCAAGGACAACTGCCCGGTGTCGTCACCTTCTTTCTGGGTGCACTGATCCTGTGGGATGTGCTGTTTCGCGCCCAGCAGGGCATCACGATCTCGTTTCTGGAAGAGATCTGGGCCAGAAACCTGATGAACCTCTTCGCTAGCCCGCTCAAGCCCAGCGAGTTCCTGGCAGCCACCATGGCCATGAGCGTGTTCAAAGTGACGGCAGTCTCTATTATCATGGCCGTCGCGGCCCTGACGTTCTATTCGTATAACGTGTTCATCATTGGCCTGTGGCTGATTCCCTTTGTCCTCAACCTGATCATCGCGGGTTGGACGATCGGCGTCTTGACCACGTCGCTCATCATGCGGTTCGGGCAGGAAGCTGAGGTGCTGGCCTGGGGCATGGTGTTTCTGTTTCAGCCCATCTCCTGCGTCTTCTATCCAATTGAGGTGCTCCCCAAATGGCTCCAGGCGATTGCCTGGGCCAATCCGGCCGCGCACGTGTTCGAGGGCATGCGGATCGTCCTGAATCAATCAGCGATGCCGCTCATGCATCTCGCCTGGGCAATTGGACTCAATCTCCTCTTCCTCACCTTCATGGTGACCTGGTTCCACCACACGATCAATGTCTGCAAAGAGCGGGGGTTGTTGGTGCGAGTCGGGGAGTGATACTGATCCGCGAAGGCCAGTGGACAGGATTCGCAGAAAGAGCCTGCCTGCAGGATTGAGGAGAGAATTGTCGCAATACGTACATTTATGTGCTTGGATAGGTGGGCACCAACAGCTCCGAATTCGATTTGAAAAGCTGTTACTTTTACCTGGTTAATCAACATGTTAAGGAAAATAAGATTCAGTTGGGTATGGGTTTTGCTCCTGCTCCCTAGTCTGGTTCGGCGGTACGAACCTTTAGGGGGCGAGGTGACCAATGGTACAAGAAATGACACAAGAATTGATGGCCTTGCTAATTGAGCCGTTCCACGGATTTTGGACGCAACTCTCAGTGAAGCTCCCTGGCATCCTCGCAGCCTTGGTTCTGCTGTTGATAGGAATGGTAGTGGCGCGGGTTATGCGTACCGCCATCCAGAGCGGTCTCAAGTACGCCAAGCTGGATCAGTACACCGACAAAATTAACTTGAATGAGCTCCTATCCCGGCTCGGAATGGGCCGCTCCCCGGCATTCATCGTCGGGTTCATGGTGTACTGGCTAATCATACTTGTGTTCTTGGTTTCGGCCGCGAACGCCGTAAAGCTTATGGTCGTCGCCCAGGTTTTAGAGCGGTTTCTACTGTTTATCCCCCATGTGCTCGCCGCAGTCCTCGTTGTAGCGGCAGGCTTGTTGATCGGCCGTTTCTTGGGTGAAATCGTCCAGAATGCTGCGACGGCCAACCGGATCCAAGGGTCTGTAGCCTTGTCTAAGGTTGTGAAGCTCGTGATTGTCGTGTTTTCAGCGGTCATGGCGCTCGAGCAGCTTGGAATCGATACGAGCATCATGACGTCGTCGGCTCAAATCATCCTCGCGACGCTTGGACTGGCCTTGGCTATTGCTTTTGGCTTGGGCGGTCGAGATGTGGCAGCGGACATCATTCGAGACTTCACCGCCAAGCGCAGCTGAAGTCTTCACGGCTATCTTTCAGATTTAAGTCCTCCAACTTCCGTGGACCACTGTTCCCGCTTCCGCGGGTTACCTCCAGATCGATCTGCCTTCACGCCGATAAGCCAGCCTAGTGGTAACTCTATTTGCTATTTGGGATAGAGCGTGCTAGAGTACAGCCACTTCATCGCATGGGCCTGGTGATGGAGCCACAAAAAGTAAGGCCCGTAACCGATGTTGTTTTGTCCGGGAATCTGATCGGAAGCCAGACCTAAGTCGCTGCACCGTTCGCGTCTTCGGCCCGTTCCTTCCTGTTCCTTTCCTCGCGTCCAAGACAATATCACTATCCAAAAGGAGGAACCCTCATGGGTTCGAAGATTTACGTCGGTGGGTTGCCGTATTCGGCGACCGAACAGCAACTCAGTGATCTCTTTAAGGTGCACGGCTCAGTCGAGTCGGCGCGAGTGATCACGGATAAGTTCACTGGACAGTCGCGGGGCTTCGGCTTCGTGGAAATGTCCACGGCCGAGGAGGCCAAGGCCGCCATCAGCGCGCTCAATGCGACGCAAATGGACGGGCGGACGCTGACGGTGAATGAAGCCAAGCCTCAGGAGCCCCGCTCAGGTGGTGGCGGCTTTGGTGGCCGTGGCGGCAAGCGCGACCGCTGGTAAGAACTCGGCGTTGCCGAGTAGGGGCTGCCGTCTGAACGACGGCAGCCCTTTTTGTTTGCGCCCGCTGGCGCTGCTGACGGCCCTCCCCCTTTGGCGGGGATTCCCCCACCGAAGAGGAATTTACTCTGGTCGGCTCTAGGCCGAAACTGCGGTATTCGTCCTATTGCTTTGCCAACTGAATGACTGCCGAACGATTGAAGCGGATCGGAGACCTGGGTGGAGTGGCTTTATTGGTTTAAATTACCTCGAGTCACACGCTCAGTTTCTCCCACAGGAGCGGACTCGCGCAACAAGCCGCTCGAAATGGGGCCGTCCTTGCTGGCGTCCTTGTTCCTGGTGGTGGTCACCGGGCACCTCAACGCCTTGGAAAAGGCCGCGGAGAAAACGGGTGTTCGGTTAAGTGCGGACCAAAAGGCTGCGCTGTTCCGCCAAGTGTGCCTGTTCTACTATGCGCTTTGGCACACACTCCTCCTGCCCACTCGTATTGTCCAGACGGGCCGAGTCCTGCGCGAAAACATGACGGCCTTTCGCGAACGGGTTCGAGGGGAGATCGTAAAAACCATTGCCCAAGCCGACTATTTGCCGGAGACCTACCGGCACTGGGCCACCGCCTCTTCTTCTGAAGCTCTGGAGGCCCACTGTCATCTGTACATGAAGGGGGTCGTACCGTCATCGGGCGACGCTGATATCAAGAAGATCCTCTTGGTCGGGCAGGCGTCACTGGACAGATTCGTGCTGGACCTCGCGGCTCAACTTCATCGCCGAACGTGCCAAATCGTCGGATTGCTCGAAACGGAGGACGCCCTCGTGCATGAAGCCTGGTGGAGTCGCCAGTCTCGACTGCCGGCCGAGTGCGTCGCGCTGTTCAATCACATTGTGCCCCTGCCGGAGTGAACTGCAAGGATAGCCGCCGAGAGTCTCTCAGAAGCTGAACCTTACCGAGGTCTACTGTCCTTCTCTTGCCTCTGGGTCTTCCAATAGATGAGTTGGGCGCCGGGCTTGTAGGTGAAGTAGTACCACACCCATTCCGACATGACGCGAAAGCGGTTGCGGAATCCGATCAGAAAGAAAATATGGACCAGTGACCAGAGCAGCCACGCGATCAGTCCGGACAGGCGGAGCCGTCCGATCTCGGCTACAGCCTTGGCTCGTCCGATCGTGGTCATCATGCCGCGATCGCGGTACACGAATGGCCGGCGTGTCCCTTCCCCCATGTTATGCTGTATCACACTCGCCACATAACGCGCCTGCTGCATGGCGACGGGAGCCAGGGGAGGGAGCGCTGCGCCACGATCATCGTTGCAGCAGGCCGCATCGCCGATGACGAAAATGTAGGGATCGCCCGAAATGGTTAAATCCTGCCGGACGATGACACGTCCCTGCTGATCCAGCGACACCCTCAGGGATTCCAGCAAGGGAGACGCCCTGTTCCCAGCCGCCCAGATGACATTCACGGTTTCAATGAAAGCGTTCTCCGCATAGACGCCTTTCTCAGTCACCTCCGTGACTTTGGTGTTCAGCCTGACGACCACTCCCAACTCTTCTAAGAATCGTTTCGCTTTATCGCGCAGGAGCGGAGGATAGGCCGACAAAATGGAGCCGCTGCCTTCCAGTAAGATGATGGTGAAATCTTCTGCGCGGAGCGCGGAAAAGTCTCGAACCACGGCTTCCCTGGCGATTTCAGCGAGCGCACCGGCCAGTTCTACTCCCGTCGGTCCCCCGCCGACGATCACGAACGTGAGGTATTTCCGCGATTCTGGCCTGTGCAGCACCCGTTCCGCGCGTTCGAACGACAGGATCAGGCGCTCGCGAATCTCCAGCGCATCAGACAGGGTTTTCAAGCCTGATGCGAACTGCTCCCACCCATCCCGGCCAAAGTACCAGTGCCGGGACCCGGGCGCCACGATCAAATAGTCAAAAGGAATCGCCTCTCCTTCCGCGAGGACAACCAGCCGGCGCTCTTTGTCGATCGCGAGCACTTCGTCCATGACCACTCGCACATTGCGCTGGGATCGCAGCACGCTGCGGAGTGGAGACGCGATGTCGGCCGGTGAGAGCGCCGCGGTTGCCACTTGGTAGAGCAACGGCTGAAACAGATGATGATTGGTCCTGTCAATGAGGACCATCTCGACCTTCGCCCGTCGCAGGGATTGGACGACCGTCAATCCACCAAATCCACCGCCGATGACGACCACTTGAGGATTCTTCATTGAGCGACCGCATATCACAGACAAGCTGCGGGAAGGCTGAACCCTAGCGGGAACGTTCCTTCAGCGCTTCCAAGCGAGTTCTGTCCAATGTCACGAAGACCGCCTTCTCTTGCGTGACCGTCACTGTCCCAGGTGGCTGGCCTTTCACCTTCCGGACGTACTTTCTCCTCGTGTAGATCACCTCACCCTTGCCGCTCTTCTTCAGATCGCTGTAGAGCAGTGCGAGCATGGCGGCGTCACGGATCGTTTCAGGCGGCGGATCAACCCCTTTCTCCAGTCGAACCACGACGTGCGAGCCTGGCATTCCGTGGGCGTGGAGCCAAAGGTCGTCACTCTTCGCCAGCCCGAACGTCAGCTCCTCATTTTCGCGGGCGTTACGGCCCACGTAGATCGGCAACCCATCGGCAGAGGTGAATCGTCTGAACGGGCCGGCCCGTTCCGCCTGTCGCGGCTTCGCTTGCGGAGCAGCCACTGTTCGATGCGGAACGACCCGTTTGGTTTTTTCCTGGTGGCTGGCCGGCGGTTCCCAGGTCCCGCGCTGGATAGCAGTGAGTTCCGTTCGCAGCATGTCCAGCTCCTGTTCGGCGGCCTCCAGCCGCGGCCGGATCTCGCGATCAGCCGCGAGAAACTTGCGATGCTTTTTGAAATAGTCATCCATATTGCCCTGCGGTCCTTTGGCAGTGTCCAACGGAATCACCAGCTCCGGCATGGCCGGATCGAAGTAATCCACCACGGTCAGCCGATCTTGCCCCTTTGCGATCCGGCCAAGGTTGGCCTTCAAGAGCTCTCCATAGCGATCGTAGTCCCGGTACCGGCCTAGCTTGTCCAGGTCTTCTCGGAGCGCCGCAATGCGACGGCTGCTTTTTTTGATACCCTTGCGAACTTCAGCCAGCCGTGTTTGTTGCGTTCTTGTGCGAGCCAGCTCCTCTTCGCGTTGCTGGTATCGGCGCTCGAGAGCGGCAGAGACCGGAAAGGGCATCTTCTCGTCAAGCTGGGTCGGTGGTTCTGAATCCCTGTCGCCGTCGGTCCCGATCCGTGCATCTCTCCGCGCGCGAGGAGGACGATAGGGCTGGCCAGTTTTTTCGCGCTCGCTCTTCAGGGCCGCGAGGATTGTGTCCTCGGCATCCAGCACAAGCAGATCCGCGCTTCTCCCGGTCAACTCTGCCATCAGCGAGCGGAGCCCTTCTCGCGCCGCCAGCCTGATGCGGATGATGCGGTCCCCATGAACCTGCTCGATGCCGTCAATGCGTCCACCCTGGATATGCGCCCGTAAGTACTGGCAGAAGGGCGGCGGCAAAGCGGGATTGGGAAGGCGCCGGCTGAGGAGATGGAGCCGAGCTGATTCAGGGTCCGCCGAAAGAAGGAGCGACAGCGTGTGTCCTCGTGCTCGGACCTCCAACGTGATCGCGTGCGGCGTGGGTTGAAAGACCTTCTGGATCCACCCGCCGGTTAGGACCGGCGCAATTTCCGCCACAACTGCTGCGATCTCTTGCGCTGATAAGGACACGCACTGCCCTCACGTTGCCATGAATGAACATGCACAGTCTGATGGGAATGGAGCCTAAATTCAAGGTTATGGCGGCTGGCAAGATGGTCCTTCCTGCAGTGCGGCAAATTGTCACTCGCTTGGCGACACAGTTGTCTCACATTTGCCTATGGATATTAGTGGACGTGGAAAGAACCGCAATAAAACAAGGCCTTTGCGCAGGCACCGACATTGCAATTCCAGCGACTAGGGATCAAGACAGACGCCTCGTAAAGAGCCACATGGTGTTGACCAACAGCACGTGGTGGGTGGCGCGCACGGTCGGTCTGTGCGCGGGTGAAGGAGGCCCTGCTCATGAAATGTCGCCGATGTCATGGATTGATGGTGGTGGACCACTTCATTGATGTGGAAAACACCGGGTATCTCTGGTTGTGCGGTTGGCGATGCGTGACCTGCGGAGATGTGGTGGATCCAGAGATCATGCAGCAACGCCAAATCCAGCGTTCGCGGCTTGGCCGGCTGGCTCGGTCTTTGACGAGGAAACCCAGAAAAGTATTCGATCTGGTCAAACTGAGCGCGTAACTACCTGAGCCCTCCCATCCGCCTCGCCATCGGCGAGGCGGATGGGAGGGCTCCCTGCTTTTTTCCTCTCGTCAGCGGTTCCAGTCAAATCCCTTGCTCATCCGCTCAGCACCCGCGTGGACAGAATCCCTTCCCCTGTCGTAGAGTACCTTCCGGCTGTCATCGTTCATGGACACGTCAGACATCAAACAACTGGTCGAGATTGGGGTGAGCCATCGCTATGCCCAAGAACACGGGTGGGTGATCAACGCCATTACCGGATTCCTGTCCGCCTATTACATGGAGGATCCCCGGATTCGCGTCACGCGGCGTTTTCAGGAACTGGAGACGGGTGTGCATCTCTGGGTCTGTGAGGCCGAGGGGATCATGTCGATCCAGCGGATGGTCAAACGACTCCAACTGGATATTCCGCCGGCCAAGATTCACCACTCTGAGGCATCCACCAGCGGTCTGAGGCGATACACCATTGACCTGGTCGAAACGGCTCGCGAGGCAGGATGATCGTTACTTCACGACCTCAGCCTTGCAGTGCCAGCCGTCACCTTTGACTGCGTTGACGGCAGCCGCCAACTGTGATGGGCTCGCCTTGCCGGCGTCCACGGTCACGACGGCGTGGCCTCGCTTGCTGCCGAGATCGACCGCTTTGACTCCCGTTACATTCATCAAGGCCTTCTGGACGTCTCCTCCGTAAAACTCGCAGAACTTTCCCCCCAGTGCGAGCGTGACTTGCTGGTCTGCCGCCAGAACCGGCAGGGCCACCACGAACATTGCAAACAGCACGGCAAGGGCGAGGCTTCGCGTCTGAGACATGGGGTGCCTCCTTTCTCTCTCAGGCTGGGTATTCGTCGTCCTCTGAATGCGTATTCAACCAGGCTGGATGAGACGATGAGGTGTCTTTCATCGGACTAGCTTCTGTGGTTGCGAAGTCTGATCGGAATCGGATCGAAAAGCAAGACCATAGACTGAGCGGACTGGTAAGATGGCCCCGTGAAACTTTTTCACTCCACGTTCCTGTCATCGCTGATCCATGAATTCCGCAAATCCATGCGGAATCTCCTCGACGAGCTCTGTGACGATCTGGAGAAACATTACCCGGACCCTGCTGCGGCGTTGCGGTTACCGGTGGCCTATTTTCGTCTGGTGGGGAAGTCGCTCAGGTATGAAGACTACTCGGACTGGAAAGTGGTCGGGTGGATCGAGGAGTTGAATGATCTGGTGTACTTCATCGATCTCAGTGAGCAGCTCCGCCAGGAAAAGCACCCTCGCCAGTTCGCGGAGGAGCTCTTGACCGAGTGTGAAGAACAGTTCTACGAAAACAGTTATCTCGACGAACTGTTCCCCCGAGGCGAACCTGAGTCGGCCGGGCTTGAGCGGCGCCTGTCCGCCCTCTGTACGCGCTTGGCGCAACAGGTGATCCAAGAATCGCTATTTCTCGTGCCGGGCTTACCCTGTGTCTGGCTGGAGCAGACGGGGAGAGAACAATGGTCGGTGCCCTGTGACCTGAGCCAGAACTTTGAGCGGGTGGAATTACCAGGCCGCCTGTATGTCGGCTTGGACGGAGCGTATCTGGAGCCGTCCGCACCCATGCGGCGCGAACTTGCCAAGCGGGATTTCAACGCCACTCTGCTGATCCGTGAGAACGACATCCGGCTACGCATCGGGCGACTGGCGACGACCGTGCTCAACGCAGGAAGCCAGCTTCGATGGGGATGGCGTCACATCCGGCCGGTGTTTCTCAAAGCGCCGAACCCTGTGTGGCCTGCTGGCCTGACACTCGGCTCCACGCTCGTCTATTCAAGGAAAAACCGAGTACCCATCCGTGTGGCGTCTACCAACGCCGGGCTGACCGAGCGCATCCAGAAGGCTCTTGCCGTCATCGAAGAGGCCTGGCCGGACGGCGCGCGAAATCTGGCGCTGCTGAGCCAGCGGATCGTGCCGCTCAATGCCCACGGCGTGGTGAGTTTCAGCTACCGTCATCGGCCTGGTCTCTCATTCATCAACACATTCGAACGAGACGAGTTCGATCTGATCGACGATCTGGTGCACGAAAACAGTCATCATCACTTGAATCTGCTGCTGCGGAAATATGTCATGCACCGACGAGACCGCAACCAGGAAATCTTTTATTCCCCCTGGCGGCGCAGCCTGCGACCGCTACGCGGCATCCTCCACGCGACCTTCACCTTCACCATGGGCGCGATCCTCTTCGAGCGACTGTCCTCCTGGGTTGCGACTGGCAAGGCCACGCTCACGCCTGCGCAAGTCCTCCGCGCCCGCTTCCGGTGTCTTGAAGAGGTAGCGTTAGTCGAGCATTCGCTCCGAGACCTGGACCATGCGGGACGGAAACTAGGCTGGATAACCGGCTCAGGGAAGCGGTTGATCGGAGAGTTAGCGGTAGCGATTAACAGAGTGGAGCGGAACATGGCACCGTATAAACAGGAAGTGCTTCGTTCAAAATTCGGCTCAGTGCTCCGCCGCCATGTCGAGGACTTGAGACGCGCCCGCACGACCTACGGGCCAGTCTGATCAAGCAATGCCTAACTTTTTCTAATTCCGTGTCTATGTGAGTTTCTTTAATACCTTGACACTGAGCTCGTATTTAAATTCAGGCCAATGAAGTTCTTTCGGGAGCCATTCCTTGATCTTCGAAATGATGTTTGATGCGGACGTGATGAGTTTTTGAGCAGTTTCAGTACTAATTGGAGATTCGCCAATCTTTGCTATGCCCTCGTGAACGAAAGAGTTCCGCGCGTCCTTTAGATTCTTGAAGGCTTCCCATAGTGTATTCTCTTCTTTAAGCGAATGACTGGTGAGGAACTTGGTTAGCGCATCGTATTGCTCTTCTAGAGTTGGCTCACGAAGCCAATTGCCGCGTTCATTTATCCACTTCCAAAGTTCGGGTGGTGTAACTTTCATGGGGGCCAATTGGTCAAGGACTTGAGAAATGAAGACCTCTAACGCAGTAGCAGCTAACACAATGGCTGGTCCAATGCTTGGCAATTCAACGGTTGCGTCAAGAAGTAAGCCTTCCCATGGAGGTGCTTCGTAGTTTGGTGGCAAATTGAAAACATCGTCCCAGACTTTCTTAGTCAGGGCGACCCAAGAGATAGACAACTGGAGTGTCCCACGACCCCGGACCAACCCTTCTTCCTTTTGGAGTTCAGTCTCGTCATCGTTCAGATATTGTATCCGCCAAGTAGCCAACGAGAAGTTCAAAGGACGAACTTGTCCTGCACGCGCTACATGACGTAGCCGAGTGAGGAAGAAATTAATGGCTCGTTCGATAATTTGTGCCGGGGGATCGTAGAGAGTTGCAGATCTCCTATCAAAAGCGTCCTTCTGAAAATCAATCCGTAATGCGTCTCCTTGAAATGCCGGCACGTTGTCAATCGTGATTTGATCTTGATCGGCAAGAGGGGGAGCTCTGTCACTACGTCCGGGCGGATAGAATCGGACTTTGTATCCAGTGTCTTCATATTCGTAGACGGGGAATTGCTGACCTTCGGGGACCGTAAGGTTGAATGGTAGGAGAACAAACAGACGCGCGAGCATCTCAGTATTGAGTAGTAAGAAGAGTCAGAGCCTCACTCGTGTTTGGGAAACTTATCCGGGATGTTCAAAAGGGTCGTCCAGTAAGGCCGCTGGTCACCATTCAACCTGTTTGTAGGTTTAGTTCCTGATCGTCTGAAACGCTCACGGTTTCATGGACGTTAATGGAAAGAGTGTCACTGCCCATCTTCCGAATTAGTGTTACATCCGGCGAGTCGTCTTCTGCGATGAATGGCTGTTCCTGAGTTGACGGTGCGCATATTCCAGTGCGAAACACACATTTTGAGATGAAGGATTGCGCTAAGAGTGTGGTTTTGACAATAAGCGCGAAGACAAACAGAATGAGCGCCGTGATAACTTTCCAGTTTCTTTGAAATCTCCTTGCCATTTGCCAGGCCTTCAGTTAGGAACCGTTTCTGAATTTCAGGCTGCTCAAAAAGGTTATCCAACGCGGCCGCAGCTTGGTTAAGCTGAGGCTTTCTCGCGCGATTGTCTTCTTGCCAGGATTCCGTTATCATAACCAGCTATGAAGAACAATATGGTGAGAGCCGGTAAATCGGCAACCATCCAGAAGCGAAAGCGTCCTTCTGCCGTTCAAACGGCTAATGTGGAGAGCAAGGTCAAACGGTCGTTTGCTCGCCAAGTAGAGGTATTCATCAAGCGCTACCGTCCTGCCTTGGAAGCCCTCGCCAAGCGGTGATCTACCTTACGGCCGAGCAGGTCCTTTTCCTGCACGATCGGCTCGTCGAAGAAACCGGAGGCATGCATGGGGTTCGGGATCTTGGCGGGCTAGAGTCTGCGCTCGCACGTCCGCAGGCCGCGTTCGGCGGCACTGAGTTCTATCCTGATCTCATGACGAAAGCCGCTGTTTTGATGGACGGCCTGATTCGGAACCACCCGTTCATTGATGGGAACAAACGGACCGGCATTGCAACAGCCGCGCTGTTTCTCCAAGTGAATGGCTATCGCCTGACGGCGACGAACGATGAACTTGAGGACTTTGCCCTCCGCGTCACAACCACCAAACCAGACCTCGCAGAAATTGCCGAATGGTTTCGCGGCAACACGACGCAGGTGCGGGCACGCTGAAGCGCATCGCCCCGTTCGAACGGGCCATGTTGCGATCAGAGTATAGGCGAGGACTCACCCGGCATCGGAAGGAACTCGCAACGGCACGAAAAACCTATGGGCCTGTTCGAAATGATTCCTGACACCTTCTTATTCCGTCGTTGAGAAGTGTGGAATGTTGTGGTAGGACAAGGCACATGCCATCGTTTTGGGAGCAAATATGGAAGGCTAGCTGGTTGGAAGGAATAATTAATACGCTACGAGAGCGTAGTCTCACTCTATGGAGGAGCATTGAGGGGACACGGTGGGGTTTTGCAATCAAGTCTTTCTTGTTCCTCGTGTACATCATAATTGGGACGTTGTTGACGCCATTTATTATCGCGTTTTTAGCTATCATCATGACTCCGGCTTTCATCGCGTTTGCTTTCAGGATACTGTCTGTTGCACCAGCTCGTCTCTACGGCCCCGTAGAACCGGTCTGGGGAAGTTATCCGGGCATGGAACTTGTCATGAGCATCGCGATGTGGGTGTTAGTCTTAGACATTTATGGATGGGACAGGATAGCTAATTTTTTTCTGGCCGTATGGATGTTCGGTATAGCTCAGCTCTTCGTTGATATTTTTTAATGGGGAGATACAGCACAAGGGGGAAATATGAAGAAGATTAAAATTAAGAAAGGACCGTCTCGACCAAGCCCCAAATGCAATACGAGTCGACGGGGTGCCAGCCGATAGTTCTAGGGGCAAGACGATTTGGCCTTTTCTCAAACAGGCTGCTCAAAACGGTCATCCAACGCGGCCACAGCTCATGGGTAGCAACGTCGTTCGTAAAGCGTCGTTCGGACTAGCTTTACCATTCACGAGATACGCTTCACGAGTCACGCTTCACGGTAGTTACGGTTCCACCACGACGTCCACAAACGCCGGCAAAGAGTCCGCCCCCTTCTTGTCGCTGACGCGAAGCTTGAACCGGTAGAGCCGCGTTTCCGACACCTGCGGCGCCACGAAGGACGCTTTCGGCATGTTGACGTCCAAGAGCGGGACTTTGCTTCCGCGCACCTGGCTCCAGGCATAGAACAGCGCCTCTCCCTCAGGGTCTCGGCTCTTGAGCCCGTTCAGTTCGACTTTCGCGCCGGCCTTCACGGTCTTGTTTTGACCGGCATCGGCGACCGGTGATTCGTTTGGTTCATCACCGACCTCAACGATGACCTCCAAATCCTCCTTCTTGCCTCGATTGGCGACGGTCACGGTCGTTCGGCCGTTGCCCACCAGTTGCAGGAGCCCGAACTGCTGGTGAACCTTGATGACCTTTTCGTTGGAGGACTGATAGGAGGTTCCAGTGGATGGTGACACAAGTGACCGGACTACACCGTCAGAAAATTGGCCGACCACCGGCAGCTCGATGATCTTGCCGAGCGTATCCACTTGGCCGTAAGTCTCTACCTGACCTGACCGCCCGAGGCGGAGCGGCTTGTCCGTTTCGAACTCGATAGAGGTGAGTTCGGCCTCCGGCTCAACCCGCACCAGAGTCTCATCGAACACGGATCTGGTTCCGAGGCGCCCTCGGGAGATTTCACCGACCGCCAGCAGCCTCACGCCGCCGATCGCTTCCGGCGGCACCGTGAGTTTTCCGCCGAATGGCGGATCGGCTTCTGCGGTGGCAACCAGGAGGGGCGTCGCCACGATCGACCCTCCGGCTGCACTGTCTTTCGTCAAGAACTTGTCAATCGCGATCTTCTCCTGGGTTGGCACTGCCGGTTTCTCGTACTCGTCCTGTTCCACGAGCGTGTCGCCAAGTTCGGGATACCAGTAATAACGGACCTTGATGACACCGGGGTTCTGACCCAGGTCCACCTTGACTGGGACCGTCTTCCCTGCTTTTAAGACGCTGTTCTCAGCCGGCTCCACGATTTTGAAGGCCATGGCGGGTGTTGCGGATACAAGGACCGCGCCTATCAGCACGATCCGGATCGTCCGCCTGAACAGGGCTCGATTTGTTACTTCCATAAGGAACACCTCCCTTACTCTCTTATCGCTCCAGGTGGAACGGGACATCGGTGAGGATGACGCGTTCCTTGAAGAGCAAGGCCGCCTTGAGCATCAGCGCTCGCTGGTTGTGCAGGATGTTTTGCCACCATCGAGCCGGCAGGATTTCAGGCAGGACCACGGTCACCCAGCCTTGCGGGTCCTTCTGGAGCACCTCTTCAATATAGTCCAGGAGTGAGCGGAGCACGGAACGGTAGGGAGACGGCAAGACGACCAGATTGACGCCGCATCCCCATTGGGCCCACTGAATTTCAATCCGGGCGGTCTCTTCCTTATCCACGTCAACCAGGACCGCGCGTATGTCCCCGGCTCGGCTTCGGGCGTAGTCCACCGCCCGGATGACGGCGCGGTTGACTCCGCTGATCGGAATGATCACCGTGTTTCGCCTCGGGACAGGAGGACGGTGGTCCCGTTCCAAGGCGATCTGCTCCGCTACCGCCCGATAGTGGCCATGCACGGTACGGAACCATACAATGATCAGCGGAATCAGGACCACGACGATCCAGGCTCCGTGCAGGAATTTGGTGCTGGCGATAATCCCGGTGGCGACGGCGGTCGTCACGGCCCCCACGCCGTTAATGACCAGTTTTTTGCGCCAGTGCCGCCCTCGCTTGACCAGCCACCGGCGGACCATGCCGGCCTGCGCGAGCGTGAACGACAGAAAGACGCCGACGGCGTAGAGCGGGATGAGCGCATGTGTATCGCCTCGGAACAGGATGATCAGGAGGCCTGAGAAAACGCCCAGGATCATGATGCCGTTCGAAAAGACCAGCCGGTCGCCCAGGAGAGCCATTTGGTGTGGCATGTAGCCATCCCGGGCCAGGATCGAGGCTAGACGAGGGAACCCGTTGAACGCGCTGTTGGCCGCCAGGATGAGGATCATCATCGTCGAGGCCTGGACCAGGTAATAGAGTGGCCCTTCCCCAAAGGTCGCTCGGGCGATCTGGGAGACAACCGTCTCGTCTTCCTTCGGAAATATTCCGAAGTGGTAGGCCAGGGCGCTGATGCCAAGGAACATGGTCCCCAGGATCGTGGCCATGCCGACCATGGTCAGGGCCGCATTCTTGGATTCAGGCCGTTTGAAGGCCGACACCCCGTTTGAAATCGTCTCAATGCCGGTGAGCGCAGTGCAGCCGGAGGAGAAAGCGCGGAGGAGCAAGAAGAGCGTCAGGCCTTCAACTGCCGGCACAGGATTGCCGCCTTGCCCGGCCGCCATCTGTCCTGAGCGTCCTAACAGGAATTGTGCGAGTCCGACGGCCAGCATCACGAAGATGGCGCCGATGAACAGATAGGTGGGCACGGAAAAGATCCGGCCGGATTCACGGATGCCACGGAGATTCACGATCATGACGAGAAGGATTGCCATGAGTCCCAACAGCTCACGGTGGGGAAACAGGGATGGCACCGCGGATGTCACTGCTGCGACCCCAGCCGCCACGCTCACCGAGACAGTGAGCACGTAGTCAATCATCAGCGCAGCAGCGGCCGTTAAGCCCGGCAGCTCGCCTAGATTCGACTTGGCCACGGTATAGGCGCCACCCCCCTCTGGATATTCAAAGATGATTTGTCTGTAGGACATGGTGAGGATGGAAAGAAGGAGGATGATCGAGAGGCTGATGGGGATGGACCAGACCACCACTGCGGTACCGGCCAAGACCAGGACCAGCAGGATTTCTTCGGTGGCGTAGGCCACCGAGGAAAGCGGGTCGGAGGCAAATACCGCCAGCGCAAGACGCTTGGACAACCGCTCGTGGACTGCTTGAGTCGTCTTGAGAGGGAGGCCAACCAGCAGACGCTTCAGGAGCATGGTCCTATTATCTCATAATCCAGGTCGGACCAGAAAGCAGTTCTCTCCATTGGCCTGCAGGTAGCGGAGGAGGTTCCGCGAGCCAAGGAAGGTTCTCGGCGCGTTGTGGCTTCTTGACAGGTTCTATCGCGAGAATTAGGATCATGGCACATTGCGCACTCAGCTCGGGACTGCTACTGCAGTCAGCCCTTGAGGGTTCAGGGCAGCTCGGCAGGAAAGACATGATCATCTTGCGAGAATGGTGGAGTCGGCTCCGGGTTCAGCAGAAAGTCTGGACCATTCTGCTGGCTCTGTTCGTCCCATTGGTCGCCACGCTGGTCGTTCATGTCACGCTCATTAACCACCTCCTGAATATCCAGCAGCAGCATCGTAAAACTGTCGCGACCCGCCATGAAATCCTCGTGCTTCGCCGCCTCGCCGTCGATATCGAGGATGCCTTCCGTGGGTATTTGCTGACAGGACAAGAGGTGTTCCTGAAGCCATTGCAGGAAGCCCAGCCCAAACTGCAATCCACCGTGGCCCAGGCCCTTGAGCTGGCCGAGAGCATTCCCGGTCTAGCCGTGGATGTCCGCAGAGCCACTGAACGGTTGAACGAGTTGCTGGATTCAAAGTGGGCGCTCATTAAACAGTTCCAAGTCGGCCACGCGGACGAAGTCCTGAATTATGTAAGGTCCGGGGAAGGCCTCGTGCTCTCAGACGCCGTGCGGGATGAGTTCAGGGTGATTGAGGATCGTCTGGACCAGAGGCTTGAGAGCTTCGAGGTGGACCAGGGAGGACTCGCCCAACTGGCTTTCTGGGGCTTACTGCTGGCAGTGGCCGGGGGGCTTGCCCTTGGCCTGGTCGGTGCCCGGCTGTTGACCAGGTCCATTACCGGTCCCTTGGCGGTCCTCCAAGCGTCGGCCGTGACATTGGGCGAGCGTGCAACCGAACTTGATCGTCACCCGGAGTCCATCGCCGTTCGCTCATCCGATGAAATTGGGAAACTGGCTCGGTCCTTCGAAGAGATGGCTCGGCGAATCAGGGGACATATTCGGGAACTTGAGGCGATCAACTCGATTGGTCATGAGATCAGCACGATCGGACCGGACGGGCTGGACGGAGTGCTGCGTCGGATCACCGACCGGGCGGCTGAACTCCTGCATGTTGATGTCTGTCTCGTCATGCTGCGAAATGAGCAGATGGGCTGCTGGGTTATCGAGGCCGCCTCTGGAGAATGGAACGATGAGCTGCAGAAGACGGTCATGCTGTGGGAGGAGTTCCCTGTGTCAGTGAGGGCGTTTGAAACCAGAGAGCCCGTTCTCGGAGAAGATCTCCGGAAAGACCTCCGGCCACAGGTCGTGAGACCGAACCTCATCGGCGAGAGCATGTTGGCAGTCCCACTCTTGTCCCAGGGCGCGCCGTTCGGCGTCCTAGCGTTCCTGCAGGACCGGAAAGTTTCCCGAGAGAGCTGGAACCTCCGTTTGGCGAAGAGCTTCGCCGATGAGGCTGCCATCGTGATCGCGAACGCACGGCTCTATGAGGCGGCGCACCAGAAGGAGAAAGGCCTTGAATTACGTCTCCGCCACCTCGAGCATCTGGCCGAAACCCTGGCCCATGATCTGAAGGCTCCCGGCGAGCGAATGGAGGGGCTGGCGTCGTTGCTGCGGCAGGAGTACGGGGACAAACTGGATGAACGGGCGACTCGATGGCTGCGGTTGATCGAGGAGAATGGAAAAGACCTGATTAAGCGCGTCCATGACATCCTGGAAGTGACACGAGTAGGCGTGCCGCGGGAAGCAGTCGAGGCGGTGGACCCGGCGCTGGTGCTGCACGACGTGCTCAAGGCGAGAGCTGGTGAGCTTGAACGCCGCCGGGTGAAGGTCTCGGTTGAGACTTCCTTCCCGATGGTGGCCTGTCATCGAGCTTACCTTCGGCAAGTGTTCGATAATCTCATCTCGAACGCCATCAAATTTTCCGGTGATCGGCCCGATCCTGTCATCCGCATCGCGACCTGGCAAACTGGGAGCCACGTGCGGTTCTTGGTGAGGGATAACGGAATAGGCATCCCTCCGAAACAGCGCGAGCGGGTCTTCGAGCCGTTCGTTCGACTGAATGAGGGGTCGGCCAGGGGAAGTGGAATCGGGCTGGCAATCGTCAAGCGCATCATCGAACTGTATGGCGGACGAGTCTGGATTGAGTCGCCGGAGGGGCCGGGCTGTGCGGTATTCTTCACGCTTCCGGTCCTGGGCGACCTTTCCGGGATGGGTCGGTCCAAGGGGGAGCCTGCGGAAGCTCACGCTGTTGAGTTGCCGGATGAAACGAATGAGTCAGTTTCCTTGCCGAAAGCGGAGGAGCGTCATGACCAATCCAACCGTTGAATCTCTGTCCACCCTGCGGAGGACACGGGCGCCCTTTACCATCCTCGTGATCGAGGATGACCCATCCGATACCGAATTAATACTCCATGCCATTGAGCAGGCGGACCTCAAGGCGCTCCAAGGAGAGCTCGAAATTGAAGTGAGAGCCACTGCCGAGGGTGGGATTCGCTTGCTGAATGAGCGGCCGGTCGATCTGGTCCTCACCGACATGGTCTTACCCGGCATGGACGGCTTGGATATGGTCAGTCACATCCAGGAACTGGACCGGCATCTTCCGGTTCTGGTCGTCACACGCATGACCGGGGTGCCCACGGCCGTGGAAGCGATGCGGCGGGGCGCCTATGACTATATTGTGAAGCCGGTCAATCCACAGGAACTCGGGATGCGCCTTCACCGGGCGATCCGTCTTTCCGAGATCTTCCGGCGAAACTCAGCCCTCGAGCGGAGCACCAGGCAAAACGGTCAGGCCGGCAGTCTGGTCGGCACAAGCGGTGCGTTCCAGGAAGTGATGCGGCAGATACGCGAGGCGGCCCTGGTCCGATCCACGGTGCTCATCATGGGCGAGACCGGAACCGGCAAAGGTCTCATCGCCAGGGCGATTCACGAGCAGAGCCGCGAACGAGACAAGCCATACCAGTTGATCGATTGCACCACGATGCCGGAGGGAATGGTGGAGAGCGAGCTGTTCGGTCACGTGCGCGGCGCCTTCACCGGCGCGGTTTCCAACAAGCCTGGTTTGATCGAGCTCGCCAACGGCGGAAGCGTCTTTCTGGATGAGATCGGGGACCTGCCGCTGCTCTTGCAGTCGAAGCTGCTCAGGGTGTTGGAAGACAGCGAGCTGCGTCCGGTTGGGGGCACGCGCGTGAAGCGGGTGGACATGCGGTTCATCACGGCAACGAACCAGGATCTCGAAGAAAAAGTCCGCATCGGAGCGTTTCGGAAGGACCTCTACTATCGCCTGGCGGTCATTGTCATTCGTGTGCCGCCCCTGAGGGAACGAGTTGAAGACATTTCAGTCGTCGCCCGCCATTTTGTTGGCCAGTTCGGCAGAGAGATGGGGAAGCCCGGATCCTACCTTGACTCTTCAGCGGTGGGGGAGCTGACGTCCTATTCCTGGCCTGGTAATGTGCGGGAATTGCGGAACGTCGTGGAACGAGCAGTCATGCTTGCGACCAGAGATGCCATCACAGGCACGGAGATTACAGAGTTGCTTCCGTCAACGAAGAAAAACGGATTGGCCGACGACACCTCTTACGCCACGTTGCCGTACATGGAGGCGAAGAGGAAGGCCCTGGCTGATTTCACAAGCGACTACTTGCGAGCCAAATTAGCGATGCATGACGGCCATATCACCAAGGCGGCCGAAGACAGTGGCATTCCACGGCAGCATTTTTCTCTCCTCATGAAGCGGTTTCTTGATCAAAGGGAATCTGGTACCACGTGAAGAGCCTCATGAGCTGCCTAGTTGCGATTCGGTGACGGGTACCTAGCATTAGTTCCTGTCAGTGAAGTTCCTCCCTGACCACTGTTTCGGAACCGTGACGAAAGGAGTGGTCTTTCCTGCCTCTGTGCGGCGGATTTTCACCATAAGCTCCTAAAATACCCTGAAGCTTCTGGTGGAATATTTTTTTATGCTGCGCGTAACTAATTGAGCCTCATAAGCCTTTCGCGTTTCAATTTGGAGTTCGCATAATTTCATATTCATTTCAGTGAAGAACCTCGCCAGCCCTGTTTCCTAGACCAGCCCTAAAGATCTTCAAATCAATTTTGAAATCAATCTCTTAGATGACGTCACCATTGCGTGTCATTAGCGAGCAGTGGCTGGCAACAAGCTTGCTCAACAGATCTGCAAGGATTTTTATGTGTCTTCAACTTCAATGCGGTTTCGACAAGGAGGTGATTGCAGATCAGTCGAAGGTAGAAGGGTTCAATGACTGGAGCATTTAAATCAGGAGGTGCTGACGATGTTTCTCTCAAGGCGACAATTTCTGAAAGTCTCGGCCGGGACGGTGGCGGCGGTTGCGGTGGCCGACAGGGCCCTCGCGCTGACGGCGCTGCAGCCGGTCATCGAGG
>Ga0187892_10004977_pt1 | contig 21542 bp, 21 predicted proteins | sample MA1701073metaG_FD_139345 | JGI IMG/M metagenome (GOLD analysis project Ga0187892, IMG submission 139345) | Bio-ooze microbial communities from a basaltic lava cave in the Kipuka Kanohina Cave System on the Island of Hawaii, USA - MA170107-3 metaG ... | reverse complement strand
TCCGGCGAGTTCACGATTCGCACATTTCACACGAAGTCACAAAGAAAAAGAACCAAAAAGAAACACAGGCGGCGGCTACGTCGGTTTTCGCGCTGCCTCTCAAAGCCTACCCTATGAGGGGCCGAGGGGTGTAGCCACGGGTGCGGACCCCGGCGGGGTCAAGCCCGTGGATGGCGATGCCCGCCAACCCCATCAGCCCCGAAGGGGCGGAGGAAGGCCTGCGACGCCTCCCAGAATTCGATCTGACACGGACTCGCCAGTCCTTCGCCCCGACGGGGCTACCTTCGTCTGGTGGTAGATTTCCACGGGTTTGACCCCTCCGGGGTCTGCAGCCGTGGCTACAAGCCATCGCCCCTGCGGGGCTGGCGTATGCAATCCAAAAATTAGACTCATTCGCGACAAGTTTGCCCAGCCAATGAGTCTAGGAACTGGCAACTAGCAACTAGGAACTAGCAACTCTTGCTCGGCACTGTGAAACCTCAGCCGGTTGCCCACGATGTCGGCGATCTGGCGTAGCTCATCCATCAGAGTGGCGAAACGAGCCGGCATGACGGCCTGCGGACCGTCGCACAGCGCCCGATCGGGGCAACTGTGCACCTCGATGATGACGCCGGCTGCGCCGGCCGCGATGGCCGCCCGGGCCAGCGGCGGCACCAGGTCGCGCTTGCCGGCCGCGTGCGACGGATCGACGAACACCGGCAGATGGCAGCGCTCCTGCAGCACGGGCACGGCCGACAGATCGAGCGTGAAGCGCACCTCGTCGGCAAACGTGCGGATACCGCGCTCGCACAGCATGACGCGGTGATTGCCCTGGCTGAGCACGTACTCAGCGCTCATCAGCAGCTCGTTGATCGAGGCGGCGAACCCGCGCTTCAGGAAGACCGGCTTGTTGGTGCGGCCGACCTCGAGCAGCAGGTTATAGTTCTGCATGTTGCGGGCGCCGACCTGCAGAATGTCGGCGTATTCCGCCACGATATTCACGTCGCGCGGGTCGGTCACTTCGGTGATGGTCGGCATCGCCAGCGCATCACCGGCTTCCTTCAGCCACTCCAGTCCCTCGCGGCCACGACCCTGGAACGAATACGGCGACGTGCGCGGCTTGTAGGCCCCGCCGCGCAGGATGGTCGCGCCGGCCGAACGGACGATGCCGGCCACCTCGAACAGCAGTTCGCGGCTCTCGATCGCACACGGTCCGGCAATCACGTTCACGTGCGGCCCGCCCACCCGCAGCCCGCCGATATCGAGGACCGTGTCCTGCTCCTGAAACTCGCGCGAGGCCAGGCGGTAGGGCACGCCAATCGAGAGCACCTGATCGACGCCCGGAAGCTGTTCGAGCTGCTGGCGCACGTCGAGTGCCTGCGATCCGATCGCGCCGACGATCGTGCGAAACGCACTGCGGGCCACCTGCGGCGCCAGCCCGAGCTCGACGATCCGATCGACCACCCGGTTGCGGTCGTCATCGCCGGCCGTCGATTTGAGGACAACGATCAAGTCCATGCGCCTACTCGCCCGCAAAACTAGCCACTGAGGAACAGCGGGACTGAGGGCGAGATACAGGGAGTTGATCGCTGCACTCTACTTTCCCTCAGTTCCTCAGTGCCTTCGCTAGCTTCATTCGCCGACGCAGGTGCCGATCGCCTCGCCGCACACGACTGCCCGCATGTTGCCGGGCTTCTTCAGGTTGAACACGATGATCGGGATGCGGTTGCGCTGGCACATGTCCACGGCCGACAGGTCCATGACCTGTAAGCGCTGGTCGATCACCTGGTTGAACGTCAGCCGCTCGTACTTCCTGGCGGCCGCGTTCTTGACCGGATCGGCGTCATACACGCCATCGACCTTGGTCGCCTTCAGGACCACGTCGCTGCCCATCTCGGACGCCCGCAGCGCCGCGGCGCTGTCGGTGGTCACAAATGGATTGCCCGTGCCGCCGGCAAAGATCACCGCTCGGCCCTTCTCCAGGTGTCGCAGCGCCCGGCGGCGGATGAACTTTTCGCACACGCGATCGACCGCGATGGCGCTCTGTACGCGCGTCTGCACGCCGAGCGACTCGAGCGCTTCCTGGATGGCCAAGGCATTGATCACGGTGCCCAACATGCCCATGTAGTGCCCGGTGGCCTCGTCGATAAACGAGTCTTTGGCAATGACGCTGCCGCGGACAATGTTGCCGCCGCCGATGACGACGCAGAGCTGCACGCCCAGCTCGGCTACCAGCTTGATCTCGTGGCCGATGCGGCGCAGCTCCTCGCCGTCGATGCCGAAGCCGCCGGCGCGGCACAGCCCTTCGCCGCTGATCTTGAGCAGAACTCGTTTATACCTAGGCTCAGCCATCGAGATGCGACCAGCCGCGCGTGGGGCTCAGTTCTGTTCTTCCGCCGGCAGAGGTTCCCGCAGCACGATGCTGGCGACGGCGCCAAACGTGCTGAACAGCCGCAGTCGTCCCGCCACCACGTAGAAGTCCGTTGACCCGCCGGAACCGTTCGTCGCCGGATCAAATGCGATGTTCTCCGGATGTTCGATGGGTACTCGCTCGCCGCTCTCCAGCGTCAACGTGAACGGCCGGAACGGGACTTCGCGCAACAACCGTTGGACCTCCGTGCGAATGACCTCGGTTCTCATGGCAGTCGATTATACTCGTGTCCTTCAGCAGTCGCGAAGGCGAAGCCGATCTTCTGCAGCACTCGCCTATACCTTGGGTTAGCCATCAGCCATTAGCCGTTAGCGGTTAGCAGCTAGCGTGACACGGCTAAAGGCTAAAGGCTAGAGGCTTCTCATCCGCCAACGCGCATGATGACCATGTCCGTGACCGCGTTCACGCCCGAGGCGGCCAGCACGTCCTTGACGCGCTTGCTCTCGTAGTCGGGCTTGACGTGCTCCTGCTCCATGAGCGTCTTTTCTGAGTAGAAGGCGTTGACTTTGCCGTCGACGATCTTGTCAACGATCTGGGGTGGCTTCTTGTCGGCGACGGCGACTTCGCGGGCCATGGCCCGCACCTTGTCGACCTCCGCCGCCGGAACGCCCGCCCGGTCGATGGCCAGCGGTCGCGTGAAGATGGCGTGCTGGCACAGGTCCGGGCCGATCGCGTCCTTGCTCGGCTTGGCGTCGAACGCCATCAACACGCCGCTCTTGCCGTCGTGATGCACGTAGCTGGACAGGTACGTCCCGGCGACGCGCCGGCCGCCGACCACCACGATCTTCTCGCGGAGTTTGCCGTAGACTTCCGTGACCAGGTCGTTCAACGTCCGGCCGCCGGCCGCCGGCGCGGTGAGCATCTTCTCCGCCGCTGGGTCGGGGTCGGATTGCGCCGCCACTGCTCGGGCAAGCTGATCGGCCAGATCGACGAACAGCTCGTTCTTGGCCACCGGGGCCGTCTCGCAGCGGACCTCAACAATTCCGCCTACTGTCCGCGTATCGTTCACGTAGATCCCGATGCGGCCTTCGCCCGTCGTGCGGTCGGTCAGCTTTTCGAGCTTGCCCTTCGACTTCTTCTGCAGGATTTCGATCGCCCGGGCCCGGTCGCCTCCGGCTTCGGTCAAGGCGTTCTTGCAATCGAGCATCGGTTGGCCGGTTTCGGCCCGAAGTTCCTGTACGTCTTTGGCGGTGATGGTTGCCATTCTTGGTTGGTTCTCCTATCCGCTCCCTCGCGGTCGCGGCTCTGAACTCGCTCCCTCACGGTCGCGGCTCTGAAGTCGCTCCCTCGCGGTCGCGGCTCTGAAATCGCTCCCTCACGGTCGCGGCTCTGAAAATCACTCCGTTGCCGGGCAATCGAACCGGTTCCGGGTGGTGGGGGTCGCGCTCTGAATCTGTAGCGACAACACGGGCAAGCGACGCCGCTTGCCCGTGCCTGCTCCGTCTAGAATGTCGGCCAGATCCGACCCGTGCTCTTCCGCGTTCAACCGTGGCCTGTCGCCAGGGCCGGCTGGAGCGCTCACAACGCCGCGTGCGACTTGGCCTCGGAAGACGCGACTTCTTCGGCGGCCAGTTCGCCCGGAACGATCGACTCGCCCAGCTTCATGGGATCGAACTCGCCCTCGGCACGGGCGCTCATCGGAACGCGGCGGCGGCGTGGCGCGGCGGCCGCCTCTTCGAGCGGCGCTTCGGCAGCCGTCACCGGCCGGGCCTTCTTGCCTTCGACGGCCGCGTCCGCAAGGTGCGTCAGCACGGTGTCGATCGAGCGGATCGCGTCGTCGTTGCCCGGGATCGGAATGTCGGCGTAGTCTGGGTCGGAATCCGTATCGATCAGGCACACCGTCGGGATGCCCAGCTTCTTCGCTTCGCGCAGCGCGTTATGCTCGCGGTGCACGTCGACCACCACCAGCGCCCCGGGCAGCCGCGTCATGTTGCGGATGCCTTCCAGGTTGCGCTGGATCTTGCGGCGCTCGCGATTGTCGCGCGACTGCCGTTTCTTGCTGTACGAGGCCGCCTTGCCCGTGGTCTCTTCGGTCTCCAGCTCTTCCAGCCGGGCCAGCCGCGAGCGAATCGTCCGGAAGTTTGTCAGCGTGCCGCCCAGCCAGCGCTCGGAAACAAACGGCATTCCGGCCCTGCGGGCATGATCCATGATCGAGTGCCGGGCCTGACGCTTGGTCCCGACAAACAGCACTTCCTCACCCCGGGCCACCACCTGCGCGATGAACTTCCTCGCTCGGAGCAAGCCTTTGACCGTCTCGCGGATGTCGATGATGTGTATCATGTTCCGCTTGCCGAAGATGTACGCTTTCATCTTCGGGTTCCAACGGCTCACGCGATGGCCGTAGTGAATGCCTGAGTCTATGAGTTGACGAACCAACGCCGATGCCAAGAATACACCTCCTCGTTTGACCGTTTCTCCGCTGGTCGTACCGCACGACGCGAAACCGCGATAGGTTACCACGGATCGGCCAATGTTCAACACCTGGAAGCCGTTTTCGGGACTGCAGGGCGTGACAGGTCGGCGGGCTACGTACCGCCGACATCTTGTCGGCTGTCACGCCGGCTTCCAGCCGGCGAGTAAGCCCGGCCTAGGACTCGGTGCGATTCCGCGGTTCGGGGGCTATGACAAGGCAGAGGCGGTGGCAGGCTGAACCGTTGAGGACGCGACCAACCGTCTCGCGCCTGCATATAAGCTCTTATGGGCCATAGACTTACGTGCTCTCAGCTCGACCGCTTCGGATTCTGATCAGTGCCGCCGAACAAAGTGCCGATCTGCTCGGCGCTGAGCTCATCCACGCCGTGCGAAGGCGGGTACCGGACGCGACCTTTGTCGGGCTGGCCGGGCCGGCCATGCGGCGAGTCGGCTGTTGGCCGATCTACGACTTCACGCGCCATTCGGCCATGCTGCTCGGCGCGGTCAGCGGACTGGGCCGCGGGATTGAGGCGGCCGTGCGGCTCGACCGATACCTGCAGCGCTTCGAGTTCGATGTGGCCGTCCTGATCGATTCCCCGGCGCTCAATCTGCGCCTGGCGGCGCGCATCAAGGCCCGAGGGATTCCCGTCCTGTATTACGTGGCCCCGCAACTCTGGGCCTGGGGCGCCTACCGCATCCATCGCGTCAAACGCTGCGTCGATCAGATCGCCGCCCTGCTGCCGTTCGAAGAGACGTACTTCCGCGAGCGTGGCGTCGAGGCCACGTTCGTCGGCCATCCACTGTTCGACCGCCTCAGCAACGAGCCGATCGACCCGGCCCAGGTTGTCGCGCTTCGGCGGGGCGGCCAGCCCATCATCGCCATTTTTCCCGGCTCGCGCCGGCACGAGATCGTCGAGACGTTCGTCGGTCAGCTCGAAGTCGCCCGCGCGATCGCCGATCGCCATCCGGCCGGACGGTTCCTCGTCTCGGTCGCTAACGAGCAGGTGCAAGGGCCCGTGGAAACCCTCCTTCGCGCGTCCGGCGTATCCGCCACGACCCACGCGGGCCAGAACGGCCTGTTGCTGAGCGCGGCGGACCTGGCCCTGGTTACGTCCGGCACCATGACGCTGGAGGTGGCCGTCCGCGGCACGCCGATGATCGTCATGTACAACGGCTCGAAGTGGGGCTACCACGTGATCGGCCGCTGGCTCATCGGCACGCGCTACCTATCGCTGGTGAACATCCTGGCCGGGCGCGAACTGGTGCCTGAGTTCATGCCGTATTACACGTCAACAGCGCCGATCGCCGAAGCGGCGATCGCGCTGTTGTCGTCGGACGTGCGCCGGGCCGCAATGTCGCGCGAACTGAAGTCGCTCATGGCGCCGCTGTCGCAATCAGAGGCCTCAGATCGAGTTGCCGCGCTGCTGCTCGACATGACGGGGCTCTGTCACGCGCCTTAGCCCGACCTGCGCAACTCGGCACGTTGAACCGCGGTGGTGAGGTCAGAACGCGGTTTTGGCCGCGGAGGTCTGCATTACAAATCCCCTCACTGGATGTGCAAGGACTCTGACTCAGGCGCCTTGCCCCGAAGGGGCGCGCTAGGCCAGCCCAGGCCAACGGCCTGGGTTTGCAGCGTGACGTGCGCCCAGCCCTGAAAGGGCGCGCTAGACGCGGGGGGTCGATAGCGCGCCCTTTCAGGGCTACGATCGTGCGCGGCTCGCCAGACCCGGGCCGTTGGCCTGGGCTGACGTAGCGCGGCTCTTTCAGAGCCAACGTTACCGCGATGCGGTGGCCATCCTTGCGATTCGTGTTTACCGACCGGCGCAGGCTCGTTCAACTCCATAGGTCTGCACTCCGTACCTGTTCAGTGCCGGGTTGGCCTTCATGCCAGCGCCAGGGCCGCTCCAGCCGCTACTTTCTTGTGCTCGTGCGAAGGTCGGGTTAGCAACGGTGTGCGGCTCGCTACTGTGTGTGCCCGAGCGAAGCGCGGCGATGTTTCCTAACGCTTCATGCCCGCGCTTCGCTTGGGCATGCCACACCTGCCACTCGGCGACTTATGGAAATCCCGCGCCCAGGCCGGCGACCAGAGCGCTCAGATCGGCCAGGTCGGTGTCGCCGTCACCGTCGGGATCGCCTCCTGTGCCCACTCCGAAAGCGGTCAGTAACACGCTTACGTCGCCCAGGTCGACGTCGCCATCGCCGTCGAAGTCAGCCGGGTGGCCCAGCGGGTTGCGGATGGCCATCAGGGCGGCGTCGCGGCGCGACAGGATGAACTGCTGATTGTCCGGCGTGGCCGCAATCGCGCAGATTCCGCCGCCGGTGTCCGGCCGCGTTGCCCTATGAATGTCGCCAGGACGCATGGGGATTGCAGGCCCAGTCTCAATTTCCGATGATCTCTCGCAAGATGGTCGTCGAGCCAGTCGAACTGATTGGGCGGACCGTGCGGCTCTCGCCGCTCGGCGTCGGTGACGCCGCCGGCCTGTTGCGGGCGGCGGAGCCCGAACTGTTCAAGTTTGCCGTGGTTGAGCCGCCGACGTGGGACGTCGAGGGCTTCCGCCGCTACATCCAGTGGGCACTCGACATGCCGGACCGCCGTCCCTTCGCCGTGCGGATGCGCGAGTCGGACGAAGTCGTCGGGACCACGTCGTATCTCGACATTCGTCCCGCGCATCGCGGGCTGGAGATGGGCTACACCTGGATTGCCCGGGCGCATCAGGGCACGCGCGTGAACCCCGAGACGAAGTACCTGATGCTGCGGCACGCGTTCGAAACGCTGGGCGCCGTCCGAGTGCAGCTCAAGACCGACGCCCGCAACCTGCACAGCCAGCGGGCCATGGAGAAGCTCGGTTGCCACCGTGAAGGCGTGCTGCGACACCACATGATCCTGCCGGACGGCTTCATCCGCGATTCGGTCATGTACAGCATCACCAACGACGAGTGGCCGGCGGTGAAATCGCAGCTCGAACGCCGGTTGGGATCTGTGCCGTAACGGAACTGTCTCGCGCGCGTGTAATTCGCCGGTTCGCAGAGCGGGACTTATGCCGACTGGCCCGCAAACGGTCCGCGGAGCGCGGCTTGAATCTCACGGTCGGTCAGGATCACTCAAGCATTCTCGACAAGCGCGGCAGGGACCCAGACGCGCCATCGGCCCGATGTCGATTCGCGCGGCAACTCCACGAGCACCTTGTCCGTCGTGCGGTGAATGCTGGACGCGATCAGATGGCCGTTCTGCACCTGACGGTCAGATACGAAGACCTCTTCTATCCCGTCAATGGTTTGCACACGGGCGACTCGCTCCGACGCGATCAGGCCGTCTTCAATCTGCGCACGTACGTGACACATTTGACGCTCCCGGCACCAGAATCGACTTCATACCTTAGCAGCGACCGGGCAGCCTGGCCACTCCGCCCAGGCAATTCGGTGACGCTCGGCTATCCACGCAATGGTATGCCTGTTAGCCTACACCTAAGCGGTATGCGGTTGTGAGTCGAGGCGAGACTCTGGAGTCGAGCATGAGCGCTGCGGCGATTCAGTTGAGGCAGGTCGTCAAGGTCTACCGCAAAGGGCACATCGACATCCAGGTGCTGGACCGGCTCAATCTCGACATCGAGGCGGGCACGTTCGTGGCGTTGATGGGGCCGAGCGGGTCGGGTAAGTCGACCATGTTGCACCTGATGGGCGGGCTGGATTCGCCCACGGCCGGCGCGGTGCGCGTCGGAGATGCCCAGCTCGAGCAGATGAACGAGCGGCAGCTTACCGCCTGGCGCAGCCGCCACGTGGGCTTCATCTTCCAGATGTTCCATCTGGTGCCGGTGCTGACGGCGGCCCAGAACGTCGAGCTGCCGCTGCTGCTCTTCAAGATGTCCGGCCGCGAGCGTCGCGAGCGGGTCGAGACGGCCCTGAGCGTGGTCGGACTGGGCGATCGCATGGACCATCGGCCGAACCAGCTCTCCGGCGGACAGGAGCAGCGCGTGGCCATCGCCCGGGCGATCGTGACCGATCCCGATGTGATCCTGGCGGACGAGCCGACCGGCGATCTGGATGCGAAGACGTCCGAGGAGATCCTGAACCTGCTGAACCTGTTGAACTCGGATTTTGGCAAGACGATTGTGATGGTCACGCACGACCCGCGGGCCGCGGCACACGCCCGTCGAAACCTGCATCTGGACAAGGGGATCCTGGAGCGCGACGAGACACGCCCGGCCCGGCCCGCGATGGCCGCTGTGTAGCGCCGGCATCCTGCCGGCTGTCCCGCCGGCTTCCCAGCCGGCGAGCAGCCTCGTAGGTCGGGGCCTCAGACCCGACCCGGACGAATGAAAGGGGCGTCGGTTTGCGGACCCAACCTACGTGTGCCGACGCGCGATGGACCGCGGGCATCTTGCCCGCTCCTGGGGTCGCGGCCATCCTGGCCGCACGAGCAACACGATGACCGGATCATACGTCCTATTCCAGAACCTCACGCGAAACCCGCTCCGAACGGGGCTGACCGTCGTGGCCTTTGCGCTGCCGATGGCCATTTTCGTGGCCGCTATCTCGATGGTGACCTCGTTGATCGAGATCGGTAAAGCGGCCGAGAAGGAGCTGCGACTGGCCGTTCACCACAAGACGACACTGACGAACCTGCTGCCGGAAGGCGCCCGCCGCAAGATCGAAGCCCTCGATCCGGACGGCACGCGCCTGTCCGCCGTGTGCGGCATGCGCTGGTTCGGCGGCCAGGTGCCCAACACGCAGGACACGCTGACCAGCCTCGCAGCCGACGTAGACACGTTCCCACAAGTGTACAGCGACGCGGAGCTGACGCCGGCCGAGATCGAAGAGTGGAACCGCGAGCGGACCGCCTGCGTGGTCGGATTCGCCATTGCCGAAAAGTACGGCTGGCGCGTCGGGCAGCGGATCGTGCTCAACAGCACGGTGCCCCCGTATCTGGAACTGGAGTTCCGCATCGTCAAGGTCATGACCAGCAAGACGCGGGCCAATTTCTTCTACTTCCGCCGCGACTACCTCACCGATTCGCTCGAGGAAGCGACCAACGATTCCGAGCTGTATCAAACCTCGCGTTGCAACATCTTCTGGGTCAAATGCAACAGCGCCGCGGACCTGCGTGCGTTGCAAACCGAGGTAGACGCGCTCTTTGCCAACACGCCCGATGAAACCAAGTCCGAAGACGAGAATGCCTTCGGCGCCAACTTCACACAGGCGGCCGGCAACATTCCCGGCCTGATGCAGGCCATGGCGATCGTGGTCGTCTGCATCATCGGGCTGGTGGCCGGCAACACGATGATGATGAGCCTGCGAGAGCGGACGCGCGAGCTGGCCGTGTTCAAGGCGATCGGCTTTCAATCGAGCCGCGTCTTCGCCATCGTGCTGGCCGAGAGCCTGCTGCTGGCGGCGCTCGGGGCGCTGGCCGGCGTGCTGCCGATGTCGCTGATCCTGTGGCAGTTCCCGGTCCGCGGGCTGGGCTTCGGTCCGCTCAGCGCCCTGGAAGTCTCGCCGCCCGCGGTCATTGGCTCCATCGTAATTGCCCTGACCATCGGACTGGTCTCGGGCTTGTGGCCGGCGTTTCAGGCCATGCGATTGAGGACCGTTGACGCTTTGCGACGCGTAGCCTGAAGCGACTAAGTCAGCGCGATGCGTAGCCGTTGGTGAGGGTGGCATGGGCAATCGGCCGTTTGCTTGCCCGTGCAGACTACGCGGCGCTCCCTCGGAAGCACGGGCAAGCGATCGTCGCCAAAGGCCGCGACAATCGCTTGCCCATGCCACCCGGATGCCGCAACGTGGCGTTCGGTCAATGCGCGGGCGTAGGTGAGGCTGACGGGGTGAATCGGCAATCGGCAATCGACAATCGGGAATTCCCAAGATGGCACTGCCCTTTTTGTACAATTGGCGCAATCTCTTCGTGCGGAAGACGCCGACGATCCTGACGCTGCTGGTCATCGCGGCCGTGGTCGGTGTCTTCACCTGGATGCTCGGTTTTGCCGGGGCTCTGAGCAGTTCGCTGTCGGTGGCCGGCGACGAGCACAAGCTGATCGTCATCAAGCGCGGCGCTACGGCCGAAAGCAACAGCGCCATCACCGTCGACGAGTTCAACAAGCTCAGCCAGCTCGACGCGGTCGCCCGTGATCCGGCCACGGGTGAATCGCTGCAAAGCCCGGAGATGCTGGTGCAGATCGCGCTGCCGCGCGTCCGCGACAACGGCAAGACGACGGCCAACGTCGCCATCCGCGGTGTGACACCCACGGCGTTCAAGGTGCACCGAAACGTCCGGCCGCTGGACAAGGTGTTCGACGTCGGAGCGCTCGAAGTCATCGTCGGTGAGGCGGCGGCCAAGCAGTTCGGCCTCGAGCTCGGCCAGACGCTGAACCTGGGCTACGGCAGCGACCGCGGCTACACGGTCGTCGGACTGTTCTCGGCCGACGGCGGGCCGATGGAGAGCGAGATCTGGGGCTACCTGCCGGCTCTCATGAACTCGTACAACCGCACGATGTACTCGTCCGTCAACCTCAGGCTGCGGGAGGACGCAGACGCCAAGTCGGCCGTGGATCAAATCAAGGGTCCGGCCATCCAGCTCGAAGCCAGCACCGAGCGGGAGTACTGGGAAACGCAATCGAGCCTGATCAACATCTACCTGGCCATTGCGTATGTGCTGGTCGGCATCATGTCGCTGGCCGCCATCTTCTCGATCGCCAACACGATGTTCTCGATGGTGGCCGGGCGGACGCGCGAGATCGCCATGCTGCGGACCATCGGCTATTCCGGCACTCAGGTGCTCACCAGCTTTCTGATCGAGTCCATTCTGCTCTCGCTGCTGGGCGGTATCGTCGGCTGCCTCGGCTGCGCGGCCTGGCTGGCGCTGGCCGGCAACACCAAGGACATGTTCGGGGCCAAGACGTTCACGACGCTGGCCTTCACCATCCGGCTGACGCCGATGATCATCGCCGGGTCGCTGCTGCTCGTGACGGTGGTCGGTGCGCTCGGGGCTCTCTGGCCGGCGCTGAGGGCGGCGCGCGTGCAGGTGATCGCCGCACTGCGCGAGCCGTGACGCGTGCGTGTACTTCATGCCCGCGCTGCGCTTGGGCATGCCACCCGAACGGATGGTACGATCGACTGCTGAGACGCCGTGCAACTTCGCCTGCTCTATCTCTATCGCAACCTGACGCGCAACTGGCTGCGGACGCTGTTGACGTGCGCGGCCGTGGCGCTGCCGATCGTGATCTACGTGCTGTCAGCCGCCGTGATCGAGGGGCTGGAAAGCTACCTCGACAACTCGGCCAAACAGTTGCGGCTGGCGGTGACGCACAAGTCGTCGATCATCAACCCGCTGCCGGCCGGCCACCGGGCCAAGATCGAGTCGCTCGACCCGACCCGGACGCGGCTGACGGCCGTGTGCGGGCTGCGCTGGATCGGCGGGCGGGTCGAGAACGTCTCGACGCCGCTCTCGACCATCGCGGCTGATGCGGACACGTTTTTCGCGACCTATCCCGATCACCAGCTCGCGCCCGACGAGATCGAAGCCTGGCAGCGTGACCGGCAGGCGATCATCGTCGGACGGGCCACGGCCGGGCAGATGGGCTGGAATAAGGGTCAGCGCATCAGCATCCTGCCGACGCTCCCGCCGTATCATCCGATCGAGTTCCATGTGATCTCGGTCGCCGAGGATGCCGAAGATCCGGTCACCAACTGGTTCCGCCGCGACTACCTGGAAGAACTGCTCGACGAGACCGGTGCGCCGACCGGCCTGGTCAGCTTCCTGTTCGTCAAGTGCGCGACCAAAGCCGACCTGGACCACTACCGCGTGGCGATCGACCAGTTCTTCGCCGGCTCGATTGATGAGACCAAGACACAGGACGAGAAGGCCTTCATCAACGAGTACATTACCCAGCAGTTCAACCTGCCGCGCAACCTGGCCATTCTGTGCGCGGTGACGGTGTTCGTGGCCGTGATGGCGGCCGCCAACACCATGAGCATGAGCTTCCGCGACCGCACCAACGAGTTCGCCACGCTCAAGTCGATGGGCTTCGGGCGGTGGTTCACGTTTGTGCTCATCCAAAGCGAGAGCCTGCTGCTGTGCGCCGCTGGCGGGTTGGCCGGAGCGCTCGTCCCGTTCGGACTATTCACCTGGACGCCGCTGAAGGACTACCCCGTGCCGCTGATTCAGACGCTGTACATTCAGCCTGTGGTGTGTGTGCGGGCGGTGGGCATGTCGCTGCTGATCGGCGTCGCGGCCGCGATCTGGCCGTCGTGGCAGGTGCTGCGCTTGAAAGTCGTCGAGGCGCTGCGCAGCCTCGAATAGGCAGACCGATGCGAAGCGCTTGGACCGGCATCCAATTTGCCGTAGCCCAACCGCCTTGGAAAACCTGGCCGTCCACCATCAGCGGTCGGTAGTAGGCGCGACGGAAGGGATGCATGTGGTTAGGCGGCGCCGGCCACCTTGGCCGCGGCTGGGTCGCCGGTAGGCAGGGAGCGCTCGTCGTAACGAACGGACGAGAAGGGATTCTCGTCCGAGCGATTCACGGACGAGAAGGGATTCTCGTCCGAGCGATTCTCGGACGAGAAGGGATTCTCGTCCGAGCGATTCTCGTCCGAGCGGTCTTCGTCCGAGCGATTCTCGTCCGCGCGGATGCGCCAGGCGGCGGGGGCGTGGGATTCAACCAGTTCGATGACGCGCTGGTCGAGGCTGTAGCCTTGGGCGGCCAACAGTCGGAGCTGGCGGCGGGTGGCCCGCGTGTACGCCAGGGCAGCCGTGCCGTTGGGATCCTCACGCAAGAGTGGCGAACGCTCCTGGTGCGTGAACAGGCACAACATGCGGTCGATACACTCGTTGTGGTAGCCGCTCAGCAGGGCAGGCGACAGCTCGAAGCGCGAGCAGCGCTCGATCACCGCCATGGTCCGCTTGGTGCCGCGTCGAGCGGCCAGGTCGTTGATGCGGTCGAAGAGCTGGCGGTTCATGGCAAACGGCAGGAATGTCTGCTTGAGCTCGGTGGCCATCAGGGCGTGGTGCGGGCTGTGATCGGCCGCGACGACCCGCCGCAACTGACGCCACGCGCCGGGCTCAAGCGCGTGGTCGGCCCGCAGCTCCCAATAAAGGTGTCCGAAGGCCATGGTCGAGTTGGCCGCTGTGACTTGCCGCGGGACGTACTTGCCATGAGCAACGGTGTCGGCCGCCAAGTGCGAGAGATAGCCATAGGCGAAGGCCCGCGAGCGGTCATCGGCGGCCGAGCGCAGCAGCGCGAATCCGGTCGACCAGTGGTGGCAGAACTGCTTGACGCGGCTGAGCCGCTTGGCGAACACGACGTCGGCCGCGACGTTGCCGAACACGAAGTCGATGGCGTAGCGCGAGAGCAGCACGCTGATGGCCGACGGCACCAGCGGTAGCAGGCTAAGCAGATCGCCCGCCAGCTTGACATGCGTGGCCGGCCCCCACGCCCAGGCGGCGTCCGCGTCAAAAAGCGAATAAACCAGGGCCGCAACGGCCGCCGGCAACCATGTTCTCAGACGGAGCATTCGTTCTGTGCCCAAACCCGTGGCGCCACGCCATCCGCCACATACTCCATTATACCATTATCATCGACGGAAGTTCGCAGACTCTGCGGACGATTTTCAGGCCCGCGGACGAGAAGGCGTTCTCGTGCGAGCGAGCGCCGCCGAAGAGACCCGGACTGTTGCGGCGCACCGTGGCGCTTCGCGACCGCGATTCCGAAGCTTGAGACGGATGGCCGTGCAGAGGCGGGCGATCGGCGATGGCGCGTCATTACGGTTTCTGCACCACGCTGCGCGCCTGCCATAGGCAGGGAAAGGAGCGCTGGATGTACATTTCAGCCGAAGGATCAACGGTCCGGCGCAGATAGTTGATTCCGCCGCCGCCGGTGCCGGGCCGGAAGCCGATCATGCGCTCGACGAAGCGGATGTGCGTGTCGCGCCAGGTCAGGATCGCATCGTCGAAGTTCAGGCACGTTTCGAGGAACGCGGCCAAGGCCATTTCGCGCGGGTCGCGCAGCGTCCGCATGTGCAGCAGGGCTGCCACGATGGTCTCGCGGTCGGCCAGGACGCGGTCGAGTTCCTCGATCTTGGCCGCCAGCAGGTCCTCGGCGCTCTGGCCGCTGGCCTGCAGGGCCGGCACGCTCTTGCGCCAATCTTCGATAGCCTGAAGCAGGTTACCGGCGGCGAACTGGTCGAAGTCGCGCAGCCGGGCGGCGTCGTTGCCCGCCGGCCAGATGAGTCCGTCGGCGCTGAGCAGGCAGTAGACCAGGTCGCGCAGGCCCGGCCCGGCGGCGCGAGCAGCAACGCGGGCCAGCATGGTGTCGGGCAACGAGGTGTAGAACGCCAGGCCGGCGTCGGCCGCCGGGGTCTGCTCGGTGGGGCGAAGCACGCCCGGAGGCAGTGGTGGCCGGCCGCGCTCAGGCTCGTCTGTGCCGCCGCGTGGCCGCAGCTTGCGCTCGTGGCGCTCACGCTGCCCGGCCAACAGCTCGATCTCGCGGAATTGGCCCGATCCGAAGCCGGAAGCCGGCACCAATCGCCCGCGGAAGACCATGAACTGCGCCGGCGTCATGGTCGCCAAGACGTCGAAGAACGGCACGGTGACGCGAAGGGTCAAGGCCGCTCGCCGGATGCGCGAGGCCCATAGCTCCAGGTCGGCCTCGGAAAACCAATCGAACGCTGCGCGCGTGGGCGAGCGATGCCGCCCGGGTGTATCGAGCGAGCGGATGCAGGCGCGAATCCGGTCACCGGCGGCGCGATCGGCCAGCCTGCTGAGCTTGGGGAATTCATCGGCGCTGATCGGGGCGCCGCGCCCACGGGCGGACAAGTCGAGCTGCGCCAGGGTCGTCCCGTGCGCCGCCAGGACGTCAGCCGCCCGCACCAGCACGTCCTCCAGCTCGTGGATGATCTCGGCGAACCAGACTTCGAAGGCCTGGTGCGTACGGATGAAGAGCACTTCGTCGTGTGCCCAGGGCGGTGTTCGCGGCCACGATTGGCCCGGAGCCCAGGCGACGCCCGTCCCGGCCGAGCCAGAACGATGCCACACCGGCCAAGTGTGTTGATCCTGCCCCTCGGGTGGCTCCGGCGGAACGCGCAGGGCTTCGATGATGCCCAGGTCGTTGATGTATTCGGAGTAGGTCAGGAAGCCCATGGGAGGGTTCAGGGTTTAGGGTTTAGGGTTCTGGGTTCAGGGTTCAGGCTCCGCTCAACAGGGTGGCATGTCGTGGCACGGGCATCTTGCCCGTGTTTCGTCCCACGGCCTTTCAGGTCGCCACGGCGACTCGCCGGGGCGAGCCGTGGCGCTGGGGCTGAAAGCCCCAGCGACGCTTCACGGGCTGGAAGCCCGTGCCACGCGTGCCATGAGGTGCGGCAGCCGTAGCGCAGGCCTCCGGCCGGGACGTACCGCAGGCGTCACGCCTGCGAGTCTCGCCCGAGTTCCGGCCGCGCGTGGAGGGCCACGCACTGCAGTCGTAGACTCGCAGGCCAGAGGCCTGCGGTACGTGCAGGCGAGACGCCTGCGCTACGCGGCGCGGCCACGCCGCAAGTTTACACTTCATGGCCGCGGTTCGCTTGGCCATGCCACCCACGCTTCATGGCCGCGGTTCGCTTGGCCATGCCACCCACGCTTCATGGCCGCGCTTCGCTTGGCCATGCCACCCACCTTCATTGGCCGCTCCCGGCGCGCCGGGATTGGCCATGCGACGCCTTAGACTATCATTCCTACAGGTCAGGGACGAGGTATCGATGAAAAAAAGCCGGGCAGTCGTCTTGCTCTCTGGCGGGCTGGATTCGGCCACCTGCGCGGCCATGGCGCGCGAGGAAGGATTCGAGCTGCACCCGCTCACCTTCGCTTATGGGCAGCGCCACGCGGTGGAGGTCTTGGCCGCGCGGCGCGTCGCACACCACCTTAGCCTCCGCCAGCCCGTGCTCATCCCGATCGACTTGGGCGTCTTCGGCGGCTCCGCATTGACCGACACGATGGACGTGCCCAAAGACCGAACGTCTGCGGAGCGGTCGAGTGGCATTCCGGTGACGTACGTTCCGGCTCGAAACACAATCTTCTTGGCGTATGCCCTGGCCTATGCCGAAGTCGTCGGCGCGCATGACATTTTCATTGGCGTGAATGCGGTCGATTACTCCGGCTACCCCGACTGCCGACCGGAGTTTGTCAGCAAGTTCGAGGAGCTTGCCAACCTGGCGACCAAGGCCGCGGTCGAGGGGGCTCGCGTGAGGATTCGCGCGCCGCTGATGCAACTGAAAAAGGCCCAGATCATCCAGGCCGGTCAGCGGCTGGGCCTGGATTACAGCCTGACGCACAGTTGCTATGATCCTTCGCCGGTGGGCTTGGCCTGCGGACGCTGCGATAGCTGCGTCATTCGTCAGCGCGGGTTCGCCGATGCCGGCGTGGCAGACCCGACACGGTACGCTGAAACGCAGGACTCTGAGAAACTGAGAAACTGAGCGAGACTACATGCGGCGCGACACGGACAAGTTGGCCACAGGGACCACCGTGCGGCTGGTCAAGGAGTTCACATTCGAGGCCGCCCATCGATTGCCGCACGCGCCGGAGGGCCACAAGTGCCGCCGGCTGCACGGACACAGCTTTCGCGTCGAGGTTGCGTGCGAGGGACCCATCGACCCGGTCACCGGGTGGCTGGTCGACTTCGGCGAGCTCAAGTCGGCGTTCGCGCCGTTGTACGCGCAGCTCGATCACTACTACCTGAACGAGGTCGAGGGCCTGGAAAACCCGACGTCGGAGCATCTGGCCCGCTGGATTTGGCAACGGCTTCGGCCATCGCTCCCGTCGCTGGCCCAAGTCACCGTGTATGAGACCTGCACCGCCCGTTGCGAGTACCGAGGCGGCTAGACCTTCCTCAGGGAGAGCCTTGCATCGATAGGCCCCTTCAAATGATCGAACCTTCGACGGCCATGATCGAGACCTTCCCCAATCCGAGCCGCGGCCGCGACTATGAGATTGAGATCGTCTCGCCTGAGTTCACCAGCGTTTGTCCGAAGACCGGGCAACCGGACTTCGGCACGGTCACCATCCGCTACGTGGCCGATGCGTCGTGCATCGAGCTCAAGAGCTTGAAGCTGTATCTACATGCCTATCGGCAGAAGGGCATCTTCTACGAGGCGGTGACGAACCAGATTCTGGATGATGTGGTGGCCGCGTGCCGGCCGCGGCGGATGGAAGTCGCCACAGACTGGCGCCCGCGCGGAGGGATGACCAGCCGGATCACGGCCCGGTATCCGTAGGTTGCATTGCCGCCCCAATACGGCTATCCCTGCATTTCGGGAGGCGCTGTCGCCCCAGACGTACAAGAGGATTGCCGGGGGACCCCAATCGCGATCTGTTGGCGGTTGGGAACCCCTCTGCAGGAGGTCATTCATGAGACGAATCAGCATAGGGTGTGCAGCCATGAGCGCGCTGGCGACGACGGCCGGAATGCAGTCGGCACTGGCCGGCGGTTACGACGCGGAGTTGGAAGCGATTAAGAAGCATGGCGATGTGCTGGTCCTGGCCGAAGGCCCGCGGCGACTGGCGGTGTCGCGGGCGTTCCAGGGCCGCGTCATGTTCGCCTCGTGGGGCGGGCCGAATGCACCGGCCATCGGCTGGGTCAATCACGACTTGGTCGGCAAGCCCGAGGACACGGATGCCCAGTTCAACAACTACGGCGGCGCAGAGCGTTTCTGGCTCGGTCCGGAGGGCGGCCAGTTCGCCTTGTATTTCAAGCAGGGCGCGAAGCAGGAACTGAGCAACTGGTTTGTGCCCAAGGGCTTCAATGCCGGGCCGTTCATCGAGGTCAAGTCGTCCGCCAACGCCATCGACTTGGCCGTCCTGGAGATGAAGATCGAGAATGCGTCGGGGACGCAATTTACGACGCCGGTTTCCCGCTCGATCCAAATGATCCTGCAGCGCGACGTGGAAAAGATCACCGGCCCGCTCAGCAGCGATATCCAATGGGTCGCCTATTACTCCAACAACAAGATCCGCAACGACGGCATGAAGCCCTGGACACCTGAGACGGGCACCATCGGCCTGTGGATCCTGGACATGTTCGAGGCCGGCCCGAACACGTGGGTCGTCGCCCCGTACAACACGGCCGGCAGCGGACCGATCGTGAAGGACGACTATTTCGGCAAGGTGCCGGCCGACCGGCTGCGGCAGGTCAAGGACAAGCCGGTCCTGCTGTTCAAGGCCGATGGGAAGCTCCGCAGCAAGATCGGCCTGGGGCCGACGCGGGCCACAGGCGTCATCGGCAGCATCGACCTGGACCGGAACATCGTCATCATCGTGTCGTTCAAGCTGCCGCCGGACGAGAAACGCTACGTGAACAATGCTTGGGAAGTCCCGCAGGTGGACCCGTACGCGGGCGACGTCATCCAGTCATACAACGATGGCGGAGCCGGGTTCTACGAGGTCGAAACCAGCTCGCCGGCCGCGTTTCTCAAGCCCGGCGAAATCCAGGGACACGTCGTACACAACGTCTACCTCACCGGCCCGCCCGACCAGCTCAACGACATCGTCCAGAAGGTGTTCGGTTTGAGCCTGGCCGACATCCGCGCGACGGTGGAGGCGAAGTAACGGCACCATCGCCTGGTTCCTCGCGATCCGAAGGCTTCATCTCGGAGGCTGAGCGAGACGTCAACGAAGGTCAGACTGATCGGGGGCAAAGCTTGTCTCGGCCCATTGAAGGCAACCCGTTGCTCTCGGATGCGCCGCAGGCCTGGGACGATCTGCTGGCAGCCATCGGTCCGGCTTCGCTGCTGGTCGTGATCGAGTCGCGCATGTCCGAGCGGCTCAGGCGGCACACCACGCCCGAGGACATCTGGCAGGAGGCGCTGCTGCACGCCTGGCGCGACCGGCATCAATTCGAGTGGCGCGGCCTCAAGAGCTTCCGGGCCTGGCTGCTGACGCTCATCGACCATCGGATTCATGAGGCCGTCGTGCATGGCGGCGCACAGAAGCGCGGCGCGGGCGTTGCGGCCATTCCCATATCGAGCCTGGCCGGTGGCGCATCGAGCGATGGCGGCTCGCTGCCGGGTCCACTCGCTTCCACCACGCGCAGCCGCCTGGCGATCCTGCGCGAGCAAGCGGCGGCGATGCAGGCGGCCCTGGAGAGTCTGCCGTCCGATCAGCAGGCGGTCGTGCGCTTGCGGCTCTTTGAGCAACTCACGCTGGAACAAACGGCCGAGCGGATCGGCATCACGGTGGCCGCGGTCCGGCACCGATTTGCCCGCGGGGCTGAGCTGTACCGCGAGCGCCTGCGCGCGTACGTGACCAGCCAGTCGCGGTCCGTGCCCGAACCCGCAGCAGTTTTGCCGGTGGATTCGTCTCCTGAAGAGGAGGCCGGTTGACGCCCATCGAACCGCTGCGCGCCCGCACGCCGCGCCGCGGACGCCATGGTGCTGGCATGACGAGCGAGAGCCCGCAAACCTCGGACGGCGATCAGGAGCTCCTCGATTCGGCGCTCGAGGCGGCCATCCAGCGGCTCGAGGACGGCCAGCCCGTCGATGTCGCGGCGTTGCTCGGCGAGCGCGAGCATCTGCGCGGCCGCATGGTCGAGGTTGTGCGGTTGGCCCGCGAAATTGCCGTTGGGCGCACGTCCGGTTTTCCGGCCATCCGGGGCTATTCGATCCTGACCGAGATCGGTCACGGCGGCATGGGCACGGTCTACCTGGCTCGGCAAGACCGCGTCGGCGGCCGGCTGGTCGCGCTGAAGGTCCTGCCCGACGCCGCCGCGCTCTCACCACGCGCACGCGAGCGGTTCGTCCGCGAAGGCGAGGTCCTGGCCAAGCTGCGCCACCCCAACGTCATCACGATCTACGATGTCGTTCAAAGCGGCGGCCTGCTGGCCTACGCGATGGAGTGGGTGGATGGAAAGTCGCTGGCGCAGCTCATTGACAGGGTTCAGGGTTCAGGGCTCAGGGTTCAGCAACAGGCGCCGCTGGTGCCCGATTCGCTGGTGCGAGATTCCCATCTCGCACCCGCGGGAATCCCTTCCCGCGAACGGACGCCACCGGAAGGGATTCCGGCGGGAAGCAGGGCCGAGAGAGGATTCTCGGCCCAGCGGCGCTCGGTGCGGCGAGACTCGGCCCAGCGGAATCGGCAATCCGCAATCCGCAATCAACAATCCGCAATTGAAATGGTCGACGTATGCGCCGCATTGCACTCACCACCCGGCGCCTCGGACGGTCTCACCTATCCCGTCTTCGTCTGCCGCATCGGCATTGCTGTCGCGCGGGCGCTGGCCGAGGTGCACCGTGCGGGCCTGCTCCATCGCGACGTGAAGCCGTCGAACATCCTGCTGCGCCGCGACGGCACGCCGCTGCTGAGCGACTTCGGGCTGGCCCGCGAGCTCGATTCCGAGCTGACCCAGCCCGGCCACTTCGCCGGCACACCGGCCTACGCTTCGCCCGAGCAGCTCCGCGGCGGAGCGCCCGGGGCCGAAGCGCAGAGTGCAGTTGGCGGCTTGGATGCCCGCAGCGACGTCTATTCGCTGGGCGTCGCGCTCTACCATGCCCTGGCCCTGCGCCTGCCGTATTCCCGCTCAGATTCACCGACCGCACTCTTGCGTGAAATCGAATCCGGCCGCGCCGAGCCGCTCCGCCGGGCCAACCCAGGGCTATCGCATCTAAACCGCGGTTAGTCTTGCCGGACGGTCGCGTTCGGGTTACACTGGCAAACTGAGCGTGTGAGGCCTCACGGAGTTTCTTGAACAAACCCGTGTACGGAGGGGCT
>Ga0187892_10004976_pt1 | contig 21544 bp, 16 predicted proteins | sample MA1701073metaG_FD_139345 | JGI IMG/M metagenome (GOLD analysis project Ga0187892, IMG submission 139345) | Bio-ooze microbial communities from a basaltic lava cave in the Kipuka Kanohina Cave System on the Island of Hawaii, USA - MA170107-3 metaG ... | reverse complement strand
GCTCAGAGCCTGAATCTGTGCGAGAATCTCCGGCGTGAACTGTTGATTCGAGATCGTCACGCCTAGAAGATAAGAAATTTTTCGGTCTGTGTCCAGTAAAATATTTATGGGACACGATCAGGTGATGTAATTGGTAAATTGAAAATCTCTCATCGTCGTTTCAACCGAGAAGCGGCTGCGGCTGCCGCTCGTCGGACCCAGCGGGCCGTAAACGGTATTGTCAAACACCAGCGCGCCGCCGACTTGAGCGTATTTGTAGAGGCCGATATCAGTCGTCCGCCGGTCCAGACTGGTGAAATTGTACGTCTCAACCACCACGTCTTGATCGACCCACGTGAGTCCGCCGAAAAGCTCGAGGCGCGAAAACCGGTTAAACGGATACGCGGCAATGGCGTTGAAACCGCGATAAGTGTTGCGCAAATATCCCACTGAGTTGAACGTCGCGCCAATCGTATAGAGCAAGCTCGATTGAAAAGCCTGCACACCGTAGTTAATGCGGCTGCCTTGATTGAAATAGGTCAGCCCCAAATCCGAGTGCAACGGATTCTTCAATTGCATGGCGGTGGAAAAATAAAGATTATGATCCCCCAGCATATCGGTAAAAAGAAAAACCGCCTGGCCGACCCCGCCCCAATACGTATCATACCCGCCGCCGACCGCCACCGCATCCAGCTTGAATTTGCTGCTGTAGCCGCGCTGTTCAATCGAGTCCGGAGAAGCCAATTTATAATCGCTGTAGAGCGAATTGGGATCGGGGATGGAAGGGAGCCAGCCACTTTCAGTGGCTGCGCTGTCCTCTTCGGTCAACTTCACGGCTTTTTCGGTGGAAGCGAGTTGCGTCAATACTGCTGGCAATTCCGTCACATCGAGGCGATAAAGCTGCCAATTGGTTTTCTGAAAAGCGGAGAAAACCATCACCTTGCCATTCGCCGACCAGCTCAATGCCGGCGTGGTTTCGGTAATGCCGGCGACGCCGTTCTTTAACGAAGTGATCGGCGTTATTTTCTTTTCAGCCAACTGGAGGCGATAAATATTCGGTATGCCCTGATAATCGGAAACAAAAGCGATCTCGCTGCCGTCGGGCGACCATTGCGGACTGGTGGCGTTGCCGGACAGCGCGGTGATCATTTCGATATCGTTGTTGGAAAGATGATAGATCGCCAAATCGTAATCGCCGAACAACAGCTTCGCTTCGTCGGTGCCGTTGCCGCGGTCGGTGACGAAAACAATCGCTTGGCCATCCGGCGACCATTGCGGATGCAGCTCGGCGAAACGATCATTCGTCAATCTTCTCAGCTTGCCGCCGGCCACTTCCACGATGTACAAATCAGAGACGCCGCCGGCGAGGCCGATGAAAGCCACCTCGTCGCCATGCGGCGAGAAGCTCGGCGACTGCAAGCCGTTCAATTCTTCGAATACGAATTTCTGTGTGACTTTTTTGGTGTGCGGATTCATGATGTACAGCGCATCGTCCTTGCCGGATTTGGCAATAAACGCGAGCCGGTGGCCGTCGCGCGACCAGGCAATGGCGCTGTCAAAATAGCGCAGCGTTTCAAAGCGCTTGCTGGCGCCGCCTTGGAGCAGCCGCTCGTTCTTCCATTTGCCGTCTCCGGCCGTCTGGCTCTCGTCTCTGCTCAGCAGGAAAATATCTTCGTTGAGATTTTTATTGGCGATGTAGGCAATCTGATTGCCGTCGGGACTCACCGAGGGCGCGACGTTGAGGCGATGGTAATAGCCTTCTTGGTGCGTGATGCGCTCGGCAATTTGCTCCGGCGTTTGCAGCGTTGAATCCTGCGGCACCGCCAGCTTGCGAGCGTGCTCGTGCCAACGTTTGGTCAGCTCTTTCGAATCGTAGCCAAGCTGCTTCTTGATGGCCTGCTCAATGTCGCCTAAATTAACCGCGGTTTTGAAAAGATTGCCCACCATTTTTTTGTCGTAGGTTTCGCCGATGTAATGCCACAGCGATTCACCGAGCCGGTAAACGCGAATATCGAAGGCATTATTCAATTGGGAGACCGTGATCAGTTTGTCATTGAGCAAGCCGTCGCGCACCCACATCCGTGTGGTGTTGTCCATCCCGACGGAAAGATATTCCGCCATGCCCTCGACAAACCACAACGGCGGATTGAACCGGCTGTTTTTGAATTGGCTGCTCAGCATCATGTCATACTGAAAAGCATGCACCAGCTCGTGAACCAGCACGTGGTTGAACTCGCGATACGAGCCGGTGATGGGCAGCACGACGCGTTTCTTGAGACTCTCGGTCACGCCGCGCGTGCCTTGATCGAGCAAACCGGAGATGACGTTGGTTTGCTGAAAATCATTGAGCGAGGCGTAGAGCAGCAGCGGGATTCTTTCCTTGATCTGATAATCCAGCGCCGCGCTCAAATAATCATAACCGCGCTCGGCCATGCGCGCCGCATCCAGCGCCGCCTGTTTCTCTTCAGGGTAATAATGCACGTCAAAATGCGCCGTGCGAAAAACCGCCCAGTCGAAATCCTTGTAAAGCACTTTGTTCTGGCCGAAATAGTAGCCGACTTGTGCTGAAGCGGTTGCGGCCAAAAACAGAATCATTAACGCGAGCGGCGGCCAAAGGGAAAAACGGTTTTTGTGTTTCATGTTGTGTTCTCTCTTCCTTGGAGAAGGTTCGTTGATTTCGTGGCTCGTTCTTCGAGCTTGCCTCTCGCGGTATCTTTTAATTTAATACGTACCCCGTTTTAAATACCCTAACATATTTTTTGCCGATTTTCATCCTTTGATGGCTTTAAGCGTGACTAAACCACGCTGGTCAACGACTTGAATGTGCAAGACGAAAAGTGAAAATACGGCCACCATTTCTTAGTTACAAGCTCACTTTTCATCGGTGGAGTGCTTGATTTTTAAAGAAAATTTTGTTACCTTTAACGCGTGACAGTCGGAGTGTTATAAATGAACGTGGTGACTCTATGAATCTTACCGTACAAGAAATTTTGGAAGACTTACACGCTGCCGAAAGGGATTGCCAAACGTTTGAAGAAAAATACGGCGTTCTCTCGGAATATTTTTATGTGGCGTACATGAACGGATCTCTGGAAGACGAAGGCGATTCTGATTTTGCCCTATGGGCCGGTTCCTACGAAGTTAAATTGAATCGTGAAAATGCGTATCGAAATTTGCTGCTTACGCAATCTGCCGTTTTTTCCAACTTATCTAAGTCGAGGTTGAAGACCGGCCATGTGGAACATCAGCCAGTATGAGAGTCTGATTTACGGCGTTCAATCTTCCTCTCCACATATTGAATCTTCCAGCTTGGTTCTTCAAAGACGCGGCAAGTTTAATTGTTGGCTGGTGGGAACGGTGCAGTTTTCAAACAACATTCGTTTGGAAATTGCCGAAGCGCTCGATTTCGTCTCTGAGTCGTTTATCCGGCATTACAGTTATAGCGTTTTTCGCGGCGATGAGAAGCTGTATTGGTATGATTCACAGGCACATCCCAACGATCCCACTCTGCAATCCACCCATCCTCATCACAAGCACATTCCACCAGATATAAAGCACCATCGTATTCCTGCGCCAAATCTATCTTTGAGCGAGCCTAATTTGCCTTTTCTCGTTCGCGAGATTGATGAGCAATACTTCAAAGCGTAATCCTTTTCGTTTCTCTGTCAAATAAACATGGGTTGCCTCACCTTTTTTATTGGCGAAGCAACCCACGTGATTTATATTGAGATTCCGAGCCGTGAAAAGCCGCTCATGGCAGGATGAACGACGGCTCAGAGTTCTTCATCAAATTCCGGCTCATCAAACGGCATATCAAAGCCCGGCCCGCTTCCGAAACCGCCGCGCCGCATCATGCCGGGACGGCCGCGAAATTTTTCAAAGCCACCGCGGCGTTCGCGCATTTGCGGGCGCAGCTCCTTCGCCTTTTGGCGTTGCTCGGGGGTCAACACTTTTTGAACGGCCAACATCGACTCAATTCGATTTCGCATCAAAGTTTCATGCGTCTTGCCCAGCTCGCTGATCTTCGCATTGATTTTGCCCTGATCCGGCGCCTCGGCAGACATCAGCTCGTGCAGCTCGATACGAGCGAGCTTTTGTTTGGCCTGGACATCGATGTTTTTCTTGCGGGTGTTCAGCATAACCTGGCGGATCTGTTCTTTCTGCTGGTCGTTGAGGCCAAGCTGTTCCCACATCGGCTTGCGCATGCGCTCGCCTTCGGCGCGCTGCTTCATGCCGCCGCGCGGTTGAGCCATCGCCAGGCCGGCCATCAGCACGATAGCCGCGGCGCCGGCGACGAAAGAAAAAGAAAAGCGTTTCATCATAGTTCTCCTTATCAATGGATAATAGTTGTTTACGTATTTCGGAGCGGCGCGAAATTTCCGGGCCGGCTCCAGTGTTTGCTTTTCATCTGTTCAGACGAAGCGATTGAGGAAAAGTTGGAAAATTTTTTTCAAATGAAAATCAAGTTATCAGTTGCGGGGATGAAAAAAATAAATTAGATTGAGTTAATGAAAAATTTTTCCGCCAACACGCCCGACGCCGAATTGACGGCGGCGATCAAAGCTTCGAATCACGTCGCGTTCAAAGTTCTTTATTATCGCTATTTTGAAGCATTGTTCCGTTTTTTATGGCGGCAAACCAGCGATGAAGAGCTGGCCAAAGATTTCGTGCAGGAAATTTTCAGCCGCGTTTGGAAAAATCGCGCCAATCTCGATCCGCAACAATCCGTCAAATCATATCTGTATCGCATCGGCCACAATCTCGTCATCGATCACCGCCGGCAGAATGTCCGTCCGGTTGATTCTCTCGACGCGCATCCTGAAATCGACCCGGCGTATGTTGCGGACGAGCCATTCGAGCTTCAGGACAAAATCCAAGCCGCGATTCAAAGCCTGCCCGAGCCGCTTCGCCTCGTTTTTACGATGAACCGTTTCGACGGCGTCAAATATGCGGAAATCGCAGCCATGCTGGATATTTCCGTCAAAACCGTCGAAGCGCGCATGAGCAAAGCGCTGGCGATCCTGCGCGAGAAGCTGGCGCCGTTTCTAATAAGTATTTTACATTGGTTTTTTCTTCAGTGGGAGTTCTTTTTCAGTGGGCGAAATTAATGAAAAAATTTGTTATGACGCCCGATAGGGTTTTTGCAGCATGCTTCGTATTAGATTACAGACAGCGCCATCAAAAAGAGCCGGCGAGTCACGAATCCTAGGCATGGCTTGCGGCGAAGCTTGAGCGCGCTGTGGAGATCAAGTTCACGACATGTTGTAAAAATCAACTATCAGGAGATTATTTCAATGAAGAAGCATCTTTTGTTTTCCCTGCTAGCCGGCGCGGGAATTTTTGCGGCGTGCGAGTCTTTGAACGGACCACAAGCTGTCGACGATTCGTTGGCGCTTGAAGAAAGTTTTGACATCTCGGCGCTGGAAAGCGAGACCGGCATTCTCAAATCCGCCGGCGTCAACGCCGATGAAGCCAACGCCTTTTTTGTGTTGCGTTGGAGCGAGCCGCCCCAACGTGTTGGCAGCGACGCCACGGTGAAAGGACATGCCTCGGCGGTGGCGTATGAAGAACCCACGACGCTGCGCGATCGCAACGCTTTGGGTTTGGATATGGGAACAGTGGCGGTTTTGAGCGGCCAGGATAAGTTTGACCTTCCCAAGCTCGAGAAGACTTTGTTCGGCGTGCGGTATGGCATGTTCGGCAAGCCGCATGGCGGCAAACGCGGACCGCATGGCGGCATGAACGGACCGAACGGCGGCTTCGGCGGGCCGAAGGGCGGCGGCCGTGGCGGCTTCGGCGGACCGAACGGCGACAAGCCGGTTATCGTCAATATCCCGTTCGTGGCCGGCGGCGCGTATCAGTTTGAGGTCTCCGGCTCTGACAAAGTTGCGGCGATGAAACTGGCTATTCAAGCGCCTGCCGCTTTGGTGAAGATCACCGGCCTCACGGATAAACAAGAAATTGATGCGACACAAGATCTGACCGTGACGTGGGATGGCGATGCGAATGCAAACAACATGGTGTTGGTGCTGGCGCCGGCAAGGAAGCGCGGGCGTTTCAACGGCGGCCAGCCGGTGCAGCCGATTTTCCAATCCCTCGATGCGGCTGCCGGCAGCTACACGATTGCGGCGCAGACTCTGCAAGATTTGATCAGTCAATCAAATGCCAAGGCGCTGAACGTGCATTTGGCGCAGGGCAATCTGAATGAAATCACCGACGCCAACCTCGGCAAGGTTCTGGTGAGCGCCGGAACCGATGATCGAGTTTTGTTGACCGTCAAGTAAGTTCGCCGGTTTTCTTGAATCAATTTGAGTGTGCCGGCAGACGAATGGCCTTGCCGGCGCACTCAATCTCATTTAAAAACAGAAATCAAATGCACCTTGGTTACCAATCTTTAAGTTGCTGTCATGAATCATTTCGATCAAGATGAATTGCTCGCGCGCTATCTCTCCGGCGAAGCCACGGCCGATGAGCGCGCGCGCGTCGAGGCCTGGCGGCAAGCTGCGGCGGGGAATCAACGCCTGTTTGCCGAGTTTGAAAAAGTCTGGCGCGGCGCGGCGGAGAAGCAGCCGCAGGTTCCCAATGTTGATCAATCCTGGATGGAGCTGAGCGCCAAGCTTGGCCTCCCGCCGGAACAATCACCCGCGAAGATTTTGACGCTAAAAAAGCAGCCGCAAGCAGCGACGCGCAAAGTTTTCTGGAGCGATCGTTATGTCTGGGCCGCCGCCGCGGCGCTGTTGCTGGCGGTTTCGACGATTCTCTATCAATTTGTGTATAAAGCCGGCGCGCTGCAAAAAGTGGCGACGGCCAATGCCCAGCAAAAAAGCGTCGAGCTGCCAGACGGTTCCTTGGTGCAATTAAACAGCGGCAGTGAAATTCAGTTTGCCAAAAATTTTTCCGGCGATGCGCGCTATGTCAAACTTTCCGGCGAAGCTTATTTTGAAGTCACGCACGACGACCGGCCGTTTTATGTGAACACCGGCAATGCGCAAATCAAAGTGTTGGGAACTAAATTCGGCATCTGGGCGCGCAACGAGGAAACGCGCGTGACCGTGCGCGAGGGCCGCGTTTCGCTTCGCGCTGTGGAGACGCTGCCGGAAACCGCAGTCGAATTGGCCGCCAATCAAATGAGCATTTGCCAAAACCGGAACGCGCCGGAGCCGCCGCGCGCGGTTGACGCCGATCATCGGCTCGGCTGGCGGGAAGGAAAAATTGTTTTCGATCAGACCCCGCTTGCCGAAGTCATCGCCGAATTGCAGCGCGTTTACAACGTCGAGATCAAGCTGTCCAATCCGGCGCTCGGCCAAAATACGATCACCGGCTCATTTCAAGACAAGCCGGTTGAATCCGTGCTCGCCTCGATTTGCTTGACGCTGAATTTGCAATATGGCAAAGCCGGAGAAGAATTTTTTATTGCGGAACAATAAAATAGCTCCCACTCTCCCATGAACGGCAATCGCTTTCATCGCTTACGTCGAGACAAGAGTGCAACTAAAATTAGATGTATGTTTAACATGTTGCTGAAAAAGTGTCATTGCGAGCGTTTCTCAGCGAAGCAATCTTTAAAAATCAAGGGATTGCTTCGGCTCCGCTGTACGGAGTCCCGAAAAGCGGGACAAAAAGCGTCTCGCAATGACAATTGTGGAGTTTTTCAGCATCCTATTAAAAAAATTGCAACGAACATCATGGCAAGCCCGGTTGGCGATCAAGTGTCTACCGGATCAGCAGCATTTTTCGGTTGACGGTGTGATTGCCGGCGGTGAGGCGATAGTAATAGATGCCGCTTCCCGCTTGTTGTCCGTTTTCGTTGGCGCCATCCCAAAGCGCGGAGTGCCAGCCGGCTGGCTGGTCGCCGGCAACTAAAGTTTTGACGCGCTCGCCCAGCGTGTTGTAAATAACGAGCGTGACCCTTCCGGCGCTTGGCAGGGCGTAACGAATTTCAGTCGAAGGGTTGAACGGGTTCGGATAATTTTGCTGCAAGACAAATTCCGTCGCCGGCGGCGAGGACATTCTCGCCAGGGAAACAAGGCTGCTTTTGAATCTAAAAATGAGAACGCCGGCCGGCGGCATTAAATAAGCGCCGTCGGATAGAATCGTGGCGGCCGCGGTTTTGGAAGTGTCGTCGCTGAGCGCCGCCGTGATGAGATCGACGCTTTGCAAGCTGAAACCCGCCAGGTTTGGCACAGCGACTTTGCCGGCATTCAGTTTGCCGGTGTTCACGACGACGACATTGGCGGAGGCGCCATCATTCGTTTTGAACGCCGAAGCCCGAACCGAAGCCACGCTGCCGCCGGAGGCATTGGCAACGGTTGTTTGCAATGATTGATCCCCAAAAACCGGCAGCAAAGTTTCATAAAGCTGGGCCGCCGCCATTAGAGTGTAAGTGCCGTTGGCATTTTGCCGGATCGGATGCCAGACGGCTTTGGGCATGCCGTAAATCCAAAAATTGGCCAGCTCGATATTGCTGAGCTGGCTGGCCATCAAAAGAAAATCCGCGGTTGCCAGCGCGCCTTGCCAACGCATGGCTTTGTCCGGATCTTTCGCCGGCGCGTAATGCGCGTGATCGCCGATGATGACTTTCAAGCCTTTCGCCTGCGCCGCCGCGGCCAGGCTGCTCAACGCCGCTTGAACTTGCGCCACGGAAGGATTCGCCGTGCTCGCGTCTTCATCATAAAAAGAATGCGGCGAGAGGCCGTAAAATTTGCCGGCCAGGCTCGCCGAATTGAGCAGGGTGCGATTCCATTTCGAGGTGGCGTTGCCGACCGAGGGCAGTGTGATATGAATCGTGGGGTCGATGCTCAACATCGCGTCGATGATCGGCACGGCGATGGGGATATATTTCGTGGCGTCAAAATTAAATTCTTTCGGCGTCCACGGCTCGTTGCCGATATTCCACGTTCGAATGTTATATGGTGTTGGATGGCCGTTCGCCGCTCGCTTCGCGGCCCAATCGATTCCGCCGCCCGGGTTTGAGCCGTCATTGGGCGCGTTGGCGTATTCCACCCAGTCTGCCGCCGCCTGCGCCGGGTTCGGCTCGGAAGCGCTGGGATAAATCACCACCATGATTTGCACGTCGCTGGAAGACAATCCGCGCGCTGCGGTCAGCGCCATAAACTCATCAAAGCCAAAAACCAAGCTTTGCGGCGGCATGTTCGGGCCAAGCGGTTGCGGCGTTCTCGTGGCGACCGGGCCAATGGTATACTTCCAGTTCCAATTATAAAGCACGGGATTGCCGGGATAACGCACGCCAGCAATGGGCACGCGGTTCCACAACGCTTGCAAGCCGGGCAAAACCGTTCCGGTAGTGGGATCATAATAGCCTGCCGGAACGATTTTGTTGTTCTTCCCAATATTCATGCTCGCGCGCGAATCAAAGCTGATGCCGAGCAATTTTTTGGCGTTGGGGTTGATAATCTTGGACTGATCCACGGCGATCGTGTAAGTCGTTTGCGCCAAACCGTGATTTTCCCCGGACATGATGGCGACCAACAAAATCACGGACAAAAACGAAGAACGATGCTTTCGGTTCATCTTGGTAACCTCCTATTGAGTTTGATGAAGAACCTATCGTGAATTGAGAATCAATTCTTTGATTCCAATGCAAAATAGGCATTCCAACCGGAGAAATCAATTCCACGAAAATGCGACAAGCCGTCACATGAGCATGTGACACGCTGGGCATTATTATTTCATCAAATCTCCCCGCGCAGCGATTTGGAAACCACCTCGACCTTGCTGTTGACGTGCAGCTTGCCGTAAATGCGCTTGATGTATTCCCGCACCGTGTCCAGAGAAATATTCATCCGGCCGGCGATCATTTTGTAACTTAATCCTTCGACCAAACCCATCACCACTTCCTTTTCGCGCTCGGTCAAAGGCGAGCTGGAGCAAGTGGCTTTGGCAAGTTGGTCCGGAAGCCTTTTCGAGATGTTGAAATATTCGATCACCTTGCGGGCGATTTGCGGCGACATCGGCGCGCCGCCGGCGTGCAGCGTGGCGATCGCCTCTTTGATTTGGGGCAGCGGCGTATCCTTCAGCAAGTATCCCGAAGCGCCGGCGCACAAGGCCTCGAAAATTTTGTGCGCGTCGTTGAAAACGGTGAGCACGACGATGTCCATCTGCGGGCAGCGCTGTTTGAGCAGCTTGATGCCGCTAATGCCGGACATTCCCGGCAGGCCGATATCCATTAGCACCACTTCCGGCGGATACTCGAAGTCGGCGGCGGCGAGATATTCCTCCACCGAGTCGACGGCAATTTTGCAAATGAAATCCGGCTGCAATTGCAAATATTTTTGCAGCGCCGCGCGCAAGTCGGGATGGTCTTCAATGATGGCAATGGAAATCATTTTAGTTGTTGGAAGTAAATTTCATGACAAAAGCTTTGAACGCGGATGGCGCGGAGAACACGGATACTCGCGGATTTTCCAGCTTTTGTTTAATCCGCGTCAATCCCGTCATCCGTGCTCGAAAAATGAACTAAATCGCCTTTCGTTCCAGCGACACCGTCCAGCCGTCTTCGTTGAGAATCTCGAGGCTGGCGTCGATGCTCTGCGCGCGCATTTTCATGTTGCGCAGGCCGTTGCCGTTGCGGCGCGGCGATTGATGCGCGCCTTTGCCGTTATCGTGAATTTTCAACAAAAACGTTTTGCCGCGGTTGCCCATTTCCACCGTCACCTTGGTGGCCTCGGAATATTTGGCGAGGTTGTTAATCGCCTCTTTGAAAATCAGATAAAGATTCTGGCGGAGAGGAACCGCCAGCCGCTTTTCCAAAGTCATGCCGGTAATGACGAAACTCGCCTCGATATTGCGCTCCGCGAGCATGTCGTGGGCAAATTCTCTCATGCGGTCCAGCAGATCCTTCACGCGGTCGTGGCGCGCGTCGATGGACCAGACCACGTCGCCGAGCGACTTGGCCATCTCGCGGCTGAGGCGCGCGATTTTAGCGAGATGGCGCGGATGCTCGTGCGGCTCGACGCCGGCCTTGATCAGCTCCGCCTGCATCGCAATGGCGTTGAGCGTGCTGCCGAGATCGTCGTGCAAATCTCTGGCGATGCGCGCCCGCAACCGGTCCATCGCCAGCAAACGCTGCACGCGATAGCTATACATCAGCGCCAGCATAGCCGCAAATCCCATCAGGGCCAGCAAACGAAACCACAAGGTCATCCAAAATGGCGGCGCGATGGTGAGCCGCACCGAGGCGCCCGGCTCGCTCCACACGCCGTCGCTATTGGCGCCGCGCGCTTTGAAAACGTATGCGCCCGGATCGAGATTGGTGTACGTGGCGATATTCTGCGCGCCGGCGAAAATCCAATCGCTATCGAAGCCCTCCATCATGTATTGATATTGATTCCACTCCGGCGCCCAAAAATCCAGCGCGGCAAACTCAAAGGAAAAAACGTTGTGGCGGTAGGACAAGGTGATCTCTTCGGCGGCGGTGATGGATTCCGGCAGCGCCGGCGAATTACTGCGCGTTTTTTCGGCGCTCGCAGTGATGGGCACGGACCGGCCTAAAATCCGAAAGTCGGTGATGACGACCGCCGGCGCGTTGGGATTATCAACAATGCGCTCCGGGAAAAATCGATTGAAGCCATTGAGGCCGCCGAAAAACATTTCTCCCTGCCGGCTTTGCGCGCAAGCGCCGGTGTTGAACTCGTTTCCTTGCAGCCCGTCCTGAATCGTAAAATTTTTGAACTGCCCGGTTGCCGGATCGAGCCGCGACAAGCCTTTGTTGGTGCTGAGCCAAAGATGGCCGCGGCGATCTTCCAAAATGCCGTTGATGTAAGAATTGGGCAGCCCATGTTTTTCAAAATAGCGGGCGAAATGTTCGCGCGCCGGATCGAGCTTGTTCAAGCCGTCGGCGGTTCCGATCCACAAATTTCCCGCGCCGTCTTCGCGGATCGAAGTGACGAGATTGTTGCTCAGGCTGTTGGGGTTTTTGTGATCGTGTTGAAAACGCCGGATTTTTCCCGTGCGGCGATCCAACGCATTCAACCCGCCGTCATTCGTTCCCACCCACAAGCAACCCTGGTGATCTTCGTAAATCGCCTCCACACCGACTCCGCTGAGGCTATTCATTTCGTTGGGATTGTGGCGATAGGCATGAAAAGTTTTGGATGCCGGGTCAAACCGGTTCAAGCCGCCGCCGTCCGTTCCAATCCAAAGCATTCCTTCGCGATCCTCATAAATTGTGAACACGATGTCGTGGCTCAGGCTCTGCGGATTGCCCGGCTCATTAACGAATCGCTCGAATGCAATATCGCTGTCACTCGCCGCAGAAACAGATGAACTGGCTTTGCCTTGGCGTATCATCTTGTGCAGGCCGCCACCGCGCGTGCCGACCCAAATATTTCCGCTCCGGTCTTCGTGTACGGCGAGCACCCAACCCGGGCCGAGGCCGCGCGGATTTTTCGGATCGTGCCGAAAAGTCTGCCAGCGATTCCTTTCGCGATTCCACCGGCTGAGGCCGGTCGTGGTTGCCACCCACAAAGCCCCGGAAGCGTCTTCGCAGAAATTCATGACTTCGTTGTCGGCGAACGTGTTGCGCTCGGCGAGAACGTGCGAAAATCTTTCCGCCTGCGGCGTGTGCTTGTTAAGCCCGCCGCCGTTCGTTCCGATCCAGCAGACGCCGGAGCGATCCAGGCAGAAAGACCATAAATCGTCGTGATTTAAGCTTTGCGAGTTGGCGCCGTCGTGCCGGTAGCGCGTGAAAGTTTCTTGCTTGGGGTCGAATACCGACAACCCCTCATCGGTGCCGAGCCATAAATTGCCATGCCGATCCTCTGCCACAAAAGATACGCGATTGGAGCCGAGGCTGCTGGGATCGTCGGATTGATGAAAGTACCTCCGGCGCGCGCCGCTGCCGGGATCGTATTTCACCAAGCCGCCGCCAAAAGTGCCCAACCCAATTTTCCCCTCGCCATCCTCCCAAATCGCGATAACGAGGTTTTCCACCACGCCGGCAAACTTTTCGTCGCGAATGTCGATGAAGCTGAACTTCCCGCTATCCGGCGCCAATATGCACAAACCCTCGCGCGTCCCCATCCACAGCCTGCCGCGGCTGTCTTCAAAAAGAGAGTAAACAGTGTTGCTCCTCAGGCTGTTGGGATCATTCGGGTGGTGAATGAATCTGGCAAATTCTTTCTTGGCAATATCCAGCCGATTCAAGCCGCCGCGCAGCGTGGCGATCCACAACTTGCCGGAACGGTCGAGGCACAGCCGCACAATGTCGTTGGCAACGAGGCTATTGCTGTCTTGGGGATTGTGCACGTACCGAATGAATCGTTCGGTACGTGGATCGAAGCGGTTCAAGCCGTTCTTGGTGGCGATCCACAAATGCTGATCACGGTCTTCCACCACATGCCGGATATAATTGTTGGAAATCGAAGTCGAGTCTTCCGCGTCGTGCCGAAAAATTTTGAACTTTCGTCCATCGTAACGATTCAAGCCGTCGTGTGTGCCGACCCACAGAAATCCCCGGCTGTCCTGGAGAATGCACGTCACCGTGCTCTGCGACAGCCCCTGCTCCAGCGAGAGGCGCTCGAATTTCAAATCGCCGCTGAAAACCGTACTGGCGAGGCCGAACGCCAGATTGATGGCAACAGTTTTGATAAAAGAATTATCCTATTCACAAAGCCCCTGAGCCAGTTTAGCTCTTGCGAATCTTTGGGATGATTTGTTTTCTCTATATACCTTCAAAGCGAGTTCCCTCAAGAAAGCTCCAAAGCAACATTGTCGTTTACATAAATTGTCGTGACTGGCGGCCTTGGGGCATAAAGTCAATCAGCTTCTTCACGTGTTCGACGCTTTTTTTATTTTAAAATTGAAGAAATGCTTTTCATAAAGGGTTTTGACATCACACATTCGGGCAAACCCAATGCCAGGCGTAATAATAGTTTTTATGGCGATGATTTGCGCCTGAATCGAAAAAAGCAAAATCCCAAATGGACGGTCGTGTACAACCGGCGAGGCGCAATGTACGAGTGGGAACAAGATAACGTTTCCCCCAACAAAATTGCCGGATGAGAAGAAATTTTCTCATCGCCGAAAAAGCTCTACAAAGAAAAATTAAGGCATTGAGGATTGAAAAAATTCTTTGTACCGCTTCGATGCGTAGTTTAAAAAATCCGTATGACAAATACACCGAAGTTTTGCTTTGCAATTTGCGTTTCACGGTATTATTTTTAATGCCGTCAAGCTTTTCGGCTTTTTGAATTGAACGACTTTAAACGAGCGTGCTATGGCAAAATCAGCTTTGTTGTTGGGCGCGAGCGGCCTCGTCGGCGGGCATTGCTTGCAGCTTTTGTTGGAAGATGAAGCGTATGCGAAAGTGGCAGTGTGGGTGAGAAAACCGCTGGCGCTGCGCCATCCCCAATTGGAACAACTTGTCGTGGATTTCGCGCGTTTGGAGAGCTACGCCGAACTAGCAAAAGCCAATGACGTTTTTTGCTGTCTGGGCACGACCATCAAAAAAGCCGGTTCGCAGGAGGCGTTTCGCCAAGTCGATTTCACTTATCCTCTCGAAATCGCCAAAATCGCCGCGGCCAACGGCGCCGAGCAATTCCTCCTCGTCTCCTCGCTGGGCGCCAATCCGAAGTCGGCGATTTTTTACAGCCGCGTCAAAGGCGAAGTCGAAGCCGCCATCACGCCGCTGCCGTTTCGAGCCATTCATATTTTTCGTCCCTCTTTGCTGTTGGGCGAGCGGCAGGAAATGCGGCTGGGAGAAAAAATCGGCGAGAAAGTGGCAGGTGCTTTTTCTTTTCTCCTCAGCGGCCCGCTGCGAAAATACCGTCCCATTCACGCCCGCGTCGTCGCCGCCGCCATGATCGCCGTCGCGAAACAAAATTTGGCCGGAGTCAATATTTTTGAGTCAGAGCGGATACAGGAGGTTGGCGGGAAATCAATGTGATTTCTATCTCGACAATGTTAAGTTAAAATTTGTCATTTCGAGCGCAGCGAGAAATCCGACGGACGCAGTCTGTTTCCAAAAGATTCCCTACGGGCGCAGCCTCCCTTCGGTCGGAATGACATTTGGAGAGTAAGTTAATATTGTCAAGCTATGATTTGCTCGCCGTTGCGGTAGGCAACGCCGGCGAACTTCCTCGAATCGCTGCGAAAATCGCTTTCGCCAGAATCGTAAGCGCCGAGCCTTGAAACTCCTGGTCGGACATGTAACGCGTGACGATCTTGTCGTTCTCCGCCATCCGCTCGATCATGAAATCTTCGATCAATTTCCGGATGCCCAGCTCGAACTTGTCCAGCGGATTGGCCAGCGCCGTTTGAATCACCTGCTCGTTTTTGCAGGCTTTCTCTTTGATCTGCTGGAAAAAGAGACGGTCTTCCTCGTCGAATTGCGTGCCGAAACGCTCGTTCAGGATCTCGATGATTTCCGACAACGGCGCCTTTTCATCTTTGGCTTGGCCGGTGCCGACATCGGTGGGACTTTTGACGTATTGCGCCTCGCCTTCCGCAATTTTAATGGCCCCCGAAAAAATCCGCTCCATGCGGTAGTATTGCAATTCCACTTCTTCACCGACTTTCACGACGCCGGTCTCTTGCTCGAGAGGCAAGTGTGGCAGCAGGAAACGGCCAAAACTGTAAAGCTTTTCCAAATCCGCATCGGCATACGGAATGATCTGGCTCAGGAAGGCGTAAAGCTTCACATACGAATTGAGTTTTTCGCGAAACTCTCGGCGCTTTTCTTCATCAGCGGTGGCTTTGAAACGATCCGCCGCCGGCTGGAGATGGCGCTGCATCTGCGCGTGATCCGCCGCTTTCTGCCGCTCCACCGGCGTGTAAAAAACCTTCGCAAAGGCTTCCACTTCACCCCGGTGATAAATCTGCTCCTGATCCAGCTCGTGTTTAAGCGTCTCCAGCTTCAACGGATCGGTGGGCGCTTGCAACTCGGTTTTGTCGTAATACGGTTTGAAGGCGCGATAAACGTCTGCCGCCTCGTTCACAAAATCCAACACGAACGGCGCGTCTTTGCCGGGAATCATCCGGTTCAAGCGCGACAGCGTCTGCACCGCCTGCACGCCGTCTAGGCGCTTGTCCACATACATCGCCTGCAGCAAGGGCTGGTCAAAACCTGTCTGGTATTTGTTGGCCACCAGCAAGATTTGATAATCCGGCGATTCGAAACGTTCGGGAAGCTGCGACTCGCTGATCGGTTTGCCTGTCATCACGTCTTTGTTCATTCCCGGCTCGGTGTATTCTAGACTTGTTTCCGGATCTTTCACCGTGCCGCTGAACGCCACCAGCGTGTGAATATCGGTGTAGCCGTTATCTCGGATATAGTCATCAAATGCCTTCTTGTAGCGCACCGCATGCAATCGCGACGAAGTGACGACCATTGCCTTCGCGCGGCCGCCGAGCCGATGCCGCACGCTGCGCCGGAAGTGCTCGACCATCACCTCCATTTTTTGCTCGATATTGTACGGATGCAGGCTCATGAACTTGGCCAGCGCGCGCGCCGCTTTCTTCATCGGCAGTTCGGGATCATCCTCCGCGGCTTTGAGCAGCTTGTAATAAGTGGCATACGTCGTGTAATGCACCAGCACGTCGAGAATGAAATTTTCCTCAATCGCCTGCCGCATGCTGTAAATGTGAAAAGCCTCGGGCTTGCCCCGCTCTTCATCTGAAGGTACAAAGGCCGGGCGGGGCTTCCCGCTGCTTCCCATTCTGCCGAAAAGCTCAATCGTTTTTCCTTTCGGCGTGGCCGTGAAAGCAAAGAAGCTCAGATTGGGCTGTTGGCCGCGCGATTGCATGATTTGATTCAGCCGATCTTCCCAATCCGCTTCGCCCTCTTCCGAATCCGTTGCCGCCGCGCCGAGAACGCCCTTCAACTCGCGCGCGGTTTCACCGGTTTGGCTGGAATGGGCCTCGTCCACGATCACCGCGTATTTTCTCGCCGCGATCTCGGCTTCCCATGCTTTCGCCTTTTCCTTCTCCTCGTCGGTCGCCTTCTCTTGACTCTCCGCACCGGCGGCGTAAAGCAGCCCGCGCAGCACAAAGGGAAACTTCTGCAACGTCGTGACCACGATCTTCGTGCCGTCGATCAGCGCTGCGGCCAGTTGTTTGGCATCTTCGTCAATTGCTTTCACCACGCCTTGCGCGTGTTCGATTTGGTAAATCGCATCTTGCAGTTGCTGGTCGAGCACGCGCCGGTCGGTAATCACAATCACGCAATCAAAAACTTTTTCATCACGCTCGGTGTGCAAGCTCGCCAGCCGGTGCGAGAGCCACGAAATGCTGTTGGTCTTGCCGCTGCCGGCTGAGTGTTGGATCAGATAATTGTGGCCCGCGCCTTCTTGCCGTGCCGCCGCCGCGATCTTGCGCACGGAATCAAGCTGATGATAACGCGGGAAGATCAGCGTTTCTTTGGTAACGCGCCTTTGTCCGCCGCGGCCATCGTCCACCTTTTCATCTTTCTTCTCGATGAACATGAAATGGCCGAGAATATCGAGAAAGCTGTCGAACTTCAGCACTTCTTCCCAAAAGTAACCGGTGCGATAACCCGACGGGTGCTGCGGATTTCCGGCGCCGCATTGAATTTCACCCGGCCGGCTGCCGCGATTGAACGGCAGGAAATGCGTCGCTTCTTTGCGCAAATGCGTCGTCGTATGCACTTCGTCCGGATCAACCGCAAAATGCACCAGCGCGCGTTTTTTAAACTGAAACAACGGCGCCGCCGGATCGCGATCTTCAAGATATTGCTTCACCGCGTGCCGCCAGTTCTGTCCGGTGCCGGGATTCTTCAGCTCGCAGGTCGCCACCGGCACGCCGTTCACCGCCAACAGCAAATCCACCGTATCGTGTTTTCCCGGATGGCACGGCGCCTGTCGCGTCACCGTCAGTTGGTTTTGGTTGAACAGCGTGAGGATGTCATAGTTCAAACCGTGCGCCGGTTTGAAATAAGCGAGGCGAAAAATCTTGCCATAAAACTTGAAGCCGTGCCGCAGAACGTGCAGCGTGCCCTTCAGCTCCAGCTCTTTGATCAGCGTGTTGATGAGCAGGCTTTCCAATCCCGCGCCGTGTAGCGCGCGCATTTGTTCCCAAAGTTTTTGTTGCGTCTCTTGCAAAAAGGCAAAGATACGCGCTGGAAACAGCGCGGTCTCCACGTCCCATTCCGCCGTCGTGCCGGACTGCCAGCCGGCTTGATTGAGCAGAATGGTTTCGACGTAGGTTTCGAAGGCTTTTTCGGTGGTTTGAGGCATATGTTTTCTTGCCTTAAGCTTGTTTTTTATTTTAATTCCCGCGGTTTTTTCGATTTCAACTTTTTGATGCTGTCAGTTGAAGGCAGATCTTCCGGCATCGTGCCGCCAAGCTCTTTGATGGTCTGGCGCACTTTGGCGCCGACTTGGCGATGCGTCACGTTGGCTTTATCTTTTCCCTGAATATTTTCCCGACGCAGTTTCTCTTCCGTTTGTGTCGCGCGAAATAAATTAGCGGCCAGCTCGGTGCTGCCCATGTGATCGAGAATGTGCTGGCTCTTTTTCAAGCCTTTGCGGTGATGAATGTTTCTGGCCGTCAAACCGCCGTATAATCCCATGTAGCCATGGTTTTGAAAAACCGCATAGTCAACCGGCTGAACCACACCGGCGCGTTTGGCCGCATCGGCGAGCTTGAGATTGTGTTGTGTTATTTCGTCACGCAGCAGCAAACGGCGCTCATCTTCGAGCATCTGATCGGAAAGCTCCTGCCGCCGCGTCTGCACGGCAAAATAAGTTTGCCCCAACGCCACAATGTCTTTTTCAGGATCCGCGTTTTGAATCACCAGATAACAGGCATAGCGCGAAAGATAAACCGTTTTTATTTCGCGCTGGGCTCCTCGGCCAATCTCGACCATTTCGTTTACCTCAACAAAATGGTCTTCCAGACGTTGACCGCTGTTGAAACAAGCGGCGCGCGCTTTTTGAATAACCTGCTCAAAATTGCGATAATCATTATATTGCAACACCTGAGCAAAATCACGGCTCGACCAGTACTCGACACCGGCATCGTTGGTTCGGCGAATTTGTTCAAATGGAGACACATGCTCGGAAGAAATTTTTTGGATTTCATGTTTCATGGCAGTTCTTCCTCATTTGTGAATATCGTAAGTTGTTGATTTCTCATTGACGCGGTGTGGTATTATAAGTTAAGCTATTGATTTTTCGTTCGCCACTGGCCATTCTTTTGCACATTTTTCCAAAAAAACAATTGATTAAATAAATAGAATTAAATACTTGATCATTTCGGTGATATCACCGAAATGATCACCATCTTATTCGATCATTTTGCCGGCGCCGGCAAAATGATAAGCTGAATTATTGCCGGATTTTTCGCATGAAATCATCTCGCGCAGTGCAAAAAATTGTTGCGTCGTTTCGGCGCGAGGATCATAATCCACGCTCGTCGCATAGATTTCCAACACTTTTTTGTAGAAAAGTTTTTCAGACGAACGGATGTCGCGAATGCGGCTGAGCAGCTCGTCGAAATAACCTCCGCCGCCCACTTGCTTGAGCCGCTCGTCGTCCAGCGCTGTCCCGTTGAAATAGCTCAGCCAATTGATTGAGCGTCAGCCACACCGTCTCGCCGGCAAACCGCACTTCGAGATGAGTTTTGCCGTCTTCGGTTTGATAGAGTATCAACTGGGAATGGCCGGGATTTTTATTCAGAATGCGTTTCATGTCATCATCTTCCTCATTCTGATAAACCGCGTAGCGGTGCCATGTTTATAGATTGGGCACGTCATCATTTTTTAAATCCCGACGCGTCGGGATGACATGTGAATGCGCTCTATCAACATGCCACCCCTATCGGCGTTTCTCGTATGAAATGGGCACACGTCTATAAACATTTCACGCCTCCGGCGTTGGTCAAATCAGCGCTCACAATCGGTGGCGAAGTCGGACTGGCGCAAAAGGTTTTTCATTTTTCCGGAAATCTCAAAGCGCGAGTCCGACTTCATTTGGTTCCTCTCACCTCAATCTTCCCGGTGACCGCGGCGGTGATGAGCGCGGTGCGGTATTCCTGCAAGCGGGCGAGGGCTTCCTCCACCTTTGCCGCCATTTGGTCGATCTTCGCCGTCTCGCGGTCGAGAAAATCGGCGAGGGCGCGTTGTTCGGCGAGAGGAGGAAACGGCACTCTCATTCGACCAACAATTGCCGGATTAAGATTCAACATCGTTGTACCAACAGCATTCAGTGTCAGAAGTGCACTAAATCCCGCACTTCGAAACACGCGGGCGAAGTATCTCGCTTCGCAATCTTTTAGACGAACAACCATAGAGCCAGTGCCGCAAAGCCAGCCGGCCTCATTTTCGCCAACAACGGCACATCGGCCAATCTCTCCGCGTCTAGCAAATACAACATCATTAATCATTAAAATATGGCGAGAAAGGCGCTTAATAGTTTCATCCGTAACGGTATCTTGATCGTCAGGGACGATTCCACCGTCAATTAAATGACTTGGATTAATCAAAGGAACACCGCCATCAATATAATCCGATTGATGAAGCTGGCTTCCAAACGGCCCTGTTTGTATAGTTGGTGCGATACGGAAGAGTTGTACGACCTCCCAATGCTCCGGCACCTCGCCGAGCCATTCGATGCCGGAGGGTTTGAGCTTTGGGGACGGATTAAGGCTAGCGGCGCGGGCAGCTTCGGGCGGCAGGCCGCGTGTGACCGTCCGCGAGATCAGCGCGGTGCGCTTTTCCTTCAGCTTCTCGATCAACTCCCGCTTCTTCGCCACCAGCGTGTCCAGCTTCGCCGTCTCGCGGTCGAGAAAATCGGCGATGGCGCGTTGTTCGGGGAGAGGTGGTAATGGAATCGGAATAGTGGCAATTTCTGAGGTATTGACGGCGGGATAACTCACACCGACTGATCGTGCGACTACTGTTTCAATAAATGATGATTCTCTAAGAGAGTAAGACAGAAATGCCGAATCGATCCAATGTGGGCGCACGACGGCAAAGCCGGTAGATACAATAAGATTTTCCTGCGGATTGCGAATTGGCGCTATCGCCCGAAGATAGGTTCGTACAGTCGAAACAATTATATCCCCATCACGAACGATTCTTCGCGCGCGCGACGGAGCATTTTCAAAAATCATTTCTTCGTCTGTAATAATACCATTTACGGGATCAACACTGCTTATATCCACATATCGAAATTCATAATTCGGATCGGTTGTCTCGGAGAGGGCTTCATCATTGATTGTTGCCGAATATTTCAACCTCTTCACCTCCCAATGCTCCGGCACCTCGCCGAGCCATTCGACGCCGCTGGGTTTGTACTTGGGATACGCCGGGTATTTCACAATCATCTCCATTTTCGATTTGCCGCGCAGCTTGGTCATACTCGTCATCAGCTTTGGCCGCCACAGCCGCTTCTTGTCCCGCAGGGACAATGTGAAAATAGCCCAGAAATTTATTTCTGGGCACAGAAACCATCCTCACCTCGTACCAGTCCCGCAAGGGACGAATGAAAACAAAATGCCGATAACCTCTGAAACGCGTTTTTCAACCGTCCCTGCGGGACTTTTATGCCTTAATCAACATAATTTCCCGCCAATAAATTGGCGGGCT
>Ga0187892_10004974_pt1 | contig 21552 bp, 15 predicted proteins | sample MA1701073metaG_FD_139345 | JGI IMG/M metagenome (GOLD analysis project Ga0187892, IMG submission 139345) | Bio-ooze microbial communities from a basaltic lava cave in the Kipuka Kanohina Cave System on the Island of Hawaii, USA - MA170107-3 metaG ... | reverse complement strand
GTACACGGTCGCGCCGGAGAGGGTCTTCAGGGCGTCGGGGTGCTGGCCCGTCCACGCGCAGCGCGCGAGGTCGGTGAAGACGTGGATCTCGCGCCGGCGGTCCTTCGCGTCGGCCAGCGCGCGGCCGGCCTCGATGAGCGCGGGGAGCAGCGGAGCGGCGCGTTCCGTCGGCTTCGCGCGGACGAGCTCCGCGCGCAGCGTGGTCGGGTCGGGCAGCAGCGGCGACGCGTCGCCCGACGCGAAGTGGAGCGCGGTCGGCGTGCCGGGCGGGAGCGTGCCGATCACGTCGAGCGCCCGGTCGCGCGCCTCGTCGAAGCGCGAGAGCCCGCCGTCGCGGTACGCCATGCGGAAGCTGTCGTCGACCACGATCGCGGCGGCGATGCCCTCCTCGCCGGTCTGCGCGGCGCCGGCGATGCGGGGGCGCGCCAGGGCGAACGCGATGCCGGCGACCGCCGCGGCGCGAAGGAGCATGAGGAGGATGTTGCGCAGGCGCGAGATCGCGCGGCTGCGGCGGGAGCACTTCTGGAGGAAGATCAGGCTCGGGAAGGGCTGCACCTTCGGCCGCGGGCGGTGCAGCAGGTGGATGAGGATCGGCACGGCGGCGAGCACCGCGAAGCCGGCCAGACCTGCGTTGAGGAAAGTCATACCGAGCGCGAATCTCGAATCTCGAATCTCGAGGCCGGATGAGCGTCCCCGAGATTCGTAATTCGAGATTCGTGATTCGTCCTCATGACCTCGCCTTCCGGTTCAGCAGGAACGTCGAGAGAGCCTTGTCGTACGGCGTGGCCGTGTCCATCAGCAGGTAGTCGATGCGCGCCTCGCCGGCGCGCATCCGCAGCGCCTCCAGGTGCCGGTCGAGCGCCTGGAGGTAGTGCGTCCGGACGGCGGCGGGGTCGGCGACGAGCTTCTCGCCGGTCTCGACGTCGGTGAACGTCGCGAGGTCGTCGAACGGCAGCGTCACCTCCGCGTGGTCGAGCACGTGGAAGAGGATGATGTCGTGGCGCTTGAACGCGAGGTGGTGCAGCGCCGGAACGATGGAGTCGAGCTCCTCCAGGAAGTCGGAGAAGACGATGATCATGCTGCGCCGGCGGATGAGCTCGGCGATCTCGTGGAGCGAGTCGCCGACGCGCGTCTGGCCGGTCGGCCTGAGTTTCGCGAGGTGCTCGAGGATCACGTTCAGGTGGCTGCGGCGCGAGCGCGGCGGGAGGAAGCCGCGGACGCGGTTGGAGAACGTGACCATCCCGACGGGGTCGTTCTGCCGGATCATCAGGTACGCCAGCGCCGCCGCGATGCCGACCGAGTAGTCGAACTTCGTGATGCCGCCGGTCGAGTAGTTCATCGACGGGCTCGAGTCGACGACGAGGTAGCACTGCATGTTCGTCTCGGCCCGGAACTTCTTCACGTAATAGCGGTCGGTGCGGCCGTAGACGGACCAGTCGATCGTGTTGATCTCGTCGCCCGGCTCGTACTTGCGGTGCTCCGAGAACTCGACGGAGAACCCGTGGTAGGGGCTGCCGTGGAGGCCCGAGATGAAGCCTTCGATGATGTACTTCGCCTTCAGATCGAGCCGCTCGATCTGCCGGATGACCTCCGGCTTGAGGTACATCGAGGGGGATTTCGCTTCCTCTGCAAGCATCTATTGGCCCATCGCGTGGCGGACGAGATTGACCATCAGGCGGCGCGCGTCGGCCTGCGGCAGCGAGACGCATCCGTCGTCGCAGCCGCTGCCCCACGAGCAGCCGAGGTCGATCGGCGAGTAGACGAGCACTTCGCGTTCGTCGAGCGTCACGGACTCCAGGCGGGCGCCGGTCACCCCCTCGCGGATCGGGTGGTTGGCGCGCAGCGAGGCGAGGGGAGTCTTGGGGAAGAGCTTCCGGGCGAGGCGGCGGAAGCCGGCGTCGAACTCGCGCGACGCGCAGCACGATTCGGCGAAGAGGAACGCGCCGCGCTCGAGGTGCGTGCGCAGCTTCGCGATCTCGGCCTCGTCGAGCGCCGGGTCGTCGTGCCCCGTGAGGTAGAGGAACGGGTACTCGTGGAGGCGCGGGCTCGTGAGCGCGAGCGGGACGCGCGGCCGGGCGACGGCGACCTCGCCGCGGGCGGCGAGGTCCTCGAGCATGCGCTCGTGGTCGGCGAGCTGCGGGTCCCAGTCGCCGCGGTGGGTGATCTGCGCGAGCACGAGGAGGTTGCGGACCGGCCCGGAGTCCTTCGGCGCCGGCGTGATCTTCGGCGCGACCGCGCGCGCGACCTCCGTGCAGCCGGGCGCGCGGTCCTCGAGGCACAGGAGCGCGCTGCCGCTGACGAGGACGACTTCCAGGCGGCCGTTGCCGTCGAGGTCGGCCACGACGGGGGCGGACGTGGCGCGCGAGGGCAGCGTGTGGGCGGCGAGGATCTTGCCGGTCGCGCCGTCGATGAGCGTGAGCTTCGAGCCGCCGGTCGCGTAGACGCCGAGCGGGCCGCGCGTCGCGCCGTAGAATCCGGTGCGTCCGGCGTCGCCGTGGAGATGCCCCCACTCGATGCGCCCGCCGCGGCGGCGGTCCGCCAGCGCGACGCCGGCGTTGCCCGCAGCCGACGCCTCCCAGCGGCGCCGGCCGGTGGCCGCGTCGAAGCACACGACGGAGGACGCGTCGCCGAGCACGACGTCGAGCGCGCCGTCGCCGTCGATGTCCCCGATCGCCGGGCTCGACGCGGCCTGCGCGTTGAGCGCGACCCTCCAGAGCAGCTCGCCCGTGCGGCCGTTGAGGCAGACGAGCTCGCGCCCGCGTGCCGCGAAGACGCGCGTGATGGCCGAGGCCGATTTGTCCGCCCCGGCGCGGCAGCACTTCTGGACGACGGGCGCGATGGCGGGGGTCGTCACCGGGGACGTGCTGGTGCCCCACGTCCACACGCATTTGCCGCCGTCGGCGCGGAGGCGGCTCACGCCGGCCATCGTGTTGATGATGACGTCCGTGCCGGCGTCGTCGGCGATCACGGCGGGCGCGATGTCGGAGGTCGCCGGGGTGCTCCACTTGCGCTTCCCGTTCAGCCCGACCGCGTAGAGCGTGCCGGCGGAGTCGATGTGATAGACCGCGTCGCCGGAGACGGCGGGCGGAGCGTGCATCAGGGAATGCGACGGGGCCTCCCAGCGCCACCGACGCTTGCCGTTCGTCTCGATCGCATGGGTCATCCAGCCGCTCGCCGAGCCGCCGTAGACCGCGTCGCGCCCGATGGCCGGGGGCGCGGAGGCGGTGCTGTTCTCGGTGTGGTACAACCAGAGATCCTCGCCGTGTGCGTTCACGGCCATGTAGCGCGTGCCGTCGCCGGCCGCGCCGGAGACGACCTCGAAGCCGGCGCCGGGGTCGAAGTCGCCGATGGCCGGGGTCGGGTTGACGCGGCCCGAGAGGCCGACGCGCCAGCGCTGCTTGAAGGAGGAGGAGTCCTGCGGGGCCAGAGGGGAGCAGAGGAGAGTGAGCCACAGGGACGCAGACAGCGCAGAGAAGACGGCCCGGGATCCGGGATCCGGGATCAGGGGTCTATTCAAGAAGCGCATAAGCGATCATGTTGGTCATCATCCGGTACGAGTCCTCGCTCGTGACGCCCGAGCAGCCGGACGTGCAGCACGGGTTGCCCCACGAGCAGCCGTAGTCGTGGTTCGTGAACAGGAAGACGATGCGGCCCTTCCGTTCCAGCGCGTGGAACTCGGGCGCGACCGGCTTGCCCTTCAGCGTGACCTCCTTGATGTCGTACACCCGGTTGAAGATCGGATGGTCGGCCTTCACGCGCGCCAGAGGGGTTGACGAGAGCTTGGCGGCCAGGGTTCGGACCGACTTCTCGAACGCCTCGGAGTTGCAGCACGCCTCCGCGAAGACGAACGCGCCGCGGTCGAGATGCCCCTGCAGCCTCTTGACCTCCTCGTCGTGGAAGGCGACCGCCTCGTGCCCCGTCATATAGAGGAAGGGGAAGCGCGAGACGTCGTCGTCGCGCAGGCTGACCGGCACCATCTCCTCGAGCACCGACATGTTGGCGCGCTTCGTCAGCTCCTCGAGGAGCTTCTGGTGCATCGGCACCTGCGGGTTCCAGCCGCCGGCGTGCACGACCTGCGCGAGCGCGAAGTGGTTTTTTGTCGGCGTCACGTTGCGGCGCGTCGACTCCACGCCCAGCTGGACGGGCGGGAGGTCCTCTTTGGGCCGCACGACGTTGCTCGCCGTGTCCTCGACGCACCACACGCGGTCGACGAGCGTGAAGACCGCCTCGAGCGTGCCGTTGCCGTCGAGGTCGGCGATGCTCGGCGAGGACATGAACCGCAGCGCGCCGTGGTTGCCCTGGACGATGACGAGGTCGGGGAACTTGATCGCGAACTTGTCGATCTCCTGCCCGCTCTTGCCGTCGATGAGGTGCAGGAAGCCCGCGTCGCTGCCGACGTAGATGCCGAGCGGCCCGCGCTGGAAGCCGTAGAAGCCGGTCCGCGCCGCGTCGTGCCGGAACATCGGCCACTCCAGGCGATGCGGGCGGTTGACGCTCCGGTCGGCGAGCGCGGGGGACGAATAGACCATGCCGCCCACCTCGCATGCCCACTCGCGCTTTCCCGTGAACGCGTTGAGGCAGACGAGCTCACGGCCGTCGCCGAAGACGACCTCCGGCGTGCCGTCGCCGTCGACGTCGCCGATCGCCGGGCTGGACGCGACGACGCTCGCGGTCGCGTACTTCCATACCTGCCGACCGTTGCCGCCGGCGAGGCAGTAGACCGCGTTGACGCACGGGACGATGATGCGCGCCGTGCCCGCGTCGCGTCCGAGCGACGACTGCCGCCAGCACGGATCGGCCTTCGGCAGGATGGCCGGGCAGGCCATCGTGAGCCGCGCTGCGCCGAGACCCTCGCTCTCCCACTTCACGACGCCGGTGCGTCCGTCCAGGCAGAACACGCGGGCGGGTTTGCCGGGCATGACGACGATCACGTCGGGCCGGCCGTCGTTATCGACGTCGGCGATTGCCGGCCCGGCGGCGGACGCCTGCACGTTGCTGACGGGGGTCGAGCGCCAGAGGAGGCGCCCCTCGGAGGAGAGGGCGTAGATGCGGCCGTCGAGGGCGACTGCGACGGTCTCGAGCCCGGCGTCCTCCGTGAGGTCGGCCATCGCCGGGGGCGCCAGCACGTTCGCCTGGTTGGCGACCTCGTAGCGCCAGCGGCGCTCGCCGCGCCCGTTGAAGAGGTGCACCATCCAGCCGCACGTGGAGCCGCCCGTGATGTCGAGGGCGCCGTCGCCGTCGGCGTCGGCCATCGCGGGGGGCGCGCGCCCGGCGTTGTTCTGCGTCCGGTAGTCCCAGAGGTGCTTGCCCTTCGAGTCGAGCGCGATGTAGCGCCCCGAATCCTGCCCCTTCGGGAACCACTCGAAGTAGCCCTCTTCCGTTCCGGTCACGACCTCGAGGTCGTCGCCGCCGAAGCCGAGGTTGCCGAGGGCGGGGGACGAGACGGCCCACGGGAGCGTGCTGTGCCAGCCCGACGGCGTGGGGAGGTAGACGCGCTCCTGGATCTTGTACTCCCACTTGCGCGCGAGCACGCCGCCCCTGCGGTCCTGCCCTCCCGCGTGCGGGACCAGGAGGGCCGCGAGGATCACGGACGAGGCGACGCCCTTGAACAGCAGAGGACTCAGAGGAAGCAGCTCCTCTCTGTGTGCTCTGGGTCCTCTGCTGTTCATACTCCCCTGCGTCCTCTCATTCCTGGATCGTCGCGGGCATCTGGACGGCGGGCTCCTCGTACTTGGCGACCTTCGGCTCCTCGATCGTCTGCAGGAGCTTGCCGATGATCTTCACGGAGTCGATGCCTTCCATCTGCGCCTGGAAGTTCGTCGAGATGCGGTGCTTCATGACGGGCACCGCCACCTTGCGCACGTCCTCGCACGACACGTACGGGCGCCCGTCCATCGCGGCCATGGCGCGCGCGCCGCGGATGAGGTAGAGGCCCGCGCGGGGGCCGGCGCCCCATTCGACCGTCTTCTTGATGAACGCGGGCGCGTGCGGGTCGCCCGGGCGCGTGGCGCGCACGATGCGCGACACGTAGCTGACGACGTACTTCGAGACGGCGACGTGCGCGAGCGCGGCCTGGATGTCGAGCACGTTCTTCGCGGACAGGACCGGTTTGATGTCGGCCGACTTGTTGTCGTCGCACGCGAAGGCGTAGATCTCCTCCTCCTCCTGCACGGCGGGGTAGGAGATGTCGATCTCGAACATGAAGCGGTCGAGCTGGGCCTCGGGCAGCGGATAGGTGCCCTCCTGCTCGATCGGGTTCTGCGTGGCGATGACGAAGAACGGGGAGGGCAGCGTGTAGGTGTCGCGCCCGACGGTGACCTGGCGCTCCTGCATCGCCTCGAGCAGGGCCGACTGCGTCTTCGGCGGCGTGCGGTTGATCTCGTCGGCCAGCACGATGTTGCCGAAGAGGGGGCCCTCGACGAACTGGAACGAGCGCTTTCCGGGAGTTTCCTCGTGGATGATGTTGGTGCCGGTGATGTCGCTCGGCATGAGGTCGGGCGTGAACTGCACGCGCTTGAACTTGAGCGCCATGGCCTGCGCGACCGCCTTGACCATCGTCGTCTTGGCCAGGCCGGGGACGCCGACGAGCAGGCAGTGGCCGTTCGAGAAGATCGCGGCGAGGATGTGGGCGACCGCCTCCTCCTGCCCGATGATGCCCTTCTTGATCTCGTCCATCATGACGTCGCGCGCGCGCTTGATCTGCTCGAACGTGTTCTTGCTCATCTCTGGGCTTCCTCCATGGCTCTGCGAAGGACGCGGACGGAGCGGTCGAGTCCGCGCCGGTTTTCGACGTCGAAGAGGTGCTGCCGCGCCTCCTCCTGCAGCCCCATGCGCAGGCTGATCGCGGCGAGGGCGAGCGCGTCGGCGCCGCCGCTGTCGCTGAGGAACGGCGAGAAGAGCGAGTAGCGCTCGCGTCCCGTCAGGCGGCCGAGCGGGATCTCCTCGATCCTGCCCTCGCCGCGGGCTACCACGATCGACTCCGACTTCAGTTCCGGGATGTCGCCGCTGCCGAAGCGCTTCGAGATCTGCTCGATGCGCGCGCGCCGGACACGGCGCTTGAGCGCGTCGCGCGCGGCCGCGAGGAAGGCCGCCTCGGCCTGGAGCACCTCAAGGATGGCGTCGGTTTCCTCGCGCGCCGCCGTGGCGCCGGTGTCGACCGCGTGCTGGAAGACGGCCTGCGTCGCGCGGACGCGCTCGTCGTGGGTGCCCTCGTCGCGCGCGAAGCAGGCGACGAGATGGCGGCGGAGCTCGGACTCGACGTCGCGGGCGGTGCGCTCGCGGGCGGCCTCCTTGCGGCGGGCTTCCGCCTCCGCGGCGATCGGATCGAGGGCGGAGAATTCGACGGCCGCCTGCTTGCGCAGGTCGGGGGTCGGCCAGTAGCGGTTGACGTCGTCCCATTGCTGCTTGGCCTCCGCGAGCCGGCCGGCGGCCGCGAGGCGGTTGGTGGTCTCGCGCATCTCGCGCATGCGCTGCTGCGCGCGCGCGATCACCGCGTTGAACTCCTCCATGCGCTCGCCCTCCGGGCCCTCGGCGCCGCTGAGCCGCAGCAGCGCGGCCTCGTAGTCGCCGATCTCGGCGAGCGCGATCACTTCCTCTTTCGCGCGCTCCCACGGGGTCTGCGCCGGGCGCGCCGCGGGCGGCGCGGGCGGGGCGGGCGGGAGGGGCGCGGGGGGCCGGGCCGCCGCGGCGGCGAGCTCGGAGCCGGCCGGCATCGCCTGCGCGGTCTTGCTCGCCTCGGGCCACCAGTTCTCGCTGCCGAGGAACGGGCCGGCGAGCAGCGCCGCCAGCAAGGCCGCCAGCGCGGCCGCGGCGAGCGTGGGCCACGCGGAGCCGGTCGCGATCGCATAGACCTGGCGCAGGGCCGCCAGCGCGGCGGCGTTCACCCTCTCGCGGAAGCCGAGGCGCAGCGATTCGGGCTCCGGCGTGTCGAGGAGCGTGGGCGTGTCCGCGGGGTTGTCCTCGGACGGGGGGGCCGTCTCTCGCGCGTGGCGGACCATCGCCAGGAGGGTGGCCGCGTCGGGGCGCGAGCCGTCGTCGCTCCAGGGAGAGACGGCGGCGAAAACGCGCGCGACCGACTGGCCGATGACGTCCGGAAAGCGCTCGCGGCGGATCTTCGCCGCGACCTCGCCGGCGGTGCCCGCGTGCGGCGCGCGGCCCTCGATCATCTGGAAGAGGATCGCGGCGGCGGCATAGACGTCGCGCGCCGGGCGGCGCTCGGGCGCGACCGGCACGTATCGCTCGAAGACGGAGCAGTACGACTCGTCGCCGAGGTGGACCAGCAGCGGACCGACGCCGCACGCCATGAGGTGCGCGCGGCCGTCGCGCGCGATCCAGACGGTCGACGGACGGACGGCGCCGTGCGCGAGCCCCGCGGCGTGCAGCGTGACCAGCCCGTCGAGGATGTCCTCGGCGATGGCGAGGGCGCGCGCGGGCGGGAAGTGCGCGTCGCGCGCCAGCGCGCGGTCGAGCGTCTCCCCCGGGACGTGCTGGGCCTCCAGCACGACGTTCTCGGCGTCGACGCGCAGCGCGCGCGGGCGCAGGAGGCGGGGGTGGTCGATCGCGGCGTAGGCGCCGATGCCCGCCTGGAGCCCCAGGAGAAGGGCGCGGGGGGCGCGCTCGCGGTCCCAGGTGTGGAGGGCGACTTCCGCGCCGGTTTCGCCGTCACGGGCGCGGTAGGCGCGCTCGCCGGGTCCGTCGCGAAGCTCCCCGAGCACGTTGTATCGCGGCGGAGACTGGGTGCTGGCTTCGGTCAATCTGCCTCCCACGATTCGACGGCGGCGAACCGGGGTGTACAGCCCGGTGTCTGAAAATTATCATGGCGTCGGGCTGAGGGAAGTCTCGGAGGTCACATGAGGCGGTTCGTCGCAGCGGTCGTCCTGTGTGCGTCGGTCGCGGCCCAGGACGCGGCCACCGGCATCCGCGGGATGCTGCATCCCGCGCTTTCGCCCGACGGCAAACGCGTCGCGTTCAGCTGGCACGGCGACATCTGGGCCTGCCCCGTCGAGGGGGGCCGCGCGGAGCGCGTGACGGAGGACGCCGCCGACGAGCAGAAGCCCGCGTGGTCGCCCGACGGGAAGTCGATCGCCTTCTCGTCCGACGCCTCGAAGACACGCGACATCTTCATCGTCGATCTCGCGACCAGGGCGGTGCGGCAGCTCACGCACCACACGAGCGACGACGACGCTCCCGCGTGGTCGCCCGACGGCAAGTGGATCGCGTTCCAGTCGAGCCGCGACAGCAACCTCGACCTGGCGCTCAACGACAGCGTGTTCGACGTGTGGCGCGTCCCGACCGAGGGGGGGACGGCGGCACGCGTCACGCGTTTCCGCGGGGAGAACCCCGCGTACTCGCCGGACGGCAAGTGGATCGCGTACGACCGCTATTCGACCGGCTACGCGGACGGCGAGCACAACGTGTTCGTCATCGCGTCCGACGGCAGCGGGCAGCCGCGCGAGGTCGCGAGCGGAGGCGAGGACACGCGGCGCCCGGCGTGGAAGGGGGAGACGATCTACTTCTCGCACGAGGCGAACGGGATCGTGTTCTCGGCGGCGCGCAACGTCTGGCGCGTCGCCGCCGCCGGCGGGGCGCTCATCCAGGTGACCGGCTTCCGCACGGACCACTGCACGTGGCCCGCGACATGCGAGAAGAGCGACGCGCTCGTCTTCGAGCACGGCTTCGAGCTTTACTCGATCAACGTGCGCGACGCGAGGGCGGCGCCCCGGAAGCTGACGATCACGGTCGAGAGCCCGTATCGCGACGACGCCGACGCGAAGCGCACGTTCAAGGAGGGCGCGAAGTCGCCCGCGTGGTCGCCGGACGGCGCGCGGTTCGCCGCGGTCGTGGACGGCGACGTCATGGTGATGAACGCCGACGGGTCGGGCGCGCGAGCGCTCACGCGCACGACGGAGGAGGAGCGCGACCCGGCGTGGACGTCGGACGGCAAGTCGATCGTCTACGTGCGCGGCGCGTGGGGCGGAGCCGGGCACGTCTACCGGATCGCGCGCGACGGCGGCGAGCCGGAGCGGCTCACGAAGGAGCCGGGTCTTTACCGCACTCCGCGGCTGTACGGCGAGCGTCTGGTGGTCGCTCGCGAAGTCGACGGCGAGCGCGGCCTTGTCGTCGACGGGAAGCCGGTCGACGGGCGGGGCGTGGAGGAGATGTCGCCGGCGTGGGGGCCGGACGGGACGCTCGCGTACGTGCGGTCCACCTCCGACGGGAGCGCGATCGTGGTGGGCGAGAAGGCGTTCCCTCCGGACAGCGAGATGAAGTACGGGCTGGCGTGGTCGCCCGACGGGAAGTCGATCGCCTATGGGGTGCGCGGGGAGAGCGCGTGGAACGTGGCGGTGCTCGATGTCGCGTCGGGGAAGGCGACGGCGCTGCCGGCGGAGAGCGGGACGTCGCGGCAGAGCCCGAGCTGGGCGCCCGACTCGTCGATGATCGCGCACGAGGAGGTGCGCACGATGCGGATGCGCTCGGCGGAGCCGGGAGAGCGCGTGGTCGTGCGCGACGCGAAGGACCCGAAGACGCGCGTCGAGGTGAACTTCTCGCTCGAGAAGCCGTACTCGCGGCGCGAGGAGATGCTGGCGGTCCTCACGCAGGTGTGGAACGCGTACAACACGGCGTACTACGACCCGTTCTTCCACGGCATCGACTGGACGGCGATGCGCGACAAGTACGCGCCGCTGGCGGCGGAGGCGCGCACGATGCCGGAGCTGTGGGACCTGATCAACGACATGATTCGCGAGCTGCGGTCGTCGCACGTGCATCTCTCGCCGCCGTCGCCGCGGGTCGGCGCGCTGACCGGGATGCTCGGCGCGGACCTCGATGCCGGGAGGAAGGTGTTGCGCGTCGAACCGGACGGTCCGGCGGCGAAGGCGGGGATCAAGGAGGGAGATGCGATTGTCTGCGAGGGGGACCTCGACCGGCTGCTGGTGGCCGACAAGGAGATCGAGCTGACGGTCGGCGAGCGGAAGGTCAAGGTGACGCCGATCAACCGGTCGGCGCTGCGGGCGCTGAAGTACCGGAACACGATCGCGTGGCGGAAGGAGAAGGTGAAGGAGCTGAGCGGCGGACGGCTGGCGTATCACCACGTCCGCATGATGGTGCAGCCGGAGGTGCAGGCGCTGAAGAGCGCGATGGAGAAGGACTGGCCGACGGCGGAAGGGCTCGTGCTGGACATCCGCGACGGGGTGGGCGGGATGGCGCACAAACCGATCGTCCATCTGCTCGATTCGGGCGCGCCCGAGCGGATCAACGCGAAGCCGGCGAGCTGGATGCGCAACCGCAACGGCTGGACCGGGCCGGACAAGTATGGCGGGGGCGGGGCAGGGGGGCGGATCGCGGGGAAGAGCTGGGACAAGCCGGTGATCATGATCCAGAACGAGATTTCGCGGAGCGACAAGGAGATCCTGCCGCACACGTTCCGGCACGCGCAGGTCGGCTACATCGTCGGCATGCCGACGGCGGGGGGCGTGATCGGCGGGAACGACCTGCCGGTGCGGGGCGGCGCGCGCATCACCGTGTCGATCCAGGGGTGGTTCACGGCGGACGGGCGCAACCTCGAGGGATACGGCGTGCCCCCCGACTTCCGCGTGCCGCTGACGCACGAGGATCTGTACGCGGGGCGCGATCCGCAGCTGGAGAAGGCGGTCGAGGTGCTGCTGGCGCAGATGGACGGGAAGATCAAGCCGCCGCGCGGGGAGAGGGCGAAGTAAGGGGGCGCGGCGCGTGCGTGTTTCACCGCATGGTTCTGAGACTCCTTGGCTCTCGAGTCTCTTGAACGTTCGGTGCCGGCGAGAGATCCGCCCCGCAGAGTGCGCGCATGGTCCTGGCGGGGTCCCGGGTCAGGTCACGCATCGATCGGGCTACTTACGAAGTTCTCTCCCTCAGCCATCGCGCCCGGCCCGATAGACAAGTACGAAGCACCGCCGCCCGGAGCGCCCTGCGCCGGAAATCCTTCACGGGACTCATCGGAGGGCCTCATGAAAGAGATTCGCCGTCATGCGATCCGGCCTCGGGGGGGGCATGCTCGGAGTCTACACCGGGCGGCGCGTCAGCGGGCGCTACGGCACCCGCACGTCCTTGAACTCGAACGGCGCCTGCTTCTCGAGCGTCTTGTCGATGAAGCGGAAGCGCAGCTCCTTCGCGTTGCGCACGCCCGCGGTCGCGAACATCGCCCGGTACTTGAGCTTGCGCTCGACGCCGCCCGGCCCGATCACGATCGAGTCCAGCCCCGACGGCTGGAGCGACTCGGCCTTGTGCTCCTTGCCGTCCGCGTCGACGAGCACGACGGAGTCGGCGTCGAGACGCCGGTCGATTTCGTCCTGACCGACGGCTTCGGTGCCCTTCGTGCGCGTCACCTCGAACTCGATGTACCTCTGGCGCGTCTGCAGGACCTTGAACGCGAAGTCGCCGGTTTCCTCGCGGTCGTTCGCCGCCGGAGCCTTGAACTTCACGTCCGTGTACTGGAGCGGGAAGAGGAAGGTCGCCGTCCCCTGGAGCAGCCTGAAGCCGGTCGCGGCGGGCGAGAAGCCCTTCGCCTCGAACCGGCGGTCGGAGTCGGGCGGGCGCATGCCGCCGAGCCCCATGATGACCACCGCGCCGCCGCCGCCGAGCGCGGCCGCCTCGGCATCGCCCACGCGGGCCACCTGCAGCTCGGTCCCCTGGTCGTCGATCGCCTTGGAGATCTCGAACCGCACCTTGGCAAGCGGCTTGAGGTGCTTCTCGTGCTCGGACGCGAGCGTGAAGGAGGCGGTCGTCGTCGTCGCCTTGAAGTCGCTCTTGCGGGTGATCGTCAGCTCGCCGATCTGCACGCGGAACGGCCCGAAGTACACCGCGGGGGGCTGGGCGTGCTTCTCCTTGACGAGCGACACGACCCCCTCCGATGCGTGCGCGTACGTCAGCTGCTCCTGGGCGGCGCAGATGCGGTCGAGGGCCTCGAGCAGCGTCGCGTTCTCGAGCTTGAGCGTGAGCGGCGCTTCGGGAGCGTGCGCGAGCCCCTCGAGGCGGACGCCTGCCTGCTTCGCGACGTCTTCGAGCGCGCGCGGCAGCGGCGTGTCGGCGAACGCGGCGTTGATGCGCGCGGGCTCCCGGTACACCGACGCCGCCTTGACGGCGAGGTCGATCGCCTTGATCGCGTCAGCGGCGCGCGTCTTCACCTCGGCGCTCGTCGACTTCTCGGCCGCCTCCTTGAGGAGCGCGACGGCCTTCGGGCCCGCCTTCACGAGGGCGTGGAACGCCTCGTCGCGGGTCTGGAAGTCGCTGTCGTCGAGCTTCCGGATCAGCTCCTTGATCTGGGCGTCGTCCTGGAGCGGAGCGAGAAAGAGGCCGGCGGCCAGCAAGAGGTGCTTCATCGGATCCTCCCGGAAAGGTACGCACGCGGAAGCGTCAGCGTGAGGGGATGTCGGCCGGATCCGGGACGCGCCGGACCGGATAGACGTCCCCCGCCTTCAGGTCGTCGAAGAAGTTCCAGCGGACCAGGCCGTCGTCGCTCTGCGGCTCCAGCAGGTAGATGGCGACGTGCGCCAGCGGCTGCGCCGTGCGGACGAGGAAGTCCCCCTTCTTCGCCCGCAGCTCGACGCGCTCGGCGCGGGTCCACAGCACCGTCTCCGAGCGCTTCTCGTTGCCGACGTCCGGGCTGTGGGTCGACTCCTTCGACATGACGTGGTAGCTCTCGCACTTCAGCGCGGCGTCGGCCGTCAGCTCCTCGACGACGACGTTGTGCAGGCGCAGGTGGTCGACGGCACGCGAGCACGCGGCCGGGATGAGGTACGCGAACGGCCGCCGCACCGAGATCTCCGGCACGAAGCGCCCGTAGTGGAGCGCCTTCCACTTCGTCAGTTTCCTGCCCGGGACGGCACGCGCCTTGTGCGACTCGAGGTCCCAGCCGACGATGTCGACCGGGTCGCCGAGCGGATGGGCGGGATAGCGGAAGACGAGGCGGGCCTGGCCGTCGCGCCCGGCGACGCCGTAGTTGATGCCGACGCGGTCGTCGGGCAGCGGCGCTCGCCCGCGGTCGATCGTGTCGCGCTCGGCGCGGTCGACGATCTTCCGGATGTTGGCGGCGTCGCCGTGCACGTGCTCGAAGATCTCCGTGAGGATGCCGACCATCACGTCGATGCGCGTGCGGAAGTCGATGTACGAGTAGGCCTCGAGGAGGATGTCCATGCGGCCCGTGAGGCCGCGGTAGTGGCTTCCGTAGCGCGGCAGCGGCGAGTAGGTCTCCCAGCCCTGGGTCGGGTCGTTCTGGTCGCGCCAGTTGCCGTAGAAGAACGTGCGGAAGCCGGTGCGCTTCTCAAGGCGCTTCGAGATCGCCGGCAGCATCTCGTCGCGGACGTAGAGGATCGGCTCGCGCGGCGCCGACTCCACCGTGTGCGACGTGTCGTACGTGAGGTGATAGCCGTGGATCGAGCCGTCGGTCGTGTGGCAGTCGACGGTCACGTGCGGCCGCCATGCGCCGGAGAGCTTCGACAGGTGGCGCGACTCGACCGCCTCCATCTTCATGTAGTCGCGGTGGCGGTTGATGCCCTTGCCGGTATAGCGCGTGCCGACGCCGCCCTCGGGGCCGATCTGGCCCTCGAGGTTCTTGAGGTCGAGCGCGCGGTTCTTCACGTCGATCCGGTCGTTGCCGTCCGGGTTGTAGTTCGGGACCAGCACGAGGACAAGGTCGTCGAGGAAGGCAGGGCGCTTCCGCGCGAGCGTGAGGTCGCGCGCAAGCATGAGGACGGCCTCCTTGCCCTCGACTTCTCCCGCGTGGATGTTGGCGACGACGAGGACCACGGTCTTTTTCCTCGCGTGCGCCTCCTCGGGGGTGAAGAGGCGGGCGCCGGAGAGGACGAGGACGGGCATGTCCTGCCCCTCGCCGCTGGCGCCCATGGAGGCGACCTTGAGCAGGTCGGTCTTCGGGGCGAGCGCGCGGATGAACTCCTGGACGTCCGCGTGGCGCGATGTCTCGCGGCAGTCGGTGCGCTCCGCGCGGGTGCGCGGCTCGAGAGGGGCCTGTTTCGGGCTCACGGTGCAGCCCTGGGAGAGAAGAGAGAGGAGACAAGAGAGAAGAAAGGCGCCGACCGGGGCCCTTGCTTCATCTTTCATCTCTCATCTTTCATCTCTTCTTCATCGGGCGCATGCTGCGGGTCGCGTCCTCCTGCGTCTTCTGCCAGGCGAGGTCGATGGGTCCCGAGTAGAACCGTTCGGGGTGCGCGATCGCCCACATCTGCTTCCGCACGAGGAGGTTGCGCGGGGCGATATCCAGGGCCTGCTGGAGGGCCAGCAGGGCCTCATCGCGCCGCCCGCGGCCGAGCAGATTCGTGCACGACTGCAGCAGGATCTCGAACCTCGGGAGCGGGTGCTCGCAGGGCTTTTCCGGGGGCGCCTTTTCCGCCTTCTTCGGGAGCGCGGAGAGGGCGGCGCCGAGGAAGCCCTCGTCGGCGGATTCGCCGACGAGCCGCACGATCCCGTCGGCGTCGGCGACGAGCGCGAACGGGACCTCGATGACGCCCCAGCGGCGCGAGAGCTCGCAGGTCGCGTCGATGAGCGCGGTGTGGCTGTGGCGCGCGGCGCGGAGGTAGCGCAGGGGGTGCTCCGTCCCCTGCACGTCGAACGCGATCGTCACGACTTCGATGCGGTCGCCGTTGTCCTCGTGGAACTTCTGGAGGGCGGGCAGAAGCTCGCGGGACGTATCCCAGCTGGCCCAGCCGAAGTAGAGGGCCGGGCGTCCGAGGATGTCGTCCCGGCATACGGAGGTGCCGCCGAGCGTGGCGAGGCGGAAGTCCGGGAGCCGGGTGCCTTTGGCGAAGTCGAGTTCCACCGAGGGGCGAGTGTACGTCGTGCGGCCGCTTCAGGCAACTACCAGCGGGGCGCAAATCCCAAATCCCAACTCCCAAATCCCAGCTGTCCCGCCCCCACGGGGTCACCTACCACTCGAATTCCTCGCCCAACATCTGCTGGGCGCGCTTCCCGACGATCTGCTCCTTGTTCTGGCGGCGCTTCTCGAGGGCCTGGCGCAGCTCGGCGACGCGCTTTTCGAGCTCGGCCAGTTCGCGGGCGCGCTGCTGTTCGCGCGCGTCGAAGAGCGTGCCGAGCTTCTCGGCGAGCTGCTCTTTCAGGCGGGCGCGGTTGTCGCCGTCCGCCTTGCGGAGCTTGTCGGCGATCTGCCAGGTCTCGTTCTCCAGGCCGCCGATCTCCTGGCGGCGCCGGAACTCCTCGGGGTTGCGCTCCTTGAGTTCGCGCGTGTCGTGCATGCGGCGCGCGGCGTCGGCCATGAGGCGGCCCAGCTCTTCGCGGCGCCCCTCCTCGGTGAGCTGCTGGATCCGGCGGAGCGTGTCGGGCTCGAACTCCTTCGCGTACGCGCGGACTTCGTCCATCTGGCGGGGGTCCATGCCGCGCTCGCCGCGCTCGAAAGGGGGCTCGGGCGGCATCGGGCCGCGCGGCTGGCGGCCCATTTCGAGCTTGGCATGCAGGTCCTCGAGATACTGCGTCAGCTTCGCCCGCTCGGCCTCGGAGACGTTGGGGTCCTTGAGGCGCTCCTCGGTGCGGCGGATTTCCGCCTGGAGGTCGCCCGGACGCTTGTCGCCCTTCTCCGGGCCCTTCATCATGCCCGAGCGGAGCTTTTCGAGCTCGGCGTTGAGCTGGCGGATCTGGCCGCGCAGCTCCTTGCGCCGGCCTTCGTCGTCGGTGGTGTCGGCCTCGCGCTGGAGGCCCTCGATCTTCTCGAGGATCTCGCGCTCGCGCTTGCGCATGTCGTCGGGCCTGCCGTCCTTGGGCGGGCGCGGGGGCTTGGGGGGATCCTCCTGGGCGATCGCGGGGGAGGCGAGCAGGAGCGCGAGGGCGAGATGCAGCATGAGTCCTCCGAGTCGAACTACCATTCGTCGTCCTTGGGGATGTCGATCTTCCTCTTCAGCTCGCGCAGGTCGCGGTCGATGTCGCGCACCGGCACGGCGGAGCGGCGCGGCTCCTCTTCGCGGCGGACGCGCTCGCGCACCTCTTCGATCGCGGGCAGGTCCCACGTCTTCGTCTCCGGAGTGTCGGGCAGCCGGCCCGAGCGCAGCATCGGCACGACGAGCACGCCGAGCAGGACGGCGGCGGCGGCGGCGGTCACCCAGCGCTGCCACGCGGCGTGGGTCACGCGGGGGCGCATCGCGAGCAGGCGCGCGCGCAGGCGGTCGGGCATCGCCTCGGCGCCGGACGCGCGGTAGCGGCGGCGCACGTCGCGCATCTCCGCCACGTCTCCGCGGCAGGGGGCGCAGGAGGCGAGGTGGGCGTCGAACTCCGGCACATGGCCGATTTCGCCGTGCGCCAGCAGTACCTTCTCGTCGGTGAAGCGGTCGCAGTCCATCGTCAGTCTCTGTACGCCTTCAGGGAGTTTCGCAGATGTTCCATCGCGTAGTGCATGCGGCCGAGCGCTGTGTTGAGCGGGCATCCGGTCATGCGCGCGATCTCGCGGAACGGAATGCCGGCCTCCTCGCGCAGGAGGAAGACCTGCTTCTGCTCCGGCGGGAGCTGGGCGATCGCGTGCGTCAGGGCGTCGCGCAGCTCGCGCGCGTCGACCGGATCGGCCGCGCGGGCGGCCGCGGGCTCGTGCTCTTCGGAGAGCGCGCGCTCCTCGCGGCGGCGGCGCAGGTGGTCGATGCACAGGTTGTTCGCAATGGTAAAGAGCCACGAGTCGAAGCTTCCGCCCGGCTCGTAGGAGGCGACGGAGCGATGGATGCGGACGAACGCCTCCTGGGTGAGATCCTCGGCGGACCGGTCCCCGACCATGCGGCGCACGAATCGGTAGATCCTGTCGCCGTACTCCCGCACCAACCTCTCATAGGCCGCGGCCTCGCCGGCCTGCAGCCCTCTGATGAGGTCTGCCATGCTCACTTCCCTCAACGGGTGCCGCCGGTGGTTATTGTGCCACATCCAGAAAGTCGCGTGTGATAATCCCGCCCGATGCGGGTGGCGGAGTACTGCCGATCGCGGCCGTTCGCGCTGTTCGCGCCGGCGCTCGCGGCGGGCATTGTGGCGTCGGCGCTCGGGACCGCTCCGCTCGGGTGGGGGGCGGTGGGCGCGGTGGCGACGGCGGCGCTGCTCGCGGGCGCGGCGCTCCTGCGTCGGGGCGTGCCGTTCGCCGTCGTCCTCTTCGGGATCGCGGCGGGGTTCGCGCGCCACGAGATCGCGGAGACCGTGCCGGCGACCGACGTCTCGCGCGCGGCCCTGCCGGCGGAGAGGGTGCGCGTGAGGGGAACGGTGCTGGAGCGCCCCCGGATCTACCGCGACCGGCAGGCGGCGCTCGAGGAGTCGCACGAGCGGCACGACGAGCGCGCGGAGGGATCGTTCGCGATGGATCTCGCGGGGGTGGAGGGGCTGCCGGGGACGACGGGGCGGGTGCGCGTGCAGTTCTACCGGCGCGAGGTGCGGCTCGTGGGGGGCGAGGAGCTGGAGCTGGAAGGGAAGCTGCGGCACCCCCGGCCGCAGTCGAATCCGGGCGGGGCGGACCGGCGGGCGATCCTGGCGCGGGACGGGATCGGGGCGGTGCTGGTCGTCGGAGAGAAGGACGCTTGGACGCCCGTGAAGCCGGCGCCGATCATGAGCGTGCGGACGACGATCGAGGACGCGCGCGACGCGGTGCGCGGCGCGTTCCAGCGGCACGCGCGGCCTGACGCGGCGGCGTTCCTGGCGGCGCTCGTCATCGGGTCGCGCGAGAACCTGCCGGAGGAGCTGGTGCAGGACCTGCAGCGCAGCGGCACGGCGCACTTCCTCGCGGTGTCGGGGCAGAACCTGGCGATCGTGCTCATGTTCGTGGCGGGGCTGCTGACGCTCGCCGGCGTGCGCGGGCCGCCGCAGCACGCGCTCGTGATCGTCGTCCTCTTCGCGTACACGGTGCTGTCCGGCTGGCAGGTGTCGGTCGTGCGCGCGTTCCTGATGGCGGCGGTGTGGCTGGGCGCGCACCTCGTGTGGCGGCGGTCGGACCCGTTCAACTCGCTGTGTGTGGCGGCGGCGGCGATCGTGCTGGGCGACCCGGGGCAGGTGTTCCTGGCGGGGTTCCAGCTGTCGTTCCTCGCGGTGATCGGGATCCTCTGGATCGCGCCGATCTTCCACGACTTCGCGGCGCCGTCCGAGGAGGCGAAGGCGTGGTGGCGGTGGCCGGCGAGGCAGGCGCGCGCGGTGCTCGCGGTGTCGATCGCGGCGTGGCTGGCTACGGCGCCGGTCGTGCTGGCGAACTTCCATCTGATGACGCCGGTGATCCTGGCCGCGAACCTGGCGCTCGTGCCGCTGATCCTCTTCGAGCTTGCGGCGGGGCTCGCGATCATGGTGCTGGCGCCGGTCGTGCCGCCCGCGGCGGACGCGGTGGGCTGGCTGGCGGGCCTGGGGCTCGACGCGATCGCGGGGTCGTCGTCGCTGCTGACGCGGCTGCCGGGCGCCTACGTCTTCTCGCCGGCGCTGCCGGGGTGGGCGACGGCGGCATACTACGCGGGGCTGGCGGCGTGGGCGTGGCGGGCGCGCGCGCGGCGGGGAGGGGCGTGGCTGTGCGCGGCGTTCGCGCTCTGGCTGGCGTTGCCGGCCTTCCTGCGCGAGCGGCCGGACGGGCTGTTCGTGGCGACGATCGACGTGGGCCGCGGAAGCGCGACGTACGTCGAGTGGCCGGACGGGCGGAATCTGGTCTTCGACTGCGGGAGTCTGACGCACCGCGACGCGGGCGCGACGGTCGTGGCGCCGTACCTGTGGTCGCGCGGCGTGCGGAGAGTCGACACGCTGGTGCTGTCGCACGGCGACGCGGACCACGTGAACGGCGCGCGGAGCCTGATCGAGCGGATGCGTATCCGCCAGGTGATCACGACGCGGTACGTGAAGCTGGACCTGCCGGGCGTGGAGGTCCGGACGGTGGAGCGGAGGGGCCGGGAGCCCGAGACGATCGCGCCGGGAATCGAGGTGCTGGGGCCGCCGACGTGGGAGAAGTGGGGGCGCGAGGTGCCGGCGAACGAGACGTCGATCGTGATGCGCATCGAGGGGCGTGTGCTGCTGACGGGCGACATCGAAGAGCGGGGCGCGGCGGAGTTGCTGGCGCTGGGAGACGCGCTGGTGACGGAGGTGCTGATGGTGCCGCACCACGGCAAGAAGCACGGGCTGCACCGCGCCCTCGCCGCGGCGGTCGCACCGCGCATCGCGCTGGTGAGCGCGCCCGAGGGCTACTACGCGCCCGAGGTGGTGGAGTTTCTCGAGGGGGCGTGCCGGGTGTTCCGGACGGGACGGGACGGATGCGTGGAGCTGACGCTGCGGGGAGACACCGCGGAGGTTCACACGTTCCTGCGGCGCTGAACGTCATATACTGGGAGGCGGGAGGGGACGGATGAACCTCGCGCAGAGTCCGCTGAGATCGCAGAAGGGCCGGCCGGCTCCGCGTGAGGCTCCCTTGCGCTGCCCGGTGATCTGATGGCGATCCTGGAAGAGGACGATCCGCTCTGGAAGAGGATCCTGCTGAACGAGCTGGTGCTGGCGTTCCTGGCGGGGATGGTGATCCTCTACGTCGCGTTCACGTTTGCGACGGGGAGGAAGCCGGAGGAGGAGCCGAAGAAGAAGCAGTCGCAGCGCGCTCCACCTCCGCCAGCAGCGCAGGCCAGTCTGCGACCGTGACGGCGCCCTCCGCCGCCGCGCGGCCGAGCACGTAGGCCCGCATGCCGCGCTCCTTGTACACGGCGGCGTCCGCCCGCAGGTCGCCCACGCCCGCGGCGAGGCGCACGTCGGGCGCGAGCTCGGAGAGGCGCGCGCGCTTGTGGGCCTCGGCGCTCTGCTTGAAGTAGCGCAGGCGCCGCAGCAGCACGGGCGCCTCGGGGAAGCCGTTGTCCCTGAGCCACTCCAGCGTCTTGGCGCGGAACGTGTGGTCGCGCGCGGTGAGGAAGACGACGGCGAACCGGCGGGCGAGCGCCTTGACGCCGTCCGCGGCGCCGGCGATCGCGCGGATCTTCCGGTTCTCGCGGACCGCCTGGCCGTACGCGCTGCAGCGGGCGACCGTCCCGTCGATGTCGATGACGAAGACGGGCGCGTCGGGCGCCAGGATGTCGACGACGAGCGGCGCGGGATCGGCCGGGAGACGCCCGCGGATCGAGACCTCGTGGCGGGCGCGCCCCGGGGCATCGGCCGCGGGGAGGACGAGCTCGGCGTTCCCGCTCGCGTCGGTCTTCGCGGCCCCCGCCGTGCCGAAGAGGACGTCGACGCCCGCGACGGGGGGATCCCAGAAGGGGAGGATGTCGCGCTCGACGTGGGCGCGCAGGCGGACGGGCCTGCCCGGCGAGGTGACGACGTCCTCGACGGTGAGGATCGCGCGCGGCGTGAGGAGGAGGCGCTCGGCGAGGATGAGCGCGAGGCACAAGGCGAGCGCGGAACCGAGGACGATCCAGGTCATCGCGGCGGGATTCTAGCAGGCTGATGAAGAAAAGGGGCAGCCTGCTTGTCGCACGTATCACGCATCACGTTTCATGTCGTCGACCGTCGACGTGCGACCGCGTGGGACGGCGGACAGGCGACGACCTGATCCGTGAGACTTGGTACGTGAGACACCCCCTGGGAGGGCCTACT
>Ga0187892_10004973_pt1 | contig 21552 bp, 21 predicted proteins | sample MA1701073metaG_FD_139345 | JGI IMG/M metagenome (GOLD analysis project Ga0187892, IMG submission 139345) | Bio-ooze microbial communities from a basaltic lava cave in the Kipuka Kanohina Cave System on the Island of Hawaii, USA - MA170107-3 metaG ... | reverse complement strand
GACGAGGCCGAGCGCCTGCGCGAGGCCTGCCGGCCGGGCAACGCGCTCCTCGGTCGCGCATGATTGGGGCGCAGCGCTTCGAGCACCTGCTCGCGCCCGGCCGGCTCGGCCCGCTCTCGCTGCGGAACCGCATCCTGATGACGCCGATGGGCACGAACCAGGAGCGGCCCGACGGCCGGCTCGGCGACGGCATCCTCGACTACTACGAGGCGCGCGCGAAGGGCGGCGTGGCGCTCGTGATCGCGGGCGTCGCCGCGGTCACGTGGCCCGAGGGCGCGTGCAACCCGAACCAGGCGGCGCTCTCCGACGACCGCTTCCTGCCGGACTGGGAGGAGCTGGCGCGCCGCTGCCACCGGCACGGCGCTCTCGTTGCGGCGCAGGTCCAGCACGCGAGCAAGGTGGCGCAGGAAGACGTGAAGGCGGGGCGCCCGATGTGGGTGCCGTCGGTGCCCGAGGCCAAGGCGGGCGACCTGTTCGCGGAGCTGACGCGCGAGGAGGTGGCGAAGGCCGCGTCGGCGTATCAGGCGCCCGGCGCGAAGGTCGCGTTCCACGTGATGACGGAGGCCGACATCGCGTACATCGTCGAGCGCTTCGCCGGCGCAGCGGCGCGCGCGCAGCGCGCGGGCCTCGACGGCGTGGAGCTGCACGCCGGCCACGGCTACCTGCTCGCCGCGTTCCTCTCGCCCGCCTCGAACCAGCGCAGCGACGCCTGGGGCGGAAGCCTCGAGCACCGCGCGCGCCTGCTCGTCGAGACGATCCGCGCGGTGCGCGCCCGCGTCGGCGCGGGCTTCGCGGTGTGGTGCCGGCTCGACGCCAAGGAGTTCCGCATCCCGGGCGGCATCGCCGAGGAGGATGCGCAACGCACGGCGGAGCTGGCCGAGGCGGCCGGCGCCGACGCGGTGCACGTGAGCGCCTACGCCGACCCGACCTCGGGCATCGCCTTCACCGACGCGCCGCTCGTGCACGCGCCGGCCGGCTTCCTGCCCTTCGCCGCGGCGATCAAGCGGCGCGTCGGCATTCCGGTGATCGCCGTCGGGCGCCTCGAGCCCGAGCTGGCGGATGCCGCGCTGCGCGACGGCCGCTGCGACTTCGTCGCGATGGGACGCAAGCTGCTCGCCGACCCCGAGCTGCCGCGGCGGCTCGCCGAAGGCCGGCCCGAGGCCGCACGGCCGTGCGTCTACGCCTATCGCTGCGTCGGCAACGTGTTCCTGCGCGAGGCGTCGCGCTGCGTGGTGAACCCGGCGCTCGGCCGCGAGGCGGAGCTCGCGCTCCGGCCTGCTCCGCTTCCGCGCCGCGTCGCGGTGATCGGCGGCGGGCCGGTCGGCCTCGAGCTCGCCCGCGTCGCGGCGGAGCGCGGGCACGCCGTCGTGCTGCACGAGCGCGAGTCGGCGCTCGGCGGCCGCGCGCGGCTGGCGGCGCGGCTCGATGCGGAGACGGCGCGCTGGCTCGCCTGGCTGGAGCGCGGCGCGCGCGCGGCCGGCGTCGAGCTGCGGCTCGGCAAGGAGGCGAGCGCGGCCACGCTGGCGGGCAGCGCCGACGTGTTCGTCGTGGCCACGGGGGCCCGGCGCGCCGCGGCGCTCGCGCCTCGCCCCGGCGGCCCGCGTCTCGAATCGGTGGATCGACTCGACGCGCTGCTCGACGGCCTCGCGCCCGGCCGTCGCGTCGCGGTGTTCGGCAGCGACGTGATCGGCGTGAAGGCCGCGGAGGCGCTCGCCGAGGCGGGCCACGCGGTGACGCTGCTCGAAGGCTCTGCCTTCGCGCCGGAGATGGGCCTGCCGCGCCGCTGGCGCGCGGCGGATCTGCTCGCGCGCCGGGGCGCCGTGCGCGTGAAGAGCGTGGTGGAGCTCGCGCTCGCAGAGGGCGGCGTGCGCTATCGCACCCCGAAGCAGGAGGGCGAGCTGGCCTGCGACGTGCTCGTCGACGCCACGGGTCTCGCGGCGGACGAGGCGCTCGCCGACGCGCTCCGCGCGGCGGGCAGCGAGACGCACGCCATCGGCGACTGCCGCGGCGCGCACTACCTCGAGGCGGGGCTGCTCGAGGCCGCGCGGCTGGCGCGCGCGCTGTGAGCGCGCCGCCGGGCGGCTTCCCGCCGCCGCCGGGCGGTTTCCTGCCGCCGCCGCCGGCCCCCGCGGAGTGGCTGTCGCCGGAGTTCCTCGAGGATCCGTATCCGCGCCTCGCGTGGCTCCGGCGCTGCGCGCCCGTGCACCAGGTCGGCGCGTCGCGCGTCTTCCTCGTCGCGAGCTGGCAGGGGATCGAGGAGGCGCTCGCGGACCCCGCGTGCTCCGCGAACCTGACCGGCGTGTTGATCCGCGGCGCGTCCGGCGAGCCGGAGGGGCGTGCCTTCGGCGGGGTGGGCGACGCGAGCGCCGTGCTCGCGACCGCCGACCCGCCGCTCCACGACGTGCACCGGCACGTCGTGCAGCCCGTGCTCGCGGCCGGGCGCGTGGTGGCGCTCGAGCCCGCCCTGCGCGAGCGCGTCGCCCGGCGCCTCGCGCCCTTCGTGGCCGGCGGCGGCGGCGAGTTCACGGCCGCCGTGTCCGACCCGATTCCGAGCGAGGTGATCTCGGGCCTGCTGGGCTTTCCGGAGGAAGATCTGGCCGACGTGATGGGCTGGGCGATGCAGGGCGGGGCGATGCTCGCGGGAACGATCGGCGCCCCGGCGCTGCGCGAGCTGATGCGCGAGACGGGACGGCTCACCGCGTATCTGGCGCGACATTTCGCCGCGCATCGCCGCGGCGCGCCCGTGCTCGACGCGCTGCTCGCCGCGGTGGAGGAGGGCGCGCTCACGCCCGGCCAGGCGATCGGCATCGGCGTGGTGCTGGTGGGCGCGGGCGGGGAATCCACCGCGAGCCTGGTCGGCAGCGCCGTGCGGATCCTGGCCGAGCGCCCGGCGCTCCAGGCTCGGCTGCGCGAGGCGCCGCGCCTGCTGCCGAGCTTCGTCGAGGAGGCGGTGCGCCTCGAGTCGCCCTTCCGCGGGCACTATCGCGCCGTGCTCCGTCCGACGCGCCTCGGCGGCGTGGCGCTCGAGGCCGGCGACCGCCTGCTCCTGCTCTGGGCGAGCGCGAACCGCGACGAGGCGCGCTTCGAACGGCCGGACGAGCTCGACCTCGCGCGCCGGCACCCGCGCGACCACCTCGGCTTCGGCCGCGGCATCCACTTCTGCGTCGGCGCGGCGCTCGCGCGGCTCGAGGCGCGCGTGATCCTCGAAGAGCTGCTCGCGCGCACGCGGAGCTTCGCGCTCGATCCGCTGCTTCCGCCCGCGTACGTCCCGAGCCTGTTCGTCCGGCGCCTCGCGCGGCTCCCGCTGCGCGTCGACGCCTGATCGATCGGAGGAAGTCATGAACGCATCGATACCGCCCACGTCCCAGAGCACCGACTGGCGCGTCCGCCTCGGCGTGGGCGCGACCGCCGTGTGGCTCGGGCTCGGCGTGCTCTACATCTCAGGCGTCGTCGGCTGGGGCCACTTCGTGCAGCACAAGGCGCCGGAACTGGGCGAGTTCCTCGACGGCGCGTTCGCGCCGCTCGCCTTCCTGTGGTTCGTGGTCGGCTTCTTCCTCCAGCAGCGCCAGCTCGAGGACAACACCGCGATGCTCTCGAAGCAGCTCGAGGTGATGCGGCAGACGGCGGAGCAGGCGGAGGTGCAATCGCGCGCGATCGCGGCCGACGAGCTCCACTCGCGCCAGGACACCTTCCTGCGGATCGCGGACCTGGTGGGCCAGCAGCTCGGCGTGACCGCGGGCTGGATCTACACCTCGTGGGCGGCGGGCGAAGCGGGGGAGATGGACCGCCCGGGCGGGGCGCTCGACCTCTGGCGCACGCAGGGCGCGGGCGACCACGGCGCCTTCGACCGCGCCTGCATCGCCAGCGTCTACAGCGGCCGCCTGCCGGGCGCCGTCTTGTTCTGGGGCACGCCGATCCGCAGCGGCCACAGCGAGAGCTTCATGCGCGCCTTCGAGCGGCTGCTCGTGCTGGGCGAGCGCTGCGATCCGGACGGCGCGATCGCCGACGCGCTGCGCGGCGGCACGCACGGCCGGCTCCATCGCATGATGAGCGAGGCGAAGCCGCCCGCGGCCAGCTAGACGCAAGCGCCCCTCAGCGCGCGCAGCGAGCCGAAGGCGAGCGAAGTGGAGTAGATTGCGCGCCCATGTCGGTGGCACTCGAGCTCTCGGGTCGGCGCATGCTCGTGGTGGGCGCGTCCTCCGGCGTCGGCCGCGCGGTGGCGGAGCTGTCGGCGCGCGCCGGCGCGCGAGTCGTCCTCGCGGCGCGGCGTCGCGACCGGCTCGACGCGGCGGCGGAGGCGCTCACCGGCGCAGGCCACACGGCGTTCGCGCTCGCCTGCGACGTGACGGACGAGGCGCAGTGCCGGAGCGCCGTCGCGCAGGCGATCGAACGCCTCGGCGGCCTCGACGGCTTCGTCTACGCATCCGGCCTCTCGCCGCTCTGCCTGCTCGCCGAGGCCGGCCAGGCGGACTGGCGCAGCGTGCTCGACGTCAACCTGATCGGCGCCTCGCTGGTGACCGCCGCGGCGCTCGACGCGCTGCGCGCGAGCCATGGGCGTGCCGTCTACGTGGGCTCCTACAGCGAGCGCCAGACGCTGCCCGGCATCGGGCTCTACAGCGTCTCGAAGAAGGCGCTCTCCGCGCTGATCGAGGCCTGGCGCATGGAGCATCCCGAGGTGGACTTCACCAAGGTCGTGCTCGGCAACACCATGGGCACCGAGTTCGCGGAGGGCTGGGGCCGCGAGCGCACGCTCGCGATCACCAAGCTCTGGATCGACCGCGGCCTGTTCCCCGCCCCGAAGATGATGCCGCTCGCGAACGCCGCCGAAGCGATCTGCGCCGTGCTCGCGGTGCGCGGCCACGTCGACGAGATCGGCGTGATGCCGCGGCTGCACGACCTGCAGCTCGAGACGTGAAGAAAACTGGTGGAGCTGAGGGGGATCGAACCCCTGACCTCGTGAATGCCATTCACGCGCTCTCCCAGCTGAGCTACAGCCCCACGAAGCCGCGGAGGCTACCGGGGGCGAGGGGTGCCGCAAGGGTCGCAACGTCGCACGACGCCCGGGCCCTCCGGTCCTTCGGTTCCGCTGTGACTGCGGGTCGACCTCCGCGCCCCGGTCCACGCCGCCCGCATCCGCTATCGCGGTCTCTCGTCGCCGGTCGCGGCGTCCAACGGCCTGTTATGTTGCGGCCCGCGCCGGAGTGGCGGAATCGGCAGACGCAGGGGACTCAAAATCCCCCGGCCCGCGAGGGCCGTGTGGGTTCGACTCCCACCTCCGGCACGGCTCGCCGCCCGCATCCGCTCTCGCAGCTGGTCGTCGCCAGTCGCGGCGTCCCGATTGCGCGGCCCCGCGCCCCGTTTTACCGTGGCCCCGGCTCGGATCGGGGCGTCGAATCATCGCGCCGCGGCCGCGTCGAAGCGTCTGCAAGGGAGAGGAGAGGACATGCGGAAGACTCTACGGACGATGGCCCTGTGGACCGCGTTGCTGGTCGGCGGCTCGCTCGCCGTCGGCAGCCCGGCGTTCGCCGACTGCGAGGGGATGCGCGAGTTCACCGGCCTGCTCCAGGGCATGAAGAAGGGCGCCAAGGGCGGCTTCGTCGTGGACAACCGCCAGGGCGACAAGGTGAAGTTCATCCGCGACGCCACGAGCACCGTCGTGGACGAGAGCGGCGGCGCGAAGCCGAAGACGGAATGGGACGGGCTCGCGAACGGCGACTACGTCTCCGTGTGCTGGAAGTTCACGGACAACCCGCGCAAGGCGTACAAGGTCACCGTGAAGCCCGCGCCGAAGGAAGAGGCCCAGGAGGAGTAGGCCGGCGCGCTCGCGGGCGTGGCGTGCGGGGAGTACCGTTCCCGCGATGGCGACTCCCCCGCTCCGTCCCGAGCAGTACGAGCGCTACCGGCGCCACCTGAGCCTGCCCGACTTCGGGCTCGAGGCTCAGCAGCGGCTGCTCGCGTCGAGCGTGCTGCTGATCGGCGCGGGCGGGCTCGGCTGCCCGCTCGCGCAGTACCTCGCGGCGGCCGGCGTCGGCCGCATCGGTCTCGTGGACTTCGACGTCGTGGACCTGTCGAACCTGCAGCGCCAGGTGCTCTACGGCACCGCAGACCTCGGGCGGCCGAAGGTGGAGGTCGCGCGGGAGCGCATCCACGCGCAGAATCCCGACGTCGAGGTGGTGACGTTCCGCGAGCGCCTCACCTCCGAGAACGCGCTCGAGCTGTTCCGCAACTTCGACGTCGTGATCGACGGCACCGACAACTTCCCGACGCGGTATCTCTCGAACGACGCGTGCGTGCTGCTCGGCAAGCCCACCGTGTACGGCGCCATCCTCCGCTTCGAGGGGCAGGCGTCCACCTTCGATGCGCGGCGCGGGCCCTGCTACCGCTGCCTGTTCCCCGAGCCGCCGCCGCCCGGCAGCGTGCCTTCGTGCGCCGAGGGCGGGGTACTCGGCGTGCTGCCCGGCATCATCGCGCTGATCCAGGCCACCGAGGCGCTGAAGCTGCTGACGGGCGTGGGCGAGCCGCTGATCGGCCGCTTCCTGCACTACGACGCGCTCAGCATGCGCTTCGACGAGTTCAGCTTCCAGAAGGATCCGGACTGCCCGGTGTGCGGCACGCATCCGACCGTGACGAAGCTCATCGACTACGAGGGCTTCTGCGGCGTGCGCGCGGTGGAGGAGACAGGCGTGCGCGAGGTTTCGGCAGCCGACGTGGCGGCGCTGCGCGCGAGCGGCGAGCGCTTCCTGCTGCTCGACGTGCGCCAGCCCGAGGAGTGGCGGCGGGCGCGCATCGAGGGCGCAGAGTTCGTCCCGCTCGGCGAGCTCGAGGCGCGGCTCGCGGAGCTCTCCGACTGGAAGGACGGCCGCGTCGTCGCGCACTGTCACCATGGCGGGCGCAGCGCGCACGCGTGCGAGCTGCTGGCGGCCGCGGGCTTCACGAACGTCTCCAACCTGGTGGGCGGCATCGACGCGTGGTCGCTGACGGTCGATCCCACCGTGCCGCGCTACTGAGCCGTGGCGCGAAGCGCGATCCCCGACCCGCTCGAGCGGCGCCACCTGATCGAGCGCGAGCTCGAACCCGCGCGCGCGCTCGCGATCGCCGAGGCGTACCTGGGCGAAGGCCGCGCGCTCGAGGCGGTCGCGTTCCTCGCGAAGGCGAACGCCGCGAGCCGACTCGAAACGCTCTGGCAGGAAGCGGTGCGCGCCGGAGACCCGTTCCTCTTGCGCGAGGTCGCGGCCGCGCTCCGGCGCGAGCCCGACGCTGCATCGTGGAGCCAGCTCGCCGACGCCGCAGCGGCGTCCGAGAAGGACCGCTACGCTGCCGAAGCTCGCCGCCAGGCGGAGCGACTCGCGAATCGCCAGGGGGGGTGATGGCGCTGCGGTGTCTCGTGGTGCGCGGGCTCGTGAAGGAGGTCGAAGAGGACCTCAACAAGTTCCTCGCGACCCACGACGTGAACGTGCTGCACATGGCGCAGAGCGAGCACGGCGAGTACATCAGCATCACGCTGCTCTACGACGAGCTCGCCGCGACCGAATAGGGGCGCGGACCTGCGCGACGACATCCGCATCGAGAACGCCCGCGCGCACAACCTCCGGGGCGTGTCGTGCCGGATCCCGGTCGGGCGCATGACGGTGGTGAGCGGCGTGTCGGGCTCGGGCAAGTCGAGCCTCGCCTTCGACACGCTCTACGCCGAGGGCCAGCGCCGCTACGTGGCCTCGCTCTCCACCTACGCGCGCCAGTTCCTCGAGCGCCTGCCGCGTCCGGAGGTGGACGCGATCAGCAATCTGCCCCCCGCGATCGCGATCGAGCAGCGGAACCGCGTCACGAACGCGCGCTCGACGGTCGGCACCGCGACGGAGATCCTCGACCACCTGCGCCTCTTGTTCGCGCGCGTCGGCGAGACGCGCTGCTGCGGCAGGCCGGTGCGCCCCGGCACGGTGGAGGGGGTGACCGAGCGGCTGCTCGAACGCCATGCCGGCGGGCGCGTGACGCTCTCCGCGCCGTTGCCCCGCCGGCGCGGCGAGACGCCCCGCGCGCTGCGCGAGCGCCTCGCGCGCGACGGCTACACGCGCCTGCTGCTGCCGGACGGGAGCGTGGCCGATGCGACCGAGCTCTCGCTCAAGGCGCTGCGCGAGCTCGCGGGCGGCGCGGAGCTCGTGATCGATCGCGTCGCCGTCGGCGCCGATGCGCGGGGACGCATCGCGGAGGCCGTGGCCGCCGCCTTCGCGCGCGAGCGGGAGGTCCACACGCTCACCCCGGAAGGAGAGCGCCGCGTGTTCCGCGAGGGCTTCGCCTGCGACGAGTGCGGCCGGCGCCATCCGACGCCCGAGCCGGCGCTGTTCTCGTTCAACAGCCCGCTCGGCGCGTGCGAGGCCTGTCACGGCTTCGGCCGGACGCAGGCGCTGGACCTGGAGCGCGTGGTCCCCGATCCCTCACGCTCGCTCGCCGGCGGCGCGATCGCCCCGTTCCAGACGCCGAGCGGCCGCGGCTGCCAGCGCGACCTGACGCGCGCCGCCAGGAGCGCGCGGCTCCCGACCGACGTCGCGTGGCGCGACCTCGACGACTCGCAGCGCGCGTTCGTGATGGAGGGCGACGGCGGCGACTGGTACGGCGTGCGCGGCTACTTCGAGTACCTGGAGTCGCGCCGGTACAAGGTGCAGGCGCGCGTCACCATCGCGCGCTACCGGCGCTTCGACCGCTGCGAGAGCTGCGGCGGCACGCGGCTCCGGCCGGAGGCGCTCTGCGTGTACGTGGGCGACCGCCAGATCGGCGAGCTCGCGCGCCAGAGCGTCGGCGAGCTCGGCGCGTGGCTGGGCGCGCTGCGACTGGCGCCCGCCCAGCAGGCGCGCGGCGAGCGCCTACTCGCGGGCCTGCGCGCGCGCGTGGGCACCGCGCGCGAGGTCGGGCTCGGCTATCTCTCCCTCGAGCGGCAGGTGCGGACCCTCTCCGGCGGCGAGGCGCAGCGCATCCAGCTCGCGACCGCGCTCGGCGGCGCGCTCACGGGGACGCTCTACGTGCTCGACGAGCCCTCGGTGGGCCTGCATCCGCGGGACGTCGAGCGCCTGCTGCGCGTCCTCCATGCGATCCGCGACCAGGGCAACACCGTGGTCGTGGTCGAGCACGCGGCGGAGATCGTGCGCGCCGCGGATCACGTGATCGACCTCGGCCCCGGCGCGGGCCGCGCCGGCGGGCGCGTGGTCGCCGAGGGGGGCGTCGCGGAGGTGGCCGCGAACTCCGCGTCGCTCACGGGGCGGATGCTGGCGGGCGCGTTTCGCGTGGAGCGGAAGCGCCGCGGGCGACCGCGCGGCCAGCTCTTCGTGCGCGGCGCCACCGCGCACAACCTGAAGGGCGTCGACGTGGCGGTGCCGCTCGGCCAGCTCGTGGTGGTGAGCGGCGTGTCGGGAGCCGGCAAGTCGAGCCTGGTGCGCTCGGTGCTCGTGGGCCACCTCCGGCGCGATCCCGAGCGCGGACCGTGTCTCGCGGTGGAGGGGGGCGAGCAGCTCGACCAGGTCGTGGTGGTCGAGCCCACTCCGCCCGCGCGCAGCCTGCGCTCCAATCCCGCCACCGTGTCCAAGGCCTTCGACGGCATCCGCCGGCTGCTGGCGGCGACGCCGGAGGCGCGCCGCCAGAAGCTCACGCCCGGCTGGTTCTCGTTCAACGTGCCGGGCGGGCGCTGCGAGAGCTGCGAGGGCACCGGCGAGGCGGTGGTGGACATGCAGTTCCTCGAGGACGTGCGCGTGCCGTGCGAGGCCTGCGACGGGCGCCGCTATCGCAAGGAGGCGGACGCGATCCGCCTGCGCGGCCGCACGGTGTGCGAGCTGCTCGACCTCACCATCGACGAGGCGCAGGGCGTCTTCGCGGACGAGCCGGCGGTGACCGCCCGCCTCGCGCCGTTCGCGCGCGTCGGCCTCGGCTACCTCACCCTCGCGCAGCCGCTCTCGACGCTCTCCGGCGGCGAGCTTCAGCGCATGCGCGTGGCGCTCGCGCTCGGCGAGAAGCCGGCCCGCTCGCTCTACGTGCTCGACGAACCCACCACGGGCCTGCACGCCAGCGAGGTGCAGGTGCTGCTCGACTGCCTCGAGGCGCTGATCGGGGCTGGCGGCAGCGTGATCGTCGTCGAGCACAACCTCGACGTGATCCGGCTCGCCGACCACGTCATCGACGTCGGGCCCGAGGGCGGGCCGGCGGGCGGGCGGATCGTGGCGACCGGGCCGCCGGAGGCGATCGCCGCGGCCCCCGCGTCGCACACCGGCCGCGCCCTGCGGGCGCTCGCCGAGCGCGGCAGCCGGGCGGGGTAGACTCCGCGGCCATGCCGGAACGGCCGGTCCCGCCGAGCGAGATCGAACCGCTCGAGTTCTTCACCCGCTGGCTCCCGGAGGTCGTGGCGGCGGATCCGGAGCGCCGGCGCCGGCTCGGCGACACCGCGGCGACGCTGCAGTTCGACCTGGTCGGCGACGGCGGCGGCAGCTTCCTGCTGCACGTCGCGTCCGGCGCGGTGCGGGGCGAGTCGGGGCCGGCGGCGGCGGCGGACCTGCGCCTCGAGCTCGACGTGGCGACCTGGCGCGCGCTGAACGACGGCTCCCTCTCCGCGCCGGAAGCCTTCCTGCGCCGCCGCCTGCGCGTCCAGGGCAGCTTCCTCCTGGCCTTGAAGCTTCAGCTCATCATCGGCTAGCGACCACGCAGCGAACGCTTGGGATTCTGGAGCTGCGCCGCGCGCCGGCGCGCGAAGATGCGCTTGTCGTGCGAGCGCCGGAGCTGGTGGCGGAGCGTGTCGAGCAGGCGGTCGGCGGCGTGTCCCGGCTCGCCCGCTGCGGTGTGCGAAGCGACCTCGGTGGACTTGCCGGTCACGCGGCCCGAGGCCGCGTGGCCGAGGCCGTCGGGCGTGAGGGTGACCTCGACGTGCGTCAGCTCCGGGAACTCCTCGACGAGTGCGCGACAGCGCCCCTCGACGTCCTCGCGCACGCTCTCGTCCACGGGCATGTCCTTGAAGTTCACGGCGATCACCGCGTTCGACATCGCATCCCTTTCTGTGTTGGACTGTCTCCAACTTCGGGTTCGTGCGCGCGGGCGTCAAGCGATCCGAGCGCGGTATCCTCGTGGGCTCCCGGAAGCGTTACGAGCGCTGGTGCCTCGCCCGGACTTCAAATCCGGTGAGAGCCGTGGCGACACGGCTCTGGCGGGTTCGATTCCCGTCCGCTTCCGCCAAGCCGTTGACGCGGGTGCACATCGTCGAGCAAACTGCGCGCCGGGGGGCTCGTCACTGTACTCGCGCGTCGAGGCGGCACGCATCCTTCGGGTCACGCCGACCCGCTTGCGCACCTTCGAGCGCATGGACCTGGTTCGGCCCGCGAGCGGACGCGGCGAAGCGGCGTCGTTCGACTTCCGCGATCTGCTGAGCCTGCGCGCGCTCGTCACGCTGCTCGACCGCGGCGTGTCGATGCGTCGCATCCGGCGCAGCGTCGAGAGCGTGCGCGCGCACTGGCCCGAGCTCGAGCGCCCGCTCGGCGCGCTCCAGCTCCAGGACGGCGCCGGCGAGCGCCTCGTCGTGCGCCACGAGGGCTCGTTGCTCGACCCCGACGGCCAGCTGCTGCTCGACTTCGCGGCCGAGGCGGCGGGCGCGCGGCCCGTGGCCGCGCTGCCCGCGACGCCGCCGAGCGGGCCCACGACCGCGCTCGAGTGGTTCGAGCGCGGCTGCCAGCTCGACGCGGAGAGCGCGACCCTGCCGGAGGCGATCGAGGCCTACCGGCGCGCGCTCGCCCTCGAGCCGACGCTCGCGGACGCGCACTGCAACCTCGGCACGGCGCACTACAACCGCGGCGAGCGCGACGAGGCGCGCGCCGCGTACGAGGCGGCGCTCGAGCACTACCCGCCGCATCGCGAGGCGAACTTCAACCTGGCGAACCTGCTCGAGGAGGCGGGACGCCGCGAAGCGGCCATCCACCACTACAAGCGCGCCGTGGCGGCGGACCCGTGCTTCGCCGAGGCGCACCTCAACCTGGCGCTGCTGTACGAGAAGATCGGGATCCCGCGGCGCGGCCGCGAGCACTGGCGCCGGTATCTGCAGCTCGCGCCGGAAGGGACGTGGGCGGACGTCGCGCGGCAGCGCCTGCGCGGCGAACCGGCGCGCGACTAGCGGCTCGGCTCCGCCGCGGGCACCACGCGGAAGGTCCAGCGGCCGAGGGATTCGTCGTCGAGCTGCGCCTCGGCCTGCCAGATCCCGGGCTGCTCCGCCGCCGGCGACAACGCCGCGGTCACGTGCGCGCTCCGGAGCCTCTTCACGGGGCCGCGCTGCGCGAGGCGCCCGGTCGGGTCGGTCCAGATCAGCTCGATCTCGCGGCGGCGCTCGGTCCATTCGGGCTCGACGCGCGCCCACCAGCTCACCGCCGTCGCGCCGAGCGGGAACTCCTCGCGTGAATGGCCCGCGGGCGTGTCGGCCCCGCCCGAGCGGTCGCCGTCGGCGAAGCCGGCCTCCGCGAACACGGGCAGCGTGAGGAAGCGGATCATCCGCTCGGCCCGGAGCTGCCCGGTCTTGCCCGGCTCGAAGCGGCGCTCCGCCTGCTCCAGGTAGAAGACGGCGTTGACGCGGTCGCCGAGCTCCTTGTAGGCGCGCCCGATCTGGAAGTAGGTGAGCGCGACCTCGGGGTCGAGCGCGAGCGCGCGCCGCCAGGCGTCGATGGCCTCCGGGCGACGGCCGAGCTCGCGCAGCCACTCGCCGCGGCGGAAGGGCAGGCGCGGATCGTTCGGCTCCTCGCGCTCGCCGGCGAGGAGCGTGGCCACGGCGGCCTCGAGCTGGCCCGCCTGCGCCTGGCGCTCGGCCTCCGCGAGCGCGGCGCCGCTCACCTTCACGTTCGGCGGCGGGTGGCCGGCGGGCAGCGTGGTGCGCCCGCTGTCGAGCACGCGCACGAGGCGCACCTCGAGGTCGGCGAACTCCGCGCGCAGCTCCGGGTCCACGTGCCCCGGCACCGTGGTGCTGCGCGCCCGCGCGACGGCGGCGTCGAGGCGCGCCTCGACGCGGGGGTGGCTCTCGAGGTAGGGGGGCACCTCGAAGCCCAGCTCGGGCTGCCGCTGCGCGGCGAGGCGCTCGAAGAACGTGGCCATCCCCATCGGGTCGTAGCCGGCGCGCACCAGGAACGCGACGCCCACCTCGTCGGCCTCCGCCTCGAGCTCGCGGCTGTACGCGAGCTGCAGGCTCTGGCTCACGCCCTCGGCGGCGAGCAACGCACCCGGCTCGTCGGCCGCGACCGCCACGCCCACGCCCAGCACCTTCGCCAGCAGATCGGGGATCGTGGCCTTCTCGATGGAGCGCGCCACGTGGCTGCGCTTCGCGTGCGCGATCTCGTGCGCCATCACGCCGGCGAGCTCGTCGAGCGAGCCGGCGGCCAGGATCAGGCCGGTGTGGAAGTAGATGTAGCCCGCGGGCCCCGCGAAGGCGTTGAGCGAGGGATCCACCACCACGCGGAAGCGGTAGACGAAGGGCTGCGGCTCGACCTGGCGCACCAGCGACTGGCCGATGTCGTTCACCGTGGCGAGCACCAGCGGATCGTCGATCAGCGTCAGGTTCTCGCGCACCGCACGATCGAGCTGCGCGCCCATCTGGCGCTCCTGGGCGGGCGTCACCTCGATCATGCGGTCGAGGGGAGACGCCGAGCCCGGCTTCTGGGCGCAGGCCAGGGCGAGCGCGGCGAGCGCGCTCAGCGCGACGGTTCGTCGGGCTGCCATCGGAGCACGGGCTTGCGCGCGGCCAGCGTCTCGTCGAGGCGCCGCAAGCGCGTGCGGTGGGGCGCGGAGCGCACGGTGTCGGGGTCGCTCTTCGCCTCGGCGGCGATCTCGAGCAGGGCCTCGGCGAAGCGGTCGAGGCCTTCGAGGCTCTCGCTCTCGGTGGGCTCGATCATCAGCGCGCCCGGCACGATCAAGGGGAAATAGATCGTGGGCGGGTGGTAGCCGTGGTCGATGAGGCGCTTCGCCACGTCCATGGTGGTGACGCCCGAGTCCCCGAAGCTCCGGTCGGAGAGCACGCACTCGTGCATCACCGTCCCGGGGTAGGGCACGTGGAAGACGTCGCCGAGCCGCGCGAGCAGGTAGTTCGCGTTCAGGACCGCCATCTCCGAGCAGCGCCGGAGGCCTTCGGCGCCGAGCGAGAGGATGTACGTGTAGGCGCGCACCAGCATGCCGACGTTGCCGTGCTGTCCGTGCAGCCGCCCGATCGTGCCGGGCAGGTCGTCGCTCCAGGCGAACGCGCCGTCGCTGCGCCGCACCACCACGGGCACGGGCAGGTGCGGCGCCAGCAGCTCCTTCACGGCGACCGGGCCCGAGCCCGGGCCCCCGCCGCCGTGCGGCGTGGAGAAGGTCTTGTGGAGGTTCATGTGCATCACGTCGATGCCCATGTCGCCCGGCCGCGCGATGCCGAGCAGCGCGTTCAGGTTGGCGCCGTCGCCGTACACGAGCCCGCCCTTCGCGTGGACGATCTCGGAGAGCTCGGCGATGTGACGCTCGAACAGGCCGAGCGTGTTCGGGTTGGTGATCATGAGCGCCGCCACCTGCTCGTCCATCGCCGCGGCGACCGCGTCGGGATGCAGGATGCCGTCCGCGCCCGACGCCACGGACACGACCTCGTACCCGTTCAGCGCCGCGCTCGCGGGATTGGTGCCGTGCGCCGAATCGGGCACCAGCACCCGCTTGCGCTTCTCGCCCCGCGCCTCGTGGTAGGCGCGGATCATCATGATGCCCGCGAGCTCGCCCTGCGCGCCGGCGGCGGGCTGGAGCGTCACGCGGTCCATGCCGCTGATCTCGGCCAGCAGCTGCTCGAGCGCGAAGAACAGCGCGAGCAGCCCCTGCACGCGCTCGGCCGGCGAGAACGGGTGCGCGGCGGCGAAGCCCGGCAGGCGCGCCACGCGTTCGTTCAGCTTCGGGTTGTACTTCATCGTGCAGGAGCCCAGGGGATAGAGGCCGAGATCCACCGCCGCGTTCCAGGTCGAGAGGCGCGTGAAGTGGCGCACCACGTCCACCTCGGACACCTCGGGCAGGCCGGGCAGGTCGGTGCGCGCGAGCGGCCCGAGCAGCTTCGCGACGTCGGCCGGCGGCACGTCGGACGCGGGGATCTCGGCGCCCCGGCGGCCGGGGCGGCTGCGCTCGAACAGCAGCGGCTCCTCGTAGCCGATGCCCGGTGCGGCGTTCCGGCTCACGTGCTCGCTCCCGCGAGCAGGCCGAGCGCGCGATCGATGGACGCGCGCGACGCCAGCTCGGTGGCGCAGAACAGCACGGCCGGCCCGAGCGCGGGCGCATGGGGCGCGAGGTCGAGCCCGGCCACCACGCCCGCGGCCCGGGCGCGGTCGAGAGCGCGCTCCGCCGGCTCCGACAGGCCGATCACGAGCTCGTTGAAGGTGGGCGCCGAGAAGGGCAGCGAGAGGCCGGCCGTGGCGCGCACACGGGCCTTCGCGTACTCCGCCTTCGCGAGGTTCAGCTCCGCCAGCTCGCGCAGGCCGCGGCGCCCGAGCAGCGCGAGGTAGATCGTCGCCATCAGCAGGCACAGGCCCTGGTTCGTGCAGATGTTCGAGGTCGCGCGCTCGCGGCGGATGTGCTGCTCGCGCGTCGAGAGCGTGAGCACGAAGCCGCGCCGGCCCTCCGCGTCCACCGTCTGCCCGGCGAGGCGCCCGGGCAGCTGGCGCACGTGCGCCGTGCGCGCGGCGAGGAAGCCGAGGTGCGGCCCGCCGAAGCTCATCGGCACGCCGAAGCTCTGCGCCTCGCCGCACACGATGTCGGCGCCGAGCGCGCCCGGCGCCTCGAGCAGGGCGAGCGAGAGCGCCTCCGCCACCGACACGACGAGCAGCGCACCGTGCGCGTGCGCGGCCTCGGCGGCCGCGCGCAGGTCTTCGACCGTCCCGAAGAACGAGGGCTGCTGCACGATGCAGCACGCGACCTCGGGGTCGAGCGCGGCCGCCGGCACCGGGCTGCGGCCGTCCGCCGCGAGCGGCAGCGTGACGACCGCGGCGTCGAGGCCGTCGAGGTACGTCTCGAGCACCTGCCGGTAGTGCGGGTGCAGGCCCGCCGCGACGGCCACCTTGCGGCGCCTCGTCACGCGCATCGCCATCAACGCCGCCTCGGCGGTGGCCGACGCGCCGTCGTACATCGACGCGTTCGCCACCTCGAGCCCGGTGAGCGCGCAGACCAGCGTCTGCCACTCGAAGATCGCCTGGAGCGTGCCCTGGCTGATCTCGGGCTGGTACGGCGTGTACGAGGTGGTGAACTCGGCGCGGGAGACGAGGGCGTCCACCGCGCTCGGCAGGTAGTGCGCGTAGCTGCCGGCGCCGAGGAACCAGGGCCCGGCCTGCGCATGCTCGTTGCGCGCCGCGAGCGCCGCGAGGTGCTCGAACACCTCCTGCTCGCTCCTCGCCTCGGGCACCTTGAGCGCGCGCGCGAGGCGCAGCGCGGCGGGAATGGGAGCGAACAGCTCGTCGAGGCTGGCATGGCCGGCGCGCGCGAGCATGCGCCGGACGTCGTCCTCGGTGTGGGGGATGTAGCGCAGCGCGGACCCCGCTCCGGACCTACTCGGCGCGGTCTTTCACGTGCTGGCGATAGGCCGAAGCGACGAGCAGGTCGTCGATCTCGCCCGGGTCGTCGGGCTCCACCACGAGCATCCAGCCGTCGCCGTAGCAGTCCTGGTTCACGATCTCGGGCTGCTCGGCGAGCGCCGGGTTCGACTCGACCACGCGGCCGCTCACCGGCCCGAACAGGTCGGCCACCGCCTTCACCGATTCCACCACGCCGAAGGGTTCGCCGCGCTCGATCGTGGCGCCCGCCGCGGGCAGCTCGACGAACACGACGTCGCCGAGCTGCTGCTGCGCGTAGTCGGTGATGCCGAGCACCACGCGCTCGCCTTCGATGCGCACCCATTCGTCTTCGCGCGTGTAGCGCAGCTCCTGAGGAACGTCGTAGTCAGCCACGGAAGACCACCTCACTCGAAGCCCGCGCCGGCGCTCGAACGAACGGCGTCTCGACGACCCGCGCGGCCACCCCGCGACCGCGCACGCTCACCTCGAGACGCGTCCCCAGCTCGGCCAGGGCGGGCGGAACGTAGCCGAGCCCGATCGATTTTTGGAGGGTGGGAGACGGCGCTCCCGACGTCACGACGCCGATGTCCCGGCCGGCGTGGGCGAGCGCGTAGCCGGCGCGCGCGATGCCGCGCTCGGTGAGCTCGAAGCCGACGAGGAGCTTCCGGTGTCCGGCCGCGCGGCGGCGCGCGATCGCCTCGCCGCCGAGGAAGGCGGCGTCGGGCTTCACGAAGCGGTCGAGGCGCGCCTCGAGCGGCGAGGTCTCGTCGTCGAGCTCGTGCCCGTAGAGCGGCAGCGCCGCCTCGAGCCGGAGGGTGTCGCGCGCGCCGAGGCCGGCCGGCGCGAGGCCGTGCGCGGCGCCGGCGGCGAGCAGGGCGTCCCAGAGCGGGGCCGCGTCGCGGGCGGCGCAGTACAGCTCGAAGCCGTCGCTGCCCGTGTAGCCGGTGCGCGAGACCAGCGCCTCGACGCCGGCGAGCTTCGCGCCGCTGAAGGCGAAGCGGGGCAGGGCGGAGAGCGCAGCGTCGCTGCAGCCCGCGAGCACCGCGGCGCTCTTCGGCCCCTGGATCGCCAGCAGCGCCGTCTCGGCGCTGCGGTTCCGGACCACGACGCCGGGCGGGGTGTGGCGCACCACCCAGCGGTAGTCCTTCTCGATGTTCGCGGCGTTCACGCACAGGAACCACGCCTCGTCGGCGAGGCGGTACACCGTCACGTCGTCCACCACGCCGCCGGCCTCGTTGCAGAGGCACCCGTAGCGCACGCGGCCGGGCCGCAGCGTGCCGACGCGGCAGCTCACGAGCCACTCGACGGCGGCGGTGGCTCCGGGCCCGGCGAAGTGGAGCTGCCCCATGTGCGACACGTCGAACAGCCCGGCGCGCTCGCGCACGGCGGCGTGCTCCTCGAGGATCGAGGTGTACTGCACGGGAAGCTCGAAGCCCGCGAAGGGCACGAGCCGCGCGCCGAGCTTCTCGTGGGCCTCGTACAGCGGTGTGCGCTGGAGGGCGGTCACTGGCCCATGCGCTGACGGTGGGCGAGCAGGGTGTTGTGCAGCAGCATCGTGATCGTCATCGGACCGACGCCGCGCCGGTGCGGCGTCAGCAGGCCCGCGACGCCGCGCGCCGCCTCGAAGTCCACGTCGCCTACGATCTCGCCGTCCACCTCGGCCACGCCGACGTCGATCACGGCGGCGCCGGGCCGGATCCAGTCGGCCTTCACGAGCCGCGGCACGCCCACCGCCGAGATCAGCACGTCGGCGCTGCGACAGAGCCCGGCGAGGTCGCGCGTGCGCGAGTGGCACATCGTCACGGTGGCGTTGCGCCGCTGGAGCAGCAGCGAAACGGGCTTGCCCACGATCATGCTGCGCCCGATCACGACGGCGTGCGCGCCGTCGAGAGCGACCCGGTGGCGGTCGAGGATCTCGAGGATGCCGAGCGGCGTGCAGGGGAACAGGCCGGGCTCGCCGAGCAGGAGCTTGCCCGCGTTGAGCGGCCCGACGCCGTCCACGTCCTTCCCGGGATCGATCGCCGAGGCGATCGCGTTCGCGGAGATGGCCTTCGGCAGCGGGAGCTGCACGAGGATGCCGTCCACGCCGTCGTCGCCGTTCAGCTTCGCGACGAGCGCGAGCAGGTCGCCTTGCCCCGTGTCGGCCGGCAGCTTGTGCTCGATGGAGCCCATGCCGACGCGCTCGCAGGCCCGCCGCTTGCCCTTGATGTACGAGGCGCTCGCGGGATCGTCGCCGACGAGCACGACGGCGAGGCAGGGCGCCCGCCGTCCCGCGGCGACGAGCGCTGCGACCTCGCGCGCCATCTGCTCGCGCAGCTCCTGGGCGAGCGCGAGCCCATCGACGACGACCGTGGCTACCGGCGCTCTCGCTACCGACGACAAACGCGCACCCCCTCGCTACGGGACGCGTCCAGCATACCCATCAGGCGGCGGCTTTCGCGCCCTTGCCGCCTTTGCCGCCCTTCTTCGGGCCCTTGCTCGGGCCCTTGCCCGGCGGGTCGCTCTTGCCGCCCGCGTCGCTCTTGCTCTCGCTCGGCGCCGCGGCGGCGGGGGCGTCGTCCGCCGCCGGCTTCGTCTCGGCGGCGGGCGCCGCCTCGTCGGCTTTGGCGGGCTTGCCGCTGCTGTAGAGATCGCTGTACCAGCCGCCGCCCTTCAGCACGAAGGACGTCTTCGAGATCAGCCGGCGCGCCTTCTGCGCGCCGCAGCTCGGGCACTTCTTGACCGGCGCGTCGCTGATGCGCTGCTCGCGCTCGAACTCGTGGCCGCAGCCCTTGCACTGGTACTCGTAGACGGGCATGGGCAGGGTGGGTATCGGAATCGACCGGGCTCCGCCAGCACCTCGAAACGACCTTCGAGGTGGCGTGGATCCCCCCGGCGTCACGAGCCTTTCGGGCGCGTCAGATACGCAACCTTCTCGGCCTCGGCCTCCTCGCCGCCGCTGGTCGAGAGCGTGTCGAGCAGGGCGAGATGGGTCTCGATGCTCTGGCGCAGCGAAGCCGCCAGACGCGAGCGCAGCGAGCGCATGGTGCGGATGTCCTCGGCCAGCTTGGCGGCGCGTCGGTGCGCGGCGTCGAGCACCTTCTCGGCCTTCACCTCGGCCTCGGACACGATCACCTCGGACTCCTTCATCGCGGTCCGCTTCAGGTCCTCGCTCAGGGTCTGCGCGGTGATCAGCGTGTCCTGGAGGATCTTCTCGTTCTGCGACAGCTCGTCGACGCGGCGCTCGAGGGCGCGCACGCGGTCGGCGAGCTGGTCGCGTTCGCGGAGCAGGGCCTCGTAGTCCTCGGACAGGAGCTGCAGGAAGCTCTCGACCTCGATCGGGTCGAGCCCGCGCCAGCGCGATGCGAAGCGATGATTCTGGATGTCGAGCGGCGTGAGTCTCACGGCGGTCCTCCGGGAGGGTGTCGGTCCGACAACTAGACAACTTGACGAACGTCCCCGCTAACGCCCACCCAGCTCCTTGGAGCGGCGGGTGGCGGCGGCCACCGCCTCGTGCACGGCGGCGCGGAAGCCGTGCGCCTCGAGGCGTTCGAGCCCCGCGATCGTGGTGCCGCCGGGGGAGGTGACCTGGTCCTTCAGCGCGGCGGGGTGGCGGCCGGTCTCCTGCGCGAGCTTCGCGGCGCCGAGCACGGTCTGCACGGCCAGCGCGCTCGCGGCGTCGCGGGGCAGGCCCATGCGCACCCCGGCGTCGGAGAGGGCTTCGAGGAACACGAACACGTACGCCGGTCCGCTGCCGGAGAGGCCGGTCACCCCGTCGAGCAGCGCCTCGGACGGCGCCTCCCACGCGAGGCCGACACCCTCGAACAGCGCCCGCGCGAGGGCGCGATCGCGCGGCGTCGCGGCCTCGCCGGCCACGAAGGCGGTGGCGCCGGCGCGCACCAGCGCGGGCGTGTTGGGCATGGCGCGCACGATGCGCGCGCCCGCCGGGAGCGCGCCCGCGAGCGCGGCGATGGGAACGCCCGCGGCGATGGACACCCAGAGCGGGCGCGCGAGCGCGGCGGCGCCGCGCCCGCCGAGCGCGGCGAGCGCGGGCTCGACGAGGCCCGGCTTCACGGCCAGCACGACGACGTCGCTCGCCTCGACCAGGCTCGCGTTGTCGTTGCCGGCCTCGATGCCGAGCGCCTGCTCGAGGTGCTTGCGGCGGGCGGGGTCGGGATCGGCGGCGCGCACGTGGGCGGCGGGCGCGCCCGCCGCGAGCACGCCGGCGGCGAGCGCTTCGCCCATCGCGCCGCCGCCGAGGAAGCCGATGCGCACGTCGTCGAGCCTCGCGTTCATGCCGTTCCTCCTCGCGCCCCGAACAGCGCCGTGCCCACCCGCACGAGGGTGGCACCTTCCTCGATGGCGACCTCGAAGTCGGCCGACATCCCCATCGAGAGCTCCGGCAGGGTGAGCCCGGGCGCGCTCCGGCACAAGCCGTCGCGCAGCGCGCGCAGGCGCGCGAAGGCCGGGCGCGCCTGCTCCGCGTCCGCGACCGCGGCGGGCACGGTCATCAGCCCGGTGAGCCGGAGGTGCTTGCAGCCCGCGACGGCTCGCACCAGCTCGCCGAGCGCCTCGGGCGGGGCGCCGCCCTTCTGCGCCTCGCCGCTCACGTTCACCTGCACGAGCGCCTCGAGCGTGCGGCCGGCCGCCGCGGCCTGGCGGTCGAGCGCCAGCGCCAGCTCGACGCGATCCACCGCCTCGACCACGTCGAAGAGCTCGGCCGCCAGCTTCGCCTTGTTGCTCTGGAGCCGGCCGACGAAGTGCCAGCGCGGCGGGCGCACGCCGGCGGGCAGGGCGGCCGCCACGCGCGGGAGCTTGTCGCGCGCCTCCTGCACGAAGTTCTCGCCGCAATGCGCGAGCCCGGTCGCCACGAGCGCCGCGACGGCCTCGCACTGGGTGAGGTCGAGCCGCCCGCGGAGGAACGCGCGTCTCGTGAACTCGCCGGGCTCCGCCGCCCGCGCCCCGGCCGCGAGGAGCGCCGCGAGGGCGCCCGCGAGGACCGGCCGGGCGCCCGGGACGTGCAGCTCGG
>Ga0187892_10004972_pt1 | contig 21553 bp, 13 predicted proteins | sample MA1701073metaG_FD_139345 | JGI IMG/M metagenome (GOLD analysis project Ga0187892, IMG submission 139345) | Bio-ooze microbial communities from a basaltic lava cave in the Kipuka Kanohina Cave System on the Island of Hawaii, USA - MA170107-3 metaG ... | reverse complement strand
GCCCCGATGGCGACGAGGACCGGCGGCGCGGCGCGAACTGACCCACACGTGAAGCCGACCGACCGGACATGCTTGCGCTCACGCACGCCCCGGACCCGCGACGCCGGACGCTGCACTGCGCACAGCCGCGAAGACCCGGCCCGCTGTGCCACCAACCCAACCAGCAGAAATTCTTCTCTTGGGAGAAGAGACTCTTCGGGGCTGCCTAACTAGTCATTAGACTGCAAGCTCTCTCGCAGCCTTCTCCCCATTTTGCCCGGTGGAAAGGCTGCGAAGCAAGGCCGCGCCCGCTCGTGCCCGCGGGGAGCCGCAGCGTTTCCACGGGCTGGCGCGAGATAGGCTGCGAGCGGCTGCAGCCTATCTCGCCGCGAGGAGGCTGCGGGGCCTCTTCGGCGCCCGCGCCCGGTTGCGTACGGCTGCGTTCGGTCGCGGCCAATCCGCGTGGGCAAGCGGAGCAAGGCTCAGCCGGTCTTCCGCTCGTGCCGCCCGGCGGGCAGGCGCTCGGGCGCGCGGCCGGCGAGGTCGAGCAGCACGGGCACCGGAGACTCGAAGCTGACGCGGTCGCAGCTCGGTTCGACGAGCAGCGAGCCGTGCGGCGTCGGGCGCGGCTGCGCACCCAGGCGAGGTCGCCGAGCCGCGGCGCTACGCGCGCGACCGCGAAGCCCGGCTCGGCGGGTGTGATGCCGAGGACGAACTGCACGAGGTCGCGCGTGGGCGTGCTGCTCCAGCCGAGGCAGTGGGTGCCCTCGCGCCACATCTCGGGCCAGGTGGTCTCGCTGCGCTCGAGGAAGTCGCTCCAGTCGCGGCACAGCTCGGGGATCAGGTCGGCGCGCCCGGCGGCGGCGACGGCGTCGTGCACGGCGTAACGGTAGAAGGGCTCGGCCGCGATGCTCTCGCGCTCGACGTCCCAGTCGGGCGCGACCGGGCCGGTCAGCAGCTGGCCCGGTCCACGCGCGCTATCCCCCCTCCGGGAGCTGGACGACGCAGAACAGATTGCCGTCGGGATCTTCCAGCACGACGTAGTCGGCGCCCGGGTTGTACCGCCACGGATACCGCGTCGCGCCGAGCCCGAGCAAGCGCTCCACCTCGCCCGCCTGGTCGCGCGTGTAGAGGTCGAGGTGGATCCAGCCGCGCTTGCCGGTTCGCTTCACCGGCGCCTGGTCGAGCGAGACGTTCGGGCCCCGGCCAGCAGGATCGCGCAGGATCACGAAGCCGCCGCGGGGATCCGTGTGCTCGACCTCGTAGTGGAGCGCCGCCTGCCAGAACGCGAACATGCGCTCGTACGCGTGGCAGCGCACCACGATCGAGCCGATCCGGACGTGGTCAGGGCCGTCGTCGCGATTCATCGTTCGCGTCTCGTCGGCGTCAGGGCCGGGCTTCCTCGGGCTCGTAGAACTCCCCTTCGAGGTCGGAGAGCTTCTCCTGGAGGAAGGCCCTCGCGTCCTGGATCGCCTGGTTGTAGACGGAAGCCCCCAGCTGGCGCACGAAGAAGTCGAGCAGCTGCTGCGCCTGGAAGTCGCTGAGCTCGAGCTCGAACTCTCCCGCGAGGAGTCGCCGCACAGCGGAGACCAGTTCGTCGCGCCGAGCGTCCGAGAGGGCGATTCGCATGGGGCGGTAGAGCGCGCGGGACGGCATCAGGGAACCTCTTGGGTGCGGGCGCGAGCAGGCTCAGCCAGGATCGCGCGCGAACGCCGCACGGACCGTAGCCGGGTCGAGGTACTCGAAGACTCGATCGATCCGGCCCTCGGAGATGTGGATGACCAGGCAGACCGGGGCGGCGATGAGCTCACCGGATTCCAGCCTGCCATGGAGAATGTGTCGCTGAACGAATCCGCCCGCGAAGAAATGCCGTGCGAGCACCTCGTACCGCCGCTCCGAGACGCGGCCCGTGAAGAACTTCAGGAGCGCCAGGTTCTCTTCGCGCGTCTGCACCCGGTTCGTGACGTTGTGCCAGATCTCGGCCTGCGGAGAATAGAGCTCGTGGATCGCATCCAGATCGCCCCGCTCGATCGCAGCGAAGAACGCCGACGCGATGGTGTCGATCTCATCGGTCACGAGCTGCGGAGCCCCGCGATCTCCGCCTCGCTGAAGCCGGCCTCGCGGAGCACCTCGGCCGTGTGCTCGCCGAGGAGGGGCGGCGGGCGGCGCACCTCCGACGGCGTCGCGCCGAAGCGCGGCGCGCTCCGGAGCACGGGCACGGGGCCGGTCTCGGGCCGCTCGACCTCGATCACGGTGTGGTTCGCGCGCACCTGCGCGTCGGCGAGGAAGTCGTCGAGGCTGTTGATGGCGGCGAGCGGCGCCTCGAAGGTGCGCGCGCGCTCGACGAGCTCTGCGGTTTTCCAGCGGCGGAGCTCGTGCTCGAGCATCCCGAAGAGCTCGCTCGCGTGCTGGAGGCGGCCGAGGAGGCCCGCGAAGCGGGCGTCGCCGACCAGGTCGTCGCGGCCGATCGTGCGGCACACGGCCGCGAACTGCTTGTCCTCGATGACCACCACGACCACGTGGCCGTCGGCGGTCTCCCACGCGCGGTAGAGCTGCTGGCCGACGGCGGCGACGGCCGGCGGGTCGCCGAACGCGCGCGCGCCGAGCACGTCAGGGAGCACGAAGCTCGCGAAGGCGTCGAGCATCGGCACCTCGACGTGCTGCCCGCGCCCGCTCTTCTCGCGCGCGAGGAGCGCGGCGAGCGTGGCCCAGGCCGCGGTGAGACCGCTGGTCTTGTCCGCCACCAGGTTCGAGATGAGCTTCGGCGCCGCGTCGCTGCCGAGGAGCTTCGCGAAGCCGCTGCGCGCCTGGATGACCATGTCGTAGGCGGGCTGGTCCGCGTCGGGGCCCTCGGAGCCGAACCCGTTGATCGAGACGTAGACGAGCCGCGGGTTCTCGCGGGCGAGCGCCTCGAAGCCGAGCCCGAGCCGCTCCATCACACGCGGCCGGAAGTTCTCGACGAGCACGTCGGCGCGCGCCGCGAGCCTCTGCACGGCGGCCTGCGCCGCCTCGCGCTTGAGATCGAGCACGACGCTCCGCTTGTTCCGGTTCCACTGCACGAAGAAGCCGGTCATGTCGGCCTTCCGCACGCCGCCGAGGTAACGCGCGGTGTCGCCGCCCGGCGCCTCGATCTTGACCACGTCGGCGCCGAGGTCGCCGAGGATCTGCGTGCAGAACGGGCCCGACACGATGGTCGAGAGGTCGAGCACCCGGATGCCCGCCAGCGGGCCGCCCATCACTTGCTCTTGCGCGGGCTCACCACGTAGTTGCCGCGCCGTTCGTCGTAATCGAGGTCGATCACACCCTGGTCGCGCGCGTCCTCGAGCAGCGCGTCGAAGGACGGGTAGCCGTAGTAGTCCTCGTTGAAGCCGGGATACACGCGCCGGATGGTCTGCTTCACCATCGAGCCCCAGACCGTGTCGTAGTCGCGCGAGAGAGAGCTCACGATCTCGGCGAGCCGCTCGAGCGCCTCCTCCTTCTTGGTGGGCTTAGCGCCGGCGCTCGTGACCTTCTTCTTGACGGACGTAGGCTTCTGCGCGGCGCGCACCAGATCGTCGTAGTAGATGAACTCGTCGCAGCTCGCGATCAACAGGTCTGAGGTCGAGTTCTTGACGCCGCAGCCGATCACGCGCTTGTCATTTTCCTTCAGTTTGGAGACGAGCGGCGAGAAGTCGCTGTCGCCCGAGAGGAGCGCGAAGGCGTCGATGTGCTCCTTGGCGTAACAGAGGTCGAGAGCGTCCACGACCATGTGGATGTCGGCGCTGTTCTTGCCGCTGTGACGTCCTCGCGGCATCTCCATCATCGAGATGCCGAGCGCGTGCAGCTCGCGCACGGCGCTGGCATAGGCGTTCCAGTCTCCGTAGGCGCGCTTGTAGACGATGCGCCCCTTCTCGAGGAGCCGCTTCAGGACCAGGTCCAGCTTCAGCTCGGTCTTCATGTCGCGCACGCCGATCGCGAGGTTCTCGTAGTCCACGAACACGGCGATCAGCAGCTCGTCGGCCATCGGCCCTCCCGGCCCGTGGCGAACGAGGCCCGGGCGCGACGCATTCTAGGGCGCGGAAGCGAGCGCCGCTCCCGCGCAGCCGTGCGGGAGGGAGCGGAGCCGCGCGTCGAGGCGCGCGCGGAGCTCGGCGGGTGAGAGCCCGAGCGCCTCCGCGTTCACGAGGTGGGGGAGCACCGAGCGCTTGTGCGTGCACATGCGCGCGGACTTGGCGATCAGGCTCTCGCGGCGCGCCATCAGGTCCACCAGCCAGTCGTTCGTGATGCTGTTCGAGATGCCGAAGAACGACTCGACCGAGCGGGGCAGCGTGAAGTCGAGCTGGGTGCGGTCGTCCGTGATCGGCGGGATGTCGCCCGCGAAGGCGTCGACCTCGTCGTCCGCCATCACGAAGTAGCCGAGGAAGTCCACCGGGTCGCGGATGCCGATGCCCGCCAGGTCGGCGCGCACCCGCGGGTCGGCGAAGTGCGCCTTCAGGAGCGCGCCGTCGGGGGGCCGCGGCTCGACGCTGCCGTTGATCACCCAGCTGTAGAGATAGGGGCTGTGCCAGATCGTCACGTGCGGGAAGGCCGCGGCGGCGGTGCGCGCGATCTGGCGGAGCGCGTCCTCCGGCGTGTAGGAGATGTTGAGCCAGATGCTGAAGATCCCGCCCGGCGCGAGGTGATCCCGCGCCAGCTCGAAGAACTCCTGCGTATAGAGGTTCACGACGCCCGCGGTGTGGATCTCGGGCGGATCGAGGCGGATCACGTCGTAGCGCTTGCGGCTCGAGAGCAGGAAGTTGCGGCCGTCCTGGATGGTGAGGCGGACGCGCGGGTCGTGGAGCACGCGGCGGTTCGTGCGCTCGAAGAAGGGCGCGGCGTACATCACGCCCGGGCTGAGCTCCACGGCGTCGACCTGCTCGACGGGATACTGCGCAACGCTCGAGAGCGAGTTTCCGACGCCGAAGCAGATGCTGAGAATCTCGCGCGGCGCGGGGTGGAGCAGGAACGCGGTGTGCGTGTAGCTCCGGTCCTCGATCACGGTGCCCGTGCCCGCGGTGCCGCGGCCGTCGCCGTAGCGGACGAAGCGCTCGCCCCGCGCGTCCTGCGTGACCATCACCGTGTCCGTGATCTGCTCGCGGTAGAGGAGGAGCGGGCCGTAGCGCTCGGTGAAGACGTCCTCGAAGAGCCGCGGCGGGATCGCGAAGAGCGTCACCGCGAAGCCCGCGGCGGCGAGGCCTCCCGCGAGCTGCGCCGCCCGGCGCGGGGCGCCCTCCGCGAAGAGGGTGACGCCCGCGACGAGGTTCAGGCCCACCAGCGTGAGGAAGGTGCCGCGGAGTCCGAGGAGGGGAAGCAGCGCGAAGCCCACCACGAGCGCGCCCGCGATCGAGCCGAGCGTGTTCACGGTGTAGGCGAGCGCAATGCGGCGCGCGAGCGTCCGCGGCGTGGTCACGACGACGCGCGCCACGAACGGGAAGGCCGCGCCGAAGAGGAGCGTGGATGGGAGCAGGATCAGCCCGGCGATCCCGAAGATCAGGAGCATCACGCGGCCCCAGGAGGTGAGGCCGCCGATCGCGATCGCGGCCTCGGGGATCCAGTCGAGGAGCCGCATGTAGACGAGAAGCGCGACGATCACGCTCGCGCCGATCCCGAGCTGGAGCGCGCCGTAGACCACGAGCGGCCGGCGCACGCGGTCCGCGTACACCGCCGCGACGGCGCTCCCGCCGCCGATCCCGAGCAGGAACATCGCGAGCATCGCCGTGTAGGCGTACGTGGAGTTGTGGACGAACTGCTCGAGGGCGCGCGTCCAGAGCACCTCGTAGCCGAGCGCCGTGAAGCCCGAGACGCCGAACGCGAGGACGGCGAGCACGGCGCTCCGGGGGAGCGGGTCGCGCGCGGCGGCGGGCGCGGCCGCCACGGCCGCCTGGCGCGACGCGTGCCGCCCGACCGCGACCGCCACGAGGCCGACGGCGAGGTTCAGCGCCGCCGCGAGGCTGCTCGTCGCGGTGAGGCCGAGGGCGGAGATCAGTGCGAAGCCCGCCGCGATCGCGCCCGCCACCGCCCCGAGCGTGTTCACGCCGTAGAGCCCGCCCGCGCCGCGCCCCACCTCGCCGTCGCGCTCGATCGCGGCGCGCGAGAGGAGCGGCAGCGTCATGCCCATCAGCGTGGTCGGGATCAGCAGCACGGCCGCCGCGAAGCCGAAGCGCGCGAGGATCAGCAGCGGCGAGGACGGGCCGAGGCTCGCCGCGAGCCAGCCGTACGCGGGGCCGAGCTCGAGCAGCACGCGCGGCGTCACGATCCCCGTGAGCCCGACGCCGATCTCGACGAGGCCGAACGCGAGGAGGGGGCGCTCGAGCCGGTCCGCCATGCGCCCCGCGAGCCACGCCCCGAGCGCGAGCCCGCTCATGAACGCGCAGAGCACGGTGGTCACGGCGTACACCGTGACCGAGAGCGTGAGCGCGAGCGCGCGCATCCACACGACCTGGTAGATGAGGCCGCTCGCGCCGGACACGAAGAAGAGCGGGAAGAGGAGCCGGAGACGCACGACGGGGGCGGAGGTCATGGCAGCTCGGCTCGCGGCGCTCGGCCCGGCGGAAGGAAATTGAGGACCCACAGGATTAGCAGAGCCACCGCGATCGCACCGCTCGCGGCGAGGAGAAGGACGCGCAGTGTCGCGGGGGGCGCGCGGAGCGTGAGGGTGTGCTCCCCGGCCGGGAAGGCGACGACCACGCCGCCGAGGAAGTCCGGGACGCTCTCGACGCGCGCGCCGTCGAGCGCGACGCCGAGCGCGGGATCGAAGGAGTAGGCGAGGCGCACATAGCCGGGCGCGCTCGCGCGCGCCACGAGCTCGACGGAGGCGAGCGACTCCGCGTGACGGAGCACGGCGAACTCCGCGTGGCCGGTCGGCGCAGCGCTCTCCGCTTCCGCGAGCCCGCGCTCCACCAGGAAGCGCTCGGCGCGCCCCGCGCCCCGCGCGAGCTCCATGCGGTGGAGGAGCGGCAGGAAGAGCTCGTAGTCGCGCTTCGAGGCGGTGCGGGAGAGCGCGTCGAGCGAGCGCTGGCCGCGGCCTTCCAGCGGATCGCTCTCCCAGCGCGCCAGGAGCCGCGCGAGCGGAGGCTCCCCTGTGAGCGTCTCGAGCCGCGGGGCGAAAACGGCGGGCGAGGCCTCCGTGAGCCGGAGGAGCCCCGGGCCGCGGCGCTCGAACCCCGCGCCGAGCGGGAGCGCGGCGAGCCGCGCGGGCACGTCACGGTCCACGAGCCAGGCGACGTGGAGGAGCTGGAGGAGATCGAGCGCGTCCTCGGAGAGCACGGGCGGCCGCTCTGCGAGCTCCTGCACGAGCTTGCCCACGAGCGCGAGCTGCACGTTCACCGCGAGCGGCGCGCCCTGCGGAAAGCCGCCGAACGGGACGCCGCGTCCGGTCCAGAGCGGCGCGAGGGAGCTCAGCCCGTAGACGCCGTCCACGCCGTCCGGCGTCGCCGTCACGTCGAAGCTGCGGCCGAGGTCGCCGCGCGGGATCTGCTCGTAGGTGGCGAAGGCGCCGGCCGGGACGTAGCGGAGCGGGGTGGGTGCCTCGAGCTGGTGCCAGACGGCGACGGCCGTGAGCGCGACCAACGGGAGCGCGAGCGTGAGGCGCGGGCCCGAGTGGCGGAGGGCGGCCCCCGCGAGCTCGAGCGCCGCGGCCGCGAGCGGCGCCACGAAGAACGGAAGCGCGAGCGCGGCGCGCTCGCCGAGGAGCGCGATCGAGAGGAGGCACGTTGCGAGCCCGGCGGCCGGGGCGCGCCAGCGCGCGTGCGCCGCCGTCAACGACAGGGCCGCCACGCCGAGCGCGAGCGCACACCAGAGGAGCCCGGGCGAGGCGACGAAGATCCAGCGGAACGAGCCGTGGCTGAGCCCGAGCGCGATCGCGACCGGCTCGAGCTCGAACGAAAGTGCCGCGCTCTCGAGACCGAGCGAGACGAGGGGAAGCCCGCGGACGAGCGGGACGACGAGGGCCGCCGTGAGCACGCCGAACGCGGCGACGGACGCCGCGAGGGCGAGGAGCGCCGGCGCGGGCCGCCGGAGGCGCTGCGCGAGCGAGACCGCGGCGAAGGCGAGGAGCGCGGGCAGCACGTGCGCCGAGGTCGTGAGGTGGCCCGTGGCCATCGCCGCGAGGAGGAGCGCGCCGCCCGCGAAGAGGCGCAGGTTCCCGCGCCGCGTGCCATCCGCGCCGAGCGCCGCGGCGAGGAAGAGCGGGGCCGCGATGTACACGAAGAGGCTCGGGTGATTCCCGATCACGGCGAGCAGCCGCCAGCGCTCGGCGTCGTGGACGTAGAGGAGCCCGCCGAAGAGCGCCGCGAGCGGCGGCAGGCCGAGGCGCACGAGAAAGAAGTGGAAGGCCGCGACCGAGACGAGCTGCCCGGCGAAGAGCACGAGCTTCGTCGCGGCGGCGACGTCGCCGAGCAGGAGCCCGAGGCCGCCCGTCACGAGCGGGTAGCCCGGCGCGAAGAACTCGAGCAGCCGGTAGCCGCCGTACCAGTCGAAGGTCCAGCCCGGGTAGCTCCCCGCGGCGAGAGCGCGCAGCGCGAACCCCGCGCGGGCCAGGTGGCTGTGCGCGTCGAAGAAGATGGGGAGCCCGTCGCCCAGGAACGCGCGCAGCACGAACGCCGCGTAGAGGACGAGCGCGGCGCCCAGCAGGCCCGGGCGCTCGAGGAAGGCGCGCGGCCCGCTCATCGCGCTCTGGCGGCGGTCCCGTCCGGGGGCAGCACGCTCACCAGCGAGAGCGTCCCGATCGCGTAGACCACGGCGGCGATCAATGCGACGCGCGTGAAGCCGAGCTCGATGCCGAGGATCACGGCGAGCACGGTCGCAGCCACCGAGGCGACGCCGTTGACCGCCCACGCCCAGGGCACGAGGCGCGGCTCGACGCGGCGGAGGAGCTCGAGGCCCGTCGGGAAGAACATCCCGAGCGCGAAACCGAGCGGGAACTGGAGTGCGACGGTCGTGGCGATGCGGAGCGTGAGGCTCGCGCCGAGCATCGCGTCACGCACGACGGCGAGCGCGCCCACCTCGAGCGCCACGAGCGTGACTGTGACGGCGAGCAGTCCGAGCAGGAAGCGGCGCGGGCGTCCCCACGCGCGCCGGCAGGCCGCGGCGCCGAGCGCCGCCGACACGATCAGCGAGAAGATCGTGACCGAGAGCGAGTACGTCGGATAGCCGAGCAGCAGCACGTACTTCTGGACGAAGCTGATCTCGATCAGCATGAAGCCGAGGCCGAGGCCGAGGAAGTAGAGGAGGAAGCGGAGCGTCGCTCTTCCGCCGAGCGCGCCGACGCCGCGCCGGAGCAGCGGCAGCACGATCAGGAGCCCGCCGAGGAAGAGCGCCTGGCCCAGCATCATCAGCAGCACCACGAGCCCCGTAGTCGAGCCCGGGAACATCCAGAAGATGTCCTGACTCCCGAAGAGGCCCCGCCACGGCACCACGTTGAAGAAGAAGGGGCGGTCGTCGGTCGCGGGCTCGAGCACGAAGTGGGTCTCCGCGATCCGCTCCGCGAGTTGGTCCGGCGGCGCATGGACGACCCGCGCCAGCGCGTTCGTCTCGCCCGCGGGCGACACGTCCACGCGGAAGGACGTCTCGCGGCAGAACGCGGCGAGCTTCGCGAGCTCCTCCTCCGTGAACGGCGTCTTCTTCACGACCAGGCTGTGGTTTGCGGAGCTCACGCCCTGCGCTTGCGTGACGACGACGAGGTGGCGGCCGGGCTCGGTGACGCCGGAGCGCTCGAGGGCCTCGCGCGCGACGAGCGTCAGGCGGCTCACGAGCGGCGGCGGGCCCAGCGCCTGGATCACGTCGCCGAGGATGATCGACACCATGCCGTCGTCCTCGAGGCGGCGGAAGTAGTCCTGGAACGCCTCGACGGTGTAGAGGTAGCTCTCGGCCAGCACGTAGGCGCCGGTCGTCTGCGCCGAGAACGTGTCCACGGCGGTGATCTGGATCAGGTCGAAGCGCTCGCCGGCGGCGCGCGCGAAGTGGCGTCCCTCGCCCGCCACCAGCTCGACCTCCGGGCGCCGTGCCATGTCGCCGGTCCATTCCGCGAAGAGGGTCCGGTGCAGCTCGATCGTGATGGGCTGGAGATCCACCCCCGTGACGTGCGCGCTCCCCTGCCGGAGCGCGTTCAGGACGTCGATCCCGCCGCCCACGCCGATCACCAGCACGCGTTCTTGCGGGCGGATCGCGTACGGCGTGCGGAGCAGGTGGACGTCGAGCATCGCGAGGAGCTCGGGCTCGCGCGTGTCGATCACGTCGGAGCCGTTGTGGCCGTCGTACTGGATCGAGAACGTGCGGGGCCGCTTTCCCTCGTAGCTGCGGGGCAGGCCGTTCCAGCCCCACCAGCCGCCGCGCTGGTCGCCGATGCGGAAGACGTCCACGCGGTTGACGGGGCTCCAGCGCGTGAGGGAGACCTGCGTGTTCGGGTCGCGCAGCGCCACGCCGAGCGCCTTGGTCTCGGCGGGCAGGAAGGTGATCACGCGCTCGGCGAGGGGCGCCGCGAGCACGAGGGCGAGCGTGAGTGCGCCGTACGCGAGGCGCTCGCGCGCGCTCGGCGCGTAGCAGAAGGCCGCGGCCGCGAAGAGCGCCGCGCAGAGGGCGACCGCTGTGGCGCCGGTGGTGAAGGTGAGCGCCGCCACCGCGGCGAGGCAGCCGAGGCCGGCGCCGAGGAGGTCGGCGGCATAGAGGCGGTCGGCGCGCTCGGGATGCGCGGCGAGCGGTGCCGCCACGGCGAGGCCGCCGAGCAGGAAGGGGACGGCCACCGTCGCGTAGTAGCCGAGGAGGCCCAGGAAGAGCCGGCTGGAGCCGAGCGCCGAGGGGTCGATCGGCCGCGGGCCCAGAAGCCACATCGCGACGAGGAGCGCGACGCCCGCGCCGGCTGCACTCCGCGCCGCGAGCGGGCCGGCGCCGCGCGCGAGCCAGTCGGGGCGCGTCGCGAGCAGCGAGCCTGCCGCAGCGAAGCCGAGGAGCGCGGTGCTGATCGTGAGGTACGCGAGGTGGTACCAGATCGTGAGCGAGAAGATCCGCGTCAGCAGGATCTCCTGCATGAGCACCGCGACCGAGCAGAGGCCGATGCCGGCGTAGAGCGAGGCGGCCGGGCGGCTCGCTCCCGCGGCATCGATCGAAGCGGCCATCCAGCTCTCCTGCTTCCGCCCGCGCGGACGCGTCAGGGAATCATGCATGGCGGAAGTCCGCCACGTGCAAGCCCGGCGCGCAGGCGAGCGGAGTCCCGGGCCGGCCCGTAGCATCGCGGCCTCATGAGCGTGCGCCAAAGACCGCAGGCCTGGGCAGCGCTGCTGCTGGCCGTCGCGGTCGCCGGGACGCTGGCGCTGCTCCACCGGCAGGCAACCCGCGACGACGGCGCGCCGTTCTTCGTGGCGGAGGCGCCCGCCGAGTGGATCACCTACCCGCTCGCGCCGGTGCCGGTGCGGCCACAGGGCGAGCTCGACGCCAGCTTCACGCGGCGCTTCGTGCTCGATCAGGTGCCCGAGCGCGCGTGGCTCGCCGTGCGCGTGCACCGCAGCGGCTCGCTCGCGCTCAACGGGACGCCCATCCCGTTCCCGCCGCTCGACGGCCGCGCCTGGAAGGAGCGGCGCGAGGCGGACGTGGCGCCGCTGCTGCGGCCCGGCGAGAACGTGCTCGAGGTGCGGTGCGTCGCGCGCTCGGGCCCGGCGGCGCTCTGGCTCGTGCTCGAGGGCGATGGCCTCCAGGTCGTGAGCGATGCGAGCTGGACCGTCACGCAGATGGGCGCGGAGGAGGCGCCTGCGCGTCTCGCCCGTACGCCACTCTCCGAGTGGGGGCGCGCGGAGCCGGATCTCGAGCTGCTCGACCGCGAGAACCCGCGCCCGCTCGCGGCACTGCGCGCGCGCGCCGGCGAGATCGCGGCGCTCTTCGCGGCCGGCGCCGTGCTCTCGCTCGCGATCGCCTTCGCCCTCCGCCGGCGCGGCGCCGAGCCGCTACCGGCCGCCGCCTGGGCGGCGGCCTGGCTCGTGATGAGCGGCGCATGGCTCGCCCTGTTCGTGCACAACCAGGGCCTGCACGGCGCCTGGGGCTTCGACTCGGCCTCGCACCAGATCTACGTGAAGGTCGTGCTCCAGGAGGGGCGCCTGCCGCTCGCGGACGAGGGCTGGCAGATGTACCAGCCGCCACTCTACTACCTGCTCTCGGCCGGCTGGCTCGCGCTCGGCGGCTTCACGACGATCGACCAGGCCGCGGTCGAATGGCTGCGCTGGCTCGGCTTCGGCGCCGGCATCCTGTCGGCGCTCTTCGTGCTGCTCGCGCTCCGTGAGCTCTTCCCGGGGCGCCCGGGCCTCGTGCTCTGCGGCTTCGTGTTCGGCGCGAGCCTGCCCGTGAGCCTCTACCTGTATCAGTTCAACACGAACGAGATCCTCGCCGCGACGCTCTCGTCCGGCTCGCTCTGGTGGACGATCCGCATGCTGCGTCGGCCGGAGAGCGGACTCTTCTCGCACGCCGTCCTGGGCGTCTTCCTCGGCCTCGCGATGCTGGCGAAGTTCAGCGCGCTGATCCCGGTCGTGCTGTCGCTCGGCGTGCTCTTCGCGGCGCGCTCCTTGGCCGAGCCGCGCCGGCTCTCGCGACACGCGCTCGGGCTCGCGGTCACCCTCGCCTGCCTGCTCGCGGTGTGCGGCTGGCACTATGCGCGCGTCGCCCTCCACTTCGACGGCAATCCCTTCGTCGGGAACTGGGACGAGGCGAGCGGCCAGGCCTGGTGGCAGGACCCCGGGTACCACACGCTCGGCGACTACACGCGCTTCGGGCTCGCCCTCGAGCGGCCGCTGATGAGCGCCGTCGCGGGTGTCCCCGACGCGCTCTACTCGACGCTCTTCGGCGACGGGATGGTCTCGGGGGTCGGCCGGACGCACACGCCGCCGCCCTGGCACCGCGAACGCATGGCGGCGGGCTACCTGCTGGCGCTGCTGCCCGCCCTGGCGCTCGGGGTGGGGGTGCTCGTCGGCTTCGCGGACTTCGTCCGGAGGCCGCGCGCCGAGCGGTTCCTCGTGATCGCGGTGCTCGGGGCGACCGTCTACGCGATCCTCAGCATGACCTTGCGGCTCCCCTTCTATGCGCAGGCGAAGGCCTTCTATGGCCTCTCCGCGCTGGTGCCGCTCGCGTTCTGCTTCGCGCTCGGCTTCGACGCGCTCGTGCTGCGCGTGCGCGCGCTCGCGCCGCTCGGCCTCGCCTGGCTCGTGGCCTGGGCGGCGCTCGCGCATCTCACCTACCGGGGCGATCCCGCGCGGCTCCCCCTCGACCCGCTCGAGATGGAGCTCGCCGTCGACGAGGGGCGCATGGTCGCGACGGCGAAGGAGGCGCTCGGCCGCGGTGACCGCGAAGCGGGGATCCTGGCGCTCCGCCGCGCGCTCGAGCTCGACCCGGACCGCGGCGTCCTCCACCAGCTGCTCGCGGAGCAGCTGCGTCTCGCCGGGCGGCGCGACGAGGCGCTCGACGCCGTGCGCGCGGGGCTTCGCGTCTCGCCGGCGGGCCAGACCCTCCACGGGATGGCCGGCGAGCTCTGGCTCGAGAGCGGCGACCCCATGCGCGCGGCGTACCACTTCGGCGCGTCGGCGAGCCTCTTGCCGGGGCACGCGCACGGCCACATCGAGGAGGCGCGCCGGCGGCAGGCCGAGGCGCTGCGCGCGGCGGGCCGCTCACGCGAGGCGCTCGCGCTGCTCCAGGGGCTCGGGCCGCTCTCCGCGTCGAGCGCGCGGCTCTACGACGAGCTGCGGCGCGAGACGGAGGCCGGCGCGGAGGCGGACGGGGCCGCGGCGGGCCAGCGCGAGAACAGCACGGCGGCGAGCCCGTAGCAGGCCGCACCGAGCAGGAACACGGGCGTGTAGCCGAGCTCGATGGCCAGGATGATCGCGGTGACCGACGCCGTCACCGACAGCGCGCCGTTGATGCCCCAGACCCAGGGCACGAGGCCGCCGCGTCCGGAGAGCTCGAGGGCGCGGATCCCGGTCGGGAACGGCATGCCCATCAGGAAGGCGGGCAGTGCCACGAGCAGCACGGAGCTCGCGAGCCGCACCGGGAACGGGCGGCCGAGGAGCGCATCGATCACGTCGGGCAGCAGGAAGGCGTAGGCGACGAGCAGGAGGGCGGCGGCGCCGATCCGGGGCGTGAGGCCGGCGCGGAGGCGCTCCGGGGCGAGCCTGCCCGCCACGAAGCTTCCGAGGCCCGAGGCGAGGAGCATCGTGCTGAGGATCACCGCGAGCGAATAGACGGGCTTGCCGAGCAGGAGGATCAAGCGCTGCAGCAGCCCGATCTGGACGACGATGTAGCCGAGGCCGAGGCAGGCGAAGTAGCCGAGCACGAGCGGCCAGCCGGGCCCGCGCACGGCCCCGCCGCGCAGCAGCAGCGGCACGCCGATCGTCGCGACGAGCAGCAGCACCACCGCGCCGAGCAGGTGGATCAGGGAGCGCGTCGCCGTGAGGTTTCCCTGGAATGCGTTCTCCTCGAAGCGGCCCGCGGCGCCGAAGCCGAGCATCCGCGCGAGCTGTGTCGTGGGCCGCACCATGTTGAAGAAGAACGGGCGGTCGTCAGTGGCGGGGCTCCAGTCGACGCCCGACCACGCGCCGTCCCCACGCTCCACGCCTTCGAACCAGTCGGCGACGACCGTGTCGCTGATGCGGTCGGGTGCGAGCGCCACCAGCAGGCGGGCCTCGGCGCTGAAGCGCTCGACGGCCCGGACCTCCTCCGCCGTGAACGGGCTCTTCTTCATGAGCAGCGTGGACGCCTGCTCGTGCTGTCCGGCCTGCTGCGGCGTGCGGAGGAGCAGCGCGTGCTGGCGCGGGTCCGCGGCGCCCGCCTCGCGCCAGGCGGCGAACGCGGTCGCGAGGAGGCGCGGCGTCTCGAAGGGATGCCAGCGCGAGACCGAGAGGATGCCGTCGGGGGTCAGGTGCCGGTGATAGTCGCGAAACGCATCTGTCGTGTAGAGCAGGTTCTCGGTGAGCGCGAAGGCTCCGGCGCTCGACGCGGCCCAGGTATCGATCAACGAGGCGAGCACGACGTCGAACTGCTCGTTCGAATTCGCGATGTAGCTCCGCGCGTCGCCCACCACGGGCGTCACGCGCGGGTCGAGGTAGATGGGGCCGGTGAAGTCGCCGAACAGATGGGCCGAGGTCTCGAACACGAGGGGGTTCACTTCGACGGCGCGCACGTGCGCCGCGCCGTTCGCCAACGCGGCGAGGATGTCGCGCCCGCCGCCGCTGCCGATGATCAGGACGCGCGGCGCCCGCTGGAGCCGATAGGCCGCGGCCGTGTAGTCCGTGCGGAGGAAGGAGACCTTCTCGAGATCGCCGTCGAAGGGCAGCATCACCGTGGTGACGCTGTTGTCGATCACGATCTGCCGGCGCGGAAACGGGCGGGTCTCCTCGGGTCCGACGCCCACCATCGAGAAGGCGTTCCAGCGGATCGCCTCGGACGCCACGACGGTCACCGGCTTGCGGAGCCGCATCCGCTCGAAGCTCGTCGCCGGCACGAGCGCGAGGACCGCGACCGCCGCGAGCGCCACGGCCCCGGCCAGCCAGCGCCCTCCACGCAGGGCTCCCGCGAAGTAGAAGGCGACGAGCGCGGCGAGTGCGCTCGCCGCGAGCATGCTCTTCGGGCCGCCGAGCAGGCTGAGGGCCGGGATCACCGCCAGGGCGCCGAGCGCCGACGAGCTCAGGTCGACCGCATAGAGGCGGTTCGCCTCCTGCGCGCCGTGGAACAGGAGCAGCGAGATGCAGACGCCGGAGGCGAAGAAGGGCAGCGCGAGCAGGGCGTACTCGGAGGCGATGGCCAGGAACGCGGGCAGCCCGAGGAACCGCAGCTGCATGGCGACGCCGACGTAGAGGTAGGTGTAGAAGGCGAGCGGGATCGCGAGCGCGAAGAGCAGCGCGTAGCGAGCGAGCGCCGCGTCGAGACGCTCGCGCGGGAACGCGTCCGCACGGAGCAGCACGAATATGCCGCTCACCGCGAAGCCGAACAGGGCGACGGAGATCGCGAGGAACGCCCCGTGGTAGTACTGGACCACGGAGAAGAGCCGCGTGAGTGCGGTCTCGCAGAAGATGGTGATGGCGGCGAGCGCGCCGATCGCGAAGTAGTGCCGCCGCGCCATCGTTCCCGCTGCTACTCCTCCACGCGCTCTGCGCAGGACGCGCGAGGATAGCGGGTGCTACTCGCCGATCCGCCTCGCGACCCATGCGGGCGTCCGGCGGCGAACGCGGGCCCAGAGCCGCGCGACCGCCTGCCCGGCGTCTTCGACCAGCACGTACGCGACCGGCACCACGACCATGGTGAGCAACGTCGACGAGATGAGCCCGCCGATCACGAGCACGCCCATCGGCTGGCGGAACTCGGCGCCGTCGCTCCGCGCAACCGCGACGGGGATCATGCCTGCGATGGTGGCGACCGTGGTCATGAGCACCGGCCGGAGGCGCACGGGCCCCGCCTCGAGGATCGCGGCGCGGGCGCCGACGCCGGCCTCGCGACGCTGGTTCGCGTAGTCCACGAGCAGGATGCCGTTCTTCATGGCGAGGCCCATCAGCGCCACGAGCCCGATCTGCGCGAAGATGCTGAGCCCCAGCCCCGAGAGCCGGAGCGCGGCGAACGCGCCCGCGAACGAGAGCGGCGCGGTCAGCATGATCACGGCGGGCTGCGCGAAGCTGTTGAACTGACTCGCGAGGATCATGTAGAGCGCGGCCAGCGCCATCAGGAAGGCGAACTTCACCGAGTTCGCCGAGTCCTTCATGCGCTCGGCCTGGCCCGTGTGTCGCCCCTGGTAGCCGGGCGGGAGCGCGGCCGCGGCCACGATCTCGTCGAGCCGATTCGCCGCCTCCCCGAGCGCCACGCCCTCCGGGAGGTTGGCGTAGAGCGTGATGCGGCGCGCGCGCGCGTCGCGCTCGATCTGCGCGGGGCCGCTCGCGACCTCGAGTGCGGCCACGTTGGCGAGGTCGACGAGCGCGCCGCCAACGGCGCGCACCTGGATCTGGGCCAGCTCGGCGAGGTCGTCGCGCTGGGCCTCCTCGAGCCGCACCCGCACGTCGAAGCGCCGCCCCTCCTCCTGGAAGGTCGCGACGTCGAACCCGCCCACCAGCGCGCGCACCGTGTCGGCGAGCGCGCGCACGGGCACGCCGAGGTCCGCGGCGCGGTTTCGGTCCACCTGGATCTGGAGCTCGGGCTTGCCGAGCTCGTAGCTCGAGCGCACGTCCACGAAGCGCGGGTCCGACCGCATCGCCGCCACGATCGCCGTGCTCTTCTCCTCGAGCACGCCCAGGCTCGGGCCCGTGATCGCGTACTCCATGTGGTAGGAGGAGAAGCCGCCGCCCGAAATCCACGACACCTCGCTCACCGCGATCACGCGCGCCTCGGGTGCCGCCCGGCGGAGCGCCTCACGCGCCTGCTCCATCACCGCGAACTGGCTCACCGGGCGGCCGCGTTTGGGCGTGATGCCGACGTAGAAGCCGATCTCGTTGACGCGCGCGCGGCTGCCGGCGCCCACCGTCACGAACGTGGTCTCGACCTGGTCGAGCGCGGAGAGCGCGGCGCCCACCTCGTTCGCGACGCGGCGCGCCTCGGCCACGCCCACGCCGAGCGGCAGCTCCACGCTGCCCTCGAATTCGCTGCGGTCCGCGTTGCCCGCGAAGTCGAAGGGGATGCCGCTCGCGAGGCCGATGCCGGCCACGAACGAGAGCAGGGCGACCGCGAGCGTGGCAGCGCGGTGGCGCAAGGCGACCTCGAGCCAGCGACCGTAGGCCTGCTCGAGGCCGCTGTAGCGCGCCTCGAGCCAGGCGAACACGCGGCCGTGGTGCTCTTCGCGGCGCAGCACGCGCGCGCACAGCGTCGGCGTGAGCGTGACGGCGACCAGCAGCGACACCGCGACCGCGAACGAGATCGCGAGGCCGTAGGCGTAGAAGAAGCGTCCGATGACGCCCTGCATGAAGGCGATCGGCAGGAACACCGCGAGCACGGACACCGAGGCCGCCACCGCGGCCGCACCCACGCGCTGCGTGCCGACCGACGCAGCGCGCATCGGCTCGACGCCCGCGTCGATCTCGCGGTGGATGCTCTCCAGCACGATGATGGCGTCGTCGATCAGGAGGCCGATCGAGACCGCGAGCCCCATCAGCGTGATGATGTTCAGCGTGAAGCCCATCACGTAGAAGCAGAAGAACGTCGCGATCACCGAGGTCGGGATCGCGGTGGCCACGATCAGTGTGGAGCGCGTGCTGCGCAGGAAGGCGAACGTGACCAGTACGGCGAGGATGCCGCCCAGTACGATGTCGAAGCCGACGTCGCGCGCCGAGGCCTCGATGAAGCGCGAGGTGTCGCGCGCGATGCTGAGGCGCACGCCCTCGGGCGCCTCGGTGGAGAGCGCCGCGACCTCGGCGCGGATCGCGCGCGCCACCTCGACGGTGTTGCGGCCGGACTGGCGCCGCACCTCGAGCGAGACGCCCTGCACGCCGTCGAGCTGCGCAAAGGTGCGCTCGTCCTCGACGCCGTCCTCGATGCGGGCCAGGTCGGCGAGCCGCGTCGGGGCCCCTTCGCGGAACGCGACCACCACGGCGCCGAACTGGCGCACCGTCTCGACCTCGCCCTTGGTCTTGACGGCGAACTCGCTCTTCCCGGCGCCGGCCTCGAGCCGCCCGCCCGGCACCTCCGCGTGCTCGCTGCGCAGCGCGCGGATCACGTCGTCGATCGCGAGCCCGTAGCTCCGGAGCCGCTTCGCATCGACCCAGATGCGGATCTCGCGCTCGCGCCCGCCCACCAGCGTGGCCGAGCCCACGCCCGGGATGCGCTGGATGCGCTCCTTCACCGTGTACTTGGCAAACTGGGTGAGGTCGCGGATCGGCAGGTCGCCCGAGACCATCACCGAGAGGATCGGCGCGGCGTCGGGGTCCACCTTCTCGACGACCGAGGGCTGGGCGTCGAGCGGCAGATCGGCGCGTGCGCGCGCCACCTTGTCTCGCGCGTCCTGGGCGCGCTGGTCGGCGTCCTCCTCGAGGGCGAACTGCACGAATACCTGCGAGACGCCCTCGCTGCTGATCGAGCGCAGCTGCTCGACGCCGCCGATCGTGTTGAGCTGCTCCTCGATCGGGTCGCTGACCTCGCTCTCGACCGTCTGCGGCGTGGCGCCCTCGAGCAGCGTCGTCACCGCCATGAACGGGAACTCGATGCGCGGGAACAGGTCGGTACCGAGGCGGCCGAGCGAGACGAAGCCGAGCACGACCAGCGCACCGATCAGCATCACCGCGAAGACGGGGCGGCGGATCGAGAAGTCAGCGATCCGCATGCGGAACCTCGCTCGCGTCAGCGCTCCGCATGCGGCACCTCGACCGCCACCTCTGCACCGTCCGTGAGCTGCGTCAGGTTCGGGCCGAGCAGCACGCGCTCGCCGGGCGCGAGCCCTTCCAACACCTCGATACGCGTGGCGTCGAGCTCCTGCACGCGCACGGTGCGGCGCGTGGCGCGGCCGTCCGCCAGCACGAACACGTGGGGGGCGGAATCCCCAAGCACGGCGGCGCGCTCGACGAGCGTGGCCTCGCGCGGCTCGGGGCGAAGCTCCAGCTCCACGAACAGGCCGGGCTTCAGCGCATAGTCCGGGTTCTCGATGCCGAGCCGCACCTCGAAGGCGCGTGAGACGGCGTCCACGCGGTCGTTCAGCACCGAGACCTCGGCCTCGTAGGCGCGATCGAGACCGTCGACGTGCACCACGCCCTTGGTCCCGACGCGAACCCGCGCCAGGTGCACCTCCGGCAGCTGCACGATCGCGACGACCACGTCCATCTTCATGATCTGCACGACCGCGTTGCCGGCCGTCATCAGGGTGGAGAGCATCGCGCCCTCGTCGACGTAGCGGCGCGTGATCACGCCGCGATAGGGCGCGCGCACCGAGGTGTCGAGCAGGTTCTGGCGCGCCTGCGCGAGCGCAGCCTCCGCCTGTTCCCGCTGCGCGGCGGCCATCTCGCGGGCGGTGCGCACCGCGTCGAGGCGTTCGTCGGAGGCGACGTTCTGGCCGTGCAGCGTCTGCATGCGCTCGAGGTCGCGGCGCGCCTTCTCGGCGTTCGCGCGCGCGAGCCGCGCCGCAGACTCCGCCTCGCGCACGCGGATCTCGTAGTCCACCGGGCGGGTGCGGAAGAGGGGGTCGCCCTCCTCGACGCGATCACCGACCGCCACGTGGATCGCGTCGACGATGCCGGACACGCGCGGTCCGACCTCGGTCGTCTTGTGCGCCGCGAGCGTTCCCGTGCCGAGCACGGGCTCGACGAGCGACTCGCGCACCACGCCGCGCGCCGTCACCGCGACCGGAGCCGCGCCCTCGCTCGCAGCGGCGACTGCCGGGGGCTCGCTGCTCCCGCAGCCGAGGAGCGCAGAGGCGAGGAGGGCGCCCGCGAGCCGCGGCTTCATCGCGCGGACTCGGGCGCGAGCAGCCGCTCGAACAGCGCGCGCACGTCGGCGGCGAGCTCGTCCACGGGTCGCGACGTCGTGCCCTGGGTGATCGCCGCCGTCACGTTCACGAGCGTGCCCATCAGGGCGAGCCCGAAGGTCTCCGGGTCGAGGCCCGGGAGCGCCCCGGCCGCGGCTGCATCACGCGCGAGCCCGACCACCCACGCCACGAACTCGGAGAAGCGTGCCTGCGCGGACTCGCCCATCGTGGCGCGGATCCGGGTGGGCCAGCCCTGGGTGGACTGGGCATGCAGGCGGAAGAAGGCCGGGTGGCTCCGGAAGCGCTCGAAGGCCGCGTCGATGAGCCGCAGCAGGCGCTCGCGCGGATCCGAGACTTCCGCGACGACCGCCTGCAGGGAGTCGCGGATCGCGTCGGCGCTGGTCTCGATCACGGCCTGGAAGAGCTGCTCCTTGCTCTCGAAGAGCGAGTAGAGCGTGCCGAGCGCGACCTCGGCGCGCGCGGCGAGCGCGCTCATCTGCGCGCCGTCGAAGCCGTGCTCGGCGAACTCGGCGGCGGCCGCCGCGAGCACGTCCGCGCGCCGGAGCTCGAGCTCGCGCTCGCGCCGCTCCTCGCGCGGGGACCGGTTCGAATCGGTGGTTTCGATCCGCGAAATCGTCATTTCACGGAATAGACTACTGGATCCAGGACCCGCCGGCCGCGGGCTCGCTGGCGCGTCGTGCCACGGCCGTACCCGGGCCGGGTGGACCGGCTCCTCGCTCCGGCGCATCGCGCAGGCAGGCCCGCTGCGCCGTGCTACGCGCGGCCGCGGTACGCCCGGCCCTACCGAACGCGTTCTCTCCGGATGCTTCCGCACGGCGCCTGCGCGAGGACCGGGCTCCACCCGGCCCTGTGGCTCGGGTGGCGTGCGGGCGCACGCGGATGGAACTCCGCACGAGGGTGCCAGCGCGCGGGTCGGCGAGTAGGCTCGCGCGCCGCATGTCGCGCGAGCGGGACCGCCTCGTCTGGTCGAGCACGCAGGGCCGCGGCCGGCCCGCTGGGCCCGAGTCCCCGCGCCGGCCGCGCGGCGACGGCATCGTTCGCGTACGCCGCGAGACGCAGGGCCGCGGCGGCAAGACCGTCACCACGATCGCGGGCGTGCCGCTCGACGAAGCCGCGCTCGCCGCGCTCGCGAGCGAGCTC
>Ga0187892_10004971_pt1 | contig 21554 bp, 13 predicted proteins | sample MA1701073metaG_FD_139345 | JGI IMG/M metagenome (GOLD analysis project Ga0187892, IMG submission 139345) | Bio-ooze microbial communities from a basaltic lava cave in the Kipuka Kanohina Cave System on the Island of Hawaii, USA - MA170107-3 metaG ... | reverse complement strand
GGGCCGACCGCGACCAACTCGCCGCGGTTGTTGTGGTGCGGGCCGAGGAGGTTGCGGAGGCTGCTGACGAGTTCGACTTCGAGCAGGTTCTCGCCTTCCTGCACGTGGTCGGTCAACTCCGCGCGATACGGTTGCCACACGATGTCGGCGCAGGCGTAACCGTTGAGTCGGACTTTGGCGACGATGCAATCGAGGCGCGGCAGCTCGAAGAACACGCGTTCGCCCGGGCGCGGCGCTTTGATGTTCACGCGCTGATTGAGGATCGCCCGGCCCGCGAAGAACGGGTAGCCCTGCGCGACGAGGTCGCCGGTGTTCACGACCTGCTTGTCGTCGGACAGCGTCCAGCGCGGCTGGTAGCGCAGCACGGGAATCTCGGGCAAGCCCCAGCGTTTATGATGCGGATTGACGGGAATGGGCTGTTCGCCAGGCGTACCGCGCACGCAGAAGTCGCCGATGAGATAAATGGACTCCAACTCGGTGCCGTAGCGTTTGGCCTGGTCCTTGTAGTTCGATGGGTCGGCGAACTCGAAGTGGCGGCGCAACTCGATGACGTTCTCGCCGTCGCGGACGAGCAGGCTGATGTCGATCGGGTGAAAGGAAATGTCGCGATAGAAGGGCAGTCCCTCGTAGCGCGCTGGCCGGCCGTTCACGCGCACGTCCCATTTGGCCGCTTCCTCGACGACAACTGCGATCTGAACGTTCTTGTTGAGGAATCGCTGGGTCTGGAAACGGAACTGCAAGGCGACGGGGCCGACATATTTCTGGCCGGTCAGGATTTCCTGCACGCCGAGCACGGGAAGTTCCTCGGACCAATCGTTCATGCCGGCAATCTGGTAGCGGCAGAAATCGAGCGTGAGCGCGTTGGGATCGAGTCGTTGGATGTCCCATTGGGGAGAGATGGGCCAGGAAGCGATGGAAGAAATGCTGGATGCTGGATGCTGGATGCTCGACGGAGAAGAAGTGGTTGCCGCCAGAAGAACGCTGCCGGCTGGCGCGAGTTCGATCTCGGTTTCGATCAGTTCGCCGCGCTGAGTCGTGGGAACGGCTTCGATCGCGCCCGTCCCGGCGTCCCAGCGTTCGAAGGTTCCTTTGGCCATCCAGCTAAGCCTGGCGCTCGCGGACTGGGCGCGGCTGAGGTTCGTGAGAAAAATGAAGCGGCGTCCGTCAATCTCGCGCTGATGCGCCCAGATCGATGTAGTAGCGCCCGTCTCTGGGCGCTCCGCCGGGCTTCTTTCCCTCCCCGAACTGCCGCCGGGGACGGCGGCTACTACATCCATTGCCAAGTCAGCGGGTACAACCCGGTCCAACGCGACGCGCAGGCATTCGGCCTTGTTCTCGACCGGGGTCGCCTGCTTGGCCAGATCTTCAAGCCGCGGGTCGCCGACGCCTTCCACGAGCCTCGGCAATTCGCCGACGCTCAGCACTTCACCGCCTTGCGCGAGGAAATCGAGGAGCAACTGAAGCGTGGATCGGCGGAGCGTGAGGAGCGAGGGAAGAACGACTGCGCGGTATTCCATCTTGCCAACTTTGAACTTCCCGTCCTCGACCTTCGCGTGCCGGCTCAGGATCGTTTCGTCGCCGTAATCGAAGTCGCGCTGGATGCCGAGCAAGTTGTGGCCGAGCCGGACAATGCTGTCTTCGTATGGATGAAACTCGTCGGCTGCGTGCAGGTCGCCGGCCGAGAGACACATCGGACGCGGATTCCGTTGCAGGCACCAAACACTCTCCAGCGGATGCAACACAAAGATGTCGATCAAGGGCCGACCCTGGCTGAGCACGTAACACATCCGCGCGAGATAATCGTCCACGATGCGGTTCTCGGGCCACCATGGCTGCTGATAGTACAGGTTCGGCGGGAAATCGCGCTTGCGACACCCCTTCATCGAATACAGGCACAGGTGATGGCAGACGAAATTGATGCCGAGCACAAGGTGCCAGTCGCCGATCCATTTGCGGTCCTCGAAACTCATGTTCTGGCCGCTGCACCCGTACATCTCGGAAAGACGCCGGTCTATGCCGAGTTGGTTCGCCACGCTGGAACACTGTTTCGCCGTGATGACGTCCTCGATGTTGCGGCAGAGGTGGTCAATGCCCGGCTGTCGCATGAACTCGTAGTGAGGCATCGCGGCGGTGATCCATTGAAGTTGGTAACGCAGGCTGTCCTCGGCCATGTAGTGGCCGGTGAGCGCGAGCTTGTGTTGCGCGCACCAGTCGCCGATCTGTTTGCTGAAATTCTCGACGAACAACGCGAGCGCCGTCCGCCAAAAGTGATAGCGGACCTTGTGAAACTCGCCCTCGTCGAAGAACAGGCTGCGCAGATTGGCGAGGAGATCGTATCCCCAGTCTTTCTGGAAGCGCGCCGGCAGTGCCCCCGTCCATGCCGCCATCATCGGCCAGCGTCCCGGCGCCCAGCAGTTGCAAGGTTCGTCGGTGAACATCCCCGGCACCGTTCCGCCAAACTCCTTGCCGAATCGTTTCGCGTACGGCTCGTACGATTCGTCGAGGAACGCGCGCACGGCGGCGGGGTTCATCAGGTCCACGTAGCTCCAGCCGTTGAACCACGATATCTTCGGCTGAAGGACTTCGTAGAAGGAATGCTCGCCGTGCGTCACGATCAGCTTCGACTCCGCCGGCGGCTGCTCGCTCGATTTCTGACAGACCAGACACCTCGACCGAAATTCCTCGCTCCGCTCCGGCACCTTGCCTCCCGCGAACCCGCTCGGCCAGCGGTCTTCGTCGTAGAGCCACGCCTTCAGGCCAAGCCGTTTCGCCTCCTCGATGCACGCGCGCACACGCCCCATCCACGCCTCGCCCAGGTACTCGGTGAGCAGGCCGCTCCGCGAATGCATGAAGAACCCGCCGAGACCCGCCTTGGGCAGGAGCCGAATCTGGCGGATCAGCTCGTTGTTTTGCAGGTCGTCGTTCCACGACCAGAACGGCGCGCCACGATACTCCGCAGGCGGGTTTTGAAAACTACGTTTGTCCAGGCTCATTCTCTTTGCGCTCCGCGCGCTTGGCTTTGACTTTTGCGACCACGTTCTTGAATTTGGTCTTCAACCAGTCCTGGATTCTCTTGGCCCAGGTGAATTCGGTGGCCAGGATCGCAAGCCCCGGTAGATAAAACATCCAGCCATGAACGAACGGCACGGGTGCGAAAATCAAGCCCACGATCACTAGCCCGAAGCCCACACCGATCTTTACCCATCGTAAGACCCGCCGCCACATTTCCTTCACGCGCCACGGCTCGCTTTCAGGATCGCCTCCACCAAGCCCGGAATAGTGTGCTCCGTCGCCTCGACGTGAACGGTCAGACCCAGCTTCTTCGCCGTGGTCGAAGTCACGGGGCCGATGCTTGCGATTTTCATGGCGGGAAACGACCCCACCAATTTCGGCGCGTCGAACAGCTTGCAGAAATTCTCCACCGTGGACGAACTTGTGAACGTCAGGAAATCCCCGCCCTCTCTCCGCAGTCGTTCGCGCGCGCCGGTCGGGTCGTCGGTTTCAAGCACGGTGCGGTACGCCTCGACTTCGTCCACGATCGCGCCCATCGCGTTGAGCCCGGCGGGCAACGCGTCGGTGGCGATGTCCGCGCGCGGAAGGAGAAACTTCAGGTTCTCGATGCTGCCGATCGCCTTGAATTCTTCCAGCACTGCCTCCGAGACCGCGTCCTTGGGCTGCAAATCGACTTTGAGATGCAACTCCTTGACTTTCTCCGCCGTCGCCGGGCCGATTGCCGCGATGCGCACCTGACCGAGCGCGCGGATGTCGTCGAACTCCTGGAAGAATTTCTCGAAGAAATGCTCGACGCCGTTCGGACTGGTGAACACGACCCAGTCGTAGCTGCCGATGTCCTGGATCGTTTCGCGCAAGGCTTTGTCGAGCGTCGGCTCGATGCGGATGGTGGGTAATTCGATTACCTCGGCGCCGAGTTCTGCCAGCCGGGCGCTGAGCACGCTCGCCTGTTTTCGGCTGCGGGTGACGACGATGCGTTTGTGGAAGAGCGGGCGTTTCTCAAACCACTGGAGGTGATCTCGAAGTGTGACCACCTCGCCGATCACGGTCACGGCGGGCGCTTCAAATTTGTTCTCGGCGGCGACGCGCGCGATGGTTTCGAGCGTGCCGGTGATGGTCTCTTGCCGCGATGTCGTTCCCCAGCGGATCATCGCAACCGGTGTTTCCTTCGGGCAACCGTGGGACAGCAATGAATTCGCAATCTGCGCGATCTGGCCGACGCCCATGAGAATGACGCGCGTTGTGTTGAGTTTCGCCAGCGCCGCCCAATCAATCGCGGACTCGGCCTTGGTCGGGTCTTCGTGGCCGGTGAGAACGGTCATAGCGGAAGTGAAATCGCGGTGCGTGACTGGTATCCCCGCATACGCCGGCGCGGCGATGGCGGAACTGATGCCCGGCACTTCCTCGAATGGCAAGCCCGCCGCCACAAGCGCCTCGGCCTCCTCTCCGCCGCGTCCGAACACATACGGATCGCCGCCCTTGAGACGCACCACCACTTTGCCGGCCTTGCCTTTCTTGACGAGCAACGCGTTGATTTCCTCCTGCGACATGGTGTGCTGCTTGCCGCTCTTGCCGGCATAGACGATCTCCGCCCCGTGCGGTGCGAGCTTCAGCAAGTCGGGGTTGACGAGGTAATCGTACACGACAACCTCCGCGCGTCGGATGCATTGCGCGCCCTTGACCGTGATCAGCCCCGCGTCTCCAGGTCCCGCGCCGACGAGATAAACGATGCCGGGTTGTTTCATGAAAGCTCGCGCGAAGGTAGCGACCGCAGTGGGCAATGACAAGGTCGGATCGCGTGCGAGTAACTACTTTGGCCTCTGTTTTGCCTTTCGTGCGGCGAGAAACTGCACGGTGTTGCTCTGCAATCGCTGGAACTCGGCCTCGGGTACAAAGGTGCGGAAGCCACCGGGACTATAAATGGGACGGCCGATCACATCAGTTCTCCAACTGTGATTTGCCCAGCGGGTCGGCGCCTCATAGTACATCAGCACCAAATCTTGGTCATCACCCCGACGCAGGCCCTCATTATAGTGGTAGCAACAGACGTCGGCGCTCAAAGTCTTGTTGGAGGACCAAAATTCCACCGCAGACTTGGCAAGTTCGTGGCTAGTTGCACAACGAGCCATGATTGGACCGTCGATGACTTTCGCCAGCGAATCCCACTCGTTGCTGCCTCCACTCGGAAACCATCCGTCATGCTCTCCCGCGTACAGATGCATGCTCATTGCGATTTGACTCCAGCAGTTATAGCAGGCGGCTGCCGGATTGTATCGGCTCCGTCTGTATGCGTACAGGGCAGCCAACCCGACAAGTGCGAGGGCAACCAACACCAAACAAACTTTCAGCCACCGTCTCATTGAGTTGGATCACAGTAGGTTCGGTCCACCGCAAAGACAAGGATTCAGCGGAGTTGACTTCTCTCGGCCCCCGAGAATAACGCCGTGACAGCAGCAAGGAATCGATGCGAACGGCCTCTCAGTGCTTCAACTCGATCAGAGTTGACTCCAGCATGACGCTGTCGCTCCGATTCGTGGAACGGATCGAGTTGAGCCAGCATTGGGCGCGTCCTCGCAATGGCGTGGAAATCTTCTTCCCGGTGGTTAGCTCCCAGTTCGTGACGCAAGGCTGCAGGTCCAACTCTGCCAACTTGGCTCGCGCGGGCGATCCCATCCCAATCGATTGGGTAAACTTCCCGGCGGGGCAGCTAATTTCCGACTCAGAGTCGCCGCTCGAAGCGACGACCACAAACACCGGCTTCTCCGCGAGGAAGACACCGACACTTTTGGGGCCGTGGTTGATCAACTCGATCCGGACGCGCGGACCCGCATCGTTCGTTCCCGATGGCAAGAGGCTAGCCGTCAGTTGTAGGCCCTTCACAAGGTGCTCCTCGCGTTTTGCAGGCACGTCTCTCACGGCAAGAAAGGCCACGGTGTTCGATTGGCGCCTCTGGAACTCGGCCTCGGGGAGGAATTCCCAGGTCGAATCGGAGAGTACCGGCCGTCCAAGCTCCTTCATCCGATGCTGATTGCACTCCCAGAGTGTGGGTTCCTTGTAGTACATCAGAATGAGGTCGTTGGGATCGTCTCTCCTCAGTCCCTCGTTGTAATGATAGCAGCACACTTCGGCAGTAAGCGTCTGGTTGGAGGACCAACACCGCATTGCGGCGGGGGCCAGTTTGTGGCTGGTGGTAACGCGAGCGATCGCATACGCGGGAATGCACTTGGCGAGCGAGTCCCATTCGTTCGTCCCGCCCGCTGGGTACCAGCCGTCATTAGCGCCAGCGTACAAGAACATCGCCATCATGAATTGCTTGCGGCAATTGGCGCAGGAGGCAGCGTCGTTGTAGCGGAACTTCTTGTATGAGTACACGGCTGCCACTCCGGCCAACGCAAGTGTAACCAACACCAAACAAACTTTCACCCGCCGCTTCATGCCGGATCAGAGTAGGTCCGGCTGCTCGCAAAGACAAGGACTCAGCGGAGTGTCGCGGTGCGAGCAAAATTGAACTTTGGCGTGGTGCCTGAGAACAAAGAGGGCATTTAGCTGACACGCAAAAGTGCAACTTTGAAAACTACGCGACACAATCCGCGAAATAGCTTGCGCTCACAGGTCCTCTCGCCAATATACGCGCCCGTCTTTTCGTGGGAATAATTCTCTATGACTGATTATCCAGGTTGGCCGCCCGGATAGAGCCGGTTACATCGGTCTCAAGCGTTGGTCCCGCAACTCGTATCGGCGCGCCATTCGCTTCGCCAGCTCCGGCCAATGCGTCACGACGATTAGCGCGACCTTCTCCTCGCGGTTCAACTCCACGAGTAAATTGCCCAAGGCATCCGCGCTGGCATGGTCGAGCGCGCCGGTCGGTTCGTCGGCGAGCAGAAGTTTCGGCCGGTTGATGAGCGCGCGCACCACCGCCACGCGCTGGCATTCGCCGCCCGAGAGCTGGCCGGGGCGATGGTCCATCCGCGGTTCGAGTCCCACACGCTTCAGAAGCGCGTTCGCCCGATCTTCCGCGGCGGTCGAATCATTCTTCTCGGCGATGGTCGGGACCAGGACGTTTTCGAGCACGGTGCATTGCGGAAGCAGATGGTGCAACTGAAAGATGAAACCAATCTGCCGGTTGCGGACCGCTGCCAGTTCGTCCTCGTCGAGCCCGGCCAGATCGCGTCCTTCGAGGATCGCTTTGCCCGAGGTGGGTTGATCGAGTGCGCCGATGATGTTCAAGAGCGTGCTCTTGCCGGAACCCGACGGGCCCACGATCGCAACCGATTCACCCGCCTCGACCGCGAGGTCCACGTCCTTCAAGACAAGAACCGGCTCTCCGCCATCGCTCGCCGCGTACTGCTTCGAGATGGATTTCAGTTCAACAATCATCGCTGGGAGGTTGGCGCTCGATTAACCTCACGCCACAGGCTCCAACTGCGGCTTGGACGTCCGCTTCGGTTTGGCGCGCGGCTTCACGGGTTTGCTCGCTGGTTGTTCCCGGCTCATGCGGTTCGAGAGCCAGTTCTCGACCAGGAACAAAATCGCCACCAGCGCCAGGATCAACGGCCACAATCGCACGCCTTCCCGGCTGCGCTTGAGCGCGGTGAGCACCTGCTCGACGTTGCTCACCAACTGCACCGATTTCTCGCCGTAGTACTTCTGGACCTTGGCCGTGTCCGCGCGCACGAGGTCGGACTCCGAGGTGTCGAGATGCACGACGAACGTGAACGGCGGTTCCTTCTCGCGTTCCGCCACGAACAATCCCGGCGGGCCGTCGGCGATGTACCGCCCGCGCAGGAAGCCCTGTTCGGGTTTGAGCGACACCGTGTCCACCTTGCCATCGGGACGATGCACCAGCCACGGCGCGCGCCCGGATTCGAGGCTGGAGACGAACGGAATCGATTGGCCCACCTGGACTTCGTCGGCGACTTCCTTCGAGCCGTTCAGGTGGCGCACGATCTGGTGGACGAGCACCGGGAACACCGGGCGCAACGGCAGCGTGTTCCACTCGCGGTCGGCGCTCATGTTGAACAACAGCACTTCGCCGCGCCCGACGTTCTTCTGGAGGATCGCCGGCGTGCCGTCGTCGAACCGGCCGATCACCGCCACCTTGGATTGGTTGCCGAGTTCGATGCTCCACGCCTTCTGGAACCGCGCCTGATACAAATCGTCGCGCGCCTCCTTGGCGACGTTCCCGAACAACGCGTGCTGCAAGTCCACGTCGCGCAGCGTCTTCACCTTGCCCGTGGGTGCGACGCTGAACTTCCCCGCCAGCAACCCTTCGCGGTCCGTCCGGTCGCCGCCGAGTTGGCGCGAGTAGTTGTCTGGATCAGCGGTCGTGCCGAGGAAAATCGCGACGTTGCCCCCGAGCGACACGTACTCCTCCAGCGCCAGCAATTGATTGTCCGACAACGCGGGGACGTTGGCGAGAAAGACGACGTTGAAATCCGAGAGCTTGTGTTGCCCGATCTCCGCCGCCGTGATGGAGACCAGTTCGATGGCCTGCGTCTCCGGGCGCTCCTTGCTGAGGCGCGGACGCAACGCCACGTCGAGGTAAAACGTGTCGCCGAGCGTGTTGAGGCTCGATTTGTTCCCGCCCACGGTGAGCACGCGGACTTTGGGCGCGATGGTGAGCTGGGCGAAACGTTTGTTGTCGGCTTCGAGCAGGTCGTTGATGATCACGGCAGAAATTTTATAATCGCCGACCGCGGGAAAGACGTGCTCGAACTGCACTTTCTCCTCCGCGCGCGCCGGGAGCGAGACCGCTTTCTGCGCCGCCGGCTTGTCGCCGACGAACAGGTTGACCGTCGTGTCGAACGCGGTGTCGCAGAAACTTTTCACGTTGACGTAGATGCGGACGGGCCGCCCGACGACCTTCGGCAACGGGTCGAGCGTCAGCGCCGTGATCGCCGCGCTCGGGACGCGGTCGCGCCCGCAATCGACGAGGTAGAGTTGCGTGTTCGGCGGCAATTGCTGGCTCGACACCTGGCTCAAGTCCCAGCCGCTCGCCTGGAAATCGGTGAACAGGAAAATCTCCTTGTTGGTCGCGCGCCCTTTGCGGAGCACTTCGACGCATTTTTCGAGGAACGTCGCGTATCGGGTGGTGCTGCTCGACAACGCAATCGCCTCGAGCGCGTCCTGCACGGCCTTGCGGTCGAGGCTCGGCTCGGAGATCACGCCTTCCAGCTTTGAGTTCACCAGATAGATGGCGAGTTCGTCGCCGGCGGAAAAGGTCTCGACGACCTGTTTGGCCGCCGTCCGCGCGCGCTCGAACGCCTGCACCCCGTCGATCACCGCTCCCATGCTGAACGAGTTATCGATGGCGAGGATCGCCGTGGTGGTCGGACGCGACAGGAACGGCACGGCCCCGCTGGTGCGCAACGCCGGCTTGGCCAGCGCCAGCGGGACCAGCGCGAACAACAGCACCCGCAGCAGCAACAACAACGCGTCCTGGATGCGCAGCCATTTCGCCTTTCGCTCGAACGATTTTCGGATGAAGCGAATCGTGCTGAAATAGACGACCTTGGCCCGTTGCCGGTAGTAGAGATGGATGAAGATCGGCGCCGCCACCGCCGCCGCGCCGAGCAGGAAAAGTGGGCTGAGGAAATACAAACCGGGCACGAGCCCACTGTATCGGCAGTAAGAAGCGAGTCAAGGCGACGGTCGTGGCGGCGACGGTCGCGCACACGCCGTTTTTCCGTTTTCGCGAACCGCCCTGCTAGGCAACGAGTCGGATCGCGGCGGTCAGCGATGGAATCGTTGGCAACGAAAACCGGTCACGAGTAATAGGGGCGCAACGATACAGGAAGTTTGCCGATGCGGAGCGATCGTTCGAGTTCGTCCTTCTTCTCCGGGGCAGTCGGGTCCAACGCGATGAACTGCCCGGCGTCCAGCGCGGCTTGCGGCACGCCGTCGCGCAGCAGGATGCGATTCGTGGCGTGCGCCGTGACGCGCGGGCCGGGGGTGAGAATGCCGACGAGGTTCAACGGGTCGGCGCCGCTGATGGCGATCAACTGGCCCTGGGCGGGGGATTTTCGGATCGAGCGCAGCAGGCCGATGGCTTCGGGCAACGCGAATTGTTCGCCGCTCATTCCGCCGACGAAATAACCGCCGCGAATTTCGCTGCGCGCCTCCATTCGCCGGTACGCTCGGCCCAACTCGAACCACGAGGCACGCAACGATTCGCGTTCGAGCATCCGCCGAAAGACCACGCCATAACGGCGCAGCAGCGCCCGCGCGAACGCCTCGATGGCATCGTCCCGCGAATGCACGGCGTCCGGCCGGGGAAGCAACGACCAGCGTCCCGCGTATCGCACGCTCGTCACCGGCTTGTGGCGGCGTCGCTCGGCGCTGGAAAAGGTTGCCCGCTTCTCTTGTGGAACGAGCAGCGCACGCAGACCTTCAAAACTGTCGGCGGTCACCCATCCCTGCGCGGTCAGTTCGCCCAGCGCCTGCTCGACGCGGGTCGGCAACGGACCGGTCTGGCGGACGAGTTCGTCGAAAAACATCGCGCCACACCGCACCAGCGTTTCCCGTACTTGCGCTGTGTCCGGCGAGAACTCCGCCGGCGCGGGCGCGGGGGAAAGCGCCAGCCAATGCGACAGGTTCTCACGCGCGAAGAATGCCATGGGACTCGACCGCACGGGCGTGAAATGCCGTCCGTTCTGGGTCTGCGGCGGGGTCAGTCGTCCCCAGCCGATGCGCCCCGTGAAGCAGAGTTGGTCGAGCCATTGCGGCGTGTAGTCCTTGACGCGCAACGCCAGCACCTCCGGCTCCCAGGCCGCCGCCGCGATCTCGTACCCATCGAGCAATTCGAGCACGGCCTCGACGCCCGTCAGACCTTCGACGCGGTATTGCGGATCGACGCGTTGCCATGCCAGCAAGAAACGATGAAACTCTGCGACCGACACCGGCTGAATCTCCGCGCGCAAACGGTTGATGGTCAGCCGGTGAATGCGCGCCAGCAGCCGGCGATCGCACCATTCGAGCTCGGACGCGCCGGGATGGAACTTCCCGCGCAAAACAAAACCTTCAGCTTCGAGGGCGAGCAGGGCGGCGTCAATCTTCGATTCCGCCAGCCGAAGCAACGCGGCCAGCGCCCGGGCAGTCATCGGCCCGGCGATTTCCATCCGTCCGCGCACCAGTTCGCGGACGGCCTCGTCCTTCGCCTCGGAATAAACGGCCTGGATCACCGGCAGCCGTTCCGCCGCGACCCAAAAGCCATTCGATTTCACGACGCGCCGTTCGTTCACAAGCGAATCCAGCAGCGCGGAGGCATTGGACGAAACGCGGCGGGCTTCGTCATCGGTCATCACACCGGCAAGCAGCAACGCGTCGTGCAGCTCATCCGCGTTCGCCGCGGTTGGCCAGGCTTCGGCGCACACTTTCTCGATCGCGGCCGCATCGAGGACCCCCAACTCATGATCGCCGGCGCGCCGGGTGTACACGGCCTGGGTGCGGCGTTCTTCGAGCGGCGCGTCATCGAGAAACGCCCAGGGTTTGGCGTTCAAAATTTCGTGAGCCAACGGCGACGGCTCCGGTAAATCGCGCGCGATGCATTCCACAGCGCCGTTCTCGATCTGGCGCAGCACGTCGATCAGCCCGTCCACGTCCATCGCTTCGGTCAGACAATCCTCGATCGTCTGGCGCACCAGCGGATGATCGGGGACCTCGCGGTCGCCGGCGATGTTTTCCAGGCAGGCCAGTTGGTCGGGGAACACCGCCGCGAGCAGGTTCTCCGATTCCATGCGCTGGAGCGGTGCGGGTATCCTGCGTCCGCCGCGTTGCCGGGGCAGTGCCAGCGCGCGCGTCGCGTTCCAGCGCCAGCGGATGGGAAACATCGGCGCATCGAGCAACGCTTGCACGAGAAGGTCGCGCACGGTGTCGCTGTTCAGATACCGGAAGACTTCCTCGAGCGGGAACGAGTGCTGCGTGCCGAGCGAAAGCACGATCGCGTCGTCGGTGGCCGCCGCCTGCAACTCGAAGTTGAACGACCGGCAAAACCGCTTGCGCAGCGCCAGTCCCCAGGCCCGGTTCATCCGGATGCCGAACAGCGAGTGGATGACCAATTGCATCCCGCCCGATTCGTCGAAGAAGCGTTCCATCACCAGTTTCTTTCGCGACGGGATCACGCCCAGCGCCTGATGGGCCAGCGTGAAATAGTCGGCCAATTGCCGGGCGGCGGAAGCGGGCAGGCCCCTTTCCGTGGCGAGCCACGCGGCCAGATCGGTGGCCGGCTCCTGGACGAGAAGGTCCTCGATTTCCGTTCGCAAACCCGAAACGGCCCGCGACAACTCCGCCGTCCGCCCCGGCGCTTCGCCCAGCCAGAACGGGATGCTCGGCGGCTGCCCGTGCGCATCCGCGACGCGGACCATGCCGGAGTTCACGCGCAGGATTTTCCACGACGCGTTGCCGAGTTGGAAAATGTCGCCGGCCATGCTCTCGATCGCGAAATCTTCGTTGACCGTGCCGAGGAACGTTTCGCTCGGTTCGAGCACGACGCGGTAATCGGCGTTGTCGGGGATCGCGCCGCCCGAGGTCAACGCCACCAGCCGCGCGCCGCGCCGGGCGCGCACGCGATGATTGATGGCGTCGTGATGGATCAACGCCGCGCGACGGCCGCGCTTGGTGCTGAACCCCTCCGCCAGCATCCGCAACACGTCGTCGAATTCCTCGCGCGCGAGATTGCGATACGGATAGGCGCGGCGCACCAGGCCGAACAGCTTGTCTTCCTGCCAATCCTCGCACGCGGCGCAGGCGACGATTTGTTGGGCGAGCAAATCGAGCGGCTTGTCCGGCATGGCGAGCCGATCCAGCTCGGCGCCGCGAACGCTGCGCAACAGGGCCAGACACTCGACCGGTTCGTCGCGGCTCAAAGGGAAAATCCGTCCTTTCGGCAACCCGCCGCGCTTGTGCTCGGCCCGTCCGACGCGTTGCAGGAGCGTGGCGATGGAACGGGTCGAGCCGAGTTGGCAAACCAGGTCCACGGCGCCGATGTCGATGCCCAACTCGAGCGACGCGGTGGCCACGAGCGCTTTCAGTTCGCCCTGCTTCAAGCGTTGTTCCGCGTCCAGGCGAAGCGTGGCGGACAGGCTGCCGTGGTGCGATGTGATCTTGTCCTTGCCCAACCGCTCGCCCAGGTGATGCGTCACCCGCTCGGCGAGCCGGCGCGTGTTGACGAACACCAGCGTGGTGCGGTGGGCCTGGATGAGTTCGGCGAGCCGGCCATAGACCTCCTCCCACACTTCGTTCGACATGACCGCTTCGAGAGGCGTGCCGGGCACTTCGATGGCCAGGTCCATCTTGCGCGCGTAGCCGGTGTCGATGATGGCACAGCGGGCGTTGCCCGAGCCGTCCAACCCGTCGGTGCCGACGAGAAAACGCGCCACCTCTTCGATCGGTTTCTGCGTCGCCGAAAGACCGATACGCTGCAACGGGCCGTTCGCGAGCGCCGCCAGCCGCTCGATGCTCAGCGCGAGGTGCGAGCCGCGGCGATTGCCGACGACGGCGTGAATTTCATCCACGATCATCGTCCGCACGGTCGCCAGCAGCTTGCGGCCCGATTCGGAAGTCAACAGCAGATAGAACGACTCCGGCGTCGTTACCAGAATGTGCGGCGGTTTTCGCGCCATGGCCTGGCGTTTCGCCGACGGTGTGTCGCCCGTGCGCACCGCGGCGCGCACGTCCACGTCGCGGCCTTCGCTCGCCTGCAAGGCGGCGCGGATGCCTGCCAGCGGTTCGGCGAGGTTCTTGTGGATGTCGTTGCTGAGGGCCTTGAGTGGCGACACGTACAGCACCCGGGTCTCGTCCTTGAGCCTGCCCGCCAGGCCATCTTGAAACAGCCGATCCAACGACGCGAAAAACGCGGCGAGCGTCTTGCCCGAGCCCGTCGGCGCGGCGATCAACGTGTGTTGGCCCGACTGAATCGCCGGCCAGCCGTGTTGCTGCGGCTCCGTGGGAGATCCGAACTTCTCGTCGAACCACCGTGCTACCGCGGGATGAAATCCGAACGACTGCATTTGCTGCGACAGTTTACACCGATTGAAGCGCCCGTCCATCGCGCCGCCTGCGTTGGGTTCGCGAAAGCGGTCATGTCCCAGGACATCCGCCAATGGTGACGATCAAGTATGGAAAGAATGGCCGGGTGTGTCAACCCCGCCGGGCTATTCCACGTCGGACACGAGCGGAAACATCTCGCCGTCGAGTTTGTCGCCGACCTGGAAATGCAACGGCTTGGTGACGACGTGCGGGTGACTGGAGAGGGTCGTGCCATCGGGCATGTAGATGATCGCGAACGCTTCCCGCATCTCCTGCGTGCGGTTCGGGCCTGCGTAGTGGAATGTGAGGCCGTGATGGAACGTGCACGAGCCGGCTTTCAGCTCGCACGTCTTCGGTTTGCAGGACTTCAATTCGGGAGCGAGCGCAAATACGTCTTGAGGATTGGACAGGTTGATCGGCTCGAGGTTCTTGATCGTGTGGCTGCCGGGGATGAACGACATGCAGCCGTTGCGGATCGTCGTGTCCGTCAAGGCGATCCAGATGGTGGTCTGGTGGTCCTTCTTCTGGTGCGGCCAGTAATGCACGTCCTGATGCCAGGGCGTGCGCGCGCCTTCGAGCGGTTCTTTGAACAACGCTTGGTCGTGCCACACACGCGCCGGGAACCCCGACAGCCGTGCGGCGAGGTTGGCAAATCGTCGGCACAGCACGAACTCACGCACGGCGGGATGCCGGCGCCAGAGGTTGACCCTCTGGATGAACAATTGCTCGTAGGAACTTTTCTCGGATGGCCGCCGTTTGTCGTCCGACGATTCGCTTCGGACCGCTGTCTCGACTGCATTGCGCAACCGCACCAGCGTCTCGCCGTTGACCACATCGGGCAGGGCGATGAATCCATCGCGGCGATACGACTCGATCTGCTGCGTCGTGAGCGGATAATCAGGATCGAGTGGTCTCATGAACTGCCCCGCTTACGGATCGTAGGCGGCGGACATCGCGCCGCCGCATTCCGTGAAGCGACCCCACCAGGTGGAGTGAGCCCAGGGATAACTTCCGTCGTTGAGGTTGCTGCCCAGCGGCGGGACTTTTCGCCAGAAGTCAGCGTGGCCGTCCACGTAGGCTACGGGAATTCCCTTCCCGCCGTGAGCGGGGCCAGCGATGCCGGGATCTGCGCCGCCGTTCCAACCCCAAAACGCATTATCCAGGTACCCGACCTGAGTCAGATCGGCGAATATCCCATCCTCGGTCACCAACATCACCTTGGTCGGGTCGACTGTGATTTCATGGACCTTCTTTCCGCTGCGCAGGTCGTGGTTGACCGCGTAGGCCCAGTGGTTGGCGACAAGGTCCGCCGATGACCCTTTCGCCAGGACGGGACAACGAAAGATCGACGTAATCGGAACGGCGGTGACCGGGTTGCCGCCGGCCCAAGCGGGGACCAGCGCGACCCCGGCATAGGGCGCGGTTCTTACGATCCAGCCGCCGGGATCGGAGGCGTACCAACACGGGACGGCGGTGCTGACGAGTGGCGCATCAGGGAAATAGCCGTTGTAGTCACCGGTGTAGGCCAGCAGTGCCATGGCGAGTTGGCGGACATTGTTCACGCACACGACCTGCCGGCCTTTCCACTTGGCTTCCTGCAACGCCGGCAACAGGAGCGCCGCGAGGATCGCAAGAATCGCGACGACGACCAGAAGCTCGATGAGCGTAAACGCGGAGCGCTTACGCTCGGTGCTCGTGATTGACGATTCTTTTTTCACGACGGCGAACACTTCGGACGAAAGACCCAATAGCAAATAATCATTCACCATCATGAAATTACAAACCCATGACTCCGTCCATTCCTGTGCGTCTCAGTAGCCGGGAGCAAGGTTGTAAATCCACACCCAGGGCTGGCCTCCGTGCATGGCGCTGCGAACCGTTGCCACGTGCCCGTCCAGATAGAGCATGTTGGCGGTGAGACCCGGGTGGCGAAATGCCTTGTAGATATAGCTATCCCAATTGTTGGCGACCCAGGTTGCGTTATTCATGTTCCATTCGAAATGGGGATAGTCGCCGCTATAGGCGTTGATCGAGCAATCCATGATGAACGTTGCTTCGCCGGGGCCGCCCGGGTTGTCGGTCGGCCCGCCGAATCCTTTACGGTTCGGCCCATCCCACGGGTAATAGTGCCAGTGGCTGATGCTGTAGTTCCAATGGTAGGAGGAGCGGTTGTTCTCGTATTCCGTCAGGGTGATGCCAGCCGGCCAACTCGGGGCACGCCCGCGAGGTTCGGCCGGGCACTTGAGGATGGTGTAGCGCGGGACGTTGTAGTGCGGAATATCCGTGCCGAAAGTCGTGGAATCGCGTGGGCCCAGATACCGATTGTCGCCGAGGTATTCGAACCAGTTCCTCGTCCAGGGATAGGCGCTTTTGTGGTCATCGGCGTATAACGCGAAGCCCAGATAGATTTGTCTCAGGTTGTTGGCGCAGACAGCCTGATAACCCTTCTGCTTGGCGTTCTGCAGGGCGGGAATCAAAAACGCCGTGAGAATCGCAATGACCGCGACGACCACGAGGAGCTCGATGAGAGTGAACGCCGTGCGATCATGGTCGATGGTTAATGACCGATGGTTCATGAACCATGCACCATCAACCATTCCGTGTCACGCGCCGCCGCACCAACATCATGCCGGTCAATCCCAGCAGCGCTACCACCGACGGTTCGGGGATGAAAAGGAGGTTCGGCCCGGAGAATGGCTCCGAGGGACCGCTTGCGAAGAGGTTTGGGTACGTCAAACTGCCGGCGCCAAATGCATAGTAGCTGTCACCGAGCGTGATGCCGGCGGCTGTGGTCAGATTGACAGGCGAATTCTGGGCGGGATCGTTGTCGGCGCCGACGCCTCCAATCCGATACGTGCCGGGCAATAGCAGGTAATTCGCCGACAGGTCATGATAACGGAAGGCGCCGTAGGGCGTGGTGCCGACCACGTTTGTCTCCGCTGTTCCGGCTGCCACGGTTGCCGAGACCAGCAGGGAACCGCTGAGGTTAAAAATGCCGACATCATGGCTCGCGCCGAAGCCATCGGCGGCATAGTCATAGTAACCGAGAGCGGTCACGTAAATCGGCCTGGTCGTTGTAAAATCCCAGCCGATGGTGTATCCGACTTGGGGATTCGAGCCTTGCGAGTAGGTATCGAACGCAATCGCCGCGGCTGGCAGCACCTCTGCCTTCACAACTTCCGCCCCGAGGATGGCCGCCAACAGACTGGCAATGAGGAGACTGTTCTTGCTTGGTTTCATGATTCTCGTACGTCCTTTCTGCGCCGCGAGTGCGGCTGTGTTGATTTGAACGAAAGCTTCATGCGATTCCGGTTGAAGAGCGCCGACCCCACACGTATCGTTCCCCGCGAAACTTTGTAATGGCCTTGTTCTTCAAGCGGATGGACTATGCCATCATGCGCGGGACTTTGTCTTGAAGGCTTCGCTCAAAAACGTGAATGAATGAAACACGACGCAAACTGACGCCACAGTACACCGTCACGCAGAAATTCGTCGGATTGTCCACCCGCCGACCCGTGCGCGCGCAACAGTATGACGCGGGCAGCGCTGTCTGGCCCCACGATCACACCTACTACGAAATCTGCCTGATCAACGACGGACGAGCCACGCATCAGACCGAGTTCTTCGAGGGGCCCGCACGGCAAGGCACGGTCGTCGTGGTCCCGCCGGGCAAGGTGCACGCGTTTGCAGACGGCCACCAACTGATCGTCACCAATGTCTATTATCTCGCGGAATGGTTCCTGGGGGAATTGAAACACCTGTGGGAACACGAAGCCCTGATCCCGCTCTTTCTCGTGGACAGCCTGTTTCCGCGGTCGGGACACGCGAAACCCTTCCAGTTCGATTTGGACGCGCGCGAGTACGAGAATGCCCGCATCGAGTTGGAGCAGATGGAGAGAGAATGGGACGCAAAGAGTCCGTCCGTGCTCTACATGGAATCGTGCTTTCTGAAACTTCTGGTGCTGTTGAGCCGGTGCCACGCGCGTCAGGCGCCGGGGGAAATGCCGTTCCAGTTTCGTCGCGTGGTATGGCTGGCGTTGGAGTCCATCGAAGAAGTCACGCTCAACTCCGAGAGTTTCTCCGTTTCGAAACTGGCCGCTGAAGCGGGCGTATCGCCGATCCATTTCACGCGCGTCTTCAAGGAAGCGACCGGCTGGTCACCGACCGAGTATTTCCAGATGCGCCGGGTGCATCACGCTTGCCGCATGTTGCTGAACCCCGAATACAACATCAGCGAAGTCGCGCAACGGCTGGGGTACGCGGACGCTTCTCATCTCAGTCGCCTGTTCAAACGCTTCCGCGGGATGTCGCCACGGGAGTATCGACGGATGTACATCAGCGGGCAGGGCAAGTCCGGCAAGCGACCTTCGTCTTGATGGAGCGTTTGATGGCGAACGTGGCTGACTCGGGTTGCGCTTCCGGCTACTGTCTTGCCGAATCGTGAACAACGCAATCCGGAGAACGCTGGCGGGCACGGCAGGCATCGTCGCCCTCACTTTCGCCGCCTACTGGCCGGCCATGCACGGCGAATTCCTCTGGGACGACGACGATCATGTCACCCAGAACAAGGAACTGCGGAGCGGCGAGGGCCTGCGCCGGATCTGGTTCGAGCCGGGGGCAACGATGCAGCATTACCCGCTCACGTTTACCGCGTGGTGGCTGCAGTATCACCTGTGGGGACCAAATCCGTCCGGGTATCACGTCGTGAACGTCGCGCTGCACGCGCTGAACGCGGTGTTGCTCTGGCGGCTGCTCCTGCGTCTTCGCGTGCGCGGGGCGTGGCTGGCTGGCGCGGCCTTCGCGCTGCACCCGGTCCACGTGATGTCGGTGGCGTGGATCACCGAGCTCAAGAACGTTCTGAGCGGCGCGTTTTTCCTCGGTGCGTTGCTGGCGTACCTGCGCTTCAGCGGCGCGGAGCAACGCCGGCAAGACGGTCGGTTCTACTGGCTTGCGCTGGGGTTGTACGTGCTGGCCTTGTTGAGCAAGACATCGACGGCTCTGTTGCCGGTGTCTCTGCTGCTATTGCTCTGGTGGAAGCGGGAACGACTGGCGCGGAACGATCTGCTTCCACTCGTGCCGCTGGTTCTGCTGGGAGCGGCGTTGGCGAGCGTGACGATCTGGGTCGAGAAACTCAAAGGCGCGCAGGGCGCGGAATTCTCGCTCTCCTTTGCCGAACGGTGGATCGTGATGGGGCGTGCGTTTTGGTTCAACCTGGGCAAACTGATCTGGCCCGCCGAACTCACGTTCATCTATCCGCGCTGGCAGATCGACCCGGGCGCGGTTTGGCAGTGGTTGTTTCCCCTGGCAACAGGAGCGCTGTTGGCCGCATTCTGGCTGGCTCGCAACCGGCTGGGCCGCGCCCCGTTGGCCGCGACAATGCACTTTCTCGTCGCCTCGCCGGCGCTGGTATTGGTCCACGTCTTGTACATGATGCGCTATTCGTTCGTGACCGACCACTGGCAATACCTCGGCAGCATGAGCGTGATCGCGTTGCTGGTCGGAGCGGTGGCCGGCGCCGGGCAGGCCCACGCGCAGAGGGTACCGGCCGTTGCCGCCCGGTGCGCCGCGATGCTCTTGATCGCCGGGCTGGGCGTGCTGACATGGCGACAGGCGCACATCTACAAGGACCTCGAAACCCTCTATCAAGACACGCTCGCTAAGAACCCGGCCTCCTGGATGCCGCACAACAATCTCGGCACGATCCTCTACCATCGCGGCCGGGTGGACGCAGCTATCCGTCATTACCAGGAAGCCTTGCGGCTCAAACCGGACTCGACCGATGCCCATGCGAACCTCGGCCTTGCGCTGGCGTCGCAAGGACGCGTGGCGGAAGCCGCGGCTCATTATCACGAAGCGCTTCGCATCAAACCCGATTTTGCCCAGGCGCACGCGAACTTCGGACACTTGCTGATCCAACAGGGCAAGGTCGATGAAGGCATCCGCCACTTGCTGCGGTCGCTTCAGGCGAGGCCCGATTTCGCCGACACTCACTTCCGACTCGGCGAGGCCCTGGAAGCCAAAGGCCAGGCGGCACGCGCCGCCGCCGCGTATGCCAACGCCGTGCGCCTGCGGCCCGATTGGGCGGAGGCGCGGCACAACCTGGGCATCGCGTTGGAGACGCAGGGCCGGACGGAGGAGGCCATCCGCGAATACGCCGAGGCCGTAACGATCGATCCCAAGTTCGCCGAAGCGCACAACAGCCTCGGGCTTGCGCTGGTCGCGAAAGGCGACCTCGACCGCGCGCACAAGCATCATTCCGAAGCCGTACGTCTGCGGCCGGGCGTCGGCGCGTTTCACAATAATCTCGCCCTCGTCCTTACCGCGCAAGGCCGGGCGGACGACGCGATCCGCGAGTTCATCGAGGCCGTGCGGCTCGATCCCAATCTGGTCGAGGTGCGGTTGAACCTGGCCGACCTGTTGGCGCGTCGCGGCCGGTTCGACGAAGCCCTGGACCAGCTTCGAGCGGTCGAGCATTTGCGCCCGGCGATGAAAGACCAGATCGGGGCGCGGATCGAAGCCATCGAGGCGATGCGTCGAGGCCAGGGTGGGTGAGCAACTTGGGATCCCAGGTTTTAAGTAGTCCACCTGTGCCTGAAGAACGGCCGGTCGGCGCGCGGAGGCGCCTCCCACATTCGACGGTCCGACACCCGGTCCGCTATTCCAGTTGCGGCCCACCGGTCTGAAACCGTGCCATCCAGAGCAACCGAATGTGGGAGGCGCCTCCGCGCGCCGACCGGCCGGGACGTTGCCCGGTGCCTTCGCATTCACCGAGCAGCACACGATGCTGCATGCTCAAAAACTGGGATGCACCCGTACGACCGCACACGCCGGCTTGGCGATTGATTTTATCCTCCAGATCAGCTAGAAATACACCCGTCATGAGCGCGGAAGTGACCATCGTCTGTCGCGGGAAGACCCCGCGCAACTACCTGCTCCCCGTCAATTACACGATCGGACGCGCGCGCGGCAACGACCTCGTGGTCGAAGACCCGCGCGCTTCCCGCAACCACGCGCTCATTCGTTCGCTCAGCGGCGGCAAGTATTACGTCGTCGATCTCGGCAGCGCCAACGGCACCTTCCTCAACGGTCGCCCGGTCATGGTCCCGGCCGAACTCAAGACCGGCGACGAAATCCAGATCGCCGATTGCGTCCTGCGCTTCTCCGATCCCGAAGGCGGCAAGGTCGCCAACCCGATCACTCCGAGTTTCAGCACGACCATGGCCACGGCGGTGAACGCGTCCAACGAGACCGTCTCGATCCTCGTCGCGGACATTCGCAATTTCTCCCGCCTGTCCGAGTTGGTCCCCGCTCACACGCTTTCGAGCGTGGTCGGAAGTTGGTTCCGCGACGCCGGCGCGACGATCGAGCAACACGGCGGCGTGATCGACAAGTTCATCGGTGACGCCGTGATGGCCTACTGGCTGAAGGGAGACAAGACGCGGGACCGCCGCTTCGTGGCCGGTCCTCTCCACGTCGCCCGGGAATTGCATCGCCTCGCGTCCTCGTATCACCAGCGG
>Ga0187892_10004970_pt1 | contig 21557 bp, 16 predicted proteins | sample MA1701073metaG_FD_139345 | JGI IMG/M metagenome (GOLD analysis project Ga0187892, IMG submission 139345) | Bio-ooze microbial communities from a basaltic lava cave in the Kipuka Kanohina Cave System on the Island of Hawaii, USA - MA170107-3 metaG ... | reverse complement strand
GGCTGTCAGATGAGAGTCGAGCAGTTTTTTGGCTAAGAAATATAGTGGAAAAGCTCCCACCGCGAGAAAGAAGGTCTGCCAGATATAGAGCACATGAATACTGTCAAAAAGGCGCATGATGGGTGCAATGAGCACACTATGAAATGACGCATGATCCCCAAGGATGTGAACCCCTTTGATTGTCGTGAAGGGACTCTCGAATTGTCCCATCAGCCAAATAGCCTGATCAAACAAGCCTACGTCATAGGTGCCGAAGGAGAACTCTTTCTGACGCAGGATTAGCGCGGCGGAGAAAATGCCGATATAGTAAGCGACAGCTATTGTTAGTATTTTCAGAGCTAATCCTGGTCTTGGTCTCCACATTTCAGCCGGTTTTTGATGGAATTACAAACTCGAAAAATAACATAACCAATCGCCATTAAAAAAATAAATAATTCTGCGATAAAGAACGCTGCGATAAAGAAACTCGCGCATTAGATCGATAAGTTGGGCGTAAAAGTGTCAATGGCGCAGACCGTGTTCAATGCTTTTAATAGCGATCTATCCTTCAAAATCAATTTGGCGGTGCTGTTTCTCGTCCATCTGGTGCTTACCTACCATTATAATTCCTACCACATATACCGCATGAATCCAGATGGCGTGTCGTACATGTTGATTGGATCCCACTACGCCAATTGGAATACGGAGTTGATGATTTCGGGTTATTGGGCTCCCCTTTTTAGTTGGATCCTCGCGCTACTGATGAAATGCAGAATTCCGGAAATTGCCATTCCAAGAATCGCCACTGGTATTTCGGCATTGATCCTCACCTTTAGTTCGGTGCGACTATTTTATTCCCTGGCCCTCCCACGGTGGTTAGTCATTCTGGGGGGGTGGATCGTCTGCTTTTTTGCAACGAACAGAGCGACGACGTATGTCACTCCCGATTTACTTGCCGCCGGCTTTCTTGTCCTGGCACTGAGTTTTTTGTTATCGGCAGAGTGGCTTTCGTCCCGGAAGTCACAGATGTTAGCCGGAGTAGTGTTTGGACTTGCCTATTTGACGAAATCCGCAGCTTTCCCAATGAATGTGTTGATCATCCTTGCCACCGGGCTTTTTCGCCTAATGATTAAAGAAGGAAACCATTACCAGATCCTCAAAGGCATCGGTGTGACATTTGTGGCGATGGGAATTTTCTCGCTTCCGTGGATGACCGTTTTGTCCTTGAAATATGGAAAGCCGACTTTTTCGACTTCCGGCCCTATAAACCATTCTCTGCATGGACCACGTGGGAGACAGAGTACTTTTTATTCATTTTATAGCTTACACCAGCCGGAAGCTGGAAGGATCACTTCCTGGGAGGATCCCAGCGTATTTCCTCAAAAGACTTGGTCGCCGTTCGAGAGTCTTGAATTTGCCAAGCATCAATGGATTTTAATCCAGAAGAACTCAGAGAGAATTTGGAAGGTCCTAGCTAACAGCTTTGGTTTGTATTCCATTGGGGCGCTCTCGATTCTACTGGCTTTCATTTTTGCTTGGCCCTTGTTCGGAAGTTTTAGCGAGAATCGGTGGTCTTGGCTATTGGTGCCCGCATTGTCGATTGTTGCTCCCTATATTCCCGTTCATTTCGCGGGGGGCGATCGGTATATCTATGCGCTTTATCCAATGATGGTTGCCGCCGGACTGGGAATGGCCTGGTCTTTGCGCAAGAACAATCGAGTGCTTGGGATAGTGGTTTTAATATTTGTGAGCTATTCTTTCGTAAAACCTGACATTGATGAACTGTTTCGGATTCACAAGAGCTTTGCAATAGTTCCTCCATCGAAACAAGCTTGGTTTGTACTTAGTGAAAAACTCAAAGGAAAATTGGGACCTATCGCAGGTCAAACCGGGACAGACTGGAATTGCCATAAAGCGTTGTATGTCGCCTGGCAGCTCCATCAACCTTTTTTCGGGTGTCACTCAAACCCCTCGATCGATGAAATTAGGCAGCTTGGAATTCGCCTGTTTGTCGCAAATCGTAATTCGAAATTGGATACGGCTCTTTCGAAGTCATCTGATTTTGTGGATCTTGATTCCGTGGTGTTCAACTCAGGTAAAAACACACTTCCAAAGCACTTCAGAGTCTATGAAAGAGCCATCGATATCGTTCAACCCAAAACGGAGCTGATCAATAAAGTTGACTAAATCTTCGCTCATGGCACGCAAATTAATCATTCAAATTCCTTGCCTTAATGAGGAGGATTCCATCGGGATTACTTTGGATGCCCTTCCTCGAAAAATTGCGGGAATTGATGAAATTGAAACTTTGATTATCAATGATGGGAGCACAGACGCTACGTCGGAGGTGGCCCGGAACCACGGAGCAACCCATGTGATAGAGCTTTCCAAGAATCAAGGTTTGGCGAAAGCTTTTATGACGGGGCTTGTGGAATGTCTAGCGCGGGGGGCAGACATCATTGTGAATACCGACGCTGACAATCAATACCGGGGATCTGATGTGGAAAAACTGATTCGTCCGATCCTCGAGGGAAAAGCGGAATTTGTGATTGGTTCACGTCCGATAGCGACAAATCCAAATTTTTCCTGGTGCAAGAAGGTCTTGCAAAGGCTTGGTTCGAAAATCGTGAGAATGGCCAGCCAGTCGTCGATCCCTGACGCCCCAAGTGGGTTTAGGGCGTTTACCCGGGAAGCGGCCATGCAGCTAAATGTGTTTAGCGATTTTAGCTATACCCTTGAAACCATCATCCAGGCCGGACAAAAGGACATGGCAATTGCCCACGTGCCGGTTGAGGTGAATGAGGTAACGCGACCTTCCCGACTCTTTAACCGTCAGTGGGGTTACATCTTCAAATCCATGATAACGATTATTCGGATTTTCATGACATACCAGCCGTTTAGATTTTTTGCCATTCCGGGCGTCATCTCGATTTTGGCCGGGACTCTATTGCTCAGTCGGTTCTTATATTTTTATTTTACCGTGGTCCCTTCGGGACATACGGAGAGTCTGGTTTTCGCATCAATGTGTCTTGGTATTGGATTTTTCTTGGTGATGGTCGGATTGATTACGGACTTAATCTCGGTGAATCGAAAATTACTTGAAAAGATTTCCTGGCAACAGTTCAAGCTAGAGGAACTGATCCACCAAGAAGGGCAGGCTGAAGCCTCAAGAAAAAAAAGGCTTACGTTAGTACCCAAAAAGAGGCACGAGCATTGAGATGACCGAAAACGCCGGTAATGTCCACAATAAGTATGAAAGCTGAAACCCGGTCACAAAATATCTAATGAGGGGATTTTTGAGCTCACTGGAGTCCTTGGTTAGGCGGGCCGGGTATCTGGAGGTCATTGAAGTGGGGTGTGGAGAAGGCTACTTGTCCTGTTTTTTGTCCGGTCGCGGGGTTAAAGTTCGGGGATATGACGTTAGCGAGGATATTATTGCGATCGCTAGGGAAAATGCTCGGAGGGCAAGGCATGACATAAAGTTTTTTAAGAAAAGTATCTACGATTTGGATCCTGCAACAGATTCAGCAGATTTAGTGGTCTGCTGTGAGGTTCTGGAGCATTTAAAGGATCCCGAGAGGGGCTTGTCAAAACTGAGCCATATATGTCGGGGTGAGCTGATCCTCAGCGTCCCCAGGGAGCCAATCTGGCGCGTGCTAAATGTCTTTCGGGGAAAATATCTATTGGATCTCGGAAACACTCCTGGCCATATCAACCATTGGTCCAAGAGGGGAATCACGGAACTGGTATCCAGATACTTTAAGGTGGTGGATGTACGCTCGCCCTTTCCATGGACTATGATTCGGGCGAAGGAAAAAGGCGCGGAGGAATCGAAAGCAGCTAACGTGTTCGTTTCAGGATTTAAGGAACATAAAACGTTCGTTCGCTATTTGGTCTCCACCGGTTCGATTTATATTCTTACCTGTATCTGTCTCCTTACGTTTTTGGTGGAGTTTCTCGGAGCTGGGCACAAGCTGGCCTTTGCTGTCGTATTGGCCACATCATTCATTCTTAATTTTTTCAGTCTTCGAAATTTTGTTTTCGCGAAGAAACAAAACCCTGTGCGGAAACTTTTTCTTAGAACTTTGGGAACTAGTCTTGCATTTCGTTTTCTTGAGTTTGCCGCCTTTTCGGCCATTGACACGCTGGTCGTTAAAGCCTACGTAGCGACTGCGTTCATGGTTCAAGCGACCTCCTATCTTATTAAGTTCTTTGTTTATCGCCGGACTTTCGAAGGTTAAGCTTTAGCCGTTATGGGAAGTAGCATATTGATAGCAACTCCAGAGCTTGGCGGGGGGATGACAGGGTATGATCTCTCGTTTTGTGGTTAGAAGCGAAAGCGTCTGAGTCGCTTCCTCCAGAAATTTGGTATTCTTGTCGTCTTGGTATCGCAAGATAACGAGGTCTTCAAGATTGGAGACCCTTGATAATACTTCTGGAATTTTTGCGATGTCATGGATTGGAACCTGAGAGAATCTTTTCTTCATGCGGCCAAAGATCAGGATTCGTTCTGAAAATTGTTTGTGTCCCAATCTTAAATAGAGGCGCTCTAATAGGCAGACGGGATCCGTGGAGTTTTCAGCGCGGACCTGGTAGTTGTAAACAAGGACAATCGTTTTGTTGGACGTGATATAGCTCTGGATCATGCTCGCCCAATCAATGGCAACGGGGTGGACATAATAGTCAGCAGCTGAATGAGTATAGGGAAGCGATCTTCGATTGGCTTGAACGGATCGTGAGGTGAAGGAATAAAGATTATAAAATTGCATGAAATTTCCAATGAGAAGCAGAGTTAAAAGGCCCCATCCGTATCTTGTAGGCATTTTTGCTCGCACAAGATCTTCCCAGCGATCGATCAGCAATCGTCCCAGAATATAGAGGTTGAGCCACTCTACCAGTAAAAACCTTCTCGGCCTTAGTTTATCTTCGCCAGTGTGGGCGAGAACAAGCAGGAGAAACCACTGCGTCAGAAGAATAGCGAGATAAAAATATTTTCTTTTTCTGATAAAAAAACAGGATACAAAGCCTAGAATTGGTAAGATTGGGAGATCCAAATTCCACTTAATAAAGCAATTTTTTATTAACACCCAAGTCAGGGGAAGAAGCGAAGCAATAGTATCGAAAATCGAGCCGGCTAATCGACCTCTGGCGTGTCCCGTCGTGCGTGCAATATGCCACGCGAGTCCTGAAATCAGTATCCAGGTTAGCTTGGTTTTCCAGGGAACCAGTCGGATAAAGATTACCCCCATCACAAGGACGATGAAAAAAGTGGCTCCCAAGGGATAGACATGAAAGCTTAGCTCACAAGCTATTAGCCCCGCGCATAGGCTGAGAATCCAGTTAGCCCTTGCACGTTCCGATTCCACCATCCATAAGGCAATTAACGGAGGGATGACAGCGGAAAAAGTAGGCATACCGGCTAGCGAAAAGGAGAGCAAAGTCGAAGAACAGCCCAGAGCAAGTGCAAAGCATCCCATTTGGAGGGAGTTAAGCTTCATGTGGTGAACGATCCATCCCAAGCTGAATAAGAACGTTAGAAAACTGAGGACGTGCGCCCATTGCTCCCATGGGAAAAGAAGAGTCATTACTCCCGGGATGAGAGAATATGGAATACTACTGACGGAACCCCAATATTGAAAGTGGCGAGTGGCGTGAAAAGTTTTTACAATAGCATTCCAGAGTCCCTCTGTTTCAATCAGATATAATCCCTGAGCAGCGCCGATTAAATCCCAACCGGGAAAGTAGTGAGTCCGGTAGAATATTCTCCAGACCAAAGCGATCATAGGTAACGCCATGAACACAACCGGAAGATAGGTTTGATGCTTCGGCAAGATTGTTTTGTGCGGTTTGATTTGCTTCAAGGCACAATATTAAATCAGCAGTTAGAAAATAAATAGTTGTGCGATAAAATAAATAAGATGTCCTTTAGGTGAGGTTCCGGATGCAAGAAAGTGACGCGTCACAAAATATTTCAAATCCACAGCCAGTTAGCAGGGGGGCGTCATGGTTTTGGCTTACCCTTCTCGCTATTACTTTCGTGTCTAGTGTGGCACTGATCCAATATAAAGAGAAGAAACCTCCGCGAAAACCTGGAATTGGGGGAAAGGGAAGTCTGCCCGGAAATTTGCAAGCCATGATCAAGAGCTTCAGTCAAAGTTATGGAAGGCCACATATTAATCAAACTGTAGATGGGAATCCCTTCACGATAGGTCCGGAAAAGTTTGAGTCTGGTATCGGAACACACGCCAATTCGAAAATCACCTTGAGTTTAGCGGGGCGTTACAAGCGTTTGACTGGAATGTGTGGAGTAGATAGTGAAGCCGGGGGTAAGGGAACCCTTATTTTCAAAATCAAAGATAGAGACAAGGAGCTTTTTTCGTCTCCGCTGATGGAAAAGGGAGACCCTGCAATAAAATTCAGCGTGTCGGTTGAGGGTCGCCAGGAAGTGGAATTGATCGTCGAAGATGGGGGAGATGGGATTAATTTTGATCACGCTGATTGGGTGAATTTGCGGCTCGAATAAAATGAGACCGATCACCATTCTCATTCCCGCTTACAATGAAGAACGCATTCTTCAATCATCCATTGAAAAAGTTCATCTTTTTTTAGACGAACACGGTGTTCAACATGAAATCATCGTTACAAGTAATGGTTCAACCGATAGGACGGTAGAAATTGGAAATTTTCTCGCGGAACGCTATTCCTGGTTACGATTTTATTCCGTTGAAAAGCGAAGTGTGGGCGAAGCGTTCCGATGTGGTGTCACCCATTCGATGAATGAGTTCCTGATTACGCTGGATGCCGATCTTTCCTCGGAACTTACGTTTATTCTTGACGCCGCAGGTTTGCTAGAGCAGAGCTCAATGGTTGTGGGATGCAAGACTCTCGGGCAGCAGCGGCGAAGCGTTGTTCGGATTCTAGGAAGTCAGATTTACCTTATTTGGACCCAACTAGTTTTCGGTCTTTCCTTGCTCGATTATTCGTTAGGCAGTAAGGCCTATCGGCGTTCGTCCATTCTGCCAATCCTCAAATTCTTAACTCCATGGACAGGATATCCCTTGGAAATTTCTTTGTACCTTCATCTGAATGGAAAAAGAATTGTGCAAATTGGCGTGAACTGTGACGACAAGCGTAAAAGTCACTTCAATTTGCTACATGAGGGTTTTTACCGTTACTGGCACCTGCTTTACTGCTGGAGAAATCTGAGACGCAAGAAGTCTTGGTTTCACTTACCCATTCATGACGTCCCCGAAATTTACTCAGAAGCGAAAGCTCGTCGCGTGGCTTGATAGGTCAGAGACGTGGATTGACTGTATCGGACTAGCCTGTCTAACAGCCTATATTCTTTTTCGACTGCCTTCTCTGATTTTTAACACTGATCCAGCAACGGGAGGTGACACAGGCTCTCACTTCTGGGCTTTGTGGGCACTGGCGAATAAGGGAATTCCGCAGGGCACGCTTCGGTTATGGAATCCAGGAAACTACCTCGGGGAGCCCTTGCTGGTTCACTATTTCCCTTTTCCCTTTCTTGCCATGTGGGTGCTGTCACTTGTTCTGCCTCTAGGAATGGCATTTAACATCGGTACCGTCCTCGCTCCCATAACCATGCCTATCGCGACCTATGTTTGTCTTCGAGGTTTGGGTACACGCTTTCCCGCTCCGTTGTTAGGGGCCATGGCAAGTATGTTTTTTCTCTTCAATGAGTCCTATACCATGTTGGGTGGAAATTTCCTTTCCACCTTTGCTGGTCAATTTGCCCATGGGTACGGGATTAATTTCATGCTTGTGGGCTTGGGGGTTTTTGGTTGGGAAATAAGAAAGGGAAATCCCCCTTTTTTCTCGTCACTGGCGTTTGCCGGAGTCTTTATCAGTCATGCTTATGTCTTCTTAGGGCTTCCGGTCGCCGTGGTTTCCGTGGCTTTGTTCCTTCAGGAAAAAGGCCTGTTCTTTCGGCTTAAGAACGCCACCCTGTCTTTATCCTTCGCAACGCTACTGTCTCTGTGGTTTCTCATTCCGCTTTTAAGTAACTCCCCCTGGACTACCGCATTTGCGGCGCCGTGGGGATTAGAAGAGACTCTGAAAGAAGCCTTCAGCAAAATTTTTCTTCCTCCCTATATCGGCTTGGTCTTGGGTTTGATTTGCCTGAGTTTTATCCGAAAACTAAATTGCCGAGCCTCCTTCCTTCGGAAAGAAGTTTCCATCTGGCTGCTCCCGATAGGTACTTATGTAGGGTTGTACGTTGCGGCCGAGCGATTAGGAATAATCAACGCAAGAGCGGTGCCACAAATAATGCTTTTTGTTCTATTGATTGCGGCCTTAGTCTTTTCTTTTTGTTTACACCGATTGGGTGGGAGGGTTTTCGCATGGCTAGTTAGCTTGCCCTTGGTGTTTCTTACCTTTTTCTGGATTCAAGATAAATCGCAAAACTTCGAGAGCTGGGCCAACTGGAATTATTCGGGATGGAAAAGCAAACCGCTTTATCCTAACGTTGAGGCCCTTTCCAAAAAGCTTCATGGGGACTTTTCCATGCCAAGGGTGATTTACGAGCATAGCCCGACCTACAACGCGGCCGGAACGACTCGGGTTTTCGAAATGCTGCCGTACTTTGCGGGGCGCGCCACGCTGGAAGGCGTGTATATGCAGTCCACAATTTTGGCTCCCATGGTTTTCCTGTTGCAGGCGGAAATTAGCAAGGCCCCCAGCTGTCCCTTCTGGAAAATCTCCCCTTGTCCGAAGTACAACCTGGGCTCTGCTATCTCCCACGTTAAGCTCATGGGTGGTAAGGAGCTTATTCTCACCTCTGCTGAGATTCTCGCACAGGCGCGTGACACGAGAGGTTTGATAGAACGTGATACGTTTGGGATCTTTACGCTTTTTGAATTGAGGGATTCCGTCTCGCTCGTGGAAACGTTTCGCGAAATACCGACGTTTTTGCATGCCGACCTTTCGGAAATAAAGCTTCAATTTTTGGAGTGGTTCCAAAAATACGACGGAAAACAACCCTTTCTTGTCGCCTCTGTCGATAAAAGGGTGATGCAAACCCCATCTGCGTGGCTAGGCAGCCCGGAGTGTCGGGCCGGCGTCACGGTGGATTTTAATCGAATTAAACTCACCACCGACTGCCCGGGAAAAGCTCACTACCTAAAGTTTAACTTTCATCCCAGCTGGAAAGCCAATACAGGGGACAAGACCTTCTTGGTAAGTCCTGGGTTCCTAGGAATCGTTCCGTCACGGCCTGACGTAGAGCTAACCTTTGGTCACGATCCTCTTTGGAAAGCGTCAAGTTATCTTTCGCTGTTTTCTCTACTCATCTTGCCGATCTGCTATACTGGTTTAAGCAGACGCTATCGGAAAGTGAAAGTGAAAGTGAATGGTGTGTAGCCTTAGGGGGGAGTAGAGATGAAAATGGTGTTCGCCCTTAGCCTTGTTTTCTTTTTTTCTCTGAAATCAGAGGCAGGTTATCTCACCATTGTCGGAAAATCACAGCTGAGCACACAGTTGGTGGGGACACAAACGATTCACTTTCAGGGTATGTATGAAATCGAAAACCAGGGCGATGAAACCGCTTATGGTGTCTTTCCCAGTTTTCGATTAGGCAGCTGGGTGTGGGCAGGCAATCCAGCAGACATCGTCGAGAATAATCACTTTCGATGGACCATTGATGACAAGGTTGCGAGAGCCCAGGTAGACTGCCACTCTTCCGAAGACTGTTCCGAGAACTTGCCCGGCTCGGGAGTCTTTCCGTTGCGCGTTTTACGGCATTACAAAGACGCAAACGGGTATCAGTTTTCCAGTGCAGAAGTGCAGATCATTGAGATTGGGAGTCTGTCGCCGTCCCAAAGAGCGGTGCTGCACATCCCCGCGCTTCAAGCAAAACTTGAGCTCTCGGGCGGTGGAGAAAAATTCAATGGGAAGTTGGAGATTGTAAACTCCTCAGATTCACTCAAGCGGGTTTATGTCACTTACCATTCAGCCAAAGAGCTTCAGATAATGTCTTCGTCACGGACAGTTGAAGTAGCGGCACACGCTGCGGACACTTTTCCTGTCGAAATACGAAATTTCAGCGGCATCTTGGGAAGTAAGTACGCAGTTTTCGGAATTCTCGAGTGGGAAACCAAAGGCTTAAGAAATACGATTTTTGTCCCCGCTTCGGTAAGCTTAGCCAAGAAAGATTCCAGTGGCTGGTATCTTGCTGCGGCGATCGCTTCCTTCTTGATGCTCGTTCTCGGTCTTTATGTCTTATTCCGGCGCCGAGAAAGTCTTCCTAAACTCTCACACAGTTAATCTTGCGGGTGCGTGGTTGAGGTCGAAGAGGTAGTGCTAGTGCTTGTGGACGTAGAGGTAGTGCTGGTGGTGGTTGTAGTTGTGGACGTGCTTGTTGAGGTGCTTGTTGAGGTAGAAGTTGATGTTGTTGTGGTAGTTGTCGTCGTGATTTCTGGATCTAGGCGAATCAATTGAATGGTTTGGGCCCATCCCGAAGGGCCCGGCTCTTCGAGTTGTTCATCGGGATCAAATGAGCAGCTCAAAAGTGTATTTTTCGTTTCCACTACCGCAGCCCCATCCCAACGTCTATTTTCTCGGATACATCTTCCATTCGCATAAGGCGCATCTGGACCAATGGGGTCAAAAACTGTCGGAGGGGATTGATATTCAAACCTTCCTCTAAATTGCCCGTCCTTTTCAGTTTCGAAAGTCGTCACGGTAATGCGAAGGCCCACAGGTTCGCCGCCCGAAAGCTTGGTCGTCAGGCCCACTGAAATATCTATGAATTTACATTCGATTGTCACCGTGTCCGCGCCTTTGGACGTAGTGGTGCACTCAGCGGGGGCCATTTCTTCAGTCGTGTCGCTGCTTCCACTAAAAGCGAGCCATTTTTCGTCAACGGTAAAATCATCTTCGTCAAAGCTCACCGCCTCCTCCTCACCTAATCTCTCTGTGCCCACGTAAACAAGGCCCGTGTCTCCTGTAGTCAGGCTTGCGCTAGGGTCGGCTGTCGTTAAGAGCAGAAATAAAGGAAGCGTATCAGAGGCGGATTCCGTTTCCGACATGTAGATGAGGCCGCGGGTGTCATAGTTAATTCCGTTGCTGGCTGGATCTTGGTTTCTGATTGATCCCAATATCCTTATTAAAGCCCCGCTCGCCTTTCCCTCGTCCAGAAAAATTGATTTGCACTCGATCGAAGTGGAATATGGGTAAAATTTAGACTCATGACGAACCCCTGCCAACGTTTCCGGGAAAAAACCCTTCGCGATAGTGTATACATCTGCTATAGGGCCTATCCCTTCGAACTTAGGTTTGAACGTGACCTCATTATATTTGGAAATCGCATCAAATCCAGGTGCTTGGCTATCCCCTGGACCTGCTATCGTGTCATCAAGCGTTTCTTTGATCGTATCATCGTAGTTGACGCCCCCCACATGGACGAGGGTCCCGGTATTAGGGCACGCAGCACCAATGCTTGTGGCAGCAACGGGGTTGTTTTCCTTAGACGCTACCCTGAGTCTGCTCGTGAATATTACCGCTGTTTTATCCATGAAAAAAACAGAGCTTTTCGCGTTTCGCCGCTGGGGAAGGACAAGGATCTCACTTTCGAAATATGCGGCATCAGAGTCTTCGAGTTCTTTGCTCCCAAATCCGCTTTTACTATCCTGGAACTTGGCCAGGTACAGCGGGGGATTCATATCGGTTTCATCAATTTTGTAGAAAGCTTTTTTGCCGTTTTGCTTGTCCTCAACCTCAAATTCCTTCAGTCGGTCTTCGACTTTTGTCTTACCATCAAAAGTATAAACGATGGCGCTTGCTGCGTTCGCATTCCCATCGTTGTTGATGGCTGAGCGAAAAATGTTTTCGTCGGAGTTGCTCAGCTCGTTCAGCACTGCCCCTCCAGTCCAAAACGTATAGCCGCCTCCTCGATAATCGAGCTTCGCACAGCAAATCACGATCACGACAAGGAAAATGATTGCACCTATCCATCGAAAGTACCGTAATCGTGTATCCATTTTTCCTCCCTTTTCCTCTGTAGGTTCCTCGTCCTTAGTGTTTTTTCCCTCGCCGCGAAAAAATGAAGGTCCCTATGCCAATAAACATCGCTAAAAGCAGTCCAGATGGAAGCTCCGGAACTGGGGCCGACGGCGCCCCTTGTTCTCCCCAAGCTGTGCTCGCAATAACAGGAATAGCGACCACCCATTGGACGAGACGCCATTTTATTACCTGCAATGATTTCATACGAACCTCGCAATTTCTGTGCGAATGATTGAATTAGGCTTTATATTTCTCATCCTAAAACACTTAGATGCGGCGAATCAAGATGCGCAATTTTCACAAACGAAACAAGCCTTTGATTTCGGTTGGATAGCATAGAAATCTTTACGATCTCCACCATCTACATATTTTTACAATTGGGTTCTAAAGTATCTTATGCAACTAGTCGAAAATACAGAGACTTGATGACCTTCGATGACAACAAGACAGCGAATGCCATCTTGATTGCGATGCTTCTCATGGCGTTCACCGCTTATTCCTTAATTTCGTACTGCGTCTTCGACAATTACCCCATGTCGATGGATGAATATAACTACTGGTATCAAGCGCAGATTTTTGCTTCTGGAAAAACCCATCTTTCCGTCGAGGGGCTCCCTGGAGCACTGAAAGAGGGGTATATGATCTGGGCGGATGGTAAGGCGTTTACAAAATACGGACCGGGTTTTTCACTCATTCTGAGTCTTGGCGTCATGGTCGGTGTTCCTGGGCTTGTAAACCCATTCCTTGCGGCACTAACCCTTTTATTTTTGTTTTTACTGGTGCGCTCGTTTGTGGGCACTCGGTACGGGCTTATTGTCCTATTGCTAGCCGCCACGAGCCCTTCTTTTTGGGGCTACGCTGCCTCTTACTTTGCTCATTCGCTTTCGCTTTTTCTGTCAACTCTTTCCTTTTATCTGATTCGGCAATTTGAGTTGTCAAAATCTCCTCGCCTCTTGATTCTCCTGGGATTTACCTTCGGTTATGCCATCGTTACCCGAGCGGCGGACGCGTTTTGTTTAATCGTTCCGTGCGCGATTTATCTTCTTATTCTTTCGAGGAGAGCAGGGAGTATGCGTCAACTGGCTTATGTGATTGTTCCCTTGGCTTTGATGGGAATGGTTTTTGCGAGTTACAACTACTATCTTTCCGGGCACTTTTCGTTTTTTGCTTACGATGCAGGGAGCAGCGAGGCCGGAAGATTTACCGTCAATAAGAAGAAAACATCGGGAAACCAATACCTTGAGAACGCACAAAAATTCATGTCGGTTCAACTCGGAAAGTATTTTTCTAAATATACGGGCTACGTGCTTCCTGTGCTCGCGATTTTGGGCTTACTCTTTTTTAAAGAGTCCCGTTCGAAATGGGTCTTTTTCGCTCAATTTTTTCTGCTGGTCGCTATCTACAATTTCGTATCCAATTCCGGTTGGCCAGCCTACGGTGCACGGTATTACTACGCGGGGTTTTCCGGCGTCATGGCGCTCGTGGGATTTGGACTTTTTTGGCTCGCCTCGCTCCCACGGAAGCGGTTTCTTTCTAGGTATTTGATCTTCACGGTTATCATCAGTACCTTGGGGATACATCTATATTTATCTCATCTGCGATTAAAAGAATATCGAGCGCGCTTTGTCCATCTCAAAAATGTAGTGGTAGATATTGAACGTGTTTGCCCGGAAAAATCCATTGTGGTGCTTGAACCGGTCACCAAATATTCGCCCAATATCCAATTTATGCCCTACGGAGAATTAAGGCGAAACCCTTTCTACAATGGCAGCCGTCTGTACGTCCGTACGCGCGACCAAGTCCCGAACGTGAAAAAACACTTTCCTGACTATCAGGAATGCGGTTTTCCTCGAGAAAGTTCTTAACTTAAATTGCAGTGATGCCGATTTATAAAAGAAAACTCAAAATTCAATGCGTAGCCATGAGCCCAGAGTTGCCTGTATTGGTGCCGGCCCAGCGGGGCTTACGGCAGCCTATCTCTTATCCAAACACAGGGTTCCCACCATAGTTTTGGAAAAAGATTCCGAGTACGTGGGAGGAATTGCCCGCACCGTCAACTACAAGGGGTTTCACATTGATATAGGTGGTCATCGATTTTACTCGAAGTCCCAAGCTATCGAAAATCTTTGGACCGAGCTTCTTCCCTTTGACATGCTGACGCTCTCTCGCTCTTCCCGAATTTACTATCGAGGGAAATTTTTTAATTACCCCATTCGGATCTTCGAGGCACTCATAAAACTTGGACCGTGGGAATCGATCTTGTGTCTCTTCTCTTGTCTCTATTACTATTTTTTTCCCTATCGGAAACCACGTACGTTTGCTCAGTGGGTTTCCAATCAATTTGGAAAAAGGCTCTTCAACGTGTTTTTTAAGTCCTACACGGAAAAGGTCTGGGGGATGAGTTGCGATGAGATTTCCGCTGACTGGGCGGCTCAGCGGATTCAGCAATTATCGCTTTTCTCCGCGCTCCGAAATTCGTTAAGAAACGGGCGATGGTTTCAAGGGGAGCCTGTCATAAAGACTTTAATCACGAGCTTTCGTTACCCTCGGAAGGGACCGGGAATGTTGTGGGAAGGTACCGCCAAAAAAATCCGTGAACATGGGGGAACCGTGCAGCTGGGCTGCCAGGTGGAGGGACTTAGCTACAACCCGCTTAAGAAGCTCTGGACCGTGTCGTATCGAGATCTCAAAGCCGACATGCGGAGCAAAATTGAGGTTGAGCACGTGATTTCATCGGCCCCTTTGCGAGAAATATGCCAGTCGATCGCTCCTCCGCTCTTATGTAAAGGCATCTCTGAAAAAATAAGGTACCGTGATTTCATCATCGTCGCCCTGATGCTGAGAAAGGGAAAGACGTTTCCAGACCAGTGGGTTTATATTCACGACCCCAAAATCAAAGCTGCCCGTATACAAAACTTTAAGTCCTGGTCGCCAGAAATGGTTCCCCATCCGTCATTCAGTTGCTACGGACTTGAGTACTTCTGCTTCAAGGAGGACGGTTTGTGGGATCTCCCTGACGTTGAGCTTCTTAATTTGGCAACGTCAGAACTGGAAAAGTTGCGACTGGCGAGAAGGGATGAAATCTTTGACGGCTGTGTCATACGGCAACAAAAAGCGTATCCTGTTTACGATCAGCAATACCGTAACGTGATTAACATCATTCGAAAGGAATTGGAGGATTACCCCAATCTGCACTTAGTGGGTCGAAATGGGATGCATAAATATAACAATCAGGACCACTCGATGATGACGGCCATGCTGACCGTTGAGAATATCCTCGCAAAAAAACAGCTGTACGACGTGTGGAACGTCAATGAGAACGCGGAGTATTTAGAAATTAAAGAAGATGATGATGGGACGGAGCCGAACAGCGGAATTCGCCTGACACCGCAAAAAGCGGCATGAGCCATGTCAGCGACATGAACGCCCGGATGGCACTGGGGTTTGCTACGATTGTTTCAGATCGTTCGCTTCCGCTCAAATCGCGTTAGCCAGTATCACGGTATTTGCAACTTGATCGAGAGTTCGCAGTTCCCCGAGCCTTTTTATCTTTTCAAGAAACGTTGGGTAGTGTGGCAACCAAAAGTTTCCGTAACAATCGTGGAAACTCAAAGCCACGAAGTTATTCGATGCAATAAGGTCCAATGCTTTTTTCTCCCAATCCTGAAAGGATATCTTTTTCTGAAAAAGCGCGAAGTCGTCCATCGCTATCGGTACCTTTACAAGACGTCGACTCAATACGGGCCGCGTAACTTTGAGAGAGCGCGAAGAGCTGGCAAGCCATTCGTAATTATGAAACACAAGGTTCGAATCACTGGTTTCGATAGAGAGCTTCGATTGGGGAGGGCGATAGCCCTTCAGTCTATAATCCACCAACCTGCATTTGCCCGGTTGTGTAGAGCCTCCAAAATGCCGAATGAGTCTTTTTCCCAGGGGAAACCAACGAGGGTATAAATGTTGTAAACGTAGCCAGGGCAAGAACATAGAAATCGTGTGATCATAGGAATGAAACCCAAGACAATGCCCGGCTTTCCGGATTTTTTCGGCAACGTCGTTAAAGAGGCACGCAACGATGTGATAGGTCGCTCTAACGGAAAACGCTTCCTCAATGCGAAGCATGCTTTCGAGAGCTTCGGGAGAGGAAAAACTTAAAAACGTATTTTTCCTGTGTCCTAAGGATCGCTCAATATCATGACAGATACAGATAGTTTTTCCGTATTTGATGAAGTCTTCTTTTTTTTCTAACGGAACTACCCGCTCTCTGTTTCGCTCGATATTGATCACCCACCAGTCTCCCTGTCTTTCGGCGGAAAAGAGCTTAGTGACAGCGCGATCGTAAATTCTGTCGAATAATTCCCTTTCGACCGTTCGATTTGGATCCGTGAATTTGCGAGCAAGATCCGAAGAAGGCGATAAAAAATTCTTTGCGCCCATCTCAAGAGCAAAATTACCGATGGCGTTAAGAAGCAAATAGATCCATCCTTGAAATTTCTTTTCAATTTGTGTCTTGAACTCTCTTCGTCGGCTTATTCGTTGTACGATATCGGACCAATAGCTAGAGCCGTATACGTTTCCATTATGAACCACCAGGGTTGCGTCAGCGATCTGGCCTTTTCGACCCAGTTGCTGTTGATGCCAGAGGATCTCATCGTCAAAAAATAATTTTTCCGGAAATTGCTCCGTTACCGAAGGATGAGCAAACAGGACCAATTGCCAACATTTTTCAGGGTTCCGCAGTCCATGGAAATAAGCCGCCATCCTAAGGCCATCCGGACCCGCCTTGGGAAGAAAGTATATGCGGTGGGGAAAAAAATTTCTCTCGAGATGGCCCTTCTGTCGAAAGCGCGGGCTTAGCTCATAAGAGGCTTCTCTGTAGCGCGACAGGCTCGCCTCTGATGTGACGCATCCGGTCCTTGGTTGGAGGAGTGTATTCATCGTATTTTCAAGAATTTTAACATGCACATTTTCATTCGAGAATGTCGATAAGCTGAATAGACTCTTTCTCTACAGGTATGCGTCACGCAATCAATGTAAAGGTCCGTCATGAAATCGCTACGAAAGCGATAGATGTTCCGCCGCAACTCGCTTCGTTAACTTTTCAAAGGCCATCAAACGCTTTGGGAATGAAGAGTTATTGGGAACTTAAGAAATTGCTCTCCCTAATAAATCAAGACTTGCATTTTTTTCTAGTGCCGGGGGGGTTGTCGATTTTTGCGGCTGTCTGTGAGGCTCTCAGCATGGGCCTCTTGGCACCACTTGTTCAGGGGATGATCGATCAGAACCTTTCGTTAAGGCGTGCTTTCCGTTTGTTTAGCGGGTTTGAGCTGAAACTTCCCTGGCCTCCCTCTTCGCTAATGGGTTCCATTCTTTACCTCAGCTCTATCATCGTTGTTATTTCGGTACTTAAGCAAGCTTTGCAATATGCGGCAGTGCAACTAGTGAATGATAGGACGCGACGAATCATATCGGTTCTTCAGACTCGTATTTTTGAAAGGTATCTTACGTTTGGACAGGCGTTTTTGGACCGTCAGGGATCGGGTCGTCTTCAAGGTACCCTAGTTCAATACACACGAGACCTGGGAGCAGTTTTTCCAAATTGTCAACGCGCCATGATATCAGCGACCATGGTGCTTTCGTATTTGACGGTTCTGTTGATCCTTTCCTGGCGTTTGGCTTTGCTGTCTTTGGTTGTTTTTCCGATCTATTTTTTTATCTTAAAGGCAGTGACTCGCAAGATCCGCCTTTCCTCTAACATGATCTCAAAGCAGATGAGCCGGGGGCACCAAATAGTGTCAGATGTTCTAGGTTGTATCCCGTTGATCAAAGCGTCCTCCATGGAGAAAGAGGAGGTGGAAAAGTTCTCAAACGTAAGTCAGACGACGGCGGCGCTTGCCTTCAGCATGGATAAAAGGGTTAGTTTGATTGTCCATATTCAAGAGGTGTTACGGCTTATTGTTTTTCTTTGTCTGGTGGCCCTTACTCTGAGCTTGTTTGGAGTGGGAAGAATGACTGGCGCCTCTCAGCTTCTCGTGTATTTCTTTGTATTGCAGTTGGGGCTCACTTCCATCAATTCATTTGGCAATGCGTGGGCGCAGGTTTCTAGCCTTACCGGACAGATTTCGACTCTTCTTGAACTGTTCGATGACTCTGACAAAGGTTTCGAGAGAGGGGGGGTGCAGAAATTTTCCAGTGTAGCCACAGAAATCACATTTCGTAATCTGTCTTTCAGTTATAGGTCCGGCGTTGAGGTGCTTCATGGAGTTTCCTTTGATATTCGAAAGGGGCAAATCACGGCCATTGTCGGGGCTACAGGGTCTGGCAAAACAACTCTGATTAATCTGCTTCAAAGATTCTATGATTGTCCACCCGAGACAATTTTCGTGGATGGAGTTGATATTCGGCAGTTTTCTATGGCCTCCCTTCGAGAAGGCATGAGTGTCGTGAGCCAAAACATTCATCTTTTTAGGGACTCGATTCGAAACAATCTGATTTATGGAATCAGAAAGAAACTTTCGGATGTCGACATTAGCGAGGCCCTTCGTAGGGTCAGTCTTTATGAAATGGTTCGATCATTGCCTGACGGACTCGAGACCAATATTGGCGACCGGGGGCTAAGTCTTTCGGGGGGAGAGAGGCAACGGCTTTCGATTGCGCGGGCCTTTCTCAAGGATGCGCATCTTCTTATCTTTGACGAAGCGACAAGCGCTATTGACACAAGAACAGAGAAGGTCATCCAGCAAGCGATGGGAGACCTGACAAAAAACAAAACAACCATTGTCATTGCACATCGTCTATCCACCATTCATAAAGCAGATAAAATCGTTCTGCTCGAAGAGGGAAGTTTCATCGAGGAGGGAAACTTTAGTGAATTGTTAGCGAGGAAGGGGCCCTTTTATGATTTTTATCAAACCCAAGTGTCGCTTTGATCAGGAGTCGCGATGTTTTCTTTATCCGAATGATATAATATCTTGATGAGCAACCTTTTGCTCACTTTCATTGTCACCATCGATCCGATTAAGACGGTTTCCCACCTCGATATCCTTATCCACTCGCTCAACCTCCAGACCCGCAAAAACTTCAACGTCATTTTTCATAACCAGACCCTCGCACTCGAATCCGAAATCCTCACCCAGTTGCAAGTGATCCCTGCCTTTCCTTACGAATGGCATGATCTGGAGCGGGCTCGCTTTTTCGGAAAATATCCGCTGTGGGATCTTTATGCATTCCACGACTTTCTTCTCGAGTCGAGTCGGGTCAATCCCTATTTTATGTCACTTCACATGGAGGAGTTTCTCGACGTAGACTACGTAGAAAAAATCAGTACCTTCCTTGAAAGAACTGGTTTTGACATAGTCTTTGGAAACCTTCGTCGCACTAAATTAACTTTCACCCAGATCGAGCCAATTTTGAAAACGGACACTGCCGCTCAGTTCAATGATTCCTTGAAAAAGACTGGTGTGAAATACAGCCCGCACTGGGCTGCTCGCCCGAGGTGGTGGTGGACTACTATCATGCGCAGGCTTCAAGTGGGAATGCGAGATTATTACCTGCCTTTCGTCTATAGGGACGAGGACGTTTATTTCATGAGTGTCGCATTCGCTCGACGTTATAACTGGTTCCTGCATGGCCATTCACTACCGTTGGAGGATATCCACATTTGTGAACAAGAGGGCGTGTGTGAGTTGGCCAAAGAGCTAAGGAAATTAACGCCGTTTCCCGTATACTTCGGGGGAAGCAATATTTATCATCTCGAGCACGAGAAATACTATTACCAATTTGTAGATGCCGAGTTCACGGCGAGAATCCTCGAAATGGAAACTGATAATCCGATATTAGGAAGCCTGAAAAAAGCGATCCGTGAGTTTCGTGAGGGACGTCTCTCTCTAGAATCGGCGCTTAAGCTAAGCCGGCAGAATTTCGATAGAGCAGGCACTCAAGATATGAACTATCGGTACCATCTGCTCTACTTGCCGCAGAAAAATGGGGCCTCCAGTGAAGCGAAGGCCGCCTAACGCGCACATAACCATCCTGATGCCTTTAAAATATTACTCTTTCCGCTTTCTCGACCGCGCGCTGAACTCCGTTTTCAATCAAACGGATCCGGCCTGGCATCTTCTGGTCATTGCGGATGAGGTCGACGTGGTTTTTTTTCAAGAACTATTGGAAAAGCAGTTGCGGGATCCGCGTGTCCAACTGACAAGTTACAAGGGAAAAACCTGGTCAGGGACCCTCAATACTGGGATGAGGGTGGCCGCGACTCCGTTTGTGGCTCCGCTGTTCGGCGATGATATGTGGGCACCGAATGCGGTCGAAGTCCTGAATCATCACATTGCAAAGTATCCCAACGTCGATTTTTTTCATTCCTCGCGTGTCGTGATTGACGAAAACGATGTTCCGATCAGCCAAGTCTTTTTGAGTCGTGACAATTTCTCGCTCCAGGAATTTCGTAAACATTCTCCCGTTAAACATCTGTTGTGTTGGCGAAGAGAGATGGCTCTTTCCTTCGGAGGTGTAGACGAGTCCATTGTGGTTGGCCCCGATGATTATGATTTTCCGTGGATCATGGCGGAAAAAGGAGCCACCTTTATGGCTATTAAGGAGTGTCTGTATCTTTATAGGAATCATTGCGACCACTACCGCCTGACGACACATATCCCTCGCTGGAACCATCGGTGGCAGGTGAATAAAATTCTGAAGAAGCACGGAGTAGGTTTCTTAAGCAGGTTATGGATCCTGTTACGGCGGGGAAAGGGGCTTGGAGGACAGTGTATTTACGATTCAGAATGGGACCGATGGTTGAAAAACGTGACGAAGCGTGATCCCAGAAGTCTCTGGAGCAAAAAGACACCCAGGTACGCGCAAACGAATCGACGAAAAACGGCCTGAGCTATGGTGAAGAAAAAACTACTGTTTGTCATCGGGACAAGACCGAATTTCATGAAGGTGGCGCCGCTCTATCGGTACTATCGTTCGGAATCACGGCTTGCCGCAACTTTTGCTGTAGAAATCGCCCACACCGGGCAACATGGCGATTCTTCACTGAGCGGCTCCTTTCTGGAACAGTTGAATCTGGATCGGATCCACTACCAATTGAATCCGAAACGAGGGTCTGAAACCATTCAAATATCCTCCATGATGGTTGAGTTTGAGCAGGTCTGCTCTAGAGCAAGACCCGACTGGGTCATTGTGGCAGGGGACGTTGATTCAACAATTGCCTGCGCACTCGCAACAAAGAAGCAAGGAATTCCTTTATGCCACGTGGAGGCCGGTCTGCGCTCTTTCGATCGTTTGATGCCGGAGGAGATCAATAGAATCGTAACGGACGCTATCTCAGATTTGCATTTTACGACATCCGAAACAGCAAAGAATCAATTGATTAAAGAAAATGCTAACCCGAACCACGTGCACTTTATCGGGAACCTGATGATTGATTCCCTTTTTTTTCATGTAAAATTCAAGAGTCCCTCAACGGTCGGGGCTAATAGTCGATCTTGTTTGTTAACCCTTCATCGACCCTCAAACGTAGATGAAAAGGACTACCTGGCAAAGATACTTTC
>Ga0187892_10004969_pt1 | contig 21559 bp, 21 predicted proteins | sample MA1701073metaG_FD_139345 | JGI IMG/M metagenome (GOLD analysis project Ga0187892, IMG submission 139345) | Bio-ooze microbial communities from a basaltic lava cave in the Kipuka Kanohina Cave System on the Island of Hawaii, USA - MA170107-3 metaG ... | reverse complement strand
GGCGAACTCGGCCGCGGCCTTGAGCTCGGGCACCTGAAGGAGCGGGTTGGACATGGCCTCGACGAAGATCGCGCGCGTCCGCGGCGTGAGCTTCCGCTTCCAGGAGTCCGGGTCGTCGCCCCGGACGAAGTCGTACGAAAGGCCGAACCCGGCGAAGTCGCGCGTCAGGAGGTCGTGCGTCCCGCCGTAGAGGCAGTCCTGCGCGATCAAGTGATCCCCGGAGGAGAGGACCGCCAGGAGGGACGTCGAGATCGCCGCCATGCCGCTCGAGGCGACGAGCGCGGCTTCGGCGTTCTCGAGGGCGGCCAGCTTGCGGTGGAGCGCGACGTGGTTGGGCGTGTTGTTGAGCCGGATGTACTTGAGGTCGTGGTAGCTCGTCTCACCCGCGTATTCGAACATGGCCGACTGGAAGATGGGCAGCACGGCCGCCCCCTGGACGCGCGGGACGGGCTCTCCCGCGTGGACGAGCTTGGTCTCGATTCGCCTGAACGTTTCTTTCATGGGTCCGTTCTCCTCCGGTGGGGCGCACGGCGATTCTAGCCGCAACCGCGCGCCGGCGCGCCACTTTCTCACGGACGTCGAGGCCCCTCGGTCGTCCTATACTGCAACAGGAGGGGAGACGCGATGAACCGGTTCTTCGCGGCGGGCGCGGCCACGGGCATGGCCGTGACGGTCGTGGCGTCGCTTGCTTTTGTCCTCTTGCGACCCGCCGGAAGAGCGCCGTCCGCGGCAGGAGATCGGCGGGAAAACCCGGCGCGCCAGGTCGAGCAGCGCGTGATCGCGCTCGAACGCGAGCTTGTCGTGGCGCGCGAAGAGGCCCGCGCCCAACGCGCCCGCGCGGACGAACTTCGGATCCGGCTGGAGGAGCTCTTCCCGGCCGGCATCCCTCCCGCGCCCGCGCCGCCCGCGCCTCGCCCCCTCAGTCCGGCGGAGCGCGCCGCCCAGACCGCGCGCGAAAGCGGCGCCCGCGGGACGGGCGAGAAACCCGCCGTCTCCGCGAAGGAACTCCGATCCCTCCGGGCCCTTCAGCTCGGCAAGGAGCTGCCGCCGGAAGTCGTCGACTGGCTGGAGCTGGACTCGGGGCAGAAAAGCCTGACGACCGGCGCGTTCGAGGAGGACGGGAAACGTGTCTACTCTTCGCTGCGCACCCTGGCGTCGGCGGAGCTCCCGTGGATGGCGCTCCCGAAGGAGGACGGCTACGACCTCGCCGCGACGGTCTATCAGGTCATGAACACCGAGCCGCGCCTGCGCCGGCGGTGGGAATCGTGGAGGACCTCCCTGCTGGACATCCGCGGCGAGACCCTGGATCGGCTCGGCCCGGCGCTCCGGGAAGAACAGAAAGAGAAGCTTTCCTCGCTGCTGGCCAACTACTTCAGCTTCGAGGGGTCGTTCACGTTCACGGCCTCACGCTGAGCGCCGCAGATCCTCCGCCTCCCGGCGGAGGTACGTGCCAACCAGCTCGCCGTACCCCACGATGTGTCCCTGCATCGCGCGCAGCACTTCGCGGGCCGACGTCGCGGCCGGCAGCGCGAGGGTCGTGTCCAGGGCGTAGAGCCTGAAGTGGCAATGCTGCGCTTCGCGGCCGCGCGCGCCCGCCGGGCCGCTGTACCCGAGCTCGCCGTAATCGTTCCGCCCCTGGACCGCGCCCGGGATTTCCTCGGGGCGCCCGGCCTTCGAGACGCCTTTGGGCAGCTCGCAGAGCGGGATCCCGCGGACCACGCGAGGGATGTTGAAAAGGACCCAGTGGACGAACGGCTTGCCGTTCAGGCCCTCGGGGTTCTCGCAGACCAGCGCGAAAGAGTGCGTGCGCCGGGGGATGTTCGCCCAGCCCACGCGGGGGGAATGGTCGTCGCCCTCGCGCGTGTAGTCGACTGGAATGAGGTGGCCGCTCTCGAACGTCGAGCTCGCCATCAGGATGAGCGGGAAGGGATGGACGCCGGGGTCCGACGTTTGAGGCGCGCCGCCGTCGTTCGCGGGTCGCTTTCTGACGCTTCCTTCTTCCATGCGTACCGGGTCCGTTACCAGAGTGACGCGCCGCCCGGACGTCCCGTTACGCGGGAGATGCGGGGATCAAAGGAGATCATGGGATAACTCCGGCGCACGAACGAAAAGGAGATAAGGAGATACCTGGAGATAGGGCCATCTCCAGATCTCCGAACCCCGCCCATTGGGGCTTCCCCTCCAAACGGGTTGACGGGATAACTCCCTGCCCCCACGAGGATCTCCAGGGTGAGGATGGCGATCGCGATCCGCGAATGGTTCGAGAGCAGCCCGGCCAAGGTCCGCCGGGCCATCGAGAACTACGTGTCGAACCTCTACCCGGCCGCCCTGAACTTCGTGAGGTGGGACTCCCGCGGGACCCATGCCGAGGGCCGCTCGCACGGGGCCTCGGTGTCGCTCGACCTCGTTGGAAAAGGGCCGACGGAGCTGCTCCTGCGCGGAACGATCGGCTTGCCCGCGCGCCTGTTCGTCTCGGAGCGACGCGCGGAAGAGCGGGTGCGGAACGCGCTCGAGGAAATCAAGCGGCACGTGCCGTAGGGCTATCTCTGCGGGGCGTTGAACCGGTCGACGCTCGGGGTCAGAGGCTGCGTGGCCCGGCGCAGGAAGAGGATCGCGAAACACGTGTCCCACGTCGGCGTGCTCCACGACTTTTCGGGCGGCGCCTCGCTCCAGCTCCCGTCCGCGGCCTGCGCGGCCAGGATGACCCGGGCGCCCTCCGCGTACCAGAGGTTCTCTCCGATCTTCTCCGTCCCGTAGAGGATTCCCGCCCGCTCCAGCGCGTAAAGGTAGTAGAAGTGCTCGGTCGACGGGAACGACTTCTCGAACTCGCATCCCCGGTTCTCCGTCACGGTGAAGTTGACGGCCAGCCAGGCGAGACCGTCGTTAACCGCCGAGTCCTTCTTCCACTCGCGCCCCAGGATGTAATCGTAAATGACGAGCGCCCCCACCGCGCCTGCGGTCATGGACGAATAGGCCTTGTGCGTGCCGGGACTGTGGTAGCACCAGCCCCGCGGCGCCGCGCCCGCCGGGAGCCCGGTCGGCGTCCCGCCCTTCCCGTCCCCCTTGGGCCGCTGTCCCTCGCGCAGCGCCTTGACGGCCAAGTACGCCGTGTCGCGCGGGAAGATCACCCCCGCATCGTGGCAGGCGCGCAACCCGAGGGCCGCGTACTGCGAGTTCGAGTTGTCGCCGGACGCGGGCCCCGTCTTCGTGCGGGCGATCGCGAGCCGCTTGTCGACCTTGGGCTTCAAGCCGGGCGCCCGGACGGCGGACGAGGCGACCGCGGGGCGGGCCCCCTCGGGGGGCGTCCCGACCGCCGCGGGCGTAGGCTCCCCGTAGGTCCACTGTCCGTTCGTGCACTGGTTGTCGATCAGGAACTGCGCGCACTGGGCGATCCGCGGCTGGTAGCGGACGCGGCCGATCTCTTCGAGGCACACGGCCTGCAGGGCGACGTTGTAGGTCCGTTCGAGGGGCTTGATGAGGATTCTTTCCAGAAGCTCTCGGAACCTGGGGTCGTCCTGAGGCACGCCGGCATGGATCAGCGTCAGGAGGATCAGTTCGTCGGAGTTGCGGGCGAGGGAACCGTTTTCCCCGTGGCCCGGAGATGGCGCCAACTTCAACCACGCGATGCCGCGATCGATCGCCTCCCGGACCTTCCGGTCGTCCACTCCGGGAGCGGTCTGGGCCGCGGCCGCGGATGCGCAGGCGAGAATGAAGAGCCCGGTTCGCATGGAAAAATCCCGTCCCCCCACGGGAAAACTATATCACGCGGGACGCCTGAAATGCAACTTTGAACGATTTCAGGGCTGGAGGAGGGCCCCCCGCCATCTGCCGGCTCGCCGGACGAAGCGCTCGCGGAAATGGAGCCGCCAGGCGCCGCGGACCCAGAACTCGATCGCCCCGGGGACCAGGAGGTAGCCCCGCCAATACGCGGGCCGCGGAAGGGACAGTCCGGACCGGCTCGCCTTCAGGCGAAGGAGCGCCCGCCGCAGCTCCCCCCGGCTCCCGATCGGGGCGCTTTGACGCGAGACCGACGCGCTCAGCTGGCTGCCTCGGGGCCGCGTCGCCCAGTACACGTCCGCCTCGGAAGCGGAGACTTCGCGCACGCTCCCTTCCACGCGCACCTGCCGCCCGGTCTCGTGCCAGTAGAAGGCCAGCGCGGCCCGCGGGTTGTCGCGCAGCTCGGCCCCCTTCCGGCTCCGGGCGTCCGTGAAGAACACGAACCCGCGCGCGTCCGCCCCTTTGAGCAGGACGTACCGGACGGACGGCCGCCCGCGGCGGGTCGCGGTCGCCAGGGCGCAGGCCTCCGGCAACTCGACCCGCCGGGCCGCCTCCCGGTACCACCGGAGGAAGCGCGCAATTGGATCCGTCACGGTCACCCCCGGACCGCCTTGACGATCATGCTCCCCGCGGTCACAACCGCCGCCGCGTACAGGATGAGAACGAACGGCCGCTCCGGCACTCTCCGGTTCAGCCAGGCGCCCGCGAAGGTCCCCAGCGGAATGAGCGGGAGCACCCAAACGGAGTCGCGCAACGTCGACCCGTTGATGGTCTTGAGCGCGACGAAGGTCGGCACCTTGGCCACGTTGACGAACAAAAAGAAAAAGACGAGGGTGCCGACGAGCCGCCGCTTCTCCACCTTCTCCTGGAGCAGGTAGAGGGTGACGAGGGGACCCGCCGCGTGGCTCAGCGTCGAGACGAAGCCGGCGAGCGCCCCGACCCCTGCGCTCGAGGCCGGGTGGGGCGGCAGGGTCGGCACGCGGCGGCCGGTGAGGCCGTACGCCTGAACCGCCACGAACACGAGGCAGATCGCCCCGATCAGGATCGACAGCGAACGCTGGAACCGGGCGGGGTCCGAGCGCCGGAGAAGCCAGAACGCCGCCGATCCGAGCACGACGCCGGCGACGGCCCCCGCCAGCAACGGCCGCAGGAGTCTCCACTCGTAGGCCCGCAGGTGGTGGAGGTTGCTCAGGATATCGGCCACGATGAGGATGGGGAGCATGACCCCGAGCATGTGCTGAGGCGGCATCACGGCTCCCATGAGCGGCACCGCGACGACGCCGAGCCCCCCGCCAAACCCCGCCTTGCTGATCCCGACCAGCAGGACCGACGCCCCGACGCAGAGGTAGTAGACCGAGGGCAAGACACCGGCGGGAACCTCGGGCCAGACCATGAACTGCCGGCGAGTCTACGCTTTCCTGGAAGGGCGGTCTACTTCCCTGGGTATGATGTACAAAATGAGCCCCGCGGAAGTGGCCGTACTCTTCTTCTTCTACGTCCTGTTCTACGGCACGCCGATCTCTTTCATAGTCTTTTGCGTCTGCCGCCACTACCGTCTTCGAAAGTGGATCCGAAACGGGGAGTTCTTGCCTGCGATCGCTGAAGCCCTGGGGGGCGAAGTGGCGCGGGACCCGTCGTTCGACGTTCCGTTCGTCCGGCTGAAGGTCGGGGGCGCGCGCGCCTACTTCTTCCGCTGGCTGCTGACGGGATCTCCGTTCGAGAAGATCGCCTCCGCGATCGAGATCCGGATGGGGAGCCCGGGGTTCTTCGAGGCGACGTCGCGGCGGTCCCGGCGATTCCCTTCCCGCTGCTCTTGCGTGCGCGAGGTGCGCCCGTTCCATGAGTACCACTTCGTATCGAGCGAGCCGTCCTGGGCCGGGCGCCTCCTCGACGACGGCTTGGAAACGTTCCTGCTGGACCTGGAACGGATGTTCCGCAAGCCCATCCGGCTCCAACTCACTCCGGGCCGAATCATCCTGGACGTGGAGTCGGCCCTGGCTCCGAAAGCCGCCGCAGCCCTGGTCCGGGAGGCGGGTCGGCTGGTCGGGCTCCTTCGCGGCGCCGGCGATTCGGCCGGAATCCAGATCGTCGACGAAGCCTTCGACCCGTCCGCAAGTTCCTGCCCCGTCTGCCGGCTCAAGGCCGCCGAATCTATGGTCGTCTGCCTTGCGTGCCGTGCCCCCCACCACGCGGACTGCTGGTCCTACACCGGGCGCTGCGCGATCCTCGGGTGTGGCAGCCAGCGCGTCGCCTGATCTAACAAAACAAACCGTTTGTTTTGTTAGAATGCCGGGCCGTGGGAGCCAGCGGCGACCTCCTTTTCGGCAAGCTCGCGACCGGGAAGGGCTACTGCACCCAGGAGCAGGTCGACAAGTGCGTGGCCATTCAGGCCGCGGACCCGGACCGCGTTCCCCTGGGCCGGATCCTGGTGCAGGAAGGGTTCCTTTCGGAGGAGCAGCATTCGGAGCTCCTCGCCCTCCAGCGCAAGAACATGATCGCGGTGGACCCGCTCCACCGGAAGACGAAGGAGGCGACCCTCTTCGGCAAGCTGGCCGTCCACGAGAAGCTCGTGACCGAGGAGCAGCTCAACGAATGTCTCCGGCTGCAGGCCCGCGACGGCGAGAAACGGACGCTGGGCGAGATCATGGTGTCCCGAGGCTACCTGAACCGCGCGCAGGTGGAGCAGCTCTTGGGCCGGCAACTCAAGAAGATCATGAGCTGTCCCGCCTGCCAGCTCTCCTTCACGGTCGTCACCGTCGCGCCGCAGAAGAAGATCTCGTGCCCCCGCTGCCGCGGCGAGCTCCGGGAAGGGAAGCCGAGCGACTCCGTCCGCACCGACGCCGAGTTCGCCACCACGATCGTCCGCGCCATGAGGACCGAAGGGCCGAAGCCTTCCCCGCCCGAACGTCCGGCCCCGCCGCCGGGGGCCAAGAGGCTCAAGGTGAACTGCATTATCTGCAACAACACCTTCGAGGACGTCGTCGACGCCACCGGCCGCGTCCGCTGCCCTTCCTGCCACGTGACCTACGGCCTCTGACACATTTCAGCGACGCTGAATTGTTGCGGACTTCGCCTTCACCGGGTAGGGTGACCCCATGCGCCGCACGGTCGCCGCTCTTCTGGCCCTCACCGCCCTGACGTGCGCGCTCCCCGAGCCCGACGGCCGCTGCGCCCTCACGATCGAACTCGTCGAGGCGTCGGGTGGACGTCCCGTCCCCGGCCTCGTCCGGCTGGCGACGGCGGACGGAACGCCCGTCGTCCCGGAAGGGCTCCTCCCGCGGGGACAGGGCCTGGAGGCGAACCACGCGGCCAACCGCTGGTACGTCCTCCCGGGCGCCGCGACGGTCCGCGTGCCGCGCGCGAAGCTGGCGATCGAAGCCTTTCAGGGATTGGAGACGGAGGTCACGCGCGAGGAGGTCGACCTGACGGGGAAGACCTCGTTCCGGCAGAGCGCCCTCCTGCGCCGGTTCTCGCGCGCGAAAGACAAGGGCTGGTGGAACGCCAACACCCACCTCCACCTCCAGAAGATCTCGCGGGCCGAGGCACTCCGCTACCTGTCCGACGTCCCCCGCGCGGACGGGCTCGACGTCCTCTACGTGTCCTACCTCGAGCGGGCGGAGGCCGACCGCGAGTACGTGACGAACGGGCTGATCGAGGCGGACCTTGACGCGCTCACGCGCGCGACGGGCGTCGTCTTCGGAAACGGCGAAGAGCACCGCCACAATTTCGAGGCGTTCGGGCAGGGGTACGGACACGTCATGTTCCTCAACATCAAGAAACTCATCCTTCCGGTCAGCATCGGGCCGGGGATCATGAAGAAGGGGACCGACGGGATCCCGCTCCAGAGGGGGATCGACGAAGCGAAGCGCGACGGGGCGACGGCGATCTGGTGCCACAACACGTTCGGCCTCGAGGACATCCCCAACTGGGTCGGCGGCCACCCTCACGCGCAGAACATTTTCGACGGCGCCCCGGAGGCGCACGGCAACTTCAAGGACACGTTCTACCGCTACCTCAACGCGGGCCTTCGGGTCCCCTTCTCGACGGGCACCGACTGGTTCATCTACGACTTCTCGCGCGTTTACGCCCGGACGCGCGAAGTCCGGAATCAGCGGGACTGGCTCGCGGCGCTCGAGGCCGGGAGGACGTACATCACGAACGGCCCGCTTCTCGAGTTCGAGGTCGAAGGCCTCGCGCCCGGCGAAACCGTGCGCCTCGCGGGCGCGGGCCGCGTCAAGGTCCAGGGGCGCGCCCGGGGCCGCGTGGACTTCCGCCGCCTCGAGCTCGTCCGGAACGGCGACGTCGTCGCGACGGCGGCGAGCCGCGCCGACGGGGGCACGTTCGCCGCGACGCTGAGCGTCGAGCTCGAGATCCCCGGCCCCGCGTGGGTCGCCCTGCGCGTCCCGCCGCCGCCCGTCAAGGGCGAGCCCGCGCGCGATCACCCGTCGTCGGAGCTCGGGGGGGCACTCTTCGCGCACACGAGTCCCGTATACATCGAGGTGGGAGGTCGCGGGGTCTTCCAGGAGGAGGTCGTGCGCGGCCTGCTCGACGAAGTCCGGCAGTCGAAAGAGTTCATCGAGAAGAACGCCCTCTTCGCCGACGACCACGAGCGCGGCCACGTCCTGGCGGTGTACACGGCGGCGATCGGCACTCTGGAGAAAATGCTGGCGCGCTAATCGCGACGGACGTAGGCGAAGTAGGCGCCGCAGAGCTCCTTCCCCTGGGCGTCGGTAAACCGGCTCTGCATCGACAGCTTCGGCGCCGCCTTCAGAGACAGCGTGAAAAGGATTTCGCAATCCTCGGGACCGACCGGCCTGGTTTGGTCGAAGTCACCGATCCTGAGATGGGCATTCGCAATCGGCAGCGCCTTGCCCGCCGGCAGGCCGCCTTCGACCCCCTTTCCTTTAGAAATCGTCCGAACCCCAAGCGACGAGACGATTTCTATCCCGGGACTTGCTTGGTCTTACTTGCAGCGGGTGTAGCGAACTTCGCCCGCTTTCGTTTCCTTCCCGTCGGACCCGATCTTGTAGAAAACGAGCGTCCTCGCGTCGGATTCGCCGAGATCAAACACCAGCTTTTCCTTGACGGGCTTTTGAGTCGCCGGGTCGATCATCTCGCCCATGAACGTGAGCCGTTTCCCGGAAGCGTCCGCGTCGCCCTCCGCGACGAACAGGTGGGGCCACATGCTGTCGACCCACGTGGTCACGTACTTCCGTTTCAGGGGATCGTAGCCCATGACGCCATGCCCTTCGACCGTCTTTCCCTCCATCTCGCCCTTGAATTCCGTGATCAGCCAGAACCCGCCGAGCGACATTTTGGACGTCTCCCGGAACTTGGATTCCACGGCCGGCTTGTTGGGGTCCGGCGTCTGCGTGCACGTCCCATCCCACTCGCCCTCAAACGCTTTGAGAAGCGCGTGTTCCTTCTGGGGAGTGGGCGTCTTCTGGCTTTCCTGCTGCGCGGCCCAGACGAGCGACCCGGCCGCCACGATTCCGACCCAGGCGAAGTACCTCATAGATAAAGCTCCTCTCGAATCTCTCTACTTGAGAGGAGCCTCGGGGTGGGTCGGCTGATACGCCCAAGTTCGTTGAGGATCGGTTAAGCGACCGAAACTTGCGAAATCAGGCGAGGTTACGGCCGCTTCCGCTCTTGAGGATGCGGACCGGTCAGTCCGGCAGGACCTTCGTCGGGTCGGCCTTGGGCGCGAGCTTGAGGCCCAGCCCCTGGCAGGATCGGCACGTCCATGCGACGTTGCGGAAGACGGAGCCCCTGCCCTCGCACCCGCCGCAGCCCGCGAGCGTGCAGATGTCCTCGACGGCGGGCGGCTTCCGGAGCGGTTCGCACTTCTGGCAGTCGATGAACCCGCCCGTGCAGTCGGCGCACTTGACGATCTTCTCGTTGCCGCTGCCCTTGCAGTTGGCGCAGAAGGGGTCGCCCCCGCCTCCCCCGAAGCCGGCCTTGAGTCCGGACCCCCTGCACGTCCCGCAAATGTTCTTGATGACCCGGAGCCCCTTGCAGGTCTGGCACATGGTCCGGCCGGAGCTCGCGCACGTCGTGCAAGCCGGCAGCTTGCACTTCGGACAGTCGAAGTACCCGTCCTTGCACTTGTTGCAGACGAGTTTCGCGGCGATGCCGGTGAACTTGCACGGGTTGCAGAAGAACCCGCCGCCCTTGATGCGCGTGCCGTTGCACACCTTGCAGATAATGAAGATCATCTTCTGCCCGTGGCAGTTCGTGCAGCGCAGCCAGCCGTCGCCGAGACACATCGAGCACGGGGTCACGGCCTGGATCGCCCTCGAAATCGCCGCCGCGTGGTCCGAGACGGCCGGCTCGCCCCGGACGGACGCCAGGGCCGAGACCGCGCGGTCGAAGCCCTTCCTCTTCTGCACGGCGTTCCGGAGGAGCGCCCAGCTCCAGGCGAGGCGGACGGGCGCCGTGTCGATCTGCCGGTGCTCGAGGGCGAACGCGCGGACGGCGAGGTCGAAGTCCCCGGAGGCGACCCAGCCGGTCATGTCGCGCACCGCCAGCCCTTCCGGGGTCCCGGCGACGCCGTTGGCGACGGCGAGGCCGAGCCCCTTGGCGGCTTTCTCGCGGTCCGGGCTTGCGGGCGCGTGCGAGAGGTGGCCGGCGCCGAAGAGGGTCAGCGCGTCCGTCGACGCCGAGGCGTCGGCCTTCCGGACGGCGGCGATCTTGTCCGCCAGGTAGGCGGCGGCCTCCTGGTGCGCCGCGGGGGTCATGCGGGCCGGGTCCTTGAACCAGGGTTTCCCGAGATACTCCTGCATTCCCGCGAGGGCCGCGCCGGTGAGGCGCCATTCCGCGTCGCTCCGCGCCAGGAAAAGAGCGCCCGCAGTGGCCACGTCGTAGTACTCCGGGCTGCCGTGGCGGAGGCCGAGGAAGGCGTCGCGCGCGGCGCGGCGGGCCGCGGCGTCGGCGCGCTTGGCGGGGTCCGCGAGCGCCGTCAGCGCGCCGACCAGCCCGGTCGGGGCGGCCGGCCGGTCGACGCCGGCGGGAGGCGGAGGCGGCGGCCGCGGGGGCGGGGGCGGCGCGGGGCCCTTGGCGATCTCCGACCCCACGCGCTCCCGAAGGAGGCGCATGAGCTGCATGATCTGCATCAGCCTCTGGTCGAGCGCCGAGTGCTTGTCCTCGGGGAAGAAGTCGCGCGTGGTGGCATAGGCCTCCCGGGCCTTGGTGATCTTGACGATGGCGTCCTTGAGGATGGCGTTCTGCTCGGCCATCGGGGCCGCGACCGCCTTTTGGAAGTCCGCCTTTGCCTGTTCGTAGAGGCTGTCGGCGTCCCCTAGAAACTCCTTCGGGTCGGTGATGACCTTCTCGACTTCGTCCTTGAGGAACGTCCGCAGTCCCTGGTCGGTGGTGACCTCGATGTGCGACTCCTTGGTGGCGACGCGCCCGACGACTTTCTCGCCGCCCTCTTTCAGGACGACGACGTCCGCCGCGAGCGCCTGGCCGAGAAGCAGAAGAATGCCGATCGTGCGCATGAGGCTCACCCCTTCCCTGTCACCCCAAGTATAACGGGCTGTCTCGCACGTCGTTAGTCCGCGGACTCACAAAAGACCCAGGTTGTTTTGTGACGGGGTACCTTCCGTCGAGAGGCGTCAAGCACGCCTACACCGGACGCTCCGCGGCGCCCTCGAGTGAGCGTGTACACAATCGGCCACAATCGGCTTGACGGGGCGCGCCGGCCCCCTGTAGAGTGGCTCTCGATGCGAGTAGCCAGCGTCCGCGAATTCCGCTCGAACGCCCGGTCCATCCTCAAAGGCCAGGACGTGGTCCTCGTGACGCGCCACGGCGAAGTATCGTACATTGTCGTGCCTACGACGATGCGGCTGGAAGACCTGCCCGAGGAGATCCGGAGGGAGGTCCGCGACGCGCTCACGTCCGCCGTCGGAAACGACCTCAGGAGGCGCGGCGTGACGGAGGCCAGGCTCCTCCGGGACTTCGAGGCGGCGCGGAAGGCCGGCCGTGCGGCTCGCCGCGGACGCTAACGTCCTCATCTCAGCAGCGGCTCGCCACGCCGCCTTCAAGGTGGTGAGTGCTCCCGGCGTCGAAGTCCTTACGACCGAGAGCGCCCTCTGGGACGCCAGCAAATACGGCCCCGCTGTGGTCGCCAAGTACGGTTCGGACCCCGAAATGTTCGCGCGCGCGCTCCACAGCCTGGGCACGAAGTCCGTCCCACGAGTCGTCTACCACACCCGGCTCGGCAAGGCTTTCCGCCGGATCGGCGCGCGCGACCCCGACGACGCGGAGCTCCTGGCGCTTGCGATCGCGCTGCGGATGCCCCTCTGGTCGAACGACAAGGATTTCCGCCGCGCCCGACACACTTGGTACACGACCCGCCAGCTTCTCGCAAAGCTCGGGATCTGAGGGAATCGACTTCCGCCGTTCGGCGGCGCTTCACGGCAGCGAGGTCTCCCCCATGAGGAAGCGGTCGACCTCGCGGGCGCACTGGCGGCCTTCGGCGATGGCCCGGACGACGAGGGACTGGCCGCGGCGCGCGTCCCCCGCGGCGAAGACGCCTTTCGCGCTCGTCGCGAACCTGCCGTACTCGGCCTTCGCGTTCGAGCGCTCATCGGTCGCGACCCCAGCTGCTTGACGAGCTGTTCCTCGGGGCCCAGAAATCCCATGGCCAGAAAGGACGAGCTGCGCCGGCCAGACCTTCTCGGTGGCCGCTGCGTCGACCAGCTTCGGCCGGCCGTCCGGGCCCTTCTCCCAGCGGCACTCGACCGTGTGCGCTTCCTTGACGTGCCCGTTCGCGTCCCCCACGAAGCGCTTCGTCGTGATCGAGTAGACTCGCGGGTCGTCCCCGAACTTCGCCGCCGCCTCCTCCTGCCCGTAGTCGAGCTTTTCACCCGGATTGAAGTTCAATATTGTTTCCTTCCGAAGCGCGATCCTGCGCTATGCTTAGGCAGGGACGCGCGACTGGACGGTCCTGACCGGGGTAGAGCAGGTCATCCACGATGTGACGCGGAGTCACATCCCGGTGGTTCGATCGCTGGGGGAGGGATTGTAGCTTGCCTGTCTGCCCTGAACTGCATTCCGGCCCCGTTCATCGCACGGCACGTGCCACATCAGGTCTCTTTTCACCAGAAATCCTCCAACGTTCGCACTCGAGTCAGAACCCATGACCGGACCGCGGGAAAGCGTCACATCGAACGAGTTTCTTGCGCGTGCGCTAGGTAATCGGACGCAAAGCCTGGAAGCACACCTCGAAGAGGTTGCCTCCTTTGGCGGCCAGTTCGCCTCAAAGATCGGGCTGGGAAGGGCCGGTGAGCTGATCGGACTCCTTCACGACTTCGGCAAGTACAGCAGCTCGTTCCAGAACTATCTGAAGGCGGCCGTCGAGCTTCTCGACCCCGACGAGGACGAAGAAATCCCTGATTCGAAAAGACTCAAGGGGAAGATTGACCATTCCACGGCGGGTGCGCAACTCGTCTGGAGAGAGCTGTCCAACAAGGGCCCGTTCGATCAGATTGCGGCTCAAATCCTTGCCCTCTGCATCGCCTCCCATCACTCAGGACTGATCGATTGCCTGGCCTCCAGCGCGTCCGGTCCGATCATGGATAACTTCAGTCGAAGAATAGAGAAGCCTGATGAAAGGACGCATCTGGAGGAGGCGCTGTCGAAGGCTAACGCTGCAATCTTGAACAGAGCCTTGCACATGCTCCGCGACGCGACTTTGGTCAAGAGTCTCGAGGAACGCTTGAGACGAATCGACCAGGGCGCAGCCGACGGAAAGCACCGCCGGCCGAGCGAAACTGTAGCGCAGTTTCAGATCGGTCTCCTGGTGCGCCTTCTGTTCAGCTGTCTCATTGACGCCGATCGAATCAGTTCGGCGGATTTCGAGAACGCCGCCGGGCATCGCCACCGATCGCACGGCCGCTACACCGGCTGGCCTGGGTTGATCGATCGCTTGGAATCCCATCTCTCCAACATGGTTTCGAAATCCCCTATCGACGACCTGCGCAAAGAAACCTCAAGCCACTGCCGCGAGGCTTCGGCGCGTCCCAAGAGCGTTTACACGCTGACCGTGCCCACGGGCGGCGGAAAGACGCTGGCGAGTTTGCGTTTCGCTCTCCATCACGCCCAGGCGCACGGGATGGAGCGAGTGGTGTACGTTGTGCCGTTCACCTCCATCATCGATCAGAATGCCGACGTAGCGCGCAGTATTCTGGAGCCCACCATAGCCCCGAACGAGAGAGGTCGCATCGTCCTTGAGCACCATTCGAATATTGCCCCGGAGGTGCAAAGCTGGAAGGAGAAGATCCTGACAGAGAATTGGGACGCGCCTGTCGTCTATACGACGAGCGTCCAGTTCCTCGAAGCTCTCTTCGGCGGCGGAACCCGCGGGGCTCGCCGGATGCATCAGTTGGTGAACGCGGTCATCGTGTTCGACGAGATCCAAACGCTTCCCGTCCGATGCGTCCACCTCTTCAACAACGCGATCAATTTCCTGGTCGAGAATTGTGGAAGCACGGTGGTCCTTTGCAGCGCGACTCAGCCGTTGCTCGACAAGGTAGATGCGGTGAAGGGTCGTCTTTCAGCGAGCGCTGAAATCATTCCTCACGTGCAGCGCCTGTTCAGGACAATGCGGCGAGTCAACGTCGAAGACCGTCGGAAGTCAGAGGGATGGGAGCTGGGGGAAATTGCCGACCTCGCCGTCCGGGAATTGGGCGATTCGGGAAGCTGCCTACTGATCGTCAATACGAAGAACGCGGCGCGCAAGCTCTATCAGAAGCTCAAGCTCAAGGGCCCCTTCCCCCTCTTCCATTTGAGCACGAACATGTGCCCGGTCCATCGAAAATCCGTGCTGAAGAAAGTCCGGGAACACCTCGACTTTCACGAGCCTGTTCTTTGCGTCAGCACCCAGCTGATCGAGGCGGGGGTGGACGTAGACTTCGGCTCCGTCATTCGATTCAGTGCCGGACTTGATTCGATCGCTCAAGCGGCTGGCCGTTGCAATCGCCATGGCAAGCGCGAGACAGGACGCGTTCACGTTGTGAACCTGCGGGGTGAGAACCTGGACAAATTGCGCGACATCCGGATCGGCCGGGAATGCGCATCGAGGGTCTTGAATGATTTCACGGAAAACCCGGACCTCTTTGACAACGACCGGATCGGGCCCAAAGCGATGGAATGGTATTACCGGAACTATTTCTTCGCACGGGCCCAGGAGATGGACTATCCGGTTAATGGCGAGAACGTCGGCCGTGACGATACGCTCCTGAATCTTCTGTCCATGAACACCCTGGCGCGAGATGACTACAAGCGAACGCATCATCAGGCACCGACCATCTTTCTACGGCAATCGTTCTCCAGCGCTTCGAAGGCCTTCCGCGCGATCGATGCGCCGACGGAAGGTGTCATCGTACCGTACGGGCGAGAGGGAGTGGAATTGGTAGCGGGGCTCCAGGCCGCCCATGACGTGGAAAGGCAATGGGCCCTGCTTCGGCAAGCTCAGCAGTACACCGTCAGCCTTTTCCGTTACGACTTGGACCGACTGCTGGACCAGGGAGCGCTGACGGGGATTCAACAGGGGAGCCGCATTTACGCCCTGGATCGGCGCTACTACGACGAGAATTTTGGACTCATACCTGATGTTGAACAGGAGCTTCTCTATGCCGGGACATAGCAGGAATAGCATCGAATTCAGGGTGTGGGCTCGCCATGCGATGTTTACCGATCCACTGACAAAGATCGGCGGAGAGAAGTGCTCCTATCCAATCCCTACCTACGAAGCCCTCAAGGGGATTGCCAAGTCGATCTATTGGAAGCCGACGTTCGTGTGGGTCGTCGATCAGGCGCGAGTGATGAAGCGTATCCGAACTCAGACCAAGGGCACGAAGCCGCTGGGGTATTCCGGCGGCAACAGCCTGGCCATCTACACGTTTCTCGCCGACGTCGAGTACCAAGTCCGGGCGCACTTCGAATGGAATGAACATCACCCGGACCTCGAAGCCGACCGGATCGAAGGGAAGCACTTTCAGATCGCCCAAAGGATGGTCGAGCGGGGAGGACGACAGGACATCTTCCTGGGCACCCGCGATTGCCAAGGCTATGTGGAGCCCTGCGAGTTCGGTACCGGAACAGGCCATTACGACGCCGCCGAGAAACAGGAGTTCGGGATCATGTTCCACGGTTTCGACTACCCCGATGAGACGGGCCCAGAGAAGCTGGAGGCCCGCTTCTGGCGACCGACGCTGAGGAAGGGCCTTCTTTCCTTCTCTCATCCGAGGGACTGCACCATGCGCAAGTTCGTCCGGGACATGACGGCCAAGAAGTTCGGGGTCGGGAAGAACGTCCGTCCGGTCAGTGCCGAAGTGACCGAATCGGGGATTTGATATGAGCTGGATCCAGAAACTCCACGAAACGTACCAGTCGTGCGCCGGAAAAGAGCCGCCGGGCTCGGATCGGCTCATGCCCACTGCTCACACGAAACAGCAAGCCCACATCGAAATCGTGATCGATGATCGGGGGAACTTCAGAAGAGCTGCCGTGCTTCATAAGGAAGAAACACTGCTGCCGGCTACCGAAAAGTCGGCGGGCCGCACGAGCGCAGGGGCGCCCCATCCTCTATGCGACAAGATCCAGTATTGCGCTGCGGACTATAAGGAGCGAGGCGGTAGAAAGGAGCCTTTTTTTGAAGCGTATGCCCGGCAGTTGGACCAATGGTGCCAATCGCCGTTCCGCCATCGAAAGGCCATCGCGATCCTGAAATACGTTCAGAAGAAAACGGTCGTGGCGGATCTTGTAGCGTCGAAGATCCTCATGGCCGACAACAGGAAGTTAGCGGTCCTGGAAAAAGGTCGCGGAAGCGCGCCAGTCAAGCAGATCGAGGAACAATTCCCCATCTTCAAAGTTCTGACGCCGAAAAAGGAAGGGCAAAAGAGCGTGATTGACCCGGGAGACGCATTCATCCGATGGCGGGTTGAGAGCGCGGGAGAGGTCCGCACAGGAACGTGGGAAGATGAGTCGCTCATCCTCAACTGGCAGCAGTTCGAGGCAGCCGAGAGGGCTTCCAAGGGTTTCTGCATGGTCACCGGAGCTGAAAGCGCGCTTGCGGAACAACATCCCGCGAAACTTCGCCATGGCGCGGATAAAGCCAAACTCATCTCTTCCAATGACAAGGATGGTTTCACTTTCAGAGGAAGATTCCTTGATGCCCGCCAGGCCGCGGGAGTCGCCTTCGAGGTCACCCAGAAAGCTCATAACGCGCTGCGTTGGCTCATCGGACGCAAACAAGCTTATCGGTCCGGCGATCAAGTCTTCGTTTCTTGGGCCGTGGGGGGACAGCCGGTTCCGGATCCGTGGGGGAGTTCCCGGGATCTATTCGGAGCCGAAGAGCCGAAAGCAGAGGCGGGCGCGAAAACGAAGGAGGCTCCAGGCGACGTCGGCCAAGCCTTCTCTCGAAGGCTGAAAAGAGCCATTGCAGGATATCGAGCCGCTCTGGAAGACACCGACGAAATCGTCGTTCTGGGACTCGATTCCGCCACGCCCGGCAGAATGGCCATGACGTTCTACCGCGAGCTGAAGGGGTCGGATTTCCTCCGCTGCATCCTGGACTGGCACGAGGGCACGGCCTGGTTGCAGAATTTCGGCAAAGACTCCCAGTTCGTGGGAGCTCCTTCGCTGCGGGACGCCGCCGAAGCCACGTATGGCCGGCGCGATGACAAGTTGCTCAAGGCAACGGTCGAACGGCTGTTGCCTTGCGTCGTCGACGGGATGCCAGTCCCCCGAGACCTTCTGGACTCTTGCGTGCGCAGGGCTTCCAGACGGCAAGGCCTTGAGCCTTGGGAATGGGAGAAGTGCCTCGGAGTCGCGTGCGCCCTGTACCGAAGATTTCATGCAGGAAGGAGCTATCGGATGTCGCTGGAAGAAGACCGCAGGACGCGGGACTATCTCTACGGACGGATGCTCGCGGTTGCCGAGAATATCGAAAAGCTCGCCCTCTATGTGGCGGGAGAAAGCCGCGACACCACGGCCGCCCGGCTGATGCAGCGGTTTGCTGATCGTCCCTATTCCACGTGGCGGACAATCGAGTTGGCGCTGGGTCCCTATAAATCCCGCCTGCGCGGGTCACGAGGGGGATTTCTCTGGAAAATGGAACAGCTGTTGGATGGCCTGATCCAGTCCTTCCCGCGTGACGGGAACAGCTCGTTCATGAATGACAGTCCGCTGTCCGGAGAATTCCTGCTGGGGTATCACTGTCAGCGCCAGAAACTGCGCGAGCCGTCAGAGAGCAAGGATGCCGCGGATTCGGTCGAGATTTCGAAATAGGAGATGCTTGCCATGTCTACGACCCTCAAGAACAAGATCGACTTTGCCATTCTGTTTAGAGTTCGTAACGCCAACCCGAACGGCGATCCGCTGAACGGGAATCGCCCTCGCACCGACTATTCCGGTCTGGGGGAAATCACCGACGTCTGTATCAAGAGGAAAATCCGGGATCGTCTGGTCGAGCGATACGTTGCCCTTCCCGAATCGGAAAGGCTGGGACAGAACGTTTTCGTCCAATCCGATGATCGAAAGAGAGACGCCTTCAAGAGCCTAAGAGAACGTGCGGAAGCGGGTCTGGGCAAGAAACTGGGGGGAAGTGAGACGTCCGCCGAGGCCTGCAAGCTCTGGATCGACGTTCGGGCCTTCGGGCAGCTGTTCGCCTACAAGTCGGGCTCAAAGGGAAAAAAGAAGGACGACGGGGACGATTCGAACGGCGACAACGGCGTTTCGATCGGCATTCGCGGTCCCGTCACCCTCCATTCCGCCTTCAGTGTGGAACCCGTCAGCATCACGAGCACGCAAATCACCAAGAGCGTCAGCGGAGAAGGCGACGGTGCCAAGCGCGCGTCGGACACCATGGGCATGAAGCATCGCGTGGACCAGGCCGTCTACACGACTTTCGGAAGCATGAATCCGCAACTGGCGGACCGGACCGGCTTTTCCGATGCCGATGCGGCGGCCATCAAGGCAATACTTCCCAAGCTGTTCGAAAACGACGCGTCGTCCGCCCGGCCGGAAGGAAGCATGGAAATCTTGAAGGTGATCTGGTGGAAACATAACTCCAGAACGGGCCAGTATTCCTCGGCCAAGGTCCATCGTACGCTGAAAGTAAATCCTGACGGGACGTACACCCTGGAGAACTTGAAGGATCTCCCACCGGAAGAGATCAACGGTTTCTGATGCGATCCTGAGCGCGGAAGTCTGGATGCTCAAGCTGATCTGAGGACCGCCATGGAAACCGACGATTTTCTTCCCCTGTCCGGCCTCCAACATCTTGCCTTCTGCGAGAGGCAGTGCGCCTTGATCCACGTGGAAGGGGTCTGGGTGGAAAACCGGCTGACCTTGGAGGGCCGTCACTTCCACGACCGCGTTGACGAGGCCGGAGAAGGGGTCCGCGACGATGTTCGGATCGTCCGGGGTCTCCAGCTCCGTTCGGAACGCCTCAAGCTGACGGGAAAAGCGGACGTGGTCGAAATGAGACCGGAGGGGCCCTACCCGGTGGAGTATAAGCGCGGGGCCCGCAAGAAATGGTTGCACGACGAGATTCAGCTCTGCGCCCAAGCGGTGTGTCTCGAGGAGATGATGGGCGTGCCTGTACGCCTCGGTGCCCTTTATTACGCCTCTTCCAAGCGGCGAAGGGAAGTTGCGCTTAACGAGACACTCAGGGAGCGGACGTTCGAATCGGCGGAAAGGTATCATGCTCTGATCCGCCGGAACGAGACCCCGCCGGCCGTGTTGCTGCCGAAATGCACCGGCTGTTCCCTGCGGGCTGTATGCATCCCCGAGGCGACGAATGGCACGCGCTCGGGTCTTCGGTACGTGGAGCGGCTCCTGAGCGATGAAGGAGACCCGGCGTGAGCGGATTTCGGAATACCTTGTATGTGACCGTCCAGGGGGCATATCTCGCCAAGGACCATGAGAACGTCCAGGTGCGCCTCGAGAAGGAGGTGCGGCTTAGCGTGCCGCTTCATCATCTGGCCGGGATCGTGTGCTTCGGACGCGTTTCGATGAGTCCCGATATTGTGGGTGAATGCGCCGAGCGCGCGATAGAAGTCAGCCTGTTGACGCAGAACGGGCGCTTCTTGGGCAGAATTGAAGGAACGGGACAGGGCGCGAGCGTGCTCCGTCGAGCCCAGTATCGGGCTGCGGAAAGCACGACGATGACCTTGGCCCTGGCCCGGAGTGTGGTCGTGGGCAAGGTCGCCAATGCCAGATCGACTCTCCAGCGAGCCGCGAGGGAGAGCGAGGATCCGGGCGTTGCAGAGAGGATTTCTAACGCGGCAACGAAACTCGGGAATCGCCGGGACGGCGCAATCAAGGCCGCAACCGTCGACGAGGTCCGGGGACATGAAGGTGAGGCCGCGGCCGGTTATTTCGCGGTGTTCGATGACCTCATTAGGAAGCAGCGAGAGACTTTCGCGTTCGCCGGACGTAACCGTCGGCCCCCGAAGGATCCCATGAATGCGCTTTTGTCTTTTCTCTATGCTCTTCTGCTTCACGACGCCTCATCGGCGCTTCAATCGGTGGGCTTGGATCCGGCGGTGGGCTTCCTGCACGCGGAGCGTCCGGGCCGCCCGTCGTTGGCTCTGGATCTGATGGAAGAGTTCCGGTCGTTCCTGGCGGACCGCACCGCGGTGGCGTTGGTCAACCTGGGCCAAGTCAAATCATCCGGGTTCCGGAAGACGGAGACGGGAGCCGTGGAAATGGACGACGCGACGCGGAAGGAAGTGATCGGCGCGTACCAAAGGCGCAAGCTGGAGGGCATTCGGCACGAATTCCTGAGCGAGGAGACCACGGTCGGGCTGTTGATGCACGTGCAAGCTAGACTGCTGGCCCGTACGATCCGGGGCGATATCGATGCCTATCCTCCCTTTCATGCAAGGTAGAAACTGATGGTCGTGATCGTAAGTTACGACGTCAATACGACAACTAAGGAAGGGCGCCGGCGGCTGCGTCGAGTCGCCAGGGCATGTGAAGATTTTGGACAACGCGTCCAGTTTTCAGTTTTCGAATGCAACGTCGGGGACAAGGAGTGGACCCAACTCAGATTTCGACTGCTGGACGAGTACGACGGGGAAGAGGACAGTCTGAGGTTTTATTTCCTCGGCGAGGAAGGAAAGCGGAGGACGGAACATCACGGGACGAAGCCCTCGGTGGATTTTGAAGGTCCGCTCCTCGCATGAAGCTTAGGTGCGCGTACCCCAAGTGACCTTGGGTCTATCCGGGGTCCGCGCAAGAGGCAAGGTCTTTGATAACCGGGACTTGCGAAGGAGGTTGATGCTAACACTGATCTCCCACACGCGTGAAAGTCACGGTGTGCGCACATGCACATGCAAGCCTATCTCCTGCAAGAAGATGAAGGAGCGGCGTTCATCCCTCCTCCGCGGAGGGATGTGGATTGAAACGGGGATTCGGGGCTCCGCTGGGGAGTGCTCCGGGGTTCATCCCTCCTCCGCGGAGGGATGTGGATTGAAACAGGTTCAAGGGGCGCTTGCCGTTCGAGTCCCTGCCGGTTCATCCCTCCTCCGCGGAGGGATGTGGATTGAAACGACGGGGATCATCGCCCCCGGGTCAGCGGGCTTGAGTTCATCCCTCCTCCGCGGAGGGATGTGGATTGAAACCGAAGATCGGGGAGTCCCGCCTCATCAGCATCGCGTTCATCCCTCCTCCGCGGAGGGATGTGGATTGAAACCTCTACTCGAAGTGCCATCACCTCGACAAGATGCTCGTTCATCCCTCCTCCGCGGAGGGATGTGGATTGAAACTATGG
>Ga0187892_10004968_pt1 | contig 21567 bp, 21 predicted proteins | sample MA1701073metaG_FD_139345 | JGI IMG/M metagenome (GOLD analysis project Ga0187892, IMG submission 139345) | Bio-ooze microbial communities from a basaltic lava cave in the Kipuka Kanohina Cave System on the Island of Hawaii, USA - MA170107-3 metaG ... | reverse complement strand
GTAGGTGTCCTGCTGCACGACGCCGATCGAGCGGCGCAGGGCCTGCAGCTTCAGGCGCCGGACATCGACGCCGTCCAGCAGAACGGCCCCGCCGGTGACGTCGTAGAAACGGGGGATGAGCGAGCAGAGCGTGGTCTTGCCGACACCGGAGGCGCCGACCAGGGCGACGAACTCACCGGGCTCGATCGAGAGCGAGAGCTTCTCTAGCACGAGCGGCGTCGCCTCGGAGTAGCGGAAGCTGACGGAACGGAGCTCGAGGTGTCCATGCACGCGATCGGGGACGAAGGCGTCGGCGGCGTCGGGCATGTCCGGGGCGATCTCGAGCATCTCCATGAACCGGTCGAAGCCGGTGATCCCCTCCTGGAAGCTGCGCGCCAGGTTCGTGAACCGCTTGATCGGATCGACCAGCACGGCGACGCAGAGCAGGAAGGTCACCAGATCCGCGAGGTCGAACGAGGAGCGCGCGATCGCGACCGCGCCGAACACGACCACCGCGATGGTGATGAGCTGGGTGAACGCCTCCATTCCGCCGGAGAACCACGCCTCGCTGCGATAGCCCTCGCGGCGGCTCTCGAGAAAGCGCTCGTTCTCGTGCGCGAAGCGGGCGCTCTCGAGGTCCTCGTTCGCGAAGGACTGCACGACACGGATGCCGGCGAGCGAGTCCTCGACCCGGCCGTTGATGTCGCCGATGCGGTCCCGCGTCCGGCGCAGCGCGCGGTTCATCCGGCGATTGAAGTAGAGCGCGAACGGGAGCATCAGCGCGAGGAACGCCACCACCACGAGCGTCAATGGAGCGTCGATCCAGGCCAGTAGCGCGACCACGCCGACCAGCTTGAGCACGCCGATCGCGAGGTCCTCCGGTCCGTGGTGGAAGAGCTCGCCGAGCGAGAGCGGGTCGTGCGTGATGCGCGCCATCAGCTGGCCGGTGCGCTGCCGGTCGTAGAAGCGGAACGAGAGCTTCTGGTAGTGCTCGAAGAGCTCGCGCCGCATGTCGCGCTCCATCTTCGCGCCCATCACGTGGCCCTGATAGTCGACGAACGCCGAGCACAGCACCTGCACGACCACGAGCCCCAACATCAGCCCGCCCGCGGCGTAGATCTCGTGCAACAGGTCGGTCTCGGGCCGGGGCTCGATCAGCCGCTTGGTCACGGCGTTGGCGAGGATGGGCAGCAGCAGCGCCGCGACCGCGACGACCAGCGCGCAGGCGAGATCCGCGATCAGGAGACCCCGATAGGGGCGGTAGTAGGACAGGAACTTCCGGAGCCGCGCGCGCGCGGCGCCGGGGCGTCGGCCTAAGGTCGGATCAGCGGCGGGCGCATGAGCGCGACCTCGAGAGATTGGTGCTTGCATGGAACGTCATGTCTCCGTGCGAAGGGGCGAAGGTTTGCCACGGGTTCGCGTTCGACATGGACGTTCTCATCGCATCTCTCCCGGTCGGATCGGTTCCGGGCGGAGCATAGACCGGCTAGCCGCGCTCGGCGAGCGCTTTCAGGTTCAAGAGCTGCCGGCGCATCATCACGAGATCGCCCCAGGCGAGAGCGGCCTTCGCCACGCGCGCGGCGGCGCCGCGCGCGGGGGCGATGCGCAGCTTCACGAGCAGGCGCGTGCGGCTCGTGTCTTCGGGCCTGAGCCAGTAGGTGCAGCGCAGCGCGCCGAACAACCACTCGCCGCGCCCGCCCGCGGGGGTCGCGATCGTGATCTGCTCGTCTGCTTCGAACGACTCGAGCCGGAAGATCTCCATCACTTTCTGGCCGGGCTCGAGCTGCTCGAGCCCGGGCGTGAGGGTGCGCGGGCTCTGGCGCCCGCCGTTGTCGATCCCGTCGTAGCTGTACGGCGCGGCGCGAAGCTGGCACAGCCAGCGGAACGCGCGCGGCGCGGGCGCGGCGATCGTCACGCCGCGGAAGAGCGACGTCCACTCCGCTTCCTCCGCGCGATCGCCCGGGAACACGAGCGCGCGCTCGGCCGCGCTCGTGCCCCAGGTGTGGGCGATCGAGCTCACGTCCCGTTCACGCGCACTGCCCCAGCGCCCCGAGCAGGCCGCGCACGCGCGGGTTCTGCCAGCGCGGGCCGGAGCGGTTCATCACGTAGCCGAACGCGAGCCGCGCGTCGGGGTCGGCGAAGCCGAGCGAGCCGCCCGCGCCGAAATGGCCGAACGAGCGCGGGCTCGCGCTGAACGGGCGCTCGGGCGTCCAGAGCTGGAAGCCGAGCCCGAAGCGCGACGGCCGGCGCAGCACGAAGTCCTCGCCCGCCGAGTGCTCGCGCGTCGCCTCGGCGAGCGTCTCGGGTTCGAGCAGGCGTCCGCCCACGGTTCCGCCGCCGCACGCGAGCGGAGCATAGAAGCGGGCGATCGCGCGCGCGTTCGCGTGGCCGTTGGTCGACGGCATCACGGCCTCGCGCCAGCGCGCGGTGTTCACGGTCTGCATGCCCGAGATGCCGCGCGGGTTGCCGTACACGCGCTGGATCAGGAGCTGCCGCTCGGGATCGCCGGCCGTCGGCTCCGCGGCGTTTGCGGCGAGCAGCTCCGCGGGCAGACACTCGGCGACGCGCGCGTGCTCCGCCGCGGGCAGGCCGAAGTGGAAGTCCGCGTCGAGCGGCCCGGCGATCTCGCGCCGCACGCGCGCTGCGATCGACTCGCCCGTCACGCGCCGCACCAGCTCGGCGGCGAGGAATCCGAACGTGTTGACGTGGTAGCCATGCAGCTCGTCCGGCTCCCACCACGGCTTCTGCGCCGCGAGCGCGTCGGCCATCCCGCGCGGGTCGTAGATCAGGTCGTCGGGCAGCGGCTCGCGCACCGCCGGCAGGCCCGCGCGGTGCGCGAGCAGCATGCGCAGCGTGATCGCGCCCTTGTCCGCCCGCCTGAACTCCGGCCAGCAGCGCGCGATCGGCGCGTCGAGCGCGAGCAGCCCGCGCTCCACCAGCCGCAGCAGCGCGACCGTCGCAACGGCCTTCCCCACCGAGAACACGTTCACCAGCGTGTCGCGCCGCCACGGCCGCGTGCGCTGCGCGTCGGTCCACCCGGCCCACAGGTCGACCACGAGCTCGCCATCGAGGCACACGGCGACCGCCGGCCCGATCTCGCCGTGCTCGCAGAAGTTCGCCGCCAGCGCGTCGCGCAGCAGCGCAAAGCGGGGAGGGCAGATGCCGTGGATCGGTGGTACGTCGGGCACGAACGCGAAGGTACACGCCGGCGCGAATGCGCGCGCGAGTGCATCAGGGCAAGATCGACGTGCAACCTCGTTGGACCTGACTCGAATGAGAATCGCACTTTCAGAGACTTGCCCGGTCAGTGTACCATCTATCCGGATGCAACTCGCTCTCTACGCGATGATAACGCTCATCCTGTGCGGATGCGCTCTCCCATTGTCACTGGAGGGCGGTCGTGAGCTCGTGGTTGGGTACGTCGCCCGTAACGGTGACGCCTCTGTGTGGCGGCGGGTGGTTCCTGGCGCCGATCTCCGCGTGACCGGGGCGTGGCGCGGCGGAACACTCGGTTGGTCGGATCTCCGCGTGATTTCGCCTGCAGCCGTGGCGTCGAATGCGATGCCGTGCGACGGCGGCTGGGCCGCGCCTCTCGGGTTTCGCTGGTGTGGAGACGCACGAAGCGAGCATCGTGCCGGCATCGTGTTCGCCTCGTTCCCCGAGGCGGGACAGCTGAATACGTTCGTTCACCACGTAGCCGTGGGTGCAGATCTCGCAACACGACCGTGGGCGACGTCGTTCGGAGTCGGATACTCGTCGAACTCCGAGATCACTCTCGATCGTAAGGATTCCTTCGCTCTCGCGCTCTGCTACTCGAGCCGCGAGCCGCTCATGAGTCATCTCAACCGTGGGGTCGCCCCGAATGCATGTTGGTAGGTCCATAAGAGTTGGCCTTGTGGCCGTATCGGCGGCTTTGCTGATGGCGTGCTCGAACACCCACCTGATCTTTGCGACCTACACCAAGGTCGGTCTGCACATCGGGATGTCGAACCAGGTGCCGACCGAAGCGGTGTTCGCCTACAAGCGATTCGAGGGCGCCATCATCCCCGTCGACCCGAGCCTGCGCGAGCTCCGCAAGCGAGCGGAGGCGCTAATGAACCAGGCCGACGAGGAGGACAATAGGGCAGATGAGGAAATCGCCGAGGCGATCGCCGCGGCCGAGGATGCGGTGAAGGAAGCCACGACCAACCTGGCGAACGCCGAGAAGGCGCAGAGCGATGCGGCGGGCAAGGGAGAGACGAAGGAAGCCGACGCTGCAAAGGCGAAGGACGATGCCGCGAAGCAGAAGGCCCATGTAGAGAAGGCGAAGACCGACCTCGCTGCCAACCCTCCGGGGAAGGTTCGCCGGCGGCTCGCGAGCCAGCTCCGGAAGCAGGCCAACGCGATCGTTCAAGGAGTAGATGTCATCGTCGACGCCTCGGAGAAGGTAGCCAAGCAGGCACGGGCACTGAGCACCGCCGAGACTGCACGCGCGGAGGATCCTGAGAACGAGGCAAAGGACCAGGCGGTCGAAGTCGCGCGCAAGGATCTCGAGGCCCGTCGGAAGGAGCTCGTAATGGCGTACGAAGCGGTGTCGGAGATGACCCCGCTCTACGCGTCCGGGCGCGTCGTGAACTCGTGGCAGAACGGACTGCTCGTCTGTCAGCTCTTCGCAACTGGAACAGCGGCAATCGCGCTCCTCGATAGCGAGGATCGCCCCACCGAGGAGGCAGCCACATGCACACGCAAGGACTGAGCTCGCGTGCTTTCTTCGCTGCGCTGTTGCTCGCCTCGCTGCTCGGACCCGCTTGCGCGCGGGACTCGGTCGTCTTCGGCACCAGCAGTACGCTTGGCATCGAGGTTGCCGGCCCGGCCGACAACCAGGTCACGATCAAAGTCGGCTTCGATCGCACGGAGGGCGCGACGATGCCGCTGTTCGACGCGCGCTACGAAAACCGCTGGACCGACCGCAAGATCGACGAGGATAATCCCACATACTGCGAGATTTGGATCGTCGGAGACATCATGTGCCGCGTGGCGTATCGCGAACGCCGGCATGTCGGCTACGCGACACTCGCAGCACTTCGCATCGATACCGGCGGACTGATCCCGGCCAACCTGCAACAGGAGGGCACGGTCGTCTCGCAGCTCTTCGCGACCGGGAGCGCGGCGGAGCACCGCGGCGCGGCACGCACCGCGGCGGCGCTGGTCGCCGACGGACCGACGGGCACCGATCGCGCGTCGGTCGCGCTGTTGCAGCTGGCGGCGACCGACGACAACACCCGGAAGATCGTTGCGAAGTGTCTCGGCGCGCACTACGACTCGGTTGCCGCCAACCCGGGTCCGAGCGCCGAAACCACCAAGGCAACGATCGAGGCCGGCGCGCTGAGCTCGCGGGGCCGCGCGGGAATCCGCTCCGCCCTTACCGCGATAAGCAGCAAGACGACCTTGGACGAAGCGTGCAAGCCCTCGGTCTAGTGGTCGCGATCGCGCTGTCGATCTGCGCAGTGGCGACCTCGGCCCGCGCCGATTGGAATGCAGGGCTCGGGCCGTTCTCGCTGGCCGGATTCCATGAAGGCGCGAGCTTCAAGCGATTTCGCGCGCTCGACCTTGCGCTCGTTCGAGGTTTCAACGTGAAGAGCTACACGGACGAACGTCTGAGCTGGGATGCGGTCAGCCTGCCGATGGGGATCGGACTCATGTCCTACGGCAGTGACGGCGAAGCAAAGCAGCAGTTCGACTTCGCGTCACTCCCATTCCTGGGCGGCGCGTTTCGCATCGCGACCGACGAGCGCAAAAGTTGCGGGCGGCTCCTGTACTTGCTCTCGCTCTGCCTGGCCAAGTAGCCCAGTCGCTTCAGCCCGGCTTCGTCCCCGTGTACTCGCAGAACGCGCCGGGCACGACGACCTTGAACTTCGCGTCCGCGAAGCCCGCGATGCGCATCGAGGCGAGGATGGTCTCGGGCGGGACGCACTTCTCGACGGTGTCCCAGTAGTAGTCCATCAGCACCTTGGCATCGCGGTCGCGCGTGAACAGCAGCGTGAGCCCGGGGATCACCGTCTTCCAGGCGAAGCGCGTGAGCGAGTGGCCGAGCTTCGACTCGGGCACGTGACCCTCGAGGATCCAGACCTTGCCGCCGGGCTTGAGCACGCGCAGGTACTCGCTGAAGGCGGCGACCAGGTCGGGCACGTGGCGCAACGCGATGCCCATCGTGACGAAGTCGAACTGGCCGGTCCGGAACGGCAGCGCTTCGGCGACGCCGCGCGTGAGCGGGCCGCGGAACACCTTGCGCGCCTCGCCCAGCATCCCCTTGCTCGGGTCGACGCCGAAAACCTTGCCGTTCGGCTCGACCAGGCGGGCGGCGCCCTGCGCGACCGCCGCGGTGCCGATCGCCACGTCGAGCACGCGCATGCCGGGCGCCAGGCCCGCGCGCCAGAGCGAGAAGCGGCGATACCAGATGCCGCCGTTGCCGAAGATCTTCTCGATCGTGTTGTAGTGCCGCGCGGTCTTGTTGAACAGGTCGTCGACGTAGCGACGCCGTTCGGCGTCGGTGTCGTAGTACTCGAGCAGCGGCGAGTGGGGCGGGATCTTCTCGTGGTCAGGAGCGGGCTCTGGCGTGGGCGTCATGGCGCTATTCCTACCCCGGCGGCCCGAACTTCTCCACCCGGGCAGGCTTCGGGCTCGTGCTAGGGTTGGGCGCATGATCGATCTGAAGCGCGAAGGGCCGGTGGTCGTCCTGCAGATGCGCGCGGGCGAGAACCGCTTCAACCCGCCGTTCATCGGCGCGCTGAACAAGGCGCTCGACCAGGCCGAGGGGGCCGCCGAGCCGACCGCGCTCGTGTTGACCGGCGACGGCAAGTTCTTCTCGAACGGCCTCGACCTGGCTTGGATGTCGGGCGAGGGCCGGGACCAGGCCGGCGACGTGGTGACCGGCATGCTGCGCATCTTCGCGCGCGTGCTGTGCTCGCCCCTGGTCACGGTCGCGGCGATCAACGGGCACGCCTTCGCGGGCGGGGCGATGCTCGCGCTGGCCTGCGACTTCCGGGTGATGCGCACGGACCGCGGCTTCTTCTGCATTCCCGAGATCGACCTCGGCCTGCCGCTCCAGCCGGGCATGGCGTCGATCATCCAGGCGCGCCTGCCCAAGCTCACCGCGCACGAGCTGATTGTGACGGGCAAGCGCTTCGGCGGCAGCGAGGCCCTCGAGCGCGGCATCGTCGACTTCGCGGTGCCCGACGTCGACCTGATCTCGAAGTCGACCTCGATCGCCGCGCCCCACGCCGCCAAGAGCCGCGCCGTGATGCGCGAGCACAAGCGCCTGCTCTACGCGGAGACGCTGCGTTTGCTGGAAGGTGATTGGGCTTAGGCCGAGCGAGGGCCGCCCCGAGCGAGGCCCGCAAGCGGCGCAGCCGCGCGCAGCGAGGCGCAGCCGAGCGAAGTCAATCAGACGCCGTCAGATCAGCGGCCTGAGGACGTCGTAGTCGAACCGGCCCGAGGGCGCGAGCACGCTCTGGCGCTTCTCCTCGAAGCGCTCCAGGCCGAAGGCCTTCTTGTTCGGCGAGGCGGCGTTCTCGGCGAAGAAGCGCGCGAGCTCGATCCAGGCCTTGGTCACCTCGGCCGCGCCGCCGCGCACCGTCGCCTGGGCGTAGCGCTGAGCGGGCACGATCAGCGACTCCATGCCCTTGGGCACGCTGCGGCCGCTCTTCACGCGCGCGCAGCACAGATAGGTGTAGGTGTTCTCGCCGGCGAGCTTGTGGTGGTCGGCCTCGGGCACCACGCCGAAGAAGGTGCCGGGATCGACCACGCCCTCGAGCTCGCCGAGCCGGCTCGCGAGCTCGCGCCAGGCCTTGGGCACGCGCTCGGCCAGGTGCTCGCGCGTGCCGGACACGCGGATCCCGATCAGCTTCATCACACCGAGCCGCACCTGCGTCGCCGACATGCGGCCGCAGCGTACGCGAGGTGCCTGCCGCTTTTCACCTGGGCCGGGGCGTGAGCAGGCGGCGGGTCGCGGCGGAGGCGCCGGGTCCCGCCTCGGTGCGCAGGTCGCGGCGCGTGAGCGGCCGGCCGTCGGCGTCGGTCACCTGCAGCTTGGCGAGGCGCCGGCCCGTGCGCCGGTCCTTCACGATCACGGGCTCGTTGCCGCGGCCGAACACCCAGTCGTCGGACCACTCGCGCAGCGTGGTCAACACCGGCAGCAGCGCCTCGCCCTTCTCGGTCAGGCGGTACTCGAAGCGCTCGCCGTCCGCGCCCACGTCGACCTTCGCGAAGATGCCGTGCTCGACCAGGTGCGCGAGCCGGGCCGAGAGCACGTTCTTGGCGATCCCGAGGCTCTTCTCGAAGTCGCCGAAGCGGCGCGCGCCGAAGAAGGCGTCGCGCACCACCAGCAGCGTCCACCAGTCGCCGAGCACCTCGAGCGCCTGGGCGATGCCGCAGTTCATGTCGGCGAAGCGGGTCCGGGACATGGGGGCCATCATAGCAGAAATTCAGTTGCATGAAGCAACTAAATCGCGTACACAGGGGCCATGAGCACCACGAGCGCTTCGAACGCGGACTGGAAGTCGACGGCCTGCATCCTGTGCGAGTGCAACTGCGGTATCGAGGTGCAGCTCGGTGGCCCGGACGGGCGGCGGCTCCTGCGCGTGCGCGGCGACGACGCGCACCCGATCTCGCGCGGCTACGCGTGCGAGAAGCCGTCGCGGCTCGACTTCTACCAGAACGGCCCGCAGCGCCTGACCAAGCCGCTGCGCAGAAGAAGTGACGGCACGTTCGAGGAGATCGACTGGGACACCGCGATCCGCGAGGTGGCCGCGCGCTTCGCGGCGGTGCGCGACACGCACGGCGGCGAGTCGATCTTCTACTACGGCGGCGGCGGGCAGGGGAACCACCTGCCCGGCGCGTACGGCCGCTCGACGCGCAGCGTGATCGGCTCGCGCTACCAGTCGAGCGCGCTCGCGCAGGAGAAGACCGGCGAGTTCTGGGTCGCGACCAAGATGGTCGGCGGCTACGCGCGCGGCGACTTCGAGCACTGCGAGGTGGCGCTGTTCATCGGCAAGAACCCGTGGTTCTCGCACAGCATCCCGCGCGCGCGCGTCACGCTGCGCGAGATCGCGAACGACCCGAAGCGCAGCCTGATCGTGATCGATCCGCGCCGCAGCGAGACCGCCGAGATCGCGGACGTGCACCTGCAGGTGAAGCCGGGCGGCGACGCGTTCCTGCTCGCGGCCATGGTCGCGGTGCTCGTGCAGGAGGACCGGATCGCGCGCGACTGGCTGGCCGAGCACGCGGACGGGCTGGACGACGTGCTGCCGCACTTCGCATCGCTCGACGTGGCGGACTACTGCGCGAAGAGCGGCGTGCCCGAGCCGCTCGTGCGCGAGACCGCGCGCCGGATCGCGGCGGCCGAGAGCGTCGCGACCTTCGAGGACCTCGGCGTGCAGATGAACCGGCACTCGACGCTGGTCTCGTACCTGCACAAGCTGCTGGTGCTCTTGACCGGGAACTTCGGCAAGCGCGGCGCGGGCTATCGCCCGAGCACCTTCGTGCCGCTGGCCGGCGGCGGCGACGACGGGCGCGTCACGCCGGTGACCGGCGCGAAGATCATCGGCGGGCTCACGCCCTGCAACGCGATCCCCGAGGAGATCCTGACCGACCACCCCAAGCGCTTCCGCGCGATGCTGGTCGAGAGTGGGAACCCCGCGCACTCGCTCGCCGACGGCCCGCGCATGCGCGAGGCGCTCGCGTCGCTCGAGCTCCTGGTCGTGATCGACGTCGCGTTCTCCGAGACCGCGCGGCTCGCGCACTACGTGCTGCCGGTCGCGAGCCAATTCGAGAAGGCCGAGGCGACCTTCTTCAACTTCGAGTTCCCGCACAACTACTTCCACCTGCGCAAGGCGCTGATGGCGCCGCTGCCCGGCCTGTTCTCCGAGGCGGAGCTGCACGCGCGGCTGTGCGACGCGCTCGGCGCGCTGCCGCACGACGCGGTCGCGAAGCTGCGCGAGGCCTGGCAGGCGGGGCGGCCCGAGTTCCGCGCGGCCTTCTTCGAGCTGATCTCGGCCAACCCGAAGCTGCTCGGCGTCGCGCCCGTACTGCTCTACCGCGCGATCGGCGACCTCCTGCCCGAAGGGCTGGCCGAGGGCGCGGGGGTCTGGGCGCTGTGTCAGCTCGCGGCGCAGCGGCAACCCGCTTCGCTCGCGCGCGCCGGCTTCACCGGCGAGCCCGGCGACGCCGCGGACGCGCTGTTCGACGCGCTGCTCGCGAGCAAGAGCGCGGTGGTGTTCTCGATCGACGACTGGGAGGAGAGCTTTGCGCGCGTGCAGACCGCGGACCGGCGCATCAAGCTCGCGATCCCCGAGCTCTACCCCGAGCTCGACGCGCTCGCGACCGAGCCCGCGCCCGGTGCGCACGCGGACTTCCCGTTCGTGCTCTCCGCCGGCGAGCGGCGCTCGTTCACCGCCAACACCATCATCCGCAACCCCGAGTGGCGGCGGAAGGACAAGGGCGGCGCGCTGCGCATCCACCCCGACGACGCGAAGCGCGTGGGCGTGGACGACGGCGGGCGCGCGCGCGTCACCACCCGGCGCGGCAGTGTCGAGGTCGAGATCGAGCTCTCCGACCGCATGCAGCCCGGCCACGTGTCGCTGCCGAACGGCATGGGGCTCGACTTCCCGGACGGCGGCGGCGCGCTTCTCTCGACCGGCGTCGCGCCGAACGAGCTGACCCGCAGCGAGGATCGCGACTGGCTGGCGGGCACGCCCTGGCACAAGCACACACCCGCGCGTGTAGAGGCGTTGTGAGCGCGGCACCCCCCACCGCGCCCGTGCTGCGCGTGTTCAGCTACCTGCCGAGCCCGCGGCTCGCGAAGGCGACGATCGCGGCGCGGCTGTGCGGCGTCGAGATCGAGGTGCGCGGCGCGCCCCCGCGCGAGCTGCCGGGCTGGCTGTGGGACTTCGACGCCCGTCCGCTCGCGCCCGACGACACGAGCGCCGATGCCGAGCGCGCGGCTCGCACCGGCTTCGCCGGGACGCTGCGCAAGACCGACGCGTTCCTGGCGGCGCACCCGTTCGGCAACGTGCCCGCCGCCTGGAGCCCCGACGGCGCGGTCGGGATCTTCGAATCGAACAGCATCGCGCGCGCGGTCGCGCGCGCCGCGGGCGCGGGCTGCACCGTGTACGGCTCCGACCCGTGGACGGCTTCGCGCATCGACGGCTTCCTGGACGCGAGCCTGGTGTTCGCGCGCGACGCGCAGGTGTACCTGCTGAAGCTCGGGTCGGGCAAGATCAAGCCGCCGACGCACGAGCGCGCGCGCGTCGCGCTCGACGGCTGGCTCGGCGGGATCGAGCAGGCGCTCGCGCCGACGAAGTCGGCGCTCGTGGGCGACGGGCTCACGCTCGCCGACGTCGTGTTCGCCGCGGAGCTCGCGCTGCTCGAGGCCGAGCGCAGGTCGCACGCCGTGCTCGCCCAGGCCGGGCTCGCGCCGCTCGTCAGCGACGAGCTCGCGACGCGCTTCCCGCGCGCGCTCGCGCACTACGCGCGGCTGTGCGCGCACCCCGCGTTCGCGCCCGACCTCGGCCCCTACCTGGAGAAAATCCGTGGTTGAGTTCCACTTCGACTTCGGCTCGCCGAACGCCTATCTCGCGCACCTGGTGATCCCCGGCATCGCGCAGCGCACGGGCGTCGCGTTCAGCTACGTGCCGGTGCTGCTCGGCGGCGTGTTCAAGGCCACCGGCAACGTCTCGCCGGCTGTCTCCCTGCAGGGCATCAAGAACAAGGGCGAGTACACCGCGCTCGAGATGCGCCGCTTCCTCGCGAAGCATGGCATCACGCGCTTCGCGTCGAACCCGCACTTCCCGGTCAACACGCTGCAGATCATGCGCGGCGCGGTCGCGGCGCAGCAGCTCGGCTGCTTCGAGCGCTACGTGGACGAGGTCTACCGCCACATGTGGGCCGAGCCGAAGAAGATGGACGAGCCGGCCGTGATCGTCGCCGCGCTCGACGAGTCCGGCCTGCCCGCCAGGGAGCTCCTCGAGCTGGCCAGCGACGCGGGCGTGAAGCAGGAGCTGCTCGCGAACACCGAGCGCTCGGTCGCGCGCGGCACGTTCGGCTCGCCGTCGTTCTACGTCGGCGACGAGCTCTACTTCGGCAAGGACCGGCTGCGCGAGGTGGAAGAGGCGATCGAGGAGCAGAAGCGAGCGAGGAGAACGCGATGAGCGACACCCCCGAGATCCGGACCGAGCGCGACGGCCGCGTGCAGAAGATCACGGTCGACAACCAGCGCAAGCGAAACGCCTTCGTGCCCGAGATGATGGTCGCGCTCTCGGACGCGCTCACCGCCTTCGACCGCGACGACGAGCTGTGGGTCGCGGTGCTGTGCGCCGCGGGCGAGCACACCACCGCGGGTCTCGACATGCCGAAGTTCTTCGGCCCGGGCGCGAGCCGCAGCGAGCCGGCGCCCGACGCACTCGACCCGTTCGCGCTGCGCAACCGCACGCTCAAGCCCGTGATCGCGGTCGTGCAGGGCATCACGTACACGATCGGGATCGAGATGATGCTCGCGGCCGACATCGTGGTCGCGGCCGACACCGCGCGCTTCAGCCAGCTCGAGTCGAAGCGCGGCATCGCCCCGTTCGGCGGCGCGCACTTCCGCTTCCTGACCCGCACGGGCTGGGGCAACGCCATGTACCACCTGATGCTGTGCGACGAGTTCGGCGCCGAGCGCGCGCGCGAGCTCGGGCTGGTGCAGGAGGTCGTGCCCTACGGCAAGCACATCGAGCGCGGCATGGAGCTCGCGCACGCGATCGCGAAGAACGCGCCGCTCGGCCTGCGCGCGATGAAGCGCGCGGCTCTGCGCTACACCGAAGCCGCGGAGGCGGCGGCGATCGCGGCGATACCCGAGATCCGCGCGAGCGTGCTCGGCACGGAAGACGCGGCCGAGGGCATCCGCTCGTTCGTCGAGCGCCGCGAAGCGCGCTTCGCCGGCCGCTAGAGGAGAACGAACATGAAATCGGTTTGTCTGGTGGTCGGTGCGGGCGCCGGGATCGGCGGCACGGTCGGCGCGCGTTTCGCGCGCGAGGGCTATCACGCCGTTCTGTGTCGGCGCACGGACCTCGACGGCCTGAAGCGCATGGTCGACGAGATCCAGGGCGAGGGCGGCGCGGCGACGGGCTTCCTGCTCGACGCCGCCGCTCCCGGCTCGATCGAGGACCGGGTGGCCGCGGTCGAGGCCGAGATCGGGCCGATCGAGATCGCGGTCTACAACCTCGGCGCGCAGATCGGCGACCGCGCCTTGAAGGACACCTCCGCGAAGGCCTTCGAGATGGGCTGGCGGCTGGGCACGTTCGGGCTGTTCCGGCTCGCGTCCGCGCTGTGTCCGCGCATGGCGGAGCGCGGAAAGGGCACGCTGCTGGTCACCTCCTCGACCGCATCGGTGCGCGGCAACGGCGGCCAGCACTCGCACGCCGCGGCCATGGGCGGGCGGCGCATGCTGTGCCAGTCGCTGAACGCGGAGTTCGCGTCGAAGGGCATCCACGTCGTGCACGTCGTGATCGACGGCGCGGTCGATGCGCCCGACACGTTGGGCAAGATGCTCGGCCCCGAGCGCTTCCGAGAGCTGCGCGCGGCGCGCGGCAACGAGCACGACGGGCTGATGCTGCCCGCGCAGATCGCCGAGACCTACCTCCATCTCGCCAAGCAACACCGGTCCACGTGGACGCACGAGATCGACCTGCGCGCCTTCTCGGACCGCCCCTGGTGGAACCACTGACATGGCACAGGAAGTCGCACTCATCGTCGGCGGCGGACCCGGCATCAGCGCGAGCTGCGCGCGGCTGTTCGCGAAGCACGGCATGCGCGTCGGGATCGCGGCCCGCACGCCGGACAAGCCGGTGCTGAAGGAGCTCGAGGCAAGTCACGGCGCGCGGCTCTACGCCTGCGACGCGTCCGAGCCCGCGGCGGTCGAGCGCCTGTTCCAGGACGTCGAGCGCGAGCTCGGCGCGCCGCGGCTGGTGGTGCACAACATCGACGGCCGCGTCGCCGGCATCTTCCGCAAGACGATCAGCGAGGCCGACCCGGCCATGGCGCTCGAGACGCTGCGCGGCTCCGCGTTCAGCGCCTTCCTCGTCGGCCAGCAGGCCGCGCGCCCCATGCGCGCGAACGAGCCCGACGCGAACGGCGGCCGCGGCACGATCGTCTTCACCAACGCGAGCGCCGCGCTGAAGGGCTTTCCGCTGAGCGGCGCGTTCGCGATGGCCTGCCACGCCAAGTCCGGGCTCGCGCAGAGCATGGCGCGCGAGCTGATGCCGCAGGGCATCCACGTCGCGAACGTGCCGATCGACGCCGCGATCGGCTGGACGCAGGAAGACGGCACGCGCGCGCACCGGCTCGCCGGCACCGCGGTCGACGACAACATGGCCGACCCCGACCGGATCGCCGAGCTCTACCTCCAGCTGCACCGCCAGCACCGCTCCACCTGGGCGTTCGAGGTCGTGCTGCGGCCGTGGGTCGAGCGCTGGTGAGGGCGAGCGAGGGCCGCCCCCGACATCGGACCGCGTGCCGATGTCCCGCGGTGGAGCCCTGCAAGCGCCGCAGGCGAGCGTAGTCGACCGGGTGATACGATCCGGCCGTGGCCGGACCGACGGACTTCGCAGCCGGACCGCTCTCGGGCGTGCGCGTGCTCGACCTGTCGCGCGTGCTGGCGGGGCCGTACGCGGGGCGGCTGCTGTGTGATCTCGGCGCGGAGCTGATCAAGCTCGAGCCGCCCGAGGGCGACGAGTCGCGCCAGATCGCGCCGCGCCACGACCGCGGCCAGTCGTGGCTGTTCACGCTCTCGAACGTCGGCAAGCGCTCGATCGCGCTCGACCTGGGCAAGCCCGGCGCGGCCGAGGTCGTGCTCGAGCTGGTGCGCGGCTGCGACGCGGTGATCGAGAACTTCCGGCCCGGCGTGCTCGAGCGGCTAGGCGTCGGCTGGCAGCGCATCCACGAGGTGAACCCGCGTGCCGTGCTGCTCTCGATCAACGGTTTCGGCTCGGACTCGTCGTTTCGCGAACGCCGCGCCTACGCGCCGATCGTGCACGCGGCGACGGGCATCCTGCGCGACCGCGGCCTGGCCGAGCAGGCGCCCGCGCAGCCGCGCAACGCCTACTCCGACACCACGACCGCGCTACACGGCGTGGTGGCGCTGCTCGCGGCGCTGCGCGTGGCGGAGGCCACCGGCGTCGGCCAGCGCGTAGAGGTGGCGATGTTCGACGCCACGCTCGCAACCCACAGCGAGCCGGGCAACGTGCTGCTCGATCCGCCCGACGAGCGCGTGATGAACCCGATCTACGACGCGGGCGCGCACGGCTTCATCGCGGTGGGCGGCGCGGCGCCGCACGTCTGGCTCTCGCTCCAGGCCGCGTTCGCGGGCGAGCTCGCGGATCCCGCTCCACCCGGATCGCCGCTCGAGCAGAAGGCGCGCCTGCGCCACGACGCGATCGCCGCCTGGCTCGCTCGCCAGCCCTCGCTCGCGGACCTGCTCGAGAAGCTCGCGCGCGCGAAGCTCGCCTGCGCGCCGGTCGTGAGCCTGAAGGAGGCGCTGCTCTCCGAGCTCGCGGCCGAGCGCGCGCTGCTCGTCGACGTGCCGGACCGGCGCGGCGGCACGCGGCCGGTGGTGCGCTCGCCTGCGCGCTTCTCGGGCTCGCGCAACGAGGTGCGCGGCCCGGCGCCGCTGCCCGGCGAGCACGGCGACGAGATCCTGCGCGAGCTGCTCGGCTACGACGACGCGCGGCTCGACGCGCTCGCCGCGAGCGGCGTGCTGATCCGCCCGGAGGTACCGACGTGACTTCGAATCCCAGCTCGACCCCCGACAACACCCGGCAAGTGGCCGACTTCCGCGCGCTGCACGCGCCCGGTGACGTGCTCGTGCTGCCGAACGCCTGGGACGCCGGCAGCGCCGCGCTGATCGAGAGCTGCGGCGCGCGCGCGATCGCGACCTCGAGCGCCGCGGTCGCCTGGGCCAAGGGCTTCCCCGACGGCGAGAAGCTGCCGAGCGAGCTCCTGCTCGACGAGGTGTCCGAGATCGTGCTCGCGATCAAGGTGCCGCTCTCGGTCGACATCGAGTCCGGCTTCTCGAACGACCCAGCCCGCGTCGCGCGCCTGGCGGGCGAGCTGATCGAGCTCGGCGCGGTCGGCATCAACATCGAGGACGGCCGCGAGCCGCCGGAGCTGCTGGCGGCGAAGATCGCGGCGGTGAAGCGCGAGGCAAAGAGTCTCGGCTGCGACCTGTTCGTGAACGCGCGCACCGACGTGGTGCTGAAGCAGCTCGTGCCCGCGCACGAGGCGGTGCCGCAGATCCTCGAGCGCGCGCGCGTCTACGCCCGCGCCGGCGCCGACGGCCTGTTCGTGCCGGCGCTCGCCGAGCCCGACTCGATCCGCAAGGTCGCCGGCGCGCTCGAGCTGCCGCTGAACGTGATGGCGCTGCCCTCGCTCGCGCCGCTCGCGCAGCTGCGCGCGTTCGGCGTGCGGCGCCTGAGCGCCGGGTCGGGCATCGCGCAGGCCGCCTTCGCCGCCGCGCAGGCCGCGGCCGAGCGCTTCCTGGTCGACGGCGACAGCGCGAAGCTCTTCGCCACGCCCACGAAGCTCAAGAGCATGAACGCGCTGCTCAAGCGGGACTGATTGACTACGCTCGGCTTCGCCTCGCTGCGCGCGCCTTCGGCGCTTGCGGGGCTCGCTCGGGGCGGCCCTCGCTCGCCCTAGCCCGCGGCGGTCGCGAGCGCCGAGGCGAGCTGGCGCGTCACGTCCTGCGAGGTCACGGGCCGGTCGCGCGTCGGCGCGGGCGGCTTGCCGCCCTTGCTGGTGACCGAGAGGTCGACGTCGCGCGCCAGCGCGCGCAGCGCGCCGACGCGGCAGCGCTCCTTCGGCACGTGCGCGAACGGATCGAGCCGGAAGTGCCGCAGCGCGTTCCCGTGCGTGATCTGGTCGACCTCGGCGTCGGGCACGCCGGCGAGCTGCGCGGCCAGCCGCTCGGGCGACTTCGGCCAGGTCGTGTCCGCGCGCGGGTAGTTGCAGCCCCAGCTGATCGTGTCGAGCCCGACCGCGTGGCGGTTCGCGATCCCCACCGGATCGTCGCCGAAGCAGGTGACGAACTGCTCGCGGAACACCTCGCTCGGCCGCTTCGCGCCGAAGTCCTGCCGCGTCCACGCGCGGTGGCGCTCGTACACGTCGTCGGCGCGCTCGAGGAGGTACGGGATCCAGCCGATCCCGCCCTCCGAGAGGGCGATGCGCAGGCGCGGGAACTTGCGCAGCACGCGCGACCACAGCAGGTCCGCCGCGCAGGTCATCAGCTGCGCCGGCTGCAGCGTGAGCATCACGTCGACGGGCGCGTCCATCGAGGTGAACGTCATGCCCGCGCCCGAGCCGACGTGGATGCACACCACCGCTCCCTCGTCGCAGCACGCGCTCCAGAACGGGTCCCAGTGCTCGGAGTGCAGGCTCGGCAAGCCGAGCTTCTCCAGCTTCTCGGGATTCTCCGAGAACGAGAGCGCGTGGCAGCCCTTCAGCGCGACGCGCCGCACCTCTTCCGCCATCCCCTTCGGGTCCCAGAGCGGCGGCAGCGCGAGCGGGATGAAGCGGCCCGGATAGGCGCCCGACCACTCGTCGATGTGCCAGTCGTTGTAGGCGCGCAGCATCTTGAGCGACACGCCCTTGTCGCGGGTGCGCGCCCAGAGCGCCCCGCACAGGCCGGGGAACGACGGGAAGCAGAGCGATGCGAGGACGCCGTTCGCGTTCATGTCGCGGATGCGCTCGTGCACGTTCCAGGTGCCGGGCCGGAGCTGGTCGAAGCTGGTCGGCTCGACGCCGTACTCCTCGCGCGGGCGGCCGGCCGCGGCGTGCAGGCCCAGGTTCGGCAGCTGCTGGCCCTCGAAGAACCAGACGTCGGAGCCGTCCTTCTTGCGCACCACGCGCGGCGCGCGCGGCTTCCACACCTCGGTCAGGTGATGCGCGAACAGATCGGGCGGCTCGACGACGTGATCGTCGACACTGACCAGGATCATGTCGCCGAGCTGCATCGAATCCATGCTAGCGCGTGATACTCTGCGCGCACTCCGAATCCACCGGAGCAAGAGGGGTATCGATGCTTCCGTCCCGCTGGCTCGCCGCCTTCGCCGCGCTCGGTCTCGCCGCCTGCAGTCCCGCGGGCGCGCCGCCGGAGCCCAAGCTCCTGACCGATGACGACCGCGCGCTGTACGCGCTCGGGCTCCTGATCGCGCAGCGCATCGAGACCTTCGCGCTGACCGAGGCGGAGCTCCCCACCTTCCAGGCGGGCGTGCGCGACGGCCTGCTCGGCAACGAGCCGAAGATCGACCCCGCCACCGTCGAGGGCCTGCTGCAGAACTTCGCCAACGCGCGCACCATGCAGAAGGCGCAGGCCGAGAAGGCGGCGTCGGCGAGCTACCTGGCGCAGATGGCGGCCGAGCCCGGCGCCACGACCGCGCCCACCGGCTACGTGATCCGCACCCTGACCGAGGGCACCGGCGCGAGTCCCGGGCCGACCGACGTCGTGAAGGTCCACTACCACGGGACGCTGCGCGACGGCTCGGTGTTCGACAGCTCGGTCGAGCGCGGCACGCCGGCGGAGTTCCCGCTGAACCGCGTGATCGCCTGCTGGACCCAGAGCCTGCAGACCATGAAGATCGGCGGGAAGTACAAGGTCACGTGTCCGTCGGACATCGCCTACGGCGATCGCGGCTCGCCGCCGTCGATCCAGCCCGGCGCGACACTCTCGTTCGAGGTCGAGCTGATCGAGGTGAAGCCCGGCGAAGAGGCGGCCGCGCCGCCGCCGAACCCGCACCGCTAGGGTTCAGCCCGCGATCGCCCGTTGTGCGCGCCTGGTGAGCGCGGGGATGTCGAGCCCGTGGGGGCAGCTTCCCGCGCACGTCTGGTGCGCGCAGGAGAGGCACGCGCTCGCGTCGCTCGCGAGCAGGGCCAGCTCGCGGCGCGCGAGCGCGACGTCGCCGTAGTCCTCGGCGTACATGCGCGCGCGCAGCACGTCGCTGATCGGCACGCCGAGCGGGCACGCGCCGGCGCAGTCGTTGCAGCCGTAGCGGCACTGTTCGTGGCCGTTGCGCGCCTCGTAGCGCTCGAGCAGGCGCAGGTCGGCGCGCACCACGCTCGTGCCCGACGCGACCAGGTACTCGTCGACCTGCTCGGGGCTGCGCATGGTCACGACCAGCGCGTCGACGTTCGGGCTCGACAGCGTCCAGCGGAAGGCGGCCTGCGCGAACGTGCCGCCGGGGCGCTCGAACGGCTTCATGTCGTTCAGCTTCGCGCCGCGCAGCGTCTTCATCGCGACCACGCCGACGCCCTTGGCGCGCGCTGAAAGCAGCGCGCGCGGCAGGTCCTCCTGCACGGCCACGAAGTCGAAGCCGGCGGTGAAGCGCTGCAGGAACGCGGGATCCTGGCCGAAGTTGTATCCGACCAGGAGCACGTCGGCGACGCCGTTCTCGACCGCGTAGTCGATGCACTCGACCAGGCGCCCGCCGTGGCCCGACATGCCGGTGAAGCGGATCTTGCCCGCGGCGCGCGCGCGCGTCGCGAACTCCGCCCACTCGGGATTCTTCAAGCGCGAGGTGTCGTTCACCGCGTGGTTGAAGTAGACGTCGATGCGATCCGTGCGCAGCCGGCGCAGGCTCGCGTCGAGCGCGCGCATGATCTCGTCGCGCGTGTCGCCGGCGGCGGCCGAGGTCTTCGACGCCAGCACCACCCGGTCGCGCCGGCCCTCGAGCGCGCGGCCGAGCGTCTCCTCGGCGTCGCCGCCGGTGTAGCTCTCGGCGGTGTCGAAGTAGGTGATGCCGCGCTCGAGCGCGTGGTGGACCAGGGCGACGTCGCCCGACAGGCTCGACGAGCCGAAGCCGATGTCCGAGATCTCGAGCCCGGTGCGGCCCAGCGTCCGCGTGCCGCGCACGCGCGGCGGGAGCTCGGGGATCGCGCCGCTCGCGGCGAGTGGCTGCAGGCCCAGCGACGCACCCAGCAGCGCGCCCCGGCGCAGGAACTCGCGGCGATCGATCCCGCTCATGTCGGCAGCATCGGCCCCATCAAGTCCGCGAAGTTATCGGAGTAGAAGCGGCGTTTCACGTCGAGCGAGTGGCCGTCGAGGCTGGCCTCGAAGCGGCGCAGCGGGTTGCGCCCGCCCTCGACGTGCGGGTAGTCCGACGAGAACAGGCACACCTCGGGCCCGGACTGCGCGGCGATCCAGCCCACGTCCTCGGCGGGGTAGGGCGTCACGCGGATCTGGCGGCGCACGTACTCGCTCGGCCGCAGCGACAGGCTGCGCAGGCGCTCCTCGTTCTTGCGGAAGGCCTCGAGCGCGGAGTCGAGCTGGCGCATCCAGCCCGGCAGCCACGACGCGCCCTGCTCGATCACGCCGCACTTGAGACGCGGGAAGCGCTCGAACACGCCGTCGATGATCATGGTCGCGAGCGTCTGCATGACGGGATACGGGATCGCCATGTAGTCGATCGAGCGGAAGTTCTCGGCGCCGCCGTGGAAGTCGGGCACCTCGGGCAGGCCGTTCACGAAGTAGTTCGGGTCGAGCAGCTTCCCGCCGCCGCCGACGTGCAGCACGATCGGCGCGCCGGCCTCCTGCGCGAGCGCCCAGACCGGATCGAGCCCGATGTGGCTCGGCGAGTGGCCCTTCGGGCAGGCCGACGCTAACAGCAGGGCCTTGCAGCCCAGCCGAAGCGCCTCCTCCGCCGCCGCGCGCGCCTTTGCGAAGTCGCGCAGCGGCACGTAGCCGGTCGCGAGCAGGCGCTTGTCGACCGAGCAGAAGTCCGCCATCGCGCGGTTGTGGGCGCGCGCCACGCCGTAGGCGAGCTCGACGTCGTCGCCGTGCTCGGCCGTACACAGATGCTTGTTGGCGAAAGTGTTGAACACGAGCTGGCTGTCGAAGCCGAGCAGATCGAGCGCACGCGGGCGGTCCTCCTTCAGGAACGAGCCGGTCGCGGTCCAGTTCTTGCGCAGCATGATCTCGGCCTCGTCGCGCGCGCGGAAGGCCGGGTCGCGGTGGCGCGTGCGCTGCTCCTCGATCATGTCGGCCTCGCCCGGCCGCACCGCGGTCACGAACAGCGGCTGCATGCGCGCGCGCACGGCGGGATCCGCGAACTGGATCAGGAAGTCCGGGGTCTCCATCACGTGCGAGTCGGCATCGTGGTAGCGGAAGCCCGTCTGGGTCGGCTCGGCGTAGGGCACGGCGGTCTCCTCTGCCTCCAGTATAGTGGAGCGCCGTGCCCCAGCGATCGACTCGCTCGCTTCCGCTGCTCTCCGTCCTGATCCTGGTCGTGCTCCTCCTGCCGGCGCTGGTCGGACTGCTCACCGACTGGCTCTGGTTCCAGGAGATGCAGCAGGCGCAGGTGATGGTGCGCTCGATCGCGGCCCGGCTCGGTGTCGGCGCCGGCGTGTTCCTGCTCTCGTTCGCGGTGCTGGGAGCCAACCTCGAGCTGGCGCGCCGCTCGCTGCGCCGGGTCGAGATCGCGCGGCTGACGCCCGACGGCATGCGCACGGTCCTGCTCGATCCACGCGACCTGCGGCCGCAGGTGCTCGCGGTCGCGGGCGGGCTTGCGTTCCTGATCGCGCTGTTCG